>Ga0194053_10000008_pt1 | contig 164768 bp, 106 predicted proteins | sample SepL228m_MetaG_FD_161684 | JGI IMG/M metagenome (GOLD analysis project Ga0194053, IMG submission 161684) | Anoxic zone freshwater microbial communities from boreal shield lake in IISD Experimental Lakes Area, Ontario, Canada - Sep2016-L227-8m | ecosystem: Environmental > Aquatic > Freshwater...
CAAAATAACTTATACTTCCGGTAGTATTGAAAATCAAGTAGTTAAGAAGCATGTAATAGATGTTCTTGAAGGAACAATGCCAGCATTTGATTTAAGACGAAAAAAATATTCAAATTAAAAAATTATCTGGTGTGTGATAGAATAAAAATTCGACACAAGATAATTGAAACATGATACCAATCTGGAGTATAAAAAAACACGAAACAACGTATAAAATTAATCACAAAAAGTGGGTTAAAAATTTATGTTGATAGTGCGTCAATTTTGCATGCAATTTATTTCTCAATCTTTAATTATACATACTCTTGCTCTTGAATGGCAAATACTTTCTTAATGTCTTTCAGTTCTATTACATTTTCCAATAGGAAATCGTATTTTACAATTAACCTTATCCCCTATCTCCTCATACTGGCTTTTATATATGTATTTTGTTATAATTCAGATGTAATAAGGATTGTTATGGGGAAATGAATGTTAACACCATATCATTGCAAATATTTAGCATACGACTTAACCAGAAAGAGCGTAGATAGTTCAGACCGGCTGTCTATGTCTTTATTTAACGCCTCGGTTGACCTTAATCCGCATCAGATAGAAGTTGCTTTGTTTGCTTTGCATTCCCCATTATCTAAAGGCGTTATACTTGCTGACGAGGTTGGGCTGGGGAAAACTATTGAAGCTGGTATTATTCTTTGCCAATTATGGGCTGAGCGTAAACGTCGAATATTGATTATTTGCCCGGCATCTATTCGCAAGCAATGGGCATTGGAACTTGAAGAAAAGTTTAACCTTCCGGTATTTATCCTAGATGCTAAATCTTATCAAACGTCCAAACGGTCAAGTAAAAATCCATTACTTGAGAAATCCGTCATAATTGTATCTTATAACTTTGCAAATAAAATCCGGGATGAAATAAAAACCATCTTATGGAATATGGTGGTTATTGATGAAGCTCATAAATTACGAAACGCTTATCGGGCAAGTAATGTGATTGGTCAAAATATACGTTGGGCAACAGAAGATTGTCGAAAGCTGCTTTTATCTGCTACCCCACTGCAAAATTCACTTTTAGAACTTTATGGCCTTTCCACACTTATTGATGAGCATATTTTTGGTGATGCTAATGCTTTTCGTGCTCAATATATGAATGCAGATAGTAATATCGGAGACCTTCGCAACCGACTTCAAACATTTTGTAAACGCACTCTGCGAAATCAGGTGATGGAATATATTAAATATACCGAACGGCGTGCTATTACCCGTCCATTTAAACCGACTGATGATGAGCATAAATTATATGAGGCTGTATCTGCATTTTTGCAAAGAGATAGCAGCTATGCAATTCCAAGCCGTCAGAAACATTTAACGCATATTATTTTACGCAAATTGCTGGCATCGTCATCGTTGGCCATCGCCGGGACATTGAAAACCATGATGATTCGGCTCGAAAAACTGCGGGATGAGCAGATTAATGACGATCCTCAGTATACTGAGTCACTGTTTGGCAATGAAGATATTGAAGAAGACTTACTTGATGAAATCCTTGATGATGAGGAGGATGGAAACGTAATAACTCCTTCAACAATAGATAGACATAAATTAAAAGAAGAAATAGCTGAATTAGATCGTCTTAATAAATGGGCTAAAAGTATAGGCACTGATACAAAAACGAGTTCATTGGTTTCCGCTTTAGAAATAGGATTTCAACAGATGCTAAATATTGGAGCTGAGCAAAAGGCTTTAATATTCACCGAATCACGCCGTACGCAAGATTATTTAAAGGCTTATCTGGATACTCATGGATATGCGGGTAAAACAGTTTGCTATAACGGTTCCAATAGCGGTGCTGATACTACCGCTATTTATGATGCCTGGGTAGCAGATAATAAAGAAACTGGACGGGTAAGCGGTTCACGGGACGTAGATATTCGTACTGCATTAGTAGAATATTTTAGAGATAAAGCACAAATCATGATTGCCACTGAAGCAGCAGCAGAAGGTGTCAACCTGCAATTCTGTTCATTAGTTATCAATTACGATTTACCATGGAATCCACAACGGGTTGAACAGCGCATAGGCCGCTGTCATCGATATGGGCAAAAACATGATGTAGTAGTCATCAACTTTCTTAATGAACGCAATGATGCTGACCGCCGTGTTTTAGAGTTGTTATCTGAAAAATTTAAACTTTTCAGTGGTGTTTTTGGCGCGTCGGATGAAGTGCTGGGTATTATTGAATCTGGCATTGATTTTGAAAAGAAAATATTTGATATCTACCAGAATTGCCGGACACCGGAAGAAATAGAAACCGCTTTCCATGCGTTGCAGGAAGAAATGGATGAAAAAATCAAAGCGCGTATGGATGATACCCGCAGAATGCTTTTTGAGAATTTTGATGAAGATGTTCATGAACGTTTACGAGTTCAGCTAAAAAATACAAAAATGCAGATTGACCGTTTTAGTAGTAAATTTTGGAAATTAACTGAAGAAATGTTGAATGATTTTGCTGAATTTTATGATAACGAGTTATATTTTCATTTGTTTAAATCTCCTAAAAAGGAAATTGAAACAGGTAGATACCACTTGATAACCAAGGAACATCGCAGTCAAGATGTTGCTGTTGATGTAAACGATTCATATTTATATCGACTATCCCACCCGCTTGGTGAATATGTAATTGAAAATGCAAAAAAACTTGATACTCCAACGGCTGAGTTAGTTATTGATATTTCAAAACATGCTACCCATATCCATGCTGTTGAGCAATTGAAAGACAAGTCCGGATATTTGATATTAAATAAATTGAATATAGAAAGTTATGACTTGGAAGAATATCTGTTGTTTTCCGGTTTCGATGATACCGGACAGCCATTGGACCAGGAAACATGTGAGAAAATATTTTCATGTTCTGGTAGAGTTGTAAGAAATATTTCGCTGTCTGATGATATTGTAGATAAACTAAAATCAGAATCGCAGCGTCATTCTAAGGCTACTGTCAGTCGTTCGTTAGAGCAAAACAGTAAATATTTTAATGAAGCTCGTGAGAAGTTAGAAAAATGGGCTGACGATATGGTATTATCGGCCGAGAAAGCATTAAAAGATACCAAAGAGCAAATAAAAATCCTACAAAGAGAAGCCCGGCAAGCGTTAAATCTCGAAGAACAGCATGAAATTGAACAAAAGTTACAATCACTCGGAAAACAACAGCGTCGTCAACGACAGGAAATATTCAAGGTTGAAGACGAAATCATTGAAAAACGCAATAACTTGATAAGTCAACTTGAAAAACGTCTTACAGGTAAAACTGATAATGAAACATTATTCAGTGTTAGATGGACTGTTGTATAAATTGTGAAATTCGATAAATAAGGATTTAATATGAGTCAGAAGTACGAGAAATTAAAAAACCTGCTAAAAGAACTATTCCAACTTGACCAGCCTGACCTTGACTTTGGGATATATCGCATCATGCATGCCCGAAGTACAGAAATTACCCAGTTTTTGGATAAAGATTTATTGCCGCAGGTTAAGAACTCTTTTGCCGCATACCAGCCATCCGACAAAGCAACTTTGCAAAAAGAATTAGACAAGATGATTGCCAGTCTTACAGAAGCTGGAATTGACCCGGAGATATCGCCAAAAGTAAAAGAACTCCACGATAAAATTGCCAATGATGCCGTTGACCTTAACGCGCTGGAGAGTGAAGTTTATGATAATCTATATAGCTTTTTCCGTCGATATTATTCCGAGGGTGATTTTATCAGCAAGCGTGTTTATAAAGAAGGTGTCTACGCTATCCCTTACGAGGGTGAGGAAGTCAAACTCCATTGGGCAAATGCTGACCAGTATTATATAAAAACCAGCGAATATCTGCGGGATTATGCTTTTCGGCCGAAACCCGGTGATGATATTACAGCCAACCAGATGCGAGTGCATTTCAGGCTGGTAGATGTTGCCGAGGGTGAACATGGCAATGTGAAGGCAAGTGAAGATAAAGATCGGGTTTTCATTCTTGCTGGCGATGATTTTATTGTTGAAGAAAATAATGAACTGATAATAAAGTTTGAATATCGGCCTGCTGTTGTTGCCGACTGGCCAATAGGGCAACGGGAAGGGAAGAGTAAGTCACCAGCACAGAAAGAACTTATTTCAATCGCCGAAAAGCGTATCCTTGGCGTGGTTGATATTACTTTGACAAAATGGATTACCGAATTAGGTAAAAAACATATCAAGGCTGATGGCGAACAGGCTGACTATACCAAATTGACGGCACATCTGAATCGTTATACTGCACGAAATACATTTGACTACTTTATCCACAAGGATTTAGGCAAGTTTCTTAATCTTGAACTGGACTTTTATATAAAAAATGAAGTGATGCACCTTGATGATATTGAAAGCGAAACTGCCCCAAAGGTTGAGCAATATCTGTCAAAGATTAAAGTAATCCGCAAGATTGCCAAAAAAATCATCGATTTTCTGGCGCAGTTAGAAGACTTCCAGAAGAAACTCTGGCTGAAAAAGAAGTTCGTAGTCGAGACAAATTACTGCATCACCCTGGACAGAGTACCGGAAGAGTTTTACGCGGAAATTGCGGCAAATGACCTGCAACGCGAAGAATGGGTGAAGCTGTTTACTATTGATGAAATACAACCAGTTAATGCTGATTTGTTAAAATGTATTACCCCAGGATACAGCAAACCGTTAACCGGTGGTTTTCTAAAAGCTAATGATAAACTTGTGTTGGATACGAAATTTTTCACTGATGACTTTAAAGCCCGACTGATTTCCAGCATAGAAAACTTTGATGAACAGATGGATGGATTGCTCATTCATAGTGAAAACTTTCAGGCACTTAACTTGTTGCAAGCGCGTTATAGAGAGCAAGTTAAGTGTGTATATATTGATCCACCTTATAATACTGGAAGCGATGGATTTGCATATAAAGACGCATATCAGCATTCAAGTTGGAACACAATGATGGCAAATCTTAGCAACCTAACAAAGACACTTATTACTTTATCTGGTGCGATTACCACAAGTATTGACGAAATTGAATTGAATTATTTAAAAGAAATTTTAAATAATTATTTTTCTTTTATTAATTTGATTACAGTAAAAACAAAAGTTGCTGGTGTTTCTGGTAGTCATCTTGGGAAATCACTTAGAAATACAACAGAATATGTGTTGCTATTTTCTAATTCTGCAAATGATTTTAAACTAACAGAAATTGTATATGATTTGCAAAGACTTACTGAATTTATTCAAGAAATGAAAGATGATGGTAAAAGCTGGAAATATACTACGGTGATGGATAACGTCGATAAAGGTGAATATGTGAAATCAATTGTTGATGGAAAAGGTAATGAAATCAAGATATATAAGCATAAATTATTTACGTTTAAATCAGTACAGCAAGTGGCTAATGAAAAATATAATGGGGACGTTAATGCTGTATATGAAAATCAATATCAAAATATTTTCCGAACAACTAACGCTCAAAGTTCAATAAGACAAAGAGTATTAGATGAAACGCAAGATATTACTTCAGAATTATTAAGTATAACTTATGTACCAAGTAAAGGAAGAAATGCTGGGAAAGAAATTAGGCAATATTACAAAGATGACATTCGAAATTTAGTTGCTTTTTTAAGTGATGTAGTTGTAGAACAGAATGGGATAGTTTATAAGACTATTAAGTCAGGCAATCTTTGGTCAGATATTCTCTACAATAATATAGCTAACGAAGGTGGGGTTAGTTTTAATAACGGTAAGAAACCTCTTTCTTTGCTAATAAAAATTATTAATATGATAATTGATATGGAAGAATCTAATCCTTACATCCTTGACTTCTTTGCCGGTTCTGGCACTACCGGTCATGCAGTTATCAATCTTAATCGTGAAGATCAAGGGAACCGCAAATATATCCTTGTAGAAATGGGTGATTATTTCGACACCATTCTAAACCCTCGGATTCAACAAGTCATCTATTCTTCCGAATGGAAAGATGGCAAACCTACCAAACGTGAATCTGGCATTTCACATTGCTTCAAATACCTTCGTCTTGAATCTTACGAAGACACCTTGAATAATCTTGACTTGCGTCGCACCGATAAACAGCAGGGGGTGTTGGAACTTACTGAGGCACAAGGTGCTGACAACCTGAAAGAACAGTATATCCTACGCTATATGCTGGATATCGAAAGCCGCGACAGCGCGTCATTGCTGAATATTGACGCCTTCATCGACCCGACTTCATATACACTGAAAGTGAAAATAAGCGGAAGTGACGAAAGCCGAGAAGTGAAAGTAGATTTATTAGAGACTTTTAATTATCTCATAGGTTTACAAGTATCCAATATTGCTGCCCCTCATATCCTTACTGCTGAATTTGAAAGGGATAGTGAGAAAAGACTGCACATAAAAGATAGAATTAAAACAGTCACCACTTCAAATGCAGCAGAAGTAAGCTGGTGGTTCCGAACGGTTACCGGCACTACTTTAGACGACAAAAAGGTACTTGTAATCTGGCGAAACCGTCCGGGTGGAGACACTCCAGAAGATTTAGAAAAAGATAATCTGGTTTTGGATGCATGGTTTACCAAACAAGGTTATTCCAGCCGGGACAGCGAGTTTGACCTGATATATGTTAATGGCACCAATAACCTGGAAAATCTGAAAACACCTGACGATTCATGGAAGGTAAGACTGATAGAGCAGGATTTTAAGCAATTAATGTTTGAAGACGCGGGGATATAAGGATGGCAAGAATTTCTAAAGTTGGACAAAAAGGACGCGGCACAAAAAATGCGGTGCAAACTAAATTCGCATATAAACTTGCTCTTAACCAATGGATGCTAAGGCTTTTTGATGTAGAAAGGTTTGAAGACATTGCCTTGCATCTGCGCGAAGAAAATTTGGAAGGACTGGACGGGGACAACATCCATTACTTTTATCATGCCCTGGTACTTCATTTTCCCGATCTTTCCAACCTTACCCCGAATATTTTACTGGAATATGACCAGAATATTGTTCGGCATACCCAGATTCTGAATGCACGGCGTATTAGTCATGGAGAGCAGGAAATTACCTGGAAATATTTCCAATATCTTGCTCTTTTATTTACAGAGATTTATTTGGATAAGTATTTTGAAGATGCAACTGCATTGCGATCATCAATAACCACTCAAATCAATGCCATCAATATTGGAAAAGATGAAGCAGATCAGATTAAACCTTTTGATGATTCAACCGACCCAAAGATGGATTTGAATAAACTTGCCTATTGGATAGCTACTGGTGGCGGAAAAACTCTAATCATGCACGCCAACATTCTGCAATACCGTTATTACCTCGAAAAATATGGCCGAAAAGGTGAACTGAACCGGGTTATTTTGCTTACGCCTAATGATGGACTTTCACAGCAGCACCTGCGAGAATTTAAAATTGCTGGTATTTCAGCAGAAATTTTCAGCAAGGGTGGCGGTGAATTATTCACCAGCCATGCAGTAGAAATTATTGATATTAACAAGTTAAGAGAAGATTCTGGCGATACAACTGTTGCGGTTAACAATTTTGAAGGCAAGAATCTGGTACTTATTGACGAAGGGCATAGGGGTGCTTCTTCTGGTGAAGAGGGTGCCTGGATGCGTTTTAGAAATGCACTTTGCGAAAAAGGTTTCTCATTTGAATATTCTGCTACTTTTTCTCAAGCCGTTCGCGGTAATGCAACTTTAACGGGAATCTACAGCAGGTGTATTCTGTTTGATTATTCTTACCGCTATTTTTATAATGATGGATTTGGCAAAGATTATCAGATTCTCAATTTAGATGAAGAAATCCAGGGTCACCATCTTGAGTTGTATATGACAGCATGTTTACTTGCATTTTTCCAGCAGCAGAAATTATTTAAAGACCATGAAGCATCATTTCGTGCATTTCATATAGATAAGCCACTTTGGATTTTCGTCGGCAGCAAGGTAACAGCGAACTTGGCAACAAAAGATGCCTCTGATATTGTGGAAATTTTAAAGTTCCTTGCCCGTTTTGTATCCGACCGTCGTGGCAGTATTGAACATATCGGACAGATTCTATATAAAGGATTGATAACTGCGGCAGGTAAAAATCTTTTCGCTAACAAGTTTAATTTATTCAATACTTTTGGGTTACAGCCAGAAGCAATTTATGCTGAGATTCTGGACACTCTTTTTAATGCTGCTGGCGGTGGGCTTCTTTATGTAGAAAACTTAAAAGGTGCTATCGGTGAAATAGCTCTAAGAATCGGTGCCGATAATGAACCTTTTGGGGTAATTAATGTCGGCGATGATGCAAAACTTGTGAAGTTATGTGAAGATCATGGTATTGAAACGGGTGACAGAGATTTTACAGGGTCGTTATTTCATGATATTAACAAAAAAAGCTCTACCGTAAATATACTCATCGGGTCAAAGAAATTTACCGAAGGTTGGAGCAGTTGGCGAGTAAGCACCATGGGACTTATGAATGTAGGAGCTACTGAAGGTGCCCAGATAATCCAACTATTTGGTCGAGGTGTTCGACTTAAAGGATATAATCAGAGTCTTAAAAGAAGCAATCGAATAACCTTGCCTAATGATGTAAAACGTCCGGAAGATATAGGAATACTGGAAACACTTTCTATTTTTGGCATACATGCTGATTATATGGCGCAATTCCGTGATTTTCTGGAAGAAGAAGGTTTGCCAAATGAAGAAGAACGAGAAGAATTTTTCTTGCCTGTTATCCGGGATTTAGGCTCAAAGCCTTTAAAAACAATCCGCTTGAAAAAGATTATAAATGGTGTAAATACCGATTTTGGCGATGCATTTAGGCGTTTAGGCCCAATACCCACTCTTGATTTACCCAAAGATTATTTACAAAAAAATCAAGTAATTGTTAATTGGTATCCCAAAATACAAGCACTTCGGTCAAAAGGAATGACTGACGATGAAAAAGATGCCACCACAAATGTGACTCATTTACAGGATAAACATATTGCATTTCTTGACCTGGAATATTTGTATTTTGAAATTGAACGCTTTAAAGCCGGACGAGGGTGGTTTAATTTTAATATTAACAAGCAAATCATAGAGCGATTATTGCTTGATCAAAGCTGGTACCAGCTATATATCCCACAAAGTGAATTAGATTTCAAATCATTTAATAAGGTGCAACAATGGCAGCAAATCGCCTTGGCGTTACTGATAAAATATACTAAACTATACTATAGTTACTGCAAAAAAGATTGGGAATTACCGCATTTAGAATATACTGATGTGAAAGAAAACGATCCCAATTTGCTATGTAGAGAAGATGCAGGTAAAAACGGATATCGCATCTTAATAAACGAATCGCAAGTAGATATTGCAAATAAACTCAGAGAACTTAAAGCTAATATTGAATCAGGAAACTTGAAACCTTGGGAGTTTAGTGGTATAAAAGCACTATGGTTTGGAAAACATCTTTACCAGCCACTTTTGTGCCTTGAAAAAGGTATTGTAGAAATAAGTCCTGCCCCGCTTAATAAAGGTGAAATGCAATTTGTTGAAGATTTAAAAGAGTTTTACGATAATTCGAAAGATTTCTTTGAAGGAAAAGAGTTATATTTACTACGTAACCTCAGCAAAGGTCGTGGTGTAGGTTTTTTTGAAGCCGGTAATTTTCATCCTGATTTCATACTCTGGATTTTGTATGGTGACAAACAATTTGTAACCTTCGTTGACCCAAAAGGAATTCATAATCTTGGTGCTACAGACCCTAAAATAGAGTTCTACAAAGAAATTAAGAAAATTGAACTGAGATTAGGTGATACAAATGTCACACTAAATTCGTTTATCATATCAAACACACCATCACATGCTGTAAAACGGCAATGGAATATATCAAAACAAGATATGACTGATAGAAATATCTTGTTTGAAGAAGAAGATAAAAGTACCTATATAAAAGCAATGCTAACAAAAATCATGCAAGGATAATCATGAAAAACTGGTGTTAAAATTGCCATGTTTAAAAAAGCCACAGAAAAGAATAAGTTAGATAATTGGTTCGATTCATGTAAAGATCAACCTCATGAATTGCCTTTGATATCGATTGATATTAATCAAATGATTTCATCACATCGAATGAGAATAATTCCAGAATCACTTATAAAAGTTAACGTGGTATTTGCTGATTGCGGATCATTGGCATGTATATGCAAATCCGATGAAGGTTACGCAACCATTTTCTTTCACAGCATTCTGAATAATGCGGATACTCCTGTGCAGGTATTTGAACATATCGTAATACATGAATTAATACATATTAGAGTTCCAAGTCGCGAAGTAGATGGTAAAATGAAATCTCACCCACCTGAGTTCTGGGAAGAAGAAAAAATATTTTCACCAGAAAGAATCTATGTGTGGGAATGGTTAATAGACAACTTTTACGATGTTGTACGACGAGATGAAGAAAAAGAAATGACAATAGTACTTCGTAAATGGCGTAAGAAAAAATATACTTACAAAGACTGGTGGTTATATATTAATAATTTAGAAAGATACAAGTTTGATAAGGAAATGGTGTTGTGATGGATACAATATCTTAACTATCGTTGTGTGGTGGGTACTTTGGACACAACGTGACTGGATATTAATTTGGATTACTAAAGTTGAGAAAAAGGCTGAATTAAAGGAGACTATTATGCCATCAATTACAGGTGTTGCGACGGCACTAAATGCCATAAAAATAGCCGTTGAAATGGGAAAGAAGTTGATTAGTGCAGATGAAATATTTAAAAATGCTGAACTAAAACTTCAACTAGTTGACATGATAAGCGCATTATATGATGTTAAAATAAGTCTAATTGAAGCTGAAGAATCTGCTCGTGAGAAAGATGTTGAGATTATACGACTTCAGGAAGCATTAGATATTAAACCAAATATGGAAAGATTTGAAAACGCGTATTATAAAAAAAATGAAGAAGGTATTTTAGTAGGTGAAGCATATTGTTCATCTTGTTGGGAGTCTAAATACAAACTTATTCACCTTACTCGTGGTCATTCAGTAGGTAAACCAAGAGAGTGCCCAATATGCAAGAATATTTTTCATGGTTACTATACGCCAGAGGAATTAAGAAAGATGACTGATACAAAAAAATGAATTATTAAGAATTATCTCCTCTAAAATCTCAAAAGGGTTTCTTTTTATCATTACCGAGGACAAGAAGTTGTTGTGAACTGATTTTTCTACCGCATCATATCAAAAATCAAATTAATATTATTATTTTGATATCTAAATTTAGAAATTAGCTCAACCTTATATAAAGGTTGGGCTTTTTCTTTTAAAGGGAGCAAATGATGCGACACATTCCTATTCAGCGGATAACCCTTGTAAGAGAAGGCACGTTATCCACACCATCTCGGTTAGCAGATTCTGCGGAAGCCGTTGTTGAGATTGTCCGTGATTTAATCGGACATGCAGACCGAGAGCATTTTATCGTCCTGCAACTTGATACCAGAAATCAAGTTACCGGCGTCCATGTAGTCAGTGTTGGCCATCTTAATGCCTGTCTGATACATCCTCGCGAAGTTTTCAAGGCCAGTATACTGGCAAACGCCAACGCGATAATCATAGTTCACAATCATCCGAGTGGCAACCCGGAACCTTCCATGCAAGATGAAGAAACGACAAGAAGACTGATAGAAGCAGGTGATTTGTTAGGTATTCCGGTTCTTGACCATATTGTTATTGGTGAACTCGGTTTTGTAAGTATGAAACAACGCGGTTTAATTTAGTATCGCCCGGGCAAATTACATTATTTTCCATCAAAAGAGGTATTTATGATTGAATTTACTCACACACAACTATTAAAAGGCGACTATTTGGAAGGATTAACAGAAAGACAACAAATACTTGCCGATTATTGCGAATGGATTGCACGTGATTGCGTTGAAGCCGTTGATGGCGACGATACTTATTTCGACGCGCTCCGCTTTTGTATTATTGATGATAAAAATGACTTATTATCAGGGGGTAAGATTTCTGAGTTCCTAAGCACTGATGATGATCCGCTGCAAACAGTTATTGACCGCGCTGAAGAATGCCAAACTTTATTTCATCTACAAGCATATTTGCTAGTGATGAGCATCTCCGATGTATCTGCTGACTATTTGGTGATTCCGTCTGAAATAATACCTAAAGATTGGTTACAAGCAATAGCAGTAAAATCTGCAACATGGGGACAGAGTAATGAATGATCGCTGTAATAGAAAGAAACGCAAATATCAGGTTACCATTACTGAAACTCTTCAGAAAGTTGTTGAAGTTAAAGCATCTTCTGAAAGTGAAGCACTCAGCATTGTCAAGAACGATTACGACTATGAACGCCATGTCCTTGATTACAGTAACCACACTGCTACAGAGTTTGAAGCAGAGGAGATACCAACATTATGATTTATGTAACAACTAAAGAAGCCGTTTCCTATAATCAACCCAGTAAAATGCCTAAATACTCAGCAATGTTGTTTAGACGTGCTGAAAAACTTATTCGACATTCTGCTAAACAGGGTATTATGTTAAATGCTTACATTGCTGACAATCCTGCTGATTTGATTTCTGGTAGTATCTTTTTGAACCGTCTTAAAGTTGTCGGGAAAAAATATGAAGAAATGCTTGACCGTGTTAGTTGTATTAACTACCTTCCACGAGTTAAGGTTTATGAGCTTTATTTTGATTCACCATTAGTAATAACTATTATACCATTACCTTTGATTCCTGAAGAACTCATGAAAGAGATAAAATTCAGGTATCATTCTACGGTAAAAGTATCATATAAATCACTGAAATCAAAAATTGAAGCATTACGTTTAACAGGTTCACGCGTATCTTTAGTTCGTTTGCGATTAAGCTCCGCTCCACATCCACCAGGATTTAACCTGCGTATCCGCACCCGCAGCAAGTCCAGTAACATAGTTCTTTGCACCCACTTGCCACAAGTCGCCTTCCCTGATGCCAATGCCATCAACACATTTCTGCGTGACGCTATCGGTGACACAGTTAACGTTACGTAAGAATGAAATAAAAATAAAAGGAGGGCAAATTTTATGCTTGAAACTATTGCGCGAATAATATTACTAACTGCGCAGATAGTAATCATTATTAACAAAGAAAAGCGAACCTAAAAAGGCACAATAATGCTTCAATACTGTAATAAGTATTGAAGCATTATTTTTTTTTTGATTGTAAAATCACCGTTTTATTGACACCGGTATTCAATCTGATCCGGCAGAACCCGGTTTTGCACATGTTATTATTAATCCATATTTCGACATTGCAGATATTAAATGGGTACAAGCATCTATTGATATACAACGAGGCAGAATATTGACGCAATGGAAGTTGAAAGGTGAGGATATATACCTTACAGCTACAATACCTGCCAATACCCGGGCAACAGTAAAATTGCCTGAGAAACCAGAAGGATATAACAGTTATGTTATTGAGGTCGGCAGTGGAAGCTACAAGTTCTGTCTGAAAGGACATGTATATACGATATAGCATTTTTCTTACAAACACCATCTTCTCCGATTTAAGGGGAAGATGGTGTTTTATCTTCAGTATTCTTTGGAAAATCATTGTGAGAAATAATAATTATTTCAATTAACCTCTCAAAAACTTCTATCTCGCTTGCTCGTTGTCGTTCAAAAAACTTTCTAAAATTGTATTCTGCACATGCGAAACTCAAATTTGATCTCCAGGGTTTATCAGTGCTAACTTCTTTTTTTACGTCCCCTTTTTTATTTATAATAATTTTGATTTTTTTATTATATTCCTCAAATTTTTCTACAATAGAATCGGCATTTAAAGTGCATTTAATGTTTTTAACAATGCGTTTATATTCAGAATTTAATTTATTAATTTCACGATTCATTTTTTTATTTATTAAATCAGGTTGATTAGTGTTAACAGCACATTTATTAAAAAATGATTTCAATGATTCTTCATTTTTAATTTTTTGTATTATGAATTCTTTATTTAATTTATTAGCATTATTTTTATTTATAAAATTATTAGTTAATAAGTAATCTATTAAATCTTTGACAGCTCTTTTATTTTTCTCATATTTTCTATTTAGTAACTCATTATATTCATCAAAGAACACGTCATTTTTTCTTAATTCTTCTTTTATATCTTCATTAAGCTTTGGTACTTCTTTTGCTGTAATATCTTTCCATTCATTAAACTTTTTGAAGAATAATTTTAAATCGCACAAATCTTCTTTTGTTAATATCTTTATATTATCATATTTTTCTAATTTTTTTAGTTCTTGAACAACCTGGCTTTGTTGACAAAAAATGTTATATTCAAGACAGTTGTTAATACCTATATTTTGAAGTTCTTCGTTAATATCATGGATTGTATCTAATAGTGTTATCTTTTCAAATCTTGTAACTTTTTTATCATTTGCATTATGATACGACGTTGATATCATAAGTATTTTGTTCTTTGGACCATCAACTAAAAATACTTCACCAATTCCTGTTAATATTGGAAAGTTTATTGACTGTAAAAAAAAGTATATTTGATGTTGCCAATTTATAGGTATTTTATTCTTTTTGGTGATTCCTAAATCAGTCAAGTCGCTATTACCGATTCCTTCTTTTTCAATAAATAAATATAATACTGATAATAGTTTACTCAGACGTTTAATTCTTTTAAAGCATCGAATATAATTAAATACCGAAAATCTTTCATATTTACTATGTTTTTTACTATAGCAATCAAAGAAGCCTAATTTTCCAGCTACATTATGGATATTTGTACTTTTGCAATCAGGGCACCTAATTATTTTCAATTCTTCACATTTATGAATAATGAACTCTCTGCAAGCAGCTTCATTATTTAAAATTTGCTTTATATTAAATATAGACCCATCAGTTTCTAATTGCTTTTTCATGTAAATATTTTAACATAACCTTCCTTGAAAGTTAAGTATAAATTTACGGGGAGGCTGGATATCCATGGGTTAAAATCAATTGATGACGCAAAAACTACAAGTAAAAAAATTTGATTATTAAATTGGCTAAGATATATACACAGCGACGCAGTCGTTGAATATTATTAAAGGAGGCTGTAATGCTTCAAAAAAAGAAAATCTCTGAAAGTCAGGGAATCGATCAACCTGTCAGGAAACCAATTAAAAAACCTGATGTCCGTGGGCTAATGGATCAACGTATCCCTTCACCTTTAAAGAAATCTGTTAGGGAAGGGTTGTCTGATGACAATTCGATTAGGAAATCTTCTCCTTCACCGATAAGAAAGCCTTTGAGTAATCGTGTTAATTTCAGACAGAACAGTATTACTGAAGATTATTCGGAAATTAATCACACTATGCCATCTGACTATGTAGATTACGATGATACAGAGGATGATTTCGAAACGACTATACCAGACGACGACTACAATACATACCCAGATGAGTACTATCTTGGCAGTTCTGATTTTGACATTGAAGATGAGCAGGATTATCAATCATTAGATGTTGAATCGGTAGATGATCAAGACGAGTTCTCATTTGATGACGTCTTGACCATGGCTTTGGCTTTGCAACATGCTGGTTTACCAATCCTTCCAGTTTGTCCCGGATCGCATGTTGGGATGACCAAGGCTCATAAAGAGTCCTGTTTAAGTCCCGGTAAAGCACCACTAATACAGGGTTGGAACGAAATATCAGAAGTAACAGAAAATGACATTGCAAAGTGGGTCTATCATAACGATATTTTTAATATCGGGTTAGTACTGGGGGACAAAAGCGGTATTGTGGCAATTGATGTTGACGGGAAAGAAGGTAGCAGGATGCTAAAGCAATACCTTCCCGAATTGCTTGACATAGATACTGTTGAGTTTTTAACGCCTGGGGATGGGCATAGATATCTGTTCTCTCTGCCAGATCATGTTTCTATTCCTAATTTCTCTATTAAGGGGGAACAACAGCATAGCGAATTAGCCATATTAAGTAATGGCCGGTATACCGTTATGCCACCATCTCTTCATGCAAATGGCGGAATATACAGATTTGTTGAAGGTAAATCTATATTCGATATCCCCATAGCAACTGTACCGGAATGTGTTAAAAAACTTGCAAACAGCAAGAAATTAAATGATTTGCAGCCTGATTTTGGCGGGGAAAAGCCGAGAGAAGGTCAGATAATTCTTAATAATCTTGCGCAAAATTGTAAACATTTCGGTGCTTATCTTGTTGATTCAAGAAAAAACGGGTCTGATGCCGGACGTTTCATATACTTGTGGTTACGCCTATTGATTAACGAAAACCAAATCGAAGCAGCAAGGGCATTGGCAGCTATGTTTAGCTATAAATCAATAATGTTGAACAGGAAAATTGACGAGTTTGTCCAGGCACAAACAGGTGAAAACTTCGGTAATATTAGATGTGAAAAGCTGGTATGTCCCGACAACTTTCGGGACCAGTGTGTTGAAAAATATAAAAACATGACTTCACCTGGTTTTTTTATCAGCAAGAACATGCTTGCTTTAAACAAGGCTAAACAACAGCCTTTAAGACAAATCCCTAATCGTCCTACGAAAATAAGGTAAATATTATTCTGGAGAGCTAAGTTCGTTTAGCTCTCCAGAAAATACAAGGAATAAAATAATATGAAAAAAGATTTAACAAAACAAGATGACTTAACTGATGATTTTCATCCTAATTTGTGGATTGATGGAGATTTTCTTATGATATCGGATGTTCAAACCGGCGAAATTAAGAAATTAGCCAGACGGGTTGAAATTATTCAGCGGCTTCGTAATGTTGACGACAAATCAATTCAACTAAAATTACGTTATTTGGATTCAGACGGAAGCGATAATATAATTTTGTTAAACCGCGAGGATGTTTTTACAAAGCGTGGTGCTGCGAAGTTACAAGCAGTTGGCGTTGATTGTCCTGATTATTTGTTCAATATAATTATGCGATTTCTTCGTGACTCAGAGTCCAGTGCTGAAACTATCAATATTCACACCACTCTTGGTTGGAACACAGAGAATGAAAAAATAGTATATAGACATAACGAATCATTAGGTGGTAATTCAACCTATGGTGGTGATTTCAGACTTGAACCTATAGGGTCATTAAAAGGCCAGCTGGAATGGATCGATGCTCATGTTATAGGATTTGGGCCGATGGAGTTAGCTGTTGCCATAGGTTTAGCGGCACCAGTATTAGGATTATTGCAGCAGTCAATGCCTCTGGAATCAATGCCAATTCATATATTTAATGATTCATCGAAGGGTAAGACCACAGCATTGCGATGTATGCTTTCTCTTGGTGGTTCACCAGATGCTGTCAATGATGGCATTACCAGAAAAGAAGGATTGCTAAAGACACTCCATGCAACTGATAATGCTATCTTATCATCACTACGTGGTAATCATGGCTTATTAGCCGGTTTCGACGAAACCGGTTCCCTCTCTGTAAATGATTTGACTCCATTAATATACCGCATATCGGAAGGCAAGGAGAAAGGACGCCTAAACAGGAATAGCGATATACGAAGAGTTGAAACATGGGGTACTGTGGTGGTTACTACAGGTGAATTTCCAATCAGTTCACGATTAAGCCATGCTATCGGAGCAAGAATCCGATTATTAGAAATCGGTGAAGTTCAGTGGACTAAATCTCCAGAACATGCTGATGATATTCGTGCTGCTATAATGCAACATAATGGACATATAATTCCAGCATTTGCAGAATATCTGCTTAGCGTCCCTGAATCTGAAATTGTTGAAAGATGGCAAAATTGGCGAGAATGGTGTGTTGACCAAATGGAATTTGATCCTTTTGCATCAAGACTTGCCGATAGATATGCAGTAATTTTGCTGGCCGGTCAGCTTGCTCATATGGTTTTAAACCAGCCACTTGATACTGAAGGTTTAATCTGGCCGCTTTTACTTAACGCTAACAATGCGACTGCCGAACAACGTGATTTAGCAAAATCTGCTTTAGAATGTCTCAAAGAAGCAGTTGCACGTAATTCCCATAAGTTTCCAACTGAAGGGCCTATAGCTTATGCTCGAGAAATATGGGGACGGATAAATAGTAATAGTAACGGAACTAAATCACTCTTTATTTATCCCAATGATTTCAGGCGTATTCTTCGTGAAGCAATGTTTGAAGATTCTGAGACGGTGCTGGCAGTATGGAGAACCAAAGGCTGGTTAGAACATGAAAAAGGCAAATATACACGAAAAAAAACCATGGTTTCCGGTCAAAACGGTATAAACGTTATTGTTATTAAAAATTGGGAGGCAATTTAATATGAAATAAATTGTTTTTTTAATTTATCAAAGGCTGCTTACCACTCTTTTAGCATACCCTATAGGGTGGTTGGCAGATCCTTAGTAATACAAGTAAAAATGGGGAATCCACCCGCCTCACCCGCAATTTTAGTAATAAATGGATAAAATGAAAATAATTATATTTTAATCATATACTAAAAATTGAAGGGTTTACAGGGTAAGCAAGACATTTTGATATCAAAATTACCCCACTCAAACGGGTGGCTCTATCGGGTAGAAGAGTAGGTGTAACATGAAAATACGCTGCTATGATACGGTATAACGTGTTATAGCAATTTTTAAATGAATATTATAAAGGTATACAACAATGAAAAACAAAGAAAATATGTCAACATACACAGCAGTAATTAATTTACTGGCTGATATAATAAATACAATCTATATGGAAAATCCTGAAAAAATAATGAATCAGGTACGTCGGGAAACAGATGCATACATAAATGCTTTGTTACAAGCTGAATTTGAAGCTGATTTTGAAATGCAAACCGATTTAGAATTGCGTACGCTTGTAGCTGAATTAAATGGTTGTTCTGTCGATGAAGTAATTCGTATTATTTAAAGGAGATAATATGACTATAAGTCAAAATTTAACAAAAACAAACATTGCGGCATTTTATGGCCGCGTATCAACTGAAGATCAGGTTGATAATTACAGTATTGATGGTCAGCTTAAAGAAGCTTATGCTTTTTGTGAAAAGAATAACCTACAATTATTATTTGAATATACTGATCCTGGTGTCAGTGGTAAATCAATTACGAATAGACCTGGTTTACAAAAAGCTATTCAAGATGCAGAATCCGGCAAATTTTCTCATTTGCTTGTTTGGAAATTAACTCGTCTTAGTCGAAAAACTATAGACACTTTGCAAATTGTAGATAAGCTAAATAAGGCAAATGTATCATTACGTCCTATTTCTGAGCCACAATATGATACTTCTACATCCAGCGGGATGCTGTTTTTAACAGTTATGGCAGCAGTTGCCCAGATGGAACGTGAAACTATCAGTGATAATGTGCGCATGGGAATGCGACAATGTGTTTCTCAAGGTATTTGGGTTGGTGGCAAAGTTTATGGGTATGATGCTACTAATAGTGGAATATCACGAGAAGAGAGAAAACAAAATCGTAGCATTGAAGGACGGGATAAAATTACCATTATTCCAGTACCGGAAGAAGCCGCTGTTATCAAGGAAATTTATACAAGATATGCTAAAGGGCAAGGTTTAAAGAAAATTCGTTCCTGGTTGAATCAATCAGGAATAAAAGGTAAACGTGGAGCATATTTCTCGGATATGACAGTAAGAAAGATATTAGATAATCCTCTTTATAAAGGTTATATACGGTACACTTCACGTGATCAACATGGCAGGATTGTATATACAAAATTATTCAAAGGTATTCATGAACCTATCATTAGTGAAAATCTTTGGGACAGTGTTCATGTGATGCGTGAAGCTAAAAAACGTTGTCCTTCTCGTGCATATGAAAGAGGACATCTTCTCACAGGTCTTCTTCGTTGCCCTGAATGTAATGCAGTCATGACAATGTCACGTACTACAACTACACATAAAGATGGTAGTAAGACAATTTATGAACGTTATTGTTGCTCACGATGGAAAAAATTTGGGTCATCTTTTTGTCACAGTAACGGAATTATAACTGATAAAGCTGAACATTTAGTATTTAAACGTCTAAATAAAATACTTTGTCACCCAACATTAATTCATGATTTAATGAAGCAAGTTAACGCTCAAAAACAAACTTGTTTAAATCCATTAAAGACACGGCTAAGTGAAATTAAAAAAGAACAGCAAACTTTGGAATCATCACGAAAAAAAATGTTGATGTTATTCGACCCTGAATCAATTGATTCGAATTGGATAAAAGAGCAGTTAAATGATGTTGCTAAAAAGTTAAGTATTCTTTCTGTTGAAGAATCAAGTCTTAACACTCAAATAGTTGAGACTGGTTCGCGAAAGCCTGTATCTATTGACATTATAAAGATTATAATGGAGAAATTTATAAAGGAGTTACAAACTGTTGATAAAAATAAGAAAGGTATTTTATTGAAGTTATTGATTAAAGAGATTCATTTTGAGAAAAAGAAAGGAGTTACATCGATCAGCATGACATTCAGTGATGATGTTGTCAAAGCTTTGGGTTTGACGAAAATTGCATCAATACAAGATTCGTTAACATTGACTGCATAATTATAAAACATCTAAAAAGGCGTCAGGTGAAGTTAAAGATACTTCACCTGATGTCTTTTTTTTTATTAGAAGTTTAAAGTTTTTAATGCCTGAAAAAGGAGGATAAAACACTCTATGATTGATTTTAATGACATCACTTAGTAGTATATAGGTTACGCCTCGGTATTTGGCAATCAGGATTATCAGGGTGACGTGGTAGAGAAAGGCGCATTCGCGAAATCGCTGAGCAATCGCCAGCAGGTGCCGATATTGTGGCAGCACGACCCGGCAAACCCGGTTGGTATAACCGTGGCAATCAGCGAGGATGACTACGGTTTGCGGGTGAAAGGCAGATTGGTGCTGGATTCACCCCGCGGCAGGGAAGCCTACGCGTTGCTGCGCGCCGGGGCAATTTGCGGTTTATCAATTGGCTATGACGCGGTGCGTCATAGTTATGACACTGCCCGCAATGCCCGGCGATTGCAGGAAATAAAGTTGTGGGAATTGTCGCTGGTGACATTCCCGGCTAACCCGGCGGCATGTATTGATGAGGTGAAAAGTGAAGCCGTATCAATAAAAAGCCTGCTGGATGAAATACGCAACTGGCTGCGCAAAAATAGCGCATGCATAGTATAAAAGGAGCAAAAAATGGAGATGAAAGAGATTCACAATGAAATCCGTCAGACCTGGGCGGAGATGCGCGGAATGCTGGAAAAGCAGAACCTGCGTGTAGAAGAAACCGGACGAAAATCCGGGTTGATGGATGAAGCTATTGCTCGTGCCGGCCAGCGGCTTGATGCCCTGGAAACCCGGTTGAACCGTCCGGCACCGGCAACAAAGGGAGCGGCAAACCGTGACGACATCAGTGGTTTCGTTAACTGGTGCCGCACCGGCGTGCCAGCCGAACGCAAGTTGATGACAGTCGGCGAAGACACCACCGGCGGTTATCTTGCCCCGGTGCATTTTGTGGGAGAAATGATTCGTGCCGCGACGGAATATTCCCCCATTCGCAGCATTGCCCGGGTACGGCAAACCTCGGCGCGGGCAATCCAGCTTCCCCGCAAGACCGGCTCTATCAGTGCCGCCTGGACCGGCGAGGCAGAATCTACAACTGACAGCGGAATGACCTTCACCCTTGAGGAAATCGCCACCCACAAAGTGACCGCATTGGTGAAGATATCCCAGGAAGATTTGGAAGATACTGTTTACGACCTGGAAAGCGAGTTGCGGTTGGAATTTGCCGAACAGTTTGGAGTTGCGGAAGGAACCGCATTTATCAATGGCGATGGTACCAGCAAACCGGAAGGACTACTGACCGCAACTGGCGTAGGCGCGGTGAATTCAGCGGATGACGCCATAACCGCAGTTGATCTTCTAACATTGCAGGATTCCCTGAAAGAACCATACGCGGGTCGCGGCACCTGGGTAATGAACCGCCAGACCATGTCGGCAATCCGGTTGCTCACAGACACCCGCGGCGATTTCCTGTGGCAGCCAGGACTTACCGATGACGTTCCCGCTACCATCCTGGGTCGTCCGTACCTTTTGGCGACAGACATGCCGGATATCGCGGCAAATGCCTGCCCGGTTATGTTTGGCGATTTTTATCGCGCTTACGTGATTGTTGACCGCGTCAACACCGAAGTACAGCGCCTGGCGGAAAAATACGCCGATCTCGGCGTAGTAGGCTTCATAGCCCGCAAACGCGTCGGCGGCAAAGTGATACTGCCGGAAGCGGTGAAGAAACTCAAGATTAGTTCATAGTTGAAAGTGGACCACCCCTTGTCCCCTCCTTGGCAAGGAGGGGAGTTATGTAAATTATAGTTTTGTAGTTATTATCGAAGTAACCATAATATTACCAACTAAGTAACAAAAACTCCCCTCCTTAACAAGGAGGGGTGGCCGAAGGACGGGGTGGTTGAGTTAAATAAAAGGAAAAAATAATGATTATTAAAACCAAAACACCGCCGGCAATAGAGCCAATCGACCAGGCAACCGCACGGCTATACTTGAAAGTTGATACTACTGCCGATGACGCGTTAATCAGTTTGCTGATTGCGTCTGCCCGGGCAGCGACTGAGGAGTTCACCGGACGTGCGATAATTACCCGCACCCTTACTGCGCAAATGCGCCATCCGCCGGTCAGCCTTTCATTGCCTTGCCCGCCAATGTTGGAAATAGATTCGATAGTAGCAATTGACAACCAGGGGATTGAGCGCGAGATTGACCCATGCGAATACATGATTGATTTCGACAGCAATTCCACCCGGGTAATCGCTCCCGATGGTTGGGGGTTGCAGCCGGATGAAAAACTGCTGATAACCTGGCAGGCGGGGTATGGCAGCAGCACCGACGATTACCCGCCGGCAATACAGACCGCCATGCTGATGATGATGGCGCGCTGGTACGAAAATCGCGAAGTAACCGCGCCAACCGACGATATCAAAAGATTGCTGCTGCCTTGGCGAGTGCGGTTATTTTGATTACACAGAGCTACACAGAGGAGACACAGAGATGCACCGAGATTTTTTTAAAAGCCTCTGTGAGTCTCTGTGTCTCCTTCGTGAATCTCTGTGTAATAAATAATAAATAAAAGTGAGAACAAGCAATGAATATTGCGGATATGAAATTTCGGGGGGTTATTTTGACTCCGACTTACACTGATGATGGCGGTGGCGGGTCTGTCTGCACCTGGGTCGAAGGCGATGAAGTCTGGTGCCGCCTGGAATCAAAAGGCGAATACCAGCAAGCAACCTTACGCCGCAACAGTGCTGTTAAAACAGGCTGCCGGATAAATATAAGCGGCAAAATTTTCGAGATACTGCAGGTTGCTGATGACGGTGATTTGCAAGTGCTGAAATGCTATTAGTGACACAGAGCTACACAGAGGAGACACAGAGACTCACGGAGAAAACTCCCTCTGTCACTGCGGTGACATCTCCCTCAAGAGGGAGACATTAATAATGCCTCCGTGTATCTCTGTGTAATAAAAGAAGGATAACATAATGATACCTTATGATAAGTTGCAGAAATTGATATATCAGCGGTTGCTGCTTACCGGCAATCCGGTGTTTGACCACCTTCCCACTGCATCTGCCGGCAGGTATTACCTGATTGGCGAGGCTGGCGCGGTTGATCGCGGAGTATGCTGGGAAATCACCTGTACTGTGCGGGTTGTTGGCGATATCAACACCAATATCCAGGCGGCGGAAATGATAAATGCGGCATCAGAGCAGCTATTTGCCGTATTAACCGGCGATGGCATCACCGCGCGTCCGCTGAACCGCGGTGCCAGTCGGGTATTGCGCAGTACCGATGACAGCAAATCAGCAATATTGCGGATGCGCTACCTGGTATATGAGAATGTGTAATAAATGTAGAGACGCAAGGCCTTGCGTCTGACTTAACGAGGTGTAAATATGAGTTGCATACCTGGAATTGAAGTGAAGTTGTATGTTGATGGCAGCGAGGTGGCAATCGGCGGCGCGCTGCGGCTGGAAACAAAATCAGAACCGGTGGACATAACCACCCTGGCGAATAGCGCACGGCATTTTACCCCCGGCAAAAGCAGTTGGAAGCTGCAATTCTCCGGGGTGGCCGCCTCGGTTGATGCTCTCATGACGCAACTGATAACCGCCGCCCTAACCCGCAGTTTCATAATTGTGCGCATACAGACAGCCGACAAACTATTCGGCGGTCAAGCCTGCATATCTCACCTGATAACCGGCGCCGATAACGGAAAAGCAGTCCAGATAGAAGCCTTGCTGCTGGGTGCCGGAGAGATGGAGATTAATTGAGAATGGAGAATGGAGAATTTTTGAAATAAAATTTAAGGGGACTGGGTTAAATCCGGAAAATTTAATCCTTGTAAAAAATTAAGTGGCAACCCGGATTTTTGCCTGTACCCGACAATTAAAACATACACCTATAATTCACAGTCACAGTTTGGAACTGGGCGGGAGCCCGGCTATCTCCTGAAAACGCCAATCTCCTGATTGGCAAGTGATAAAAGTGATAGATTCCAGAAAATCAGCCGGGCTGCTACCCAGTTCCAAACTGTGACTGTGTTTTTAACCTATAAGTTCTTTTTTACCCCTTAATCACTGCCAGTACTTCGGCGGCGTGGTCTTCTACGTTTACTTTTTTAAATACTTTGGCGATTTTGCCTTTGGGGTCTATTATAAATGTTGTGCGGGTGATGCCGATTGAGGTTATGCCGCAGCGTACTTTTTCGCCGTATACGCCATACAGGGTGCTCAGTTCCGCCTCGGTATCTGCCAGCAACTGGAAAGGCAGTGCTAATTTCATGGAAAAACTCTGGTGGGTTACCTGGTTGTCGGTGCTTACTCCCAGAATGACAGCGTTTGCGTCGGTTATCTGTGAAAAACCGTCGCGAAGGCTGCAGGCTTCTTTGGTACATCCGGGGGTATGGTCTTTCGGGTAAAAGTATAATATAACCCATTTCCCGCGAAAATCTTCCAGGTTTACTTCGTTTCCCACGCTGTCTAAAGCTGTAAATAATGGTGCAAGTTGTCCTTCAACCGGCATTATTTCTGTCATTGTAGTTCTCCTTAGTAATTATTATTACTACCTTTATAATATCCTGAAATTTTAATTTTAAACATAGAGGGAAAATGGCTAATTAAAAATGCAAAATTAAAAATTAAAAATTGGAAACCTGATAAAACAAGCATACTCCCTCCGTTAATGCGGTGATACCTTGATGGGGCAGACACCTTCCTGGCTTCGCCACTCGGTGTCAGTCCCTGATAGTTGTTCCAATTTTTAATTTTGCATTTTTAATTACCCCTACTCTTTCTCCAGCGTTTCCCTTATCCTGGCGGATAGGTCTTTCATTGAGAATGGTTTTTGCAGGAAGTTTACGCCGTCTTCCAATACGCCGTGGTGGGCTATTACATCGGCGGTGTAACCGGACATAAATAGGCGTTTGATATTCGGATAGATGGACAGTATGTTTCTGGCAAGGTCGCGGCCATTCATTTCCGGCATTATAACGTCGGTCATTAACAGTTGAATATTGCCATTGTAATCTTTTGCTAATTGTACCGCTTCACCCGGGGTGCTTGCCGCCAGCACGTTATAACCAAGCCGTTGGAGCATTGTGGTAGTAAGTTTCAGAATATTTGGTTCATCCTCACAAAGCAGGATGGTTTCTTTGCCGCGGGATACTGCATCATTCTGGGCATCTTGTCCGAGTAGTTCGCTTTTTCCGACGTGGCGGGGCAGGTAGATATTAAATGACGTGCCTTTTCCCGGTTCGCTGTAAGTTATGATAAAACCATTGTTTTGCTTGACAGCACCATATACTGTAGCCAACCCCAACCCGGTTCCTTCGCCGACACCTTTGGTAGTGAAAAATGGTTCAAAGATATGTTCCAGCATTTCTTTATCTATGCCGCACCCGTCGTCGCTTATGGTAAGCTGCACATAATTGCCGGGAATAAACCCGATGTGGTTGGCGCAATACGCTTCATCGCAATTGCGATTTGCTGTTTCAATGGTTATTTTCCCGACACCATTTATCGCGTCGCGGGCATTTACGCACAGATTGGCGAGTATCTGGTCAATTTGCGACGGGTCAACTTTAATCTGCCATAGATTGTCACCGGGCATCCAGGCAAGGTCGATATTCTCGCCGATTAACCGCTGCAGCATTTTAATCATACCCGCTACCGTTTCATTCAGGTTCAATATTTTGGGGGCAACGGTTTGTTTGCGGGCAAATGCCAATAGCTGTCGGGTAAGGTCGGCAGAACGTTCAGCAGCACTGCAAATTTCATCCAGGCTTTCTCGTATCAGACTGTCTTTAGGGGTCAATTCCAATGCCATGTCGGCATTGCCGAGGATAGCCTGCAGCATATTATTAAAGTCATGGGCCACACCACCGGCAAGACGGCCAACGGATTCCATTTTTTGCGAATGCTGCAACTGGGCTTCAAGTTTAGACTTTTCCTCTTCAGCGCGTTTTCGTTCGGTAATATCCTGGTAATTTCCCAACAGACCTTTAATATCCGGGTCATCCATAAGGTTAAACCCGGTAAACTCAATCCATTTGTAGCTGCCGTCTTTGCATAGATACCGGCATTCTGTTGTTCCATTAGCGTTAGGAACAGCCATTAAATCTGCAATAAATTTACCAGCCTTCTCCCTGTCATCGGGATGCACATTATCCAGTGCATTGTGGCCAATGACTTCTTCTGGTTTCCACCCGAACCATCTTTCGATATTCGGGCTTTTGTACTGGTTTATGCCGTTTTTATTAATGATAACGATGACATCGCCGATATTTGCGACCATTTTCGCCTGCCTGGCTTCATTTGCCTGCAATGAATCTTCGGCTTGCTTGCGTTCAGTAATATCAGTAATAAAGTTCAGAATGCATCTTTCACCCTTAAGCTCGATAATTTCACTGGAAATCAGGAAATCCCGTATTTCTCCAAAGCATATTCTGAATTGTGCTTCAAAATATCGTACAAAACCATATTGAATGAGTTCTTCAACATAGTGAGATTTTTCATTCTGATCTACCCAGAAATTCAAATCAATGTCGGTATATCCAATAACATTTTCTTTATGGTAACCAGAAATATTGAGGAATACATCATTTACGTCTATATATCTGCCATTTTCCAATGATACGATAGAGATTGCTTCTGGAGAGGCTTTAAATGCCAATGAAAATTTCGCTTCGCTTTCAATTAATGCCGCTTCTGCCCGTTTCCGTTCTGTAATTTCGCGAATGACGAATACAATATTGGTGGGATTCCCATCATCGTTATATATAATTTCACTGTTTGATTCTAATGCTATAGTGCTGCCATCTGCTCGCAACCCGGTATATTCATTCGGTCCTGTATTAATACCCTGAAATTTTAAAGCTATATTAGCTAATGCGCGTTCTCGGTCTTCGGGTATTATGAATTCGGTTATTGAACGTCCATAGCCTTGTGCCTCATTGTCATATCCGAACATGGATACGCCGCGGGGGGAAGCCATCACGATTCTCCCCTGCATATCTGTAATGGTGATATCGTCTGGTGAAGCATCAAGAATAGACCGGTACCGAGCCTCACTTTGTTGTAACGCTTCCTGTGCTGATTTGCGTTCGGTGATATCACGAACAACATGTATTAACCCAATGCATTGCTGATTTGAGTTAATCCGTGGTATGGCCCTTATTTCCAGGTATTTGTTTAAGTGTGGTTCAAATACTTCTGATGTGCATGGTAACAAGGTTTTCATGCTTGTACAACTGGGACAATTTCCAGGAGGAGTTTCCATGCCATGGTAACATTGGAAACATTTTATTCCAGCAAGAGCATTAGAAGGATGCAGTGCCAGCATTTCCCGGGCACTGTTATTGGCGGCAATGATGTTAAAGTCTGTGTCGTGGATTGTTATCATGTCCGTTAAATTGTCAAAGGTGTTTTTCCAGTCTTCTTTTGATTCCAAGAGTGCTTCTACTGTCTTTTTATATTCTGTGATATCAGCAGTTACAACTACTGCGCCGCCATCAGGCAGTGGTACTGCGTTGACAGATGTCCAGATTACTTCGCCATTTTCTTTTATTATACCGGTTACTTCATTTGTTACTGTCCTGTTTTCACGAATTGCTATACTGCTGGCAAATTCATCTGGTGGTTTTATTGTATTATCGCTGTGCAGATAAGTTCGGTTGGAATACTTGCCTTCTTTTAAATCTTCTAATGAAATATCCAGGATTTTTTCAAGTGCGGGATTTACGTCAATAATAGAAGAATTGTTGTCGAGAACACTAATGCCTACTGGTAAAACTGAGAATAATGCGGTTAATTTTTCTTGACTTGCTCGCACTGTTTCCATTAATCGGTTTCGCATAGTTGTATCGCGAATTACTCCGAAAACGATATTATTTTCTTTGTCGTATTCGGCTATGGAATGAATATCTATTATTCTGCTATCATCAACGCGGCATATTTTAAAATTAATATTATATGGAGTGCCATTTTTAATCAGGTCAATAAGCGCTTCATCTAATAATTCCCGGTATTCAGGTAAAGGGATGTTTTTTATTATGTCTATAGGTATCTCGTCTTCTACCACACCATAGATAAATTTCGCGCCATCTGATGACAACATCTTTCCGGTATCCAGCATTAACTTCCAGTTGCCGATACGTGCTGCTTTTTCAGCGCGATTTAACCGCTCTTCACTTTCTTTTCTGGCTGCTTCGCTTTCTCTTTGTGCATTTTGTACGCGTTTGCGGTCAATGAACATTCCCACCTGGTTAGCAAAAAGTTCAACAATTCCCCGGTTTTGCAGCGTATAGCCTTTTGCAAAAATCAGGGTGAAATCACCGATGGGTTTATTATTTTTGTCGATTTTAACCAGAAAAATTTCACCAAGGTTAAAAGTATTGATGATTATTTTTACGATGCTGTCAGGTATTACCGAACCTGTTAATTCATTTAATACCGAGAATTTAGTTATGGCATTTTGACCTATTTTTTTTATTCTATCCGGGTCTTGTTTCCACTTTTTATTTTTAATTTCAAATCCCAGAATAGCTGCTGCTTTTTTAATATTTTCGTTTATACCTGATAATGCTATAGTGGTGAAATCAAGTCCATTTTCATCGAAAATATTGAAGCAAGCGTATTGCGCACCTGATATCTCCCGTACGGTATCAGTCATCTTTTGATAATTAATCCCTGCTGGATTTTCATCAATTAACTCGGTACTTGCCATCAGAATTTTGTTTAATATCGTATTGTTTTCAGCTTGCTGCCGGTGCTGTAATTCCCGGTTTTGTTCTTCTATCTTAATCTGATACTCGCGAAGCAGCACCCGCATTTCGTCAGGCGACATTTCATCAAATGACGCAGGTGGTATATCTTTTTCAAAAATTTGACCATCTTTCTTTGGTTTAGACATGCAATTCTTAAATACTTTCGTTATACACCCAGTTTCTTAAATGGTATTATTTAATTGTACCACTGTATTGTGGATTATTGCAATATATTTTTTGTTAATGTAAAGATATTGTATTTTTTATGTATTATAAATGCGTAGAGACGCAAAATTGTGACAAACACGTAGAGACGCACGGCCGTGCGTCTCTACAGTACCATATTCAACTTAAATGATTTACAAAACTGGTTTTGCCTCCAGTTTTACATTCAATACGGTTTCTATTCCAGGCTGCAAAGTTACCGGATTTATGCTGTTTTTGTATCCATTTGCTACTACGCTGATACTTTTTACCCACGCTGGTACTGCCAGGCTGTATTTGCCGTTTTCATCAGTTTTTACGACCCAGTTGGATATTGGCGGCATAACCATTCTTGATGAGGTGTTTGTCGATGCGATGTAATACAAATCGCCTGCGCTGACAATCGCTCCGACGATTGGCTTGTCATCCGGTCCGGTAATAATGCCGGAAACTGTTGCCGGTTTTGGCAGTGGAACCAGGCTGAAGTCGGCCTGGACAGGTGTGGTGTCAATCAATATGACGGTTTTATAACTTATCTCATATCCTGCTTTTATACAGGTCAATGTTACCTGCCCGATTGGCTGGTTTTCAAGCGTATATTTTCCGTCAGCATCAGTAGTAATTTTTTCCGGCACTGCCACAGTGGGGACGATTGAATTAGTCGGGGTATTTCCGACGGCATCCAAAGCCTGATATACCGCGTCGCGATTTATTACCGCGCCAGCAATTGGCAAATTGGTGACACTATCTTTCACGACACCGGTAATTTTCCCCAGAACAACAGCTTTTAAAGTGATTTCAACTGGTGTTTCTGTGTTAGCGATTACATTCACCTCTTTTTGCAATGTTTGATATCCTTCTGCTTTTACATACAATATAACTGAACCGGGTAGAGTTTTTATGCTGAAATGCCCGTTTGCATCGGTAGTTGTTGCGCGTGATTCCGGATTGCCGAGGTTGGTAATAGCAGTACCGGCACTTGTGTTGCCATCAGCGTAAAATACCGGGTAATCAGCAAATATCTTTGCACCAGGTATCCCGTCGCCAGCGGCATTTTTCACCACGCCGGTTATTGTTCCTGCCTGCAGCGAAGTCAGTGCAAAATCAACAACCTGTGGTGATGTATCAGTGGTAATCGATTTTTCCTGCGGTGTGTAGCCGACTGCGTTTACCGCAATGCCAGATACTGCGGGAGAAATTAATTTGTACTTGCCATCTGCGTCGGTGATAGTATAAATAACCATGCTGTCCACACTGCCGGTTGCAGTTGGTTTAATCAGCATGCCTTCGCCGCTTGCCGCGTTCATTTCGTATACCTGGGCGTTGCGTTTAATAGTTATGGCGGGTAATGGCGTTGGATTTCCCAAAATGCAGCGAACCCCGGCATTTGCAATCGGTTTTTTGGTAACGTCATCTGTCACTGTCCCGGTAACAACTATTCCGGTTATCTGTTTCAGTGTCAGGGTGAAATCCTGTACAGTTCCACTGTTGGTAGCGATAGTTACTGTCACGCGATTGCCCTTTACATTCATTCCTGGCGATACTGCCACTGCGTGGTAACTGCCGGCAGGGATGTTCTCAATCAGGTAATTACCGTTTTCGTCTGTATAGGCAATTAATTCGCGCGGGCATTCCGGTACCGAGTTCATGTTGCCGGTTGCCGAATCGACATTCATTGGCCGGTTGGCGTCGCCAACAACCTGGTACAGCATAGCCGGCAATGGCTGGCCTAATTCGGCATCATCAGAGTTTTCCACCACTGGGCGTAAACGAACCAGTGCGCCGGTCAGCGGCGTTGATTTGCCATCGCTTTCCAGGTAAACAGTACCTTTTAATGTACCGACATTAGTGGTGACCACAGTATCTTTTTTCAATGCGATTGATGCGGTTGATACTGTCTGGGCAGTAACATCTACCATCATTGACGATGACACATAACCGCGGGCAGCGATATTAACGATATAACTGCCAGGTAATATTCCACGGAATGTGTAGGTGCCGTCAGCAGCGGTTCTTTTTACACGCACTGGATGCGGCATGGCATTTGTTGTTGCGGTGGTGGTAGCAATAGCCTCGGTAAGGGTAACTACCGCGCCGGCAATCGGTTTTGTTGTATCAGCATCGGTAATAGTACCGCTTATTTTACCCGCGTTTTCGACGGCGAGTTCACCAATTTCAGTGACTAATTTCGAGCCGACCTGAATAACAATAGATTTGCCGTAACTGTCGTTATCGATAGTTAAAGTGTGTAATCCCGCTGGTACGCCGGTCAGGGTAAATTCTTTCCCGGGTTCTACAGTGGTGGTTAAATTAGTTCCTTCAACACCCACTGTCAGGGTTTGGGTACCACGTGTCTGTGCCAACGGCAAGTTGCTCAATGTCCCGCGCACTGTTCCGCTTGACGTTGAACCGCCGCCACCACCTCCACAACCAGCAATAAGCAGCACGACTGCTATCAGCAGTAAATAACTTTTCATTAATTAACCTCCGCTTTTAGTATAGATATAGTTCCACATTTAAAATGTTTTGTTGCATTTATGTTTGTATATTTGATTACCTTATATTATACCACCAAATTATCACAGATATATCACAAAAAAATTGCAAGTTTGTAATTTTATATAATGTTTGCTTTTGTTAAGATTTACATTGTTATTGGAAGATTTTAGGGATCAATAGCAAAACCTGTGCAACCACGAGTATTCCGAGTAAGATGCCTGAAATACATTGAGTTTTGCATTTGACTCTGAGAATTATATTTTCTTTTAATTCGAGAGGTGGCAAGAGCGTCCCGCTCGGAAAAAGAAAGAGCCGGAAATAAATTTCAACACTTTGGAGAAATTCTCGAAAATTCTCAATTCTCAATTCTCAATTTTTTTTACAATTCCGCCACTCTCTCGTCATAACCTGCAATTGCCGGCAATCCATTCTCTGGTTTATCCAGGTAAAAATATGCGGTGGCAGACCAATCATCTTCACGTTCGAATAATACATAGTCTGCCATTGCGTCTATATTTTCAATATCAATAAACTTGGTTCCGTCGCCTAATTCCATCAGTTTATCTGTTACTCCGCCGGTCAGCACTGTGCGTACATCTTCGCGGCTGCAGCAGCCAATTTGCTGGATGGTTACGCGGATTTCGTCGTCGAAATATATTGGGTCGGGACCATGCAGGCGGTAAAATGAATATGCCAGCTTTTCGTGGTCGGCGACCGGGCAGCCATGCCAGAGCTGGGCATATTGACCCTGTCCCCAGCCTGTCGCTATATAATCTTCAGTGCCGGTACCGCATAGGGTGGGGTAATCGGTGTCGCCGTCGAGATATACCTTTACCTCGCCTTCACCCCACCAGGTTTTACCATATTTCGCAATGTCCGCTATAACCCCGATGGTGCATCCAAGGAAGCAGCCTTTGCCTTTAACATGAGGAAGTATATGAAAATCTTCTTTCAAGCGGGTTTTATATTCGCGGTTGAATACGGCGTGAAAATAGCCGGTATTGTCGGGATGTTCGTCGCCGATAGTATAGTCTACCTCGTAAAATAACATGCTGATATCACTGGCGGTTTCGTTGCTGACCGTTAACCGGCAGCCGGTGCGGAATGGCATAGGTACCCGGCAGGTATAGGAACGGCCTTCAGCATTGCCAAACCAGGCATTCTCAAACGTGGCATTACAGCCAAGCGACACTCCAAAGAAGTCGCCAATGGGTGCCTCTACCGCCGGCGTCTCCGCACCATCCCAATATGCACGCAGTACCAATCCGCGCATTATTTGTGGTGTGCGTTCGGGAAAGGTTATCCATATCCGCCGAATAGTGCCGGAACCACTCGCGGCGGCGATGGTAAGAGTCTCGCCAGCCGGCAATGGCAGTGAAGGCTTCCCTTTGCGACCGTGGTTAACCTGCCCGCCAGCACTGATAGCACCATCAATATTCTCCGCCGTAGCCCAGCGCATTCGCTTGCCCGGCTGTAAAACATATAAATCGTTTTGGTTTAACATGGCTGTCACCTTTTTTGTTTTATTTAACCACAAAGAGTGGATAGAAAGCAAAGAATATATATCAAAATATTGATAACAACTCCCCTCCTTGGCAAGTTGTGCTTTATACACATTTATGATTGAATAGAAAATTTGATGATGAATACAATAAAATAGCAAATCAGCATGATAGTCAGCATGATTTGACTATATTTTATTAATTATTAACAATCCAACCCCAGAGGGGTGGCATGTTAATAGCAATCAATAAACAAAATAGAGTTAGAGCCCCTTGTATGTTGGATTATAATTAAACAATGAAGATTCCTTTATAATAAAATTTCTAAAAAAATGTGTATTAAGGAAAAGTCGATGTTATGGGTTGAGTATAGTGTTCCCTATAATAAAATTTTGTATATTGTTCAATAATTACACTAACACCCTACCCATACTATATTTTAGGTAGATATACTATAAAACAACAACTAAAATCATGTTATTTTATTATTTTTAAGGTAATATTAGATATTTAAGCTATTTTTTGAAACGAATTTGTGCTGGATATGTATAATAAGTTATAGAAAAGAGTATATATTATATGTTTAATGTTTTATATCTGTTAATGTGGGTAGAATAGATTTTGGGTTAAATATTTATATTATACATCTATACAAAAGTTAATTTTAGTAGTATAGTTGTCTTGTTTTGCAATCATTGCAAAATTTCGTTCAAATTTAATTCGTAAAAAATCAAAAAAACGGAGAATATCAAATGTATTCAAAGACTAACAAAGAGCGCGTGCTTGATTATCTGTGGCAAATCGCCCCGGAGAAAGCAACAAACAAACAGATTGCCAAGGATGCCGGTCTGGTTTCTCACCAAGTGGCATATATGCTCACTCAGGAACTATTGCGAAATCGTCAGATTATCGGCGAACGCGGTAATGGCAACTGGTTATTTACTGTAAATCCTGCAACATCATTGAAAACACCACATGGCGATATGCGCCTGACTGCTTCCGGCAGCGTTTTCTATGATCCAAAACGTTTGAAAGCCTCAATTGAAAAAGAATTGGGCAATAAAACAAAATGTAAAAAATGGGGTGGAACAGTTCCTGGATTCCCAAAAGATTTTGACTTCGTATCAGAAGATGGCACTATCGTTGCCGACATCGCTCAAATCAGCATGGTAAGCGGTGAAAAACTGATGCTGGCAAAGTTCTCCATGGTATCAGAGATGGTATGGCTGATTGAAAAAGCACCGGCAGAACGCCGCATCCTGATCTTCACCGGCGACACCGAAGAGTTGCCAACCAACTGGTTGAAACGCTTAGGCTCATTAACCGCCGTTGAGTTCTTCTTCATCGACGAATTTGGCAAGATGAAACAGCTTAAATAGTTTTAACGAAAATCGTTATCAAACCGGGTGGTATTTAAAATACCACCCGGTTTTTTTGTTTTAGCAGGAATATCATTTTTGAATGTGGAATAAATAATTGGCGAAAAAGCCGAGTTCACCATAACAGGAGACAACAGTGCGATATAACGTACAGGTTGAAATCACCCTGAAGCCGACAGTAATGGACGCGCAGGGGACAACCATTGAAAAAGCAATCCACAAATTAGGCCATGTTGATGTGAATAACGTCCGCATTGGCAAGTTTGTTACGATGGATATTGAGGCGGAAAGCCCGGAAAAAGCGAAAGAAATCGCGGAGAACGTGAGTCACGAATTGCTGGCCAACCCGATAATAGAGCAATATGCTGTGCAGGTTGTACCTGCGGGAGCCTAAGAAGATGAAATTCGGCGTAATAGTATTTCCAGGGTCAAATTGCGACGCTGATTGTTATAACGCGGTAACTGCTGTAACCGGGCAGGAAGTGCGATATGTATGGCATGAAGAACACGATATTTCTGACCTCGACTGTGTAATTTTACCCGGCGGTTTTTCTTATGGCGATTATCTGCGCTGCGGCGCGGTAGCACGTTTTTCACCCGTCATGGGCGCGATTATCGAACATGCGGCAAAAGGGAAATTCGTTCTCGGCATTTGTAATGGCTTTCAGGTTCTCACCGAAGCCAATCTGTTGCCTGGCGCATTGTACCGTAACGACCACCTGAAATTTATCTGTAAAATGCAGACCTTGCGCGTTGAGCGCACCGACACCGCATTTACCCATTTTTATACATCAAAATCAGTAGTGAAGATCCCCATCGCTCATGGCGAAGGCAACTATTTTGCTGATGATGACACTTTAAAGATGCTGGAAGATAATGATCAGATTATTTTCCGTTACTGTGACGCCGGCGGCAATATAACCCCGGAAGCAAACCCCAACGGGTCGCGCAATAACATCGCCGGCATTTGCAATGAAAAAGGCAATGTGCTGGGGATGATGCCCCACCCGGAACGCGTATGCGACCGGTTATTGGGCGGCACTGACGGTAAAAAGATGTTCAAAGGTTTGATGGAAGGCATGCTTGTCAGCGCCATCAGTCACGGGTTGAGGTAATTATAAAATCATGAGTAATAAACCGACACAACTGCAAGTCGCCATGGAACTGGGGATGAATCAGCAGGAATATGATAATGTATTGAAGATTCTCGGTCGCGAACCGACCGGCACAGAATTGGCGATGTATTCAGTTGAATGGTCTGAGCATTGCGGTTATCCCCGCAGCCGTCCATTGCTGAAACTATTCCCGAAAACCGGCAAATACCCCACCCGCGCAGAGGGTGAGGACGCCGGCGGATTTGAAATCGCTGATGGCGTATATATAATTTTCAAGATGGAAAGCCATAACCACCCGTCCCAGGTAGAGCCGAAACAAGGCGCTGCCACCGGGATAGGCGGCATCTTGCGCGACATCTTCACAATGGGCGCGCGTCCGGTAGCATTGCTGGACTCATTGCGTTTTGGCGACCTGGATACTGACCGCGCGAAAAGATTGCTTCATGGCGTGGTTGACGGCATTCAATTCTATGGCAACTGCGTTGGTGTGCCAACCGTTGGCGGCGAAATATATTTCAACAAGTCATATCGCGATAACTGCCTGGTGAACGTAATGGCCATCGGCGTTGCTGAACGCGGCAAAATGGCCAGCAGCAAGGCGGTTGGCATTGGCAATATCATGATGGTAGTGGGCAACCGCACCGGCCGCGACGGCATTGGCGGATGCAGCATTTTGGCCAGCCACGAGTTCAACGAAGACGACGCAAAACGTCCGACCGTACAGATTGGCGACCCTTTCACCGAAAAATGCCTTATTGAGGCATGTATGGAATTGCTGGCTGGCGATGCCGTTGCCGGTATTAAAGATATGGGCGCTGCCGGTATCACCTGTACCACCGCGGAAATGGCAGCTGCCGGAAACGTGGGTATGGATGTCGACCTGGCGAAAGTGCCGATGCGCGAAGAAGGGATGGAACCATGGGAAATCATGATGTCCGAATCCCAGGAGCGCATGCTGGTCTGCGTCAAGAAAGGCAGAGAGCAGGAAGTAATCGATATCTTCGAAAAATGGAACCTCAGTGCCGCCATCGTTGGCGAAGTTATCGAAGAAGAAGTGCTGCGCGTTAGATTCAACGGCGAAATAGTCGGCGAAGTACCCGCCCAGTCTCTGGCCGCCGGCCCGATTTATTACCTGCCGTCAGAAGAACCCGCCTGGCTCGCAGAATTGCATAAGTTTGATATTAACAGTCTGTCTGATACCAAAACTCCGGCAGAAGATCTGCTGATGCTGCTGTCATCGCCGAATATTGCCAGCAAACGCTGGGCATTTGAACAGTATGACCACATGGTACAGACGAATACCGTCATTGCCCCCGGTCAGGCCGACGCCGCGGTTATCCGCATCAAGGGCCTGGAAAAAGGCATCGCCGCGACATCCGACTGCAACAGCAGGTACTGTTACCTTGACCCTTATGTTGGTGCGCAGATTGCCGTGGCAGAAGCTGCCCGCAACCTGGTATGCACCGGTGCTGACCCGGCGGCAGTTACCGACTGCCTTAACTTTGGCAAGCCGGAAAAAGCCGACCGCTTCTGGCAGTTGAAACGCGGGGTAGAAGGCATCGCCGACGCTTGCAAACTGTTCAACGTCCCGGTGGTCAGCGGCAACGTTTCCCTGTACAACGAAGGTCCCGAAGCGGCAGTATTCCCCACCCCGACCATCGGTATGGTAGGCGTGCTGGATAACGTCGATAAAAACGCCACCATGTCATTCAAGAACGATGGCGACATGATTATCCTGTTGGGCAGCACCCGCGACGAATTAGGCGGTTCCGAATACCTGGCAGTGAAACACGGCAAAGAAGAAGGCTTCCCGCCGATGCTCAACTTCCGCGTTGAGTTAGGCGTACAGAATACCACCCTTGCCGCTATCCGCGCTGACCTGGCAAACAGCGCCCACGATTGTTCCGAAGGCGGAATAGCCGTGGCAATCGCTGAGTCAGTAATAACCGGCGGCAAAGGCGCCACCATCGAACTGGAATCCATCGACCGCATGGACACCACCCTCTTCGCCGAGTCCCAGTCCCGCATTATCCTGACCGCCAACCCCGCAAAGGTAGACGCAATCAAGATGATGGCAGAAGACCAAGACATCCCCTTCACCGTAATCGGCACAGTTGGCGGAACCAGCCTGAAAATAACCGTAGATGGCGAAGAAACCATCAACCTGCCAGTAGAAAAAATAACAACCGCCTTCTACAGCCCGATTTACAATGCTATGGGCGAGTAGGAAGTTAAGTTAAATAAAGGTTAATTTTAAAACCCACGGCTATGCTGTGGGTTTTTTATTGTTGAATTATTTATATTGGCGCAGCGGTAGGGGAGCTGTCCCCAGCTCTCGCGACAGCATCTTTATAATAAAAAAGAATCGGGTATAACTACAAAATAGGGTTGGAAAATACAACACCACCCAAAAAATCTGTCGCTATTGCGCTTTTTTTATATCATTATTCCGGTTCATCGCGGGAATTGGGGACAATTCCCCTACCTTTAAGCACATTTTTTCACATTCACTAAAATTCTCAATTACTCCCAATTCTCTTGACATTATTACCCATAACATCTAAATTATCTATATTAAGAAAGGATGTTGTTATGAGTGAATTAAATTCGGCTAATATCGGTTTTGAGAAGCAGATTTGGGATGCGGCTTGTATTTTGCGGGGAAATATGGATGCTTCGGAATATAAGCAGGTTATTCTGGGGCTGATATTTTTAAAATATATCTCAGATAAGTTTGAGGAACGGTATAGTGAGTTAGTCGCCGAAGGCGAGGGATTTGAGGAGGATTTGGATGAATATACCAAGAACGGAGTCTTTTTTCTGCCGCCTTCCGCTCGTTGGCTGTCTATCGCCGCTCAATCCCACACACCGGAAATCGGCAAGCTGATTGATGAAGCGATGCAGGCGATTGAGCGGGAAAATAAACGATTGAAAGGCATTTTGCCAAAGAACTTTTCCCGGCCAGAACTGGAAAAGCGCCGGCTTGGCGAAGTGGTTGACCTTTTTACTAATATATCGATGATTGAGCATGGCAACACCAAGGATATTTTGGGGCGCGCTTATGAGTATTGCCTGTCGAAATTCGCGGAGCAGGAAGGGAAACTGGCGGGCGAGTTCTTTACCCCGCCGGGTATTGTGCGCACCCTGGTAGAGGTGATAAAGCCATACCATGGCCGGGTGTATGACCCCTGTTGCGGCAGCGGCGGCATGTTTGTGCAATCAGCAAAGTTCATCGAAAACCACCAGGGCAACATTCACGATATCTCGGTTTACGGGCAGGACAGCAACCCCACCACCTGGAAAATGTGCACCATGAACCTCGCTATCCGCGGCATCGAGGCGGACCTGGGGCATTTCAACGCCGACACCTTTCTTGACGACTGCCACCCCACACTGCGCGCCGACTTCATCATGGCAAACCCACCCTTCAACCTTTCCGACTGGGGACAGGACAAACTGCGCGATGACCAGAGATGGAAATACGGGGTGCCGCCCAGTGGCAACGCCAACTATGCCTGGATGCAGCACATGATTCACCACCTGGCGCCAAAGGGAAAAATTGGGCTGGTGCTGGCAAACGGTTCGCTGTCATCGCAAAGCGGCGGCGAGGGTGACATACGGCGGAAGATAATTGAGGCGGATTTGATAGAGGGGATAGTGGCGATGCCCTCGCAACTGTTCTACACCACCGGCATCCCGGTGTCGCTGTGGTTCATCAATAAAAATAAACAGCAAAAGGGTAAAACCCTCTTCGTCGATGCTCGCAACCTGGGTACCATGGTGACCCGCAAACTTCGTGAACTGACCGACGCCGACATCGCCAAAATAGCCGACGCCTTCACTGCATTCGACGCCGGAACCTTCACCGATATCCAGGGTTTCAGCGCGGCGGTGGACACGGCGGAAATTGCAAAACACGACTATATACTGACCCCCGGCAGATACGTGGGAATAGAGGAGCAGGAAGAAGACGCCGAACCGTTTGAGGAAAAGATGACAAGACTAACCACAGAATTATCCGGCATGTTTGAAAAACGCCGCGAGTTGGAAGAGGAGATAAAAACAAGGTTGGGGGGGATTGGGTATGAGTTGTGAAATAATACAAATTATCATTTTCGTGACGTCACGAAAATGGTAAGTATTTAAAAACAGATGATAATAAAATGCAATGTGCATTTTTTGCACATTGCAAATTAAATGAGATATTTTATGTCAAAAGACCTCATGGTTAAGGAAATATAAAATTAATGAGCAAACAGGTAACAGATTATGAATGAATGGAATAATGAAAAATTAGGTAATGTGTGTACAAAAATTGGTAGTGGCTCTACTCCAACAGGTGGTGCTAACGTCTATAAAAATTATGGTTGTTCTCTTATACGAAGTCAAAATGTCATTGATTTCGCATTTTCAAATGATGGTTTAGTCTTTATTGATGATATACAAGCAAAGAAATTGAATGGGGTAACAATAGAAAAAGGTGATGTTTTATTAAATATAACTGGTGATTCAGTAGCACGTTCATGTATTGTTCCTGATAATGTATTACCTGCAAGAGTTAATCAGCATGTTTCAATTATAAGAACAAATAAGAATATAGCTATAAACAAATTTGTTTTTTACTTTATTCAATATATAAAACCGTTTCTTTTATCTATTGGTAGCAATGGTGGAACTCGCAATGCATTAACTAAAGTTATGATAGAACAATTAGATATCCCTCTTCCCCCACTCCCAGAACAGCGCTCCATAGCCGACACCCTTTCTTGCCTTGACGACATGATAGAACTTAACAACCGGACGAACAAGGTGTTGGAAGAGATGGCGCAGGCGATTTTCAAACGCTGGTTCATAGATTTCGAGTTCCCCGACGAAAACGGCAACCCCTACAAATCCTCCGGAGGCACCATGGAAGAAAGCGAGTTAGGGGTGATACCGGTTGGGTGGGAAAAGAAAATACTTATAGATATTATAGATATTCGGGACGGAACACATGATTCTCCAAAACCAACAGAGAATGGTTATCCATTAATTACATCAAAGCATTTATGTGCATATGGTGTAAAATTTGAAGATACATATTCTATTAGTGAAAATGACTACAATAAAATCAATCAAAGAAGTGTTGTTGAACCATATGATATTCTTATTAGTATGATTGGTACCGTTGGTAATATTAGTTATATTATGTATGATGAGATAAATTTTGCAATAAAAAATGTTGGATTATTTAAAACATCAGCAAAACGAGAATTATCAGAGTTTATTTTAATGTATTTGAAAAGTGATTTTGTAACAAATCATATCTATTCTCACCTTGCTGGTAGTACACAAAAATATATTAGTTTAACAGAACTGAGAAATTTACCATTGTTCTTACCCGATAAACAGTTATTAAATGATTTTAAATTGTTGTCAGAACCAATTTTTAGATTAATTAAACAAAATGAAAATGAAATTTCTAATTTAATGAAAATTCGCGATTCATTATTGCCTAAACTTATGTCTGGGGAGATACGGGTACCGGTGGAGGAGGGGTAAACCGATATGCGACCCCGCTGGGGTCGGGTCGTGTTTTCATGTTATTCTCTATAACTATGTGACCCCTCTGGGGTCGGGGTGAATTTTTAATTGCGGTTTTGGTTTTCGAATGATGATTTATAGATAATAGGTTTCGAATTGCAATGATGAATTTTCGAATGATGGCCATGTTTTATAATATAGACCCCAGAGGGGTCGCATAATTATAGAATTTGCATCATTTAAGACATCCGACCCCAGCGGGGTCGCATATAATTGCGATAATGTTTATAATTATCGTGGTTACAATATTTAAAATACGGAGAAAAAAGATGGGAAACGCATACACACAAATATACATTCAGATTGTATTTGCGGTGCAAAATCGCATGGCGTTAATAGATCCATTATGGGAAGATGAATTATATAAATATATTACCGGTGTCGTGCAGAAAAAAGAGCAAAAGATGATTGCGATAAATGGAAATCCTGATCATATTCATTTTTTGATAGGTATGAAACCGACATGTAATTTATCAGAATTAATTCGGGAAGTTAAAAAGTCATCAAATGTTTTTATTAATGATAAAAGGTTTGTTCCATATAATTTCAATTGGCAAGAAGGATATGGAGCATTTTCATATAGCCATAACCAATTGGATAATGTCATTAATTATATAAACAATCAAAAAGAGCACCATCGTAAACAAACGTTTAAAGAAGAATATCTCAATTTTCTGCGAATGAATAATATTAGTTTTAAAGAAGAATATCTATTTGAATGGATAATCTGAATTAATTGTTTTACCGTTTATAGTAATAGAAATGCGGTTTAATATGCGACCCCGCTGGGGTCGGGCATTTTTTTTCGGTTGTTTTCTATAACTATACGACCACTCTGGGGTCGATGACAATTGCGGATTGTTAATAATGGATTATGGATATTGAATTACAAATTGTGAATTTTTGAATGATGGTGATGTTTTATAATATTCCCGACCCCAGCGGGGTCGCATAGTTATAGAATTTGCATCATATCAAGATATCCGACCCCAGAGCGGGTCGCATATAATTGCGATAATGTTTATAATTATGTGCGAATATATTTGGGGATAAATAAATTGCCGTTTATAGCTGTAGAAATGCGACCGAATATGCGACCCCGCTGGGGTCGGGCATTTTTTCTGGTTGTTTTCTATAACTATACGACCCCTCAGGGGTCGATGACAATTGCGGATTGTTGATAATGGATATTGAATTACAAATTGTGAAATTTGGAATGATGGCGATGTTTTATAATATCCCCGACCCCAGCGGGGTCGCATAGTTATAGAATTTGCATCATATCAAGATATCCGACCCCAGCGCGGGTCGCATATAATTGCGATGTTGTAAAATCTTATTTATAGATTTTTATAAATAAGAAAATGGCAAAAATCTTATTTATAGATTTTTATAAATAAGAAAATGGCAAAAATCTTTTTTATAGATTTTCATAAATAAGGGAAAAGCAGTTTTATAAACGGGAAACAAGGACAACATAATGTCATTCACAGAACAACATTATGAAGATGCTATTATTGAATTGATGCATGTTCATTTGGGCTATGACCATGAATACGGGCCGGATGTGGCGCGGGATTACCATTCGCCGTTGTATGATTCTTTGTTGTTGTCTTCGTTGTATGACATCAACCCGGGGTTGTCGCTGGACGCGATTAATGAGGCGATAAATAAGCTGAAGAATTTTGAGAGTATTCAGTTATTGCAAAAGAACCGCGTATTCATGGATTATCTGCAGAACGGCGTGGAAGTCACCACGATTGAAAATGGCGAACAGAAGTATGACCGGGTGAGGTTGATAGATTATGATAATCCCGATAATAACAATTATTGCGTAATAAACCAGTGGACGGTGGTGGAGAACGCGGAGAAAAGACCGGATGTGGTGGTATTCATCAACGGCATGCCGCTGGTGGTGATGGAACTGAAATCTTGCACCCGGGAGAAGGCGGACACCTCGGCGGCATACCGGCAATTGCGCAATTACATGAAGGATATTCCTACCCTTTTCGCCTACAATGCCTTTTGTGTTATCAGCGACCTGGCGGTATCAAAGGTGGGAACCATCACCGCCAAAGAAGACCGTTACATGGAATGGAAAACCACCGATGGCGATTATGAAGATACCCGCTATGCGGCTTTTGATGTGCTGTTCAAAGGGATTTTTGATAAAGAACGATTGCTTGATATCATTAAAAACTTCATCCTTTTTTCAGAGGAAAACAAGATATTTGCTGGGTACCACCAGTATTTCGCGGTGAGAAAAGCAATAGAACGCACGAAAACCGCCACCGTAACTGACGGCAAGGGCGGGATATTCTGGCATACCCAGGGCAGTGGCAAGTCGCTGTCGATGGTCTTTTATACCAAATTGCTGCAAACCGCGCTGACCAGTCCTACCATTGTGGTGCTGACCGACCGCAACGACTTGGATGAACAACTATATACCCAATTTAACAAATGCAGCGATTACCTGCGCCAGACGCCGGAACAGGCGGAGAACCGGGCACACCTGACAAAGTTGCTGTCGGGCAGGCAGGTGAACGGCATCATATTCACCACCATGCAAAAATTTGAGGAATCAGCCGAACCATTGTCAGAGCGGAAAAATATCATCCTGATTGCAGACGAAGCACATCGCAGCCAATATTCGCTGAATGAAACGGTGGACACCAGCACCGGCAAGGTGAAACTTGGGTTTGCAAGATTAGTGCGCGACAGCCTGCCCAATGCGACCTTCATCGGTTTTACCGGCACCCCGATATCGGTGAAGGACCGGTCGACCCGGGAAGTATTCGGCGATTATATAGACGTTTACGACATGACCCAGGCAGTGGAAGATGGCGCGACCCGGCCGGTGTATTACGAAAGCCGGGTGATAAATATCGGCCTGAAAGAAGATATTCTGAAAGAGATTGACGACGAATACGACATGATGGCGGAAGTTGCCGAAGAAGGAACCATAGAAAAAAGCAAAAAAGAGCTGTCGCGAATCGACCAGATATTAGGAGCGGACGAAACGATAGAATCGCTGTGTGGTGATATAATCACACATTACGAAGACCGCCAGGATATCCTTACCGGCAAGGCGATGATAGTGGCGTATTCGCGTCCCATCGCCATGCGAATATATCGCGAGATTTTGCGTCTTCGTCCAGCATGGCAGGAAAAGGTGAAGGTAATCATGACCGATGCCAACGGCGATGACGAAAGTTGGAAAGAGATAACCGGCAATAAAAATTACCGGTCAGAATTAGGACGAAAATTTAAAGATGACAACGATGAAATGAAGATAGCAATCGTCGTTGACATGTGGCTTACCGGTTTTGACGTGCCGTCGCTTGCCACCATGTACCTGTTTAAACCGATGATGGGACACAACCTGATGCAGGCGATTGCCCGGGTGAACAGGGTATTTGGCGACAAGGAAGGCGGGCTGATAGTTGACTATGTCGGTATAGCATCGGCATTGAAAAAAGCAATGAATGATTTCACCATGCGCGACCGCAGAAATTTCGGCAACACCGATATCTCCATAGCGGCACTGCCCAAGTTCATCGAAAAATTGCAGGTGTGCGAAGATTTATATCATCCATTAACGCCATCATCATTTGTTGATGGCAGCAGTTATGACCGGGCAAAAGCGATAATGGAAGGCATTAACCATATAGTCGCTAATGAAGAAAAGAAAGAGTTATTCATCAAAGAGGCAATGTATCTGCGCCAGGCAGCCTCGCTGTGCCGCAGCCTGTTAGATAGACCACAACGGATGAAAGCGGCATTTTTTGAAGCGATACGCATGACAATAACAAAAATTATCACCGATAAAAAACTGTCGCTGATAGAAATTAACAAACAAATAAACGAATTATTGAAGCACAGCATAAAAAGCGATGGTATCATCAACCTGTTTGCTGACGTGAAAACTGAGTTTTCGCTATTTGATTCGGTATTTATGGAAGAGATATCGCGAATGAAGCAAAAGAACCTTGCCGCAGAATTGTTGAGAAAATTATTATCCGAACAGATAGCATTATACAAGCGAACGAACCTGGTAAAATCAGAGTTGTTTTCAGAAAAGATGGCACGGGTGATGAAAGAATACCGAAACGGCCAGATAACCAATGCCCAGGTGATAGATGAATTAATGAAAATGGCAAAGCAGATGTCTGAAGATGACAAAGAAGGCAAGGAATTGGGATTGACCACGGAAGAGAAGGCATTTTACGACGCGCTGCTGAAACCAGAAGCGATAAAAGATTTTTACGAAAACGACGAATTGGTGATGATAACCAAAGAGTTAACTGATATGTTGTCCAAAAACCGCACCATAGACTGGCAAAAGAAAGAACAGGCGCGGGCAAACATGCGGTCGATGGTGAAACGATTGCTGAAGAAATACAAATACCCGCCCGAAGGCCAGGAAGAAGCAGTACAAACAGTGCTATCACAATGCGAGAAGTGGACAGATAATGTGGATGAGTGAGAAATGACAACACCAAACCTATCAATTTTTAAGGTTTAATAAGGGAGCTAAAAAAATGACAACCAACAATACTAACAACCAACACCCCGCGCAGTGGATGCAGCAGGCCGGGTGGGGCGCTTTGACCCATTACCTGGGGGCGCCGGCCAGCAGTGACGGCGGGGCAGAGTTGACGGCGGAGATGTGGAACGCACGGATTGACGCTTTTGATGTCGCGGGATTGGCGGAGCAACTGGCGTCGGCTGGTGTGAAATATTATTTCATGACCATCGGGCAGAACTCCGGGCATTATTGCGCGCCAAATGCCACTTACGACGAGTTGACCGGTATTGTACCCAGCAAATGCTCACGGCGCGATTTAATTGCGGATTTGTATGACGCGCTGTCGCCAAAGGGCATTCGCCTGTGCGTATACATCCCCAGCGGTGCCCCGGCGGCTGACCCGGTGGCGTTGGAACGGCTGGGTTGGGAATGGGGATTTGTAGGCGGCTGGCCTAATGCCTGGCAAATTCGCAATGGCAAACGACTGGTAGAGTTTCAGTTGAAATGGGAAGCGGTGCTGCGTGATTGGTCGCTGCGCTGGGGTGACAAAGTGTGGGCATGGTGGGTGGACGGCTGTTATTTCGCCGATGAAATGTATCGACACCCCGACGCGCCGAACTTTGCCAGCCTTGCCGCTGCCATGAAAGCCGGCAACCCGCAGGCATGCGTGGCATTCAACCCGGGGGTGATATCGCCGGTGATTTTGCACAGTGATGTCGAGGATTACACCGCCGGTGAAATAGACGACATGACAAATGTGACATGTCCCGGCCCGCGCATCGGCCAGGCACAATTCCAGATTTTGTCTTACCTTGCCAAATGGTGGGGATCCGGCGAACCGCGCTATACCACCGAGTTTGTAATTAATAAAACCAAAGAGATAATAGCCAACGGCGGCGCCATCACCTGGGACTTGCCAATACAGGAATCCGGCCTGCTGGAAGAGCCGTGCCTGGAACAGTTGCGGTCATTGAATGAGGCGATGAAGTGATATTTTACAATTAGGGGTAACAAGTCATGAAAACTATTGTAATTTACAAATCCATGTCCGGATTCACCAAAAGATATGCTGAGTGGATTGCGGAAGAATTGCAGGCTGATCTGGTCAGTCATGATAAGATTGCTGATGCAGGTACTTTGTTGAAATATGACATTATTATCTTTGGCGGATTTTTGTGTGCTGCCGGTATAAGCGGTGTCAGCGTTATTAAAAACAATTTTGATAAGCTGAAAGATAAGAAAATCATTGTTTACGCCACCGGCGCGTCGCCATTTAAAGATGAGATTATCCCGGAAGTATTGAATAAGAACTTTACCCCGGATGAACAGAAAATGGTAAAATTTTACTACTTTCGCGGTGGTTTTGATTACAACAAGCTGAATTGGGTGAATAAACTCCTGATGACCCTGATGAAGTGGAAAATACAAGGGACGAAAAACCCGACCCCGGATGAAAAAGGTATGCTGGCAGCTTTTGAAACTCCGGTGGATTTCACGAAGAAAGAAAGAATTAACGACTTGTTGGAATATGTGCGGTCGTTAGTCAGTTAGCAACCAAATTCGAACAAAAAAAGTCATGATTTTAAATCGAAAAGTTCATATCGTCGAAAACCACCCCCTGCCCACTTCTTGGCAAGGAGGGGAGTTTACTTATAGCGATATTTTTCTGTCGCTGAAACTGAAAACTTAACACTTGTCCAATTTATTTGGGTTAGGGTAAAGGCACGATTATAAAAAGCCTCGATGTATCTCCGTATCTCCTTAGTGCATTTCTGTGTAACTTCTCCTTTCGCATAAATAATCACCATTTTCCAGCAATCACGCAGGATAACCGGGGTGGGTGGTGAAAAGAGTAGTATTAATCGATTTCGGAGGCTTTTTTATGCGTTTACACTCGTTACTTACTGACCATGCGGTGCTGCAGGCAGATGAGCAGATAATTATATGCGGCTGGGCTGAGGCCGGTGAAGAGATTTTTGTCACATTTGCGGGTAATAAAGTATCTGCTGTCACTGGCGCAAATGGCAAATGGGGTGTTGAATTTCCGGCATTGCCCGCGGGTGGTAATTACGAGTTAATTGTGGCTGGATATTATGAAACGATAACGGTGTCGGATATTGTGATGGGCGATGTGTGGGTGTGCAGCGGCCAATCGAACATGGAATGGCCTGTTAACCTGTCTGATAATGCTGAGGAAGAGATTGCAGCGGCGAACTACCCGCTGATTCGTCACAATTTTATCCCACATGTGCCATCCCTTGAACTTACCGAATATGTTGATAGTCCATGGAAAGTATGCACACCGGAAGTTGTTGGTGATTTCACTGCCGTTGGCTACTTTTTTGGTCGTGAAGTGCATTTGAAAACCGGCAGGCCTATCGGATTGATCAATTCTTCCTGGGGTGGTACGGTGGCGGAAACCTGGGTCAGCCATGAAGGTCTGGATTCTGTGCCGGGATTGAAACATTTCACCAAGTTTATAGAAGTATCACTGGAAAATCGTCCCGAATTAGAGGCTAAATATAAAGATTTAACCAAAGACTGGACCAACGCCATGACGCGGCCAAACCCGGAAAATCTGGGTTACGCCGCTGGCTGGGCAAAGTTAGAGCACCCGATTGAAGAATGGGGAACCATGAACTTGCCGCGTACCTGGCAAAGCGACGGATGCAATTTTAACGGCGTGCTGTGGTTTAGAAAAGTAATTGAATTGCCGGCAGAATGGGAAGGCAGAGAACTGTCGTTGCATATTGGCGCGTGTGATAAAACAGATGACACTTATTTCAATAATGTCCGCGTTGGCGGATTAAGCAGCAGCGACAATCCGGGCAACTGGTGCAAACCGCGCATTTACACGATACCGGCAGAGCTGGTGAAATCCGGCAGTGCAGTAATCGCTGTACGGGTATTCAGCGGCTTTTATTCCGGCGGCATGATAGGTCCAAACGCGGAGATGATAATCCACCCAGCGGATGACCACAATCAATCATTCACCCTGAGCGGTCCCTGGGAGTTCAATATCGAGCATAACCTGGGCCTTACCGAACCGCCGGCATTACCCGCGCTGCCTTTTGGCGATAATAGCCAGAATTGCCCGACCATGCTATATAACGGGATGATTTACCCGCTGCTGCCGCTGCCGATAAAAGGCGCAATATGGTACCAGGGTGAATCGAACGCCGGGCGCAGTTATGAATACCGCACTTTGTTTCCTGCGTTAATTGTTGATTGGCGCAATCAATGGAAGAAAGAAGATTTGCCATTTTTCTTCGTTGAGTTGGCGAATTTCCAGCCGAAAGTTGATGAACCGGGCGAGTCTGACTGGGCAGAATTGCGCGAGGCGCAGCGCATGGCATTGAAACTGGTAAATACCGGGTTGGCATCCGCGATTGATATCGGCGATGCAATGGATATTCACCCGCGCAACAAGCAGGAAGTCGGACGCCGGTTGGCACAGAACGCATTTGCCACTGTTTATAATTATGATGTAGTGCCGATGGGACCGATTGTATCTGACGCGCTGCAGGAAGTGGATAAAATCCGGGTATTTTTCGAGCATAAAGGTTCAGGTCTGGTGGCGAAAGATGGCGAATTAACCGGATTTGAAATTGCCGGCGACGACAAAAAGTTCGTCTGGGCTGAGGCGTATATTGAAAATAATACCGTGGTAGTAAAAAGCCCTATCGTGGCGCGTCCGGTGGCGGTACGATACGGTTGGGCAAATAACCCGACTGTCAGCCTGTACAATGGACAAGGTCTTCCCGCCTCGCCATTCCGCACCGACAATTGGGGCAGGAATGCGTGAGAAGATTTAAGTCACTGGTTGCAATTTAATTAACATGGATGGGCAGGATAGGAAGGATATTTATATCATTACTATCTTGTCCATCCATGTTAAATTCATAATAATACTTTTACTAAAAGTCACTGATCCTGTTGAAGTGATCTATGCGAAAGTATTTGAATTTCTTTAATGGCGAAGCCAAAAAATCATGTCAATCATGTTAATCATGTCAAAAAATTAAACTAATACAAGGCACATATATTTTTGAAGAAAGATTTTACCGCACATAATTATTTATCGCATATTGTTGAAGGCGGGTTATATATTGGCGGTTTGTCTTTTGTTAACCCGAATACTATTCTGCCGGGTATGATATCCTCTCTTCATGGATCATCATTTTTGCTGTCGCTGGCGCCGTCGTTATCTGTCATAGGTTTCATGCTGCCGCCGATTTTAATGGCGCATCATATTTCAAAGCAGAAAAAGATGATGCCGATGATTAGGGTGTCGGGTGTTTTTCAGCGGCTGCCTTACTTGCTTGCGGCTATTTTGCTGTATATATTTCTTGCCAGTACCAATGCGGTGCTGGCGATTGTCATACTTACCCCATTTATATCCGGCATGGTTGGCGGCATTACCCTTACCGGGTGGCAGACGCTGGTGCAGGAAACTGTGCCGCCCAATAAGCGCGCTTCATGTTTTGCCTGGCGTATGACAGTCAGCGGATTGACCGGTGTCCTTGGCGGTTTATTGTCTGGCTGGCTTATTGGGCATTACCCGGGAGTTATCGGGTACGCCATTCTGCATTTTTGCTGTTTTGTATTCATGGCACTTTCTTACTGGGTATTTACCGGCATTAAAGAGCCGGATAATTATGTGCCGGAACAGGTATCAGAAGATCCCTCGCCGCTGGCGACCTTGCGCGAGATACCGGAATTGCTGCGAAAATGGCCAAATTTCAGCCGCTATATGTCCAGCCTTAATTTCTCTTACGGATTTTTATTTATCACCCCATTTATTGCGGTATACGCCAAGAATTTTCTGCAGGCAAGCGATACTATTTACGCAAATTTCACAGTATTTCAAATGGCCGGTTCACTGGCAGGCAACTTTTTCAGCGCGTATATTGGCGATAAGTTCGGGCATAAAAATCTACTGGTTATCAGTCGCATGCTCATGATGCTGCTGTTTGCCGCCTTCATATTTGCCAGCAACACAACACATTTCATGATATTATTCGCCATCTTTGGTTTTGCGCAAAACACCATGGCTATCGGGCAAAGTGCCATGACCATCAGCATCTGCCCCGCCGGCAAAAGAACCCTCAGCCTGGCAACTATAACATTTGTTAGTATGTTCTACCTGCTGATATTCAGCTATCTCGGTTCACTGGTGTGGAAATATTTCAATTACGGCATATTTTACCCCGCCATAATATCAATCGCCATAATGGCAATATCGTTATACCAGATAATGCGCGTGCGGGAGAAGTGGACAGGGGAGAGTAATTAAAAATTAAAAATTAAGAATTAAAAATGAAGAATTATGCCTCCCTCTTGAGTGAGGTGTCACTGCAGTGACGGAGGGAGTTAATTCGCTGTCACTATTATTATCATTGTGGAGAAAATATCTTCAAAATGAAGGCATAATTTTTAATTCTTCATTTTTAATTTTTAATTGATTATATCAATCCACCGCCGGTTTCTTTGGTAGGAAAAACCACATTAGGGTTGCGGCTATGATTAGTATTATGGAGAAGATTTGGGCGGGGGTCAGCACGCCATGAAAGTTCGGGTCGGCGTGTCGGTATATTTCCATGGTGAATCTTTCAATGCCTTCAAATGCCAGGAATGCGGCAAAAAGGCGGCCTGCTCTGCCCAGACCATTGCCGCGGGAAAGCATCCACAGAATGGCGAACATCGTGAATCCCATCAGCGAGGCGTAAATCTGGGTGGGGTGAACGTGGAATACCGGGCCTTCCGGGCTATGCGGGAAATTTGTCGCTACCCACAGACCGGTGGCGTCTTTGCCAAAACAACAGCCGTTGAGAAAGCAGCCAATGCGGGTAATGGCGTATCCCAGGGCAATACCCGGGGCAAAAGTATCCAGCACCCGCAGGAAGTTTGCTTTTTTGATGAGGATGAATACTGTTGCCGATAAAAAACCACCCACCAGTCCGCCAAAGAATCCCAAGCCGCCGACGCCGGAAGTGACCAGAGTTTTGAAATCAAGCACCGCACCAGCATTGCCAGGCATCAAAAGATATTGAACGCGGGCGCCGACCAGTGCGCCTATCAGTATTGTCATGCCAAGGTCAATAATAATATCAGCGGATACTCCGCGTTTTTTACCTAATTTTACTGCCGATGTTATGCCAAAAATAAATCCCATCATCAGCATAAAGCCGTAAGAATTGACGTGAACACCATTGACGCCGCCATTGGCCGTGCTGGCATTGCCAAGGAAATGAATTACTACCAGAAGAATCGCAATGGTGAATAAAAGTGAAATAACATTGCCGGTATCAGCAGCTAACGCTTTACCATTTTTCTTGCGAAGATACAGCCAGATTGCCGCCGCGACGCAGAAAATCAGCATTGCAATAATAACAAATAGTATTGATGGTGTAGGAATTATAAAAAGTGTTGGTATCAATTACCTGTCCTTATTTTTGCTGCCGGGCATTAAAAAGCTGATAGCAAGTATAATTATTACAACAACAATAACCACCCCTATTACTATCATTTATGCTTCCTCTGTTTTTTCAGCATTTGCAGCTTTAATTTCTGTGACGATTAAAATTATCATCAGTAGTATTATACCAGTTACCACACAGATATCAGCAAAATTAAATACCGGCCATGAAAATTTATTGTCAATGTGGAAATAGATAAAGTCGCGAACGAAGCCGTAGTTAACGCGGTCGTAGATATTGCCTATGGCGCCGCCGATTACTATGCCGGCGATGAATACGCCAGATTGTTTATGCATAAATGGCAGCAGCAGCCAAACAAAAACCATAAGCATGATGGCGGCGATGATTAGAAGTACTGGTACTGGCATGCCGTGAAGCAATCCAAAAGCTGTTCCCTGGTTTTCTACCGACATCAAATCAAGATATCCGGGAATAACCACGATTTTTTGCCCAGACAATAGTATAGTTCTGGTGATGAATGATTTGAGGATGATGTCGAGTGAAAATACGAGAGCGGCAATAAATGCGGCTACAATAAGATACCGTCTGGGTGGTATTTTCACTACTATCGCCTTCTACCTTCAAAAAGGTCCTGGCAATCGCGGCAATATGTAGCCCATGGCAATGCCTCTAACCTGCTTTCGGTGATGGCTTCTTCGCAATTGTCACAGATACCGTAGGTGTTGTCTCTTATTTTATCTAACGCGGCGGTTACTTTATCTAAAAGGTTAATGATATTGTTTTCCATCGCCAGGTCTTTTTCGCGTTCAAATGTTTCTGATGCCAAATCGGCTGGATGGTCATCATAACTGGATATTTCAGCCATCTTCTCACCATCAGACAAGTTGGCGTTTCGCTCGATTATTTCATGAAGTTCAGCTTCTAATCGCAACTGTTCTTCTTCGAGTTGCTTTTTAATCGTTTTTAATTGTGGGGTTAAATGTGATTTTGCCATATTTTTATTCCTTTCACACCCGTTAGTTCTTTCCGTGCTTCTTATCACGAAAGATTTCACGCTAAATTCGCTGTATCTACTATTAATTCCTGCAAAATGGTAATTTTAAACATATATATTTAAAAAACAGGAATTATTTCTATCATTTTTTAAATATTGGGATATTTTCCGCAAATATCGCAATGGTAGGGGAGCTGTCCCCAGCTCCCGCGATAGTGTAATTTTAAATAAGACGCAAAGTTAATAACGACATAATAAGGTATATAAAGGCAATACCACTAAGAATCTGTCGTCACCACCCTTGTTCACATCTTATACCGATTCTGTCGCGGGAATTGGGGACAATTCCCCTACCTTTAAATCAATACTAAATCTGCATCGGCATGACGACGTAATTGAATTCGGGTTCATCTACCGATCTTAACAGACCGGGGCTTAACGGTGCGGTGAGTCCGAGTTCTATGGTGTCGCAGGTTAATACCTGTAATACATCGCGCAGAAAATCAGCGTTAAAACCGATTTCTATCGGGTCGCCTTCTAATAACACATCAATCTCTTCGTTCGCCTCACCGATATCGCCGGTGCGGGCGGTGATTGATAATTTATTTTCTTCAGCTTTAATGACGATTTTATTATTTTCTTTACTGGCAACCACGTTGGCGCGGCGTACAGCATCAAGAAGTTCTTCGCGGTTGATAACCAGGCGTTTATTGGTCTCTGCGGGAATTACGCGTTCAAACGGAGGGAAAGTGCCTTCGATTAATCGGGATACCATACTTATGTGGGCAAATACGAACTTCACCTGGTTTTCAGAGATGTGGATTTCAACATTTTCGTCGCCGACATTCAGCAATCTCATCAATTCGTTCATTGAGCGTTCAGGAACCACTATAGAAACTGCTTCTACCATTTCTCCCTGCGCGGTTACTCTTTTTGCTGCCAGTCGATGAGTGTCGGTGGCAACAGCAGTCAGCATAACGCCGTCCCAATTCAGGAAACAGCCGGTCAATACGGCACGGCCTTCATCAGTGCTTACCGCAAAGATTACTTTTTTGATTAAATCTTTGAAATCGCCGCTTTTTACTTTAATCGAGATATTCGAATTAACCTGTGGCAGCAGCGGATAATCGGTGGCTGGCAAACCGTGAATGGTATAGCGGGATTTGCCGGCGGTTACCGTCAGCATGCTTCTGTCGTCATCACTGACTGTCACGTCGTTGGCATCACCTAAACCGCCTACTACGTCCTGCAGTATTTTTTCAGGCACAGTGACAGAACCCTCTTCAAACCGGTCAAGCGGGATAGAACAGGTCAGACCCATCTCAAGGTCAGTCGTGACTAATTTAAGCATCCCGTCTTTGACTTCAAGCAATACGTTGCTTAAAATCGGCAGGGTGCTCTTGTTAGCAACTGCTCTTGATACGCTGTGCAGTGCTTCTGATAATGCTTTTTTTGTACAGGTGAACTTCACGTTTATGCTCCCAACTGCCACTGGTTTGACAGAAAATATTTTAGATAGTATAACGCAATTCGCCATATAGTGCCAAGTATCCTTCTGAAACACTATATATTTTTTTTTGAAATATTATGAAATGATGTGAAATTATGTTGTGAGAAATCATAAAAACATTGACAAATTTATGATTTTTGGGTATAAAATATTTATTAACAAGGAATGAATATGAGCAAATTATCACAATTAATCGCCAAATGCAGCGACCGCGAATTGACTGATCAGGAATTTTCCAGAGTGCAGTCACGGTCTGATGTTGTTTCAACCCCTGGAATAGCAGCACGCGGCAATGTGCGTTACGCTATAAATCGCACAATGGCAAGTTCTGATCTGGATGATAAACGCAAATTGTATTCATCTTCTACTACAACATGGTTCCGCAAATAGGTATTTGTAAAATTGGAGTCTATTGTTGCACTTTTTCTAAAATAAAAAAGAATTTTCATAGAGAAATCAATAAAGGAGAAGAAAATGGGAATCATGCAACTCACTTGTCCTCACTGCAAAAAAGAAGTGAAATATGATGAGGTTTATCGTGGAAAAATTGTGCAATGCACAAATTGTTTGAATGATTTCACGGCAGATGGACAGCCATCGGCAACTCCGGTTATAACCGGTTCTACTCAACCACGTGTCAGGCAGCAGCAACTCCCGCCAGAGAATTGCAATCTGGCAATCGCAGCATTTATAACAGGCCTTCTTGGCATTTCGCCGGTTGGCCTGGTACTTGGCATTATTTCGTTGAAACGAATTAATGAAAGTGGTGGTCAATTGACAGGAAAATGGATGGCTATTACCGGAATCGCCTTATCTTCTTTTTCATTGATAATGATTCCAATCTTAGCTGCGATTTTATTTCCGGTATTCGCCAAGGCGCGCATGAAAGCACGCGAATCGACCTATGTACAAACATGTTTAAGCAACCAGCGGCAGATGGCTGCCGCGATGCAGATGTATGCACAAGACCATGAAGAGATGTTTCCATCAGATAAGACTGTTTGGACAGATATAAATGTTGATTCTGCCATATTGATTTGCCCATCTGCTGATAAATCCAAGACTATTTCTTACGGATACAATATGGGAATGAGCAAAATTAAAATGGAAAGTATTCCAGATTATTCTCTTATGATGATGACTGCTGATGGGGGAAATGCTGCAAATAAATTGACCGGCGTGGGAGATATGCAATTCCGTCATTTAAATCTATGTGCTGTATCCTATGTTGATGGCCATGTAGCAACGGTAACAAAAGAAAGTATGCAGCCAAAAGGGAAATAAACTCGTAAGTTCTTATATAATTATTTCTCCAAGTCATCCCGAAACATATAGCAATCCAACCCGCCGAATTGTTATACTCTGTCGGGGAGAATATTATGACCTTTCTTGTTTATGCCGTGCGTGATGAAGAGCTGGGTGAGTTGGATTGCCTGGGGATAATGAACTTGATGAATGCAATCTGGCCGCAAGCGGGCAAAACTTCGCAGGAACTGGCAGCGAAAATGTATGAAGGGATTCGCGCCGGTAATGTGAAACCGACATCAATTCATTACCTGATCCGCGATGATAACGGCATGATAATTGCCCACGCCAATGCCCACGGACGCGAGATTAAAACTATTGATGGCAAAATAACCATACTCGCCATCTGCGGCGTATGCGTCATCCCGTCATACCGCAAGTTTGGACTGGGAGCAATGCTGATTAACGCCGCGTTTAGTCGGGTAGATGACGGAACATTCCCGCTCTCGCTGTTCCAGACATCGGTGCCGGGTTTTTACGAAAAGTTAGGCGCGAAACAGGTAAACAATAAGTTTATAAATTCATTGAATACAGATGCTACTGAAGCAAACCCCTGGTGGGACCCAAATATCATGGTATACCCGGCAAGCCACCCCTGGAATGATGAAACTGTAGATTTAATGGGACCGGGTTGGTAAGCACGTAAAACAGGCGGCCCGCCTGTTTTTCTCTCTTCAATCTTCCAATGTTCTCTCTTCATTCGAGAGGTGGCAAGAGCGTCCCGCTCGGAAAAAGGAAGAGTCGGAGATAAATTTCAGCAGTACACGTCACCGGGACGGTGACGCCACTAATTGTCAATTGTTCATCGTCAATTGTCAATTCTACAACCCTGCTTTCCCCGTCACAAGTGTCGTTAAATCATCTATTTTCAGCGGGCTGCGAACGAGGAAGGCTTCGGCGTAGCCTTTTTGAATGAGGCTGCCGTAGAATGAGGCGCGGGCAGTGATGGCGTGGAGATAATCGTGGGTGCCGACGAATTTGTAGTCGTCGGGCATGGGGTTGAAAAATTGCGACTGGTAGGCTCTCACCAGGCGGACTTTATCTTCGAATTCGTCGGTTATGTCTACTATGAATGATGGCTTTTCTGCCTCGTGCATCAAGAATGATACCACCAGACCGGGGGAATAGCTCTTCAGTGGTTCACCGGTGGCAGTGTCCAATATCACGCGGTTTTTCAGTCGGGCGTAAAATGCCGCGGCCTGTACCGCTTTGCCGGCGGCGTCATGGTCGGGGTGACGATCGCCGGGGGCAGGAGCGATGATTACTTTTGGCTGGTAGCGTCGAATCTCCGCCGCGATAAGGTTGCGGAGTTCCTGACTGTCCATCAGGGTTCCGTCGCCAAGGTCCAGGTTGCGCCGGTCAACTACGCCGATAATTTTAGCGGCTTCGGCGGCTTCGCAATCTCGGTCTTCAGCTGTCCCGCGGGACGCCATTTCACCGCGGGTCAGGTCAACAATGGCGATTTTTTTGCCTTGCCGCTGCGATTTAATCAGTGTGCCGCCGCACCCAAGTTCAACATCATCAGGATGAGCGCCTATAGCCAATATATCGACTGGGCAATAAATCATTTAAAGCTCCGGATTCATCGGTTCGTCAGGAACAACCGGTGTCGCAGGGGTAATGATGTCGCCAGGTTTAGCCTTTGCTGGCCCAACCTGGATTACCCTGGTTTCACCGACATATTTATCTTCCGAGATGAGTTCTCGTACCGCATCTTTGCCGGTACCGACAACGCGATAAATCGTTACGCCGCGGCCGGGAGAGCCTTTTTTAAGGATTTTCTTAGTGCCTGGCGCTAATGCGGCGTTTTTCTCGGTGCGTATTTTGTAGTTGCCGGTGGTTATTCCGGTGCGCTCAATGGTTACTACTGGCTTCGGGCCTTTGCCCAATATTTTCATTGTCACTTTTCTATTTGCGACAATGGTTTGAACCACTATTGGGTCGGTAGTATTATTTTTAAATTTGAAATCTTTTGCACCATAAACAACGGTGGCATCCAACCCTAACGGTACATAATGGCTGGGTATCGAGTGATGAGTGCGGTCGACAATTTCCAGGTTTGCCAGCAGAACGGCATTATACAGGGTGGTTGATACCTGGCACATTCCGCCGCCCAGCCCCTGGTTAAGTTCGCCATTTATAATAACCGGTGCTATTTTATATCCAAATTCTTCTGTGCGCGGACCGACAACTTTATTGAACGATACAACTTCGCCGGGAGCGACAACCAATCCATTTAATGATGCGGAACCGGTGGCAACATTTATGCAGCGGTTTTTTGATGAGGTGGCGAAACCGGTGGTATATTCACCCAGCACGGTATCAACCGGTTTCAGCATATCGCCGACAACCTTGGGGGCAACTGGTTCGAATGGCAGGTCGATTGATGCCGGAAGCTCTTCAGTTCCCTGCAGAACTGGTTTCATCACCTGCTCTTCTAACAGATCGGCGGCTTTTTTCGCGTCTAATTTCCCGCCATTTTTTTCAGGAATGATATCCATTTTTTTTGTTTCCGCATTAAACTTAACGGATGCGTTAACCGGCTGAAAGTCATATTTATCTTCCAACAACAGCATTTCTTTATCCAGCATGGTTCGGCTGTAGATTAACGGTGCTGGCAGCGTCAGGGGATTATTAAGCAGCGAGACTGAATCAGTGACTCTCTGCATAAAACTGCCTTTTCTGCCGGTTTCAAACGCGGATTGCACAGCGGTGCTGAAGTCAGTTTTCAACCCTATCTGCGACATTTTATATTTTGAATCTTTCCCGTTTACTTTCAGGATAATATCTTTATCAAGTAATGCTTTATATTTATCCAACAGCAGGTTTTTCGCTTCTTCGCGGGTTAATTCACCTACACTGACGCCGGCAATCATCACGTTTTTCAAGATTCGTCCTTCTTCCGGTAATGAGGAAGCCGCAAATATTGAACCGCCGACGACACAAAGCATAATCACCGAAATGACGATTATCGCAACCGTATTAACTTTTCCAGAATAAAATTTCATCTTCTTTCCCGTTAGACACACCATCTGCTATTATTCCTCTTCTGAAATCATTTTCAGAAAATCAGCACTTTTTATCTTGCCTTCTAATTTTAATTCAATATAATCTTTTGTCAATGCGTTAAGTTCTTCGCGCAATCTTTTAGATATTTTTTTATCTTTCATGCCATCAGGACCATACTCGTAAAGTATATGCGCAATCTGCAATGCTCCTATCGGAACCTGTTTCAGCCACGGTTCATTCACGGAACATTCCGGGCAAATGGTACCGCCTTCTTCACCGGAAAAAGCCACCCAATCAGGCCATACTGCTTTTCCGTCAACATATTGGGCAATTGGCGTGCCGCAATGGACACAAACATCAAGGCATGGCGCATATCCTAATTCATGACAAAGTTTTAACTCGACAAAACGAGCCAGCATTTCCGGGTTAATGTTGTCTGTTGTTAGTTTATCCAAAATATAATACATTAAATCAAAAAGTTCAAGATGTTCCTGTTTTTCTTCCAAAGATGCATCAAAAAGTTCAGAAAAATAGCTGGCATAAGCAAAAGCGGTGATATCTCCCCGCAAGGCATAATGCGCGTTAAGCATGCTGACGCCAGTAATGATGTCAAACCTTTTACCGGTTGCCAGTCGGATATCAACCAGTGCAAACATTTGCAGCAGTGGACCGAGTTTTGATTTAGGTTTTTGCACCCCGCGCGCCACCACGACTAACTTGCCGAATTCCCGCGTTAACAGAGAAAATAATCTGTTCCCCTCGCCATATTCACGGCTGCGTAGTATAATTGCAGTCACATTATATTCACGATTTGTGCTCACTGATGTAATTTTACCAAATATTTGTCGAATATAATGCGACAAAATGCACCGATATGTAGTATTATTAATTAGCATTGTCCCATTTTCATCTTTAGAAGGTTATAGATATGAGTAAAGTCCTGAAATTATGCTTAATCATGTTAGTGGTTTTTGGTGGTATCATCAGCAGTTATGCCGCACCTGCACCGCCGGTTTTAGCATTTCCAGTTAATGAAAGCGAAGACTTGCCGCGAGCAACTTTAATCCGTTGGACCCGTGTTGACGGTGCTGCGTGGTATAACGTGCAGGTAGCTTTAACCAGTGATTTTACTCAAATGTATAAAACCTACGAGAAAGTCAGCAGCACAGCAAAGCAGCTAACCGGACTTATGCCGGCAACACGATATTACTGGCGCGTTAATGCAGCCAATAGCAGAGGGGTAGGAGTATGGTCGTCATATTTCACCTTCACAACCGCGGCACTCAGTGTAGGCGTATTAATTCCAACATTGAATAATCCACCAACTAAATCCATCGATGTGGCAATTATGGTTAACTTTGATTGGACAGCAGTTACAGGCGCTACAAAATACCAGATTCAAGTTGCCCGCAACGGGTCATTTTCTGATTTATTAATTAATACCGATAATGTAACGACTATAAGTTATGCTTATACCAAGCCGCTGGCATACTATGCTATTTATTGGTGGCGGGTACGCGCCGGGAAACCATCCGGTTGGGGCGACTGGTCAAAATCATCTTATTTCACTACTTCAGAAGCACCTGGCAATAAGCCACCATCAAAAGTAGTAGTCACACCACCGCAAGATGCCACTGACCCTAAAAATACTGTCTTTACCTGGACGTTAGATCCTAACGCGGTTACATATACCTGCGAATTATCATACGATGACAAGTTTTTGAAGGTAGCACAGTCAATAGGCGGTGTGACAACTTTAACCTGGACACCGGCATTGCCAGTAAAACCTATATCTAAAGTATATTGCCGGGTTCGCGGCGAAAACCACGCCGGTATAGGGCCATGGTCTGATACAGTATCATTTTCCACATCAGATCCGTTTAAAAAACCGCTGCCAATTGCACCAACCAACGGCTTGACCAATGTTCCGGTTGATCAGCCTGTACAACTTGAATGGGATCCTAACTCATCTGCCAGTTTATACGAGATGCAGGTATCGCTGTATTCTAATTTTAATACCATTTTAGTCGACCAGAAGAACCTTACCAAGACAGTTACCGAAATATCTAATTTAGGAACCGGCGTAACATATTACTGGCGTGTACGCTGTGGCAATCAGTATTTCTGGGGAGATTGGTCTGATGTATCATATTTCGTTACCCTTAACCCGTATGGCGCACCGGCATTGCGATCTCCAGCAGATAAAGCAACCGGATTAAGCACTAAGGTTACCCTGGTGTGGGATGACACCCCGCCGGCAACCGCATATCATATTGAAGTTGCAAAATCTGCCGACTTCCTGCAGTCGATATTCCGAACCGATACACCGGACAGCAATGTAACGACTCCCGCGCTTGATCCTAACACTACATATTACTGGCGTGTCCGCGGCGGCAACGGCACATACTGGGGTCTATATTCAACCCCGCAGTCGTTCCGCACTCTCGACCCGTTTGGCACACAGCCTGTATTAGTATTGCCGCTTGATGCGGCGGTAGACCTGGGACGGCCAACCACGTTAAAATGGACATTGCTGCCTGCTGACCTTAACTACACCGTACAGGTTGCAATTGACAACGATTTCGCCAAGATAATTAACGAACAGAGTGGTTTAGTCAAAGATAGTACCCAAATGAGCAACCTGGCGACAAATACCCGCTATTACTGGCGAGTACGCGCATACTTGGGCGTTAAGGTGGGTCCATGGTCTGATGTGCGATCATTCACCACTGCCAGCGCATTTGCGGTGCCGTCATTATTAACACCAGCTAATAATGCTACTGGCATATCATTGACTGCATCTGTGGCAACCTGGACAAGAGTTGCAAACGCATCAATGTATACCATCGAGATTTCAGAATATGTTGATTTCTCGCAATTAGCAATGACTAAAACCAACCTTACTACCCCAAGTTCAGATATCAGCGGGTTAAATGAACGCACTGTATATAACTGGCGGGTAAGAGCAGGTAATGGCCAACTTTGGGGACCGTGGTCTGATGTAAGATCATTTGTTACTGCCGCTAAAATAGTTTACAGTGTACCGATTTTAGATACACCTGCCGACAATGCGAGCCGTGTAGGTGTTCCAGTAACTTTATCATGGAAATCAGCACCAAATGCATCATCTTACCAGATACAATTAGCATCAGATGTAAATTTCGTAAACGATTTACAAACACCAGCAGCAACAAATGCAACATCAGTAGTTGTTAACGGGCTGAAATTTAACCAGCTTTATTACTGGCGAGTACGTTCCGGCAATGGTACGGATTGGGGTGCATGGACAACACCATTCAGGTTTACCACTACGCAGGTCTTGGCCAAACCAAAACCGACTAAACCAGATAATGGTTCTACCAGTGTACCGGTGCCGGTTAATATGACATGGGATCCGGTACCTAACGCAACTGTCTATCATATTCAGATAGCGCAGGATGACACATTTACTCAGAATGCGTATATGACAGCGGACTTGTTTACTAATTCTTATGATTCAACTACATTGCAAGAAGCTGTTACTTATTACTGGCGTGTACAGGCTGGCAACGGAGCAACATGGTCGCCATGGTCCGATGCGCAGTCATTCACGACATCCAGAAAATATATAGCTCCGCTGTTGACATCACCATCAAATAACGCCACCGGACAGCCGGTAGCACTTACATTGGAATGGCTGACTTCTGCTAATGCAACACTATACCAGGTGCAAGTAGCCAGAGATACCGCATTTACGAATAAAATCGTTGATGTAAATGATATTCCAGACCCGACATTGGATATTGATAATTTAGTAGCCAGCACCCGTTATTACTGGAGAGTACGCGCCGGTGACGGCAACGCATGGTCGCCATGGTCATTAATGCGCAGCTTTACCACCTCGCGTCCGATTGACGCGCCGACATTAAACTCGCCATCGAATAACGATACAAATGTGGACGGGCAGAATGATGTTCAGTTCTCATGGAATAACGTAGACATCGGTACAGCTAATCCAAGGTATGACCTGCAGGTTGCAACTAACAGCACATTCACCGCGAATCTGCAGTCAAGTTCAAACCTGACAGATACCTCTGTAACGCTGAATATTAATCCTAATACCAAGTATTACTGGAGAGTACGTGCCAAGAGCGGAACCTCTACCGGGCCATGGTCCAATACCTGGACATTTACCACGACTAACTAATATCGGGTAGATAGCAAAATAAAAATCCGGCAGTTAAAGCAACTGCCGGATTTTTGCAATTATTGAGACAATTGCAAAACCTGTGTTACCAAGGGTATTCCGAGCATCCTGCTCGCAATACATTGGGTTTTGCAAGAGCCTATATTAATCTTGAATTAAGTGCTGGTTTCCAGCCGGCATTCCGAAAGTTCTATACTCTATTTCTTTCGTGCAATCATTCGTTCGGCTAATTCGTTCATCATTTCGCGCCAGGGATTGGCGGGGATTTTATTAAGATGCAAAATTGCGCTTTGCAAGTAATTTTGAGCCATATCGCGCACTTCATCAACTGCGCCGGTACTTACCAGCACTTCAATAGCTGATTCGATCTGCTCAGAATTGGCACGCGGATTCCCCAAGGCAGTAGAAATAATAGTTCTTTCATTTTCATCTGCCCGCGACCAGGCCTTGGTTATTATCAGGGTTCGTTTACCTTCACGCAGGTCGCTGCCAATTGGTTTTCCCAAAGTTTTCTCGTCGCCAACTATGCCAAGTACATCGTCTTGTAATTGAAAAGCTATTCCGGCTTCAGCAGCGTAATCGGTAATATTCTGCACATGATTATCGCAGGTGTTGCGCGCCAGCATGCCGCCTGCCCAGGCGCAATATGCGAAGAGTGCCGCGGTTTTAGTCCGCATCACTGTCAGCACTTCTTCATCAGTCACATTTGCTACCTGGGTATATGGCAACTGAATATCTCGTACTTCGCCTTCAACGATTGCCGGACCGGTATCGCCTTCTAATTTGCTGATAAGTGCATTGACTGTCGCATAATCTGCACCCATAGCACCAAGTGATGTCAGCAATGAAATCGACCAACTGTGCATCGCGTCGCCAGCGAGAATTGCCATGCTTAGTCCGTAATGTCCCGCTTCGCTGGTCAGGCCAAACTTCTTCCATCCCTCGCCGCTCATAAGCATGTGTACGCTGGGTTGGCCGCGGCGCAACGGGTCGCGATCTATTACATCGTCATGAATTAATGTGTAAGTATGGTACAGTTCAACAGCGGTGCCTGCGCGCAGTGCTACATCTTCTAATTCACCGCCCAATGCCCGGTATGCCCATGTAAGCAGCGCGGGACGCATTGCTTTGCCACCGGCACCGGGATATGCCATTACTGCCTGTTGAAGTTCTGCCGGCAAGAATTGCGGCTGCAGCTTGCGGTCGAATATTAACACGCGCACCGCCGCCGCAATTCGTTTCAGTTCATTGTCGAAAGCATTTACCATCTATTTTACAGCCTCTCGCAATGCTATTTCCAGCACCGCTGGCATTCTATCTACAAAGTGGAAGTTCAGTTCTTTCATTACATAATCCGGCAATTCTTCAAGGTCTTTGCGGTTATCTTCCGGTAATATGATGTCAGTGATGCCGGCGCGATGCGCTGCCAGCATTTTGTTCTTAATTCCACCCACTGGCAATACCAACCCGCGCAAGGTAACTTCACCGGTCATTGCCACTGTGCGCTTTACCGCGCGGCCTGTCAGCGCGCTGATTAAAGCGGTGGCAAGGGTGATACCGGCAGATGGTCCGTCTTTGGGAATTCCGCCCGCCGGTACATGGATGTGGATATCTAACTCGGTGAACTTCTCGCGGGGTATTCCCAGGGTATCGGCATTGGTGCGGGCATAGCTCATTGCCGCCTTCGCGGATTCCTGCATTACATCGCCTAACTGCCCGGTTAACTGCAGGTTGCCTTTGCCGTGCATCAGGCTGACTTCAATATTCAGAATATCGCCGCCTGCCGGGGTCCAGCCCAGACCGGTAGCCATGCCGATTTCGTCTTTTTCACCCGCCATGCCGTATCGATACTTTGCCGCGCCGATTAAACCGTGCAAATCTTTCGGCTTTACCGTCATGCTGCGGCGGTTGCCGCTGGCAATTTGTTTTGCCACTTTTCTGAACACACCGGCAATTTCGCGTTCAAGGTTGCGAACACCCGCTTCCCGGGTATAGCGGCGGATTATCTCTTTTACGGTATCTTCGCCGATTTTACAGTTTTTATCAGTAAGTCCGTGTTCTTTCAACTGTTTTGGCACCAGGAATTTAAGAGCGATATTCAGCTTGTCATCCTCGGTATAGCCGGGGAACTCAATGACTTCAGTACGGTCAAGCAGAGGGTCGGGAATCGGGTCAAGCTGGTTGGCGGTTGTGATGAAAATCACTTCCGATAAATCCAGCGGTACTTCCAGGTAATGGTCGCTGAACGAGTAATTTTGTTCGGGGTCGAGTACTTCCAGCAATGCCGATGACGGGTCGCCGCGAAAATCCTGACCGATTTTATCAACTTCGTCCATCATGAATACCGGATTTTTTTGTCCGGCGGTTTTCATTCCCTGCACTATGCGTCCTGGTAATGCGCCAACATAAGTGCGGCGATGACCGCGAATCTCGCTTTCATCACGCACGCCACCCAGCGATATCCGCACGAATTGACGTCCCAATGCCCGGGCAATTGATTTACCAATACTGGTTTTGCCCACACCCGGAGGCCCTACAAAGCAAAGAATTGGCCCTTTCATTTTCGGGTTCAATTTGCGAACCGCCAGGTATTCTAAAATACGTTCTTTAACTTTTTGCAGCCCCCAGTGGTCGGCGTTTAATATATCTTCCGCTACGCCAAGGTCCAGTTTCTCTTCGCAGCGTTTATTCCATGGCATGCTCAGCAGCCAATCGATGTAGTTGCGGGTTACGGTGACTTCCGGCGACGCACTGGGCATCCGTTCCAGCCGCCATAACTCTTTCAGCGCTTTCTCTTTCGCTTCTTCAGGCATTCCGGCTTCTTCAATCTTTGCCTTTAACTCATCAATTTCCGACCCGTGGTCTTCACCATCGCCTAACTCGGTTCTGATTGCTCGCAATTTCTCGCGCAGGTAATACTGTTTTTGCGATTCTTCCATTTCATGGCGCACTTTTTCATGAATGCGTTTTTCAATATTCAGCATTTCCTGTTCGGTGACCATTCGGGCAATAACCATCTCCAGCCGGTCAACATTTTTATTCATTTCCAGCAAGGTCTGGTATTGCGTCGTATTCATGTGCAGATGATGTGCTATGGTGCCGATTAATCTTTCTACGTCTTCAATTTCATTTATATCGGTGAGGAAATCTGCCAACACTTCATTGGTGCTTTCCACCATTCTGCCGAAGGTCTCTTTTGCCATCATCATCAGCAGTTCTATTTTTGATAGATTTTCATTATCGTAGGGTAATAGAGTCCATTCAGCGGAGATGAATGAGCTGTTCATCTGGAAATCTTCAATTTTAACCCGGCATATAGCGGTTACACTTACGCGTATACTTTCTTCTGCCATCGGACTCATCGATGTTATTTCTGCCAACACACCAATTTTATTGAGATCTTCCACGTTCGGGTCTTCAACATCACCGGAGTTCTGGGTAGACAAAATAACCAGTTTCTTGTCGGATGCAGCAGAAATTGCGCTCAGGCTTTTCCGACGTCCCACTAAAAATGAGTGAGAAGTATGGGGGAAAACAACCAGATCACGCAAAGGTAAAACCGGTAAAATACCCGGTTCAATTTCACTTACTTTCAAGCGATTTTTGATAAAAGTACTATTTTTTCTCATAATGTATCTAATATATTCAAGCATCACCCAGTCATTTCCTGCAAAATTGAATAGTTTTTATATTTACATCGATAAACAGGATGAAAAGATATAGATACTTAAATAGGCCTTGCAAAACCTTGTGATAACATGAAAATTATATTTATCTTATCTGGTGCTATCCTGTTAATCGATGTAAAAAAAATAATTAGCAAAAGCTAAACTGTTACTTCAATCCTTTACACTTTTCTCTCTCGTGTCTATAATCGGTGCAGATATGAATTATTTAGCAAAATTATTTCAATTTCAGTCGCCGTTCAGTCAGCATGTTTCTACCGGGCCGTTGAAACATATATCACCGGTACGATTAATTGTATTTTGCTACCTGCTGCTTATAGCTTTGGGTTCGGTGCTGTTATATTATTTCGGCGCATCTGGTTCTATGGAATGGTTTACCGCTATATTCACTTCGGTTTCCGCTGTCACATTAACCGGACTTACACCTGCCAATCCATCTTCTTACTTGTCCGGGACAGGATGGTGGATTATTTTGTTTTTAATTCAAACCGGAGCGATACTTACTGTTACTTTCACTGTCTTTCTGGCTATTCAGGCAGGAATATGGTCCGGACTTTTGCGCCGTATACCAATTTGTAACGAACCAGGTGTTTTCAACCCGGGGAGCCTGGTAAAATTAAGCCGCTATATTATGGTTGCGTTCCTGTCTGTTGAACTGATAGGGGCTATATTATTAACCCTTTCTATTCATTCTAAAGGTTATCTGGATTGGATAGCTTCAATGAAGTATGGAACCTTCATGTCTGTTTCTGCATTTTGCAATTCCGGATTCACAATGTCGCCAACAGGACATTTTCAATGGTATTCATTTGGCACATGTTTATTGCCGTTACTAACGATACTTATAGTGCTGGGCAGCATTGGAATTCCGGTATTGGCAGAATTAATTGTAATGAAAAAATTGCGCCGCTGCAGCCTGATGGCGATAGTCACCATCACCTCCAGCGTAATTTTGCTGGTAGTGGGCACGCTGCTATTTATGTTGTTTGAAAAGACAAACAGCATTTCATCTTCAGTTTCCAATTTTTCTGCAATGGGATATGCGTTTTTCGCGTCCGCATCAATGCGCAGTGCCGGTTTTTCGCTATATGATATGTCGCAGGCTACTCCCGGAGGGTTGATGATATCATCGATGCTCATGCTCATTGGCGGCGGTCCAGGCGGCACCACAGCGGGATTAAAGGTAATTAGCCCGGCAATCATTGCCCTGGCTATTATGACGCTGCTGGCGCGCAAGAATGACATTGCCGTAATGGGCCGCCGGATTAGCGGCGATTCCGTGCGTCTCGCAATGTCGCTGACAGTATTGTACCTGCTGGGGGTATTCGCTGCCATTATAATTGTTACCTCAATTGAAAGTTCTGAATTATCTTCTCACGCAATAATTCTTGACAGCAGCCAGCGCGCATCCCTTTTCCTGCATCAGACTTTTGATATTATATCAGCATATACAAATTCCGGTTTAACCACCGGTACTATTTCACAAATGCAATACCCATCCCAATGGGTCATCATCATCACCATGCTGGTAGGCCGCATCTTCCCCCCGGTGTTCGCCTACCTTTTCACCCGTACAAAGAAACCTGAATATATAAAATACCCGGTAGAACCGATGCAATCGGGGTAATACGTTTTCTATCGATTAATATATTATTATTTTGAAGGATTAGTTAAAACCATTGTTTCCCCATACCCCCCTTGACGTGACCCCTTAAAATTCCTATAATAACAGACTGTGTGCGACTTACCCCCTGACTTATCATTTGGGGGCATTAGCGGTCATGTTACAGCAACCGCATCCGAGGAGGAATTGCACAGTGACCATTGATCAATTTGAACATCAGTTGAGTGAAAAAGGCCCTGCCGTTCACTTATTGTATGACACCGTAGCTGACTATTTAATTCAACGCGGTCAGGCTGCGAAAATCGGCGACATTGCGAATGTGGCAGGCAAAAAAATTAATGCCGGCTTAAAATTAATTCGTGAAGCCCTGGTACAGAACGACGTATTTGCCGGTGAAGAACGCAGATGGAACCTGACCATCCGCGGCAGTTTGCATCGTCCTGTAGAAGGCACAATTCGTGCTATTCTGCGCGAAATCGGCAAGCCGTTATCAGTACAGGCATTGGCAAATGAATTAGCGATTGTTAATTTACGCAGTGCTGATTACTTTGTCACTTTATTGCCGACATTCCTTGCCAAACGCCCGCAGTATTTCCGCTTGCCGGATGGACGCTGGGGTTTGATAGAATGGCTGCTCGATATTGAAAGCGGCGATGAAGATGATATTTACGAAAGAAACTTCTTTCTCTTCCTTGATCAGGCGCAATTAGACATTGATCTTGCCGCTGAAATAAAAATCGGTAAAAATGCCGATTATGCAGATATCGCTTTATCAATAGTAGACAAGTTTAACTTCCCGGTACCTACCACTATTATTCAATTTGTAATTTGGCAGGCTATAAAGGAAGATTTTGATAACGTTGCCTGTTATAAGGCAATGCTGGCAGATTCTCGCGTTACTCTGTTAACCGGCAACTGCTGGATGCCAACTGCCCGGGTAAGCGAATTAACCGAAGACCTGAACCAGTTAAGTGAACTTGCTGATACTGCACTTGCTGAAGAAGTTATTATGGAAGGCCCATATATTGCCACCCCTGGCGATATACAGGAAATTTACGACTTCATCTCCGAAAGCGGCAGTCCGCAAAAACTCAGCGACATCGTTGTCGCCGTCATGGAATACAGTAAAAACAACCAGTATTACACGATGGTTTATGATGGCATAGCTGAAGGCCTGCGCGAAGATACCAACTTCCAATTAGTCGGCAAACAGACCTGGACACTGCCATCTATGATTCCGCAGGAAGTTCTGGAAGTGCCGGAACAATTACTGACCGAATCTGTAGATACAAGTTCATTTGTTGACCCGGAGACTGACGTTGAGTTGATTGACGACGGTCTGGACGGAAATCTGGCTGTATGGGTACACGACCCGCGATATGAAGACTTCGGCGGCGAGCATGAAGTTGAATTATCCAGCGAAATGGCAGATGAAGATGTATTGGAAACCCGCATACCGCTGTTGTACGACCATCACGAAATGGGCACCTTAAAACTGCGCCAGGCGGATATGGGATTCTTCCCCACCGATACCTCGCTTGCCTGTATTACCGTACATGCCGGTGACGAATCATTCCAGATTTGGATCAATAATGATGAATTGTTGATTCACGGTTTAAGCGACTGGTATGCTGACATCGACATCCCTGTTGGCGCCATGCTGACATTCAAACGCGGCGACGAATTGGATGATTATAATCTTACCTGGGAAGGCGAAACCGACGAACTTATCGTATTAACTGACGAGAGAATCCACCGGCTGCTCAACCTGCGCGACAGTGCAGAGCAAGAGAACTGGTCAGTTCATGATATCATGACTCAGGTTATGAATGCCCATCCTGAAGGCGCGCATTTCCTGACCATCTGGGCCGAGGTAAACGTTGTTCGCCGCACACCAAAACGCGTGGTTGCATCAAACCTCAGCAGTTACCATTGTTTCTCATCTCCTGCCGGCAGCGAACGCTGGAAACTGGACGATCGCAAAATCGACCAGGGAAGAAAGAAAAACAAAAAGAAATTCATCCAGTAATTTCAATATCAAAACCGCCGGTTACCAACCGGCGGTTTTTTATTAATAGAAATAATTTAATTACAGAACTTTCGCTTTTAAAGAAAAATCTGCTTAAAAATGGTCGCTTCGACCAGTCTCAGCGACCGGTCACTGCTTATCGAAGTGACCTTAAGCGAAAGTCTTGTAATTAACGCTGCTCCAACTCGCTGACCATGTCTAACTGACTATATTCACAATGGTTCGTGCAATAATTTCATCCTGAATGGATTCAGACAGACGAATAAACTGTGAACTATAACCACTGACTCTAACTATAAGATCAGGATATAACTCGGGATGTTTACGGGCATCCTTAAGGATTTCCTGGTCAACACAATTTACTTGCAATACGGAACCGCCAACAGTAAGGAAACGGTGGATGACAGGTACGATTGCAGATGAAGATATACCACTCTTCATTGATGGTAATTTTACATCCAGCACACCAACTACCGGGTAAAGAGTTAGATTAAGTGGCTCAAGTGCTGACAAAATATCACCTATGCTGGTTTTTTGACCAATAGCAAGCATACTGGGACTCATGCCTGGTGAAAGATGTTCTCCGGCGCGTCGTCCATCCGGTGTGGCACTGGTTTTAACACCAAAGTCTACAAAGGATCGGAATGAAAAAAGACTGGCTTCATAACTGCCGCCTCGGGTGTTTGGCATACCGGAAGACGCTTGTGCCACATCTGAAAATACACGGCTGGAAAATATACGGATTCCATTATCTTCCTGGCCAAATTTTGGTATTTGCCGTATTAGAATATTTTGAAATGCTTCCGCTCCTTTAAAGTTAGTTGCAAGCATCTGACGAAGATTATTAAGCGAAACCATGTGCTGGTCGTAAACTGTGGTTTTTACAGCAAACAAAGAATCAATAAGTGTCCCGATGCCAGTGAGAGAAATACTTCCAAAACTGTAACGACACCCGCCTTCCATCATGTCCATATGTTTTGTTATACAGTCATTCAACATGGATGAGTGTATAGGACATGGGTTGAAACGTATACCCTCTTTTTCTGTTCGATTACGCTCAATTATATGAGCATTTACAACTGCTTTCAGGTTCTTCAAAAATGCTTCATATAACTCGTTGAATGTGGAGCATTTATCAAAACAAGCCGGGTGGATACCTTCACGCTCAAAGAAATAATTCCACTTTTCAGGAAAAAAGCCCATTAGAAATACATGCATTAGGTTAAGATAAATTATTGCTCGACTATTTATTTCGCAATTTTCCAATACATTTTCCTGACAACCACCACCCACGTAAAGCCTGGAGTCTTCCAATGCTTTTCCCATTTGTGTGTTGGCTGGGATAATGACATCATCATTGAAAATTGCAATAGTGTTGTCACTACTGCTGATACTATCAGCAAGTAGTTCGAAATACTCTATTGGATGCTGCAATGAAATCCTTGCATTAATTTTTGGATCAATTAATTTCAAATCGCGATGAATTTCGATAATAAGTAGGGTTATTTCGTTGAATATCGGTGTTCCATCTTTATCACAACCACCAAGTGTTATAGTTCCATTAGTGCCGACATGCCATGGTTCGCTTTTGCGCATTCCATATCGGACATCGCTGATTGATAGAAAAAACGATAATAAGTCTCGAGCTTCATTCGGTGTGAGTTGTCCAGTCTCGATATCATGTCGATAATAGTCAATAAGGAGCCGGTCAACGTGACCAAAGACGCTTATACCGTTGCCTTCCACTGAAGGAAGTATATAAAAAATGAAAAGAATGACACAGAGTGCCTCATAAAATGATGCAGCAGGTTCCGCAGGTACTCGACGCGCCGTTTTGGAAATGAGTTCTAATTGTTTTCGGATATCCGGATCATCTTCAGATAAAAGCATGCTATCGGCTTCTTCAGCAAATCGTTCAGCAATCCGAATAAGTGCGTTATTCCCAGCAATAACGGCATTCAGAAAATCCTGTTCTTTAACTGATTTGATATTAGTCAGCTCTTTTTCAGCTTCCGTAATCAAACCACGAAGACCCAGGTGTAATACTTTTTCGTAACTTACAGTATGATGATTATCGTCAAGTACCGGCCATCCTAATGACAGACCACTCTCAAAACAAGAATTCCACCATTCACAACTTGACGTATAAAGTATTTGACCAAATGATTCCCGCTTTAACCAGCTGCCAAGACCGCCTTTACCAAGATCTGTGCGCGACCTGCCGGTGTTTATCTCGAAATAAAATGGACAATGCCGAAATATATGAACTGGACAATGCTCAGCAATAAATTGGTAGCCAATAATTTTACGTTGAAATGGAGACCACATCGTATTATTATCGCTTTGTCGATGCAATTCTGTTTCCCAAGGATCGATATTCAGTGGTTGTTCACTGAAATATTTATCCAGTTCACTTTCAAAAAAAGCTTGTTCATCATTAAATCGCAAGTGAGTAGTCATTATTGTATTGACCTATATTAATCTGTCTGTGCCGCACCCGATTGTTTGGACACAATTTAAGCTCATGCCGCCTGTCGTGAGAGTTCGTTTTCGTAGTTTTGTCAGGTTTCCGGCGGCGTCATAAAGCCCAACTTCTCTAACCGCCACAAGCAGTTATAATTCTGTCTGAATAGTAGCATTGCTTCTCGAACCTCGTCAATATTGAAAAGACGTGACCCAAGATTACCTGCTCTTTGATAGCTCGATTGAATCGTTCAATAACCCCATTCGTTTAAGGTTTTTCAACAAATCTTAAGAGGCTTTTGCAAAACCCCTTAAATTTTCAATCTTATTTTTAATAACTACCCATTTAATTAGATGCGTTAAAAGGTATTTTTAAAATAAATGGGTAGTATTTTATAACTTTTTTTAAAATCCTTGTTAAAGTTGCACTCATTAATAATGCTTGAACTTTTTTTGACCGCGCATTCTTATCATTTGAATTGCTGGATTATTTTTCAAACGATTATTAAAACGTTAAACAGAAGTACGTGACTTATAACGATTGCATCTATCAGCACCAATGATAGCTTTATCGATATTGTATGATGAGAAAGGTATTTTTGATAAAGCTTCCTGATTTTGCATAATCTTCCACTTTAATAATTTCAAGAACTTTAATTGCTTTATAATGCTCATCAGTTAAGGCGGCTGCAATAGCATCTTCAATCTGTGGAAACAAATTATATTGCAAATTAGAAAGGAATATGATGATATTTTGATGAATTAACATTATAGAAAGGTCTTTCGTTCCTCTTTCAGTGGTTTTGCAAAAGCCTCCATATAGTTTGTTTTAACGTTATTCTAATTATAAGGAACTAATATGACAACATACACCGGTAAACAACGTATGTTAAATGCCTACCGCGGCGTGTTCAGCGACCGCGTCGCTATCGCGCCTGAATTCTGGTATTACTACCCGGCGAAAGTGCTGGGGGTGGATATGATAGAGTTCGAGCGCAGCGTGCCGTTTCACCTGGCGCTGAAAACCACCTTTGAAAAGTTTGGCTGCGAGGGGTGGGGAGCGGCATTTTGCGGTGTGCCGAATGGCGATATAACCGGAAAAAAACAGGAAACCTGGCTGGATGATGACACCTTGCAAGTGCAGTGGACAACCACTACGCCTTTCGGTGAATTAACCAGCAGCCAGCAATACAGCCGCGAAGAGCCAAGTTGGGCAATGGAGCGGCAGATAAAAGATTTGGGACGCGACTTGCCGGCGTGGGAATTTGCCGCACTTGGCGGCAATCCCGATGATATGGATTGCAGCGGTTTGACCCGCGCCTGGGAAGAAGTCGGCGATGCATACCTGTTGGAAGCCTGGGTGGGAGTGCCGTTTTTTGACTTTTTCGCCGGTTCACGCGAAGGCGGCTTTGAAACGGCTATTTTCGACTTCCTCGACCCGGATTTTACCCCCATCCTTGAGCGATTGCAGGCGAAATATTTGGAACGCGTAGTCCGTATGGCAGGGATAATTTGCGAAAAAACGCCACTGGAAAGTCTGGCTATCGGCTGTTCATGGAGTTGCAACTCGCTGATTGGCCCGGATATGTGGCGGCGCTGGGACAAGCCGATTATACAGGCGGTGACGGACGAAGTGCATCGCCACGGCAAACTTCTGCACATACATTTTCACGGAAAATGCATGGAAACCGTCGCCGATTTTGCCGAGATGGGAATCGATTGCGTCTGCCCATTCGAGCGTCCCCCCGGCGGCGATGTAAACGGACTGGCTGAACTGCAAACAATAGAAAAACTGCTGCGCGGAAAAACTACCATGAATGGCAACGTCCATACCGTAGACACCCTTATCCGCGGCACCACGGCAGACGTCCGCCGCGAAGTCCGCGAAATATTGGCAGCATTCAAAGTCAATCCCCGCGTAATCCTCGGCACCGGCGACCAGGTAGGCCGCGAAACCCCGGAAGAGAATATTTGGGTGATGATAGAGGAAGGGAAAATCAGTTGACAGTTGACAATTTTAAAGTTCGTAATTCGTAATTATTAATTCTCAGTTGCCTCACCGTCGGGGTGTTTAAATGACGGCTGTAATGCGGTATAATATTGCTTCACGGGGTAATAGATGCTAAGTCGGGGTATACCAAAATTAGAAGGAAGTTTGCATCATCGTTTTGAAGCGGTGACTAATCAGATTGCCAAATACGCCCCGGGATATAATAAAGAGTTATTTAAAAAAGCATTTGAGTTTGCCTGCGAGGTGCATGACGGTCAGCCTCGCAAATCCGGCGACCCTTATATTTTTCACCCGGTTGAAGTTGCGTATGTGCTGGCAGAGTTGGAAATGGATGAGCCGACTATTATCGCCGGTTTGCTGCATGATGCTATTGAAGATGGCAAATTGCGCAGAAATCCTGATATGCCCCCGGTATCAGTAACCAAGGAATTTATCGCCGCAGAATTTGGCAGCGAGATAGCCAACCTGGTTGATGGCGTTACCAAGGTGGGCATGATTCATTTCCATAACCGCCTGGAACAGCAGGCAGAAAACCTGCGCCGCATGCTGCTTGCTACCGCCAGCGATGTCCGTATCATACTTATTAAATTAGCCGACCGTTTTCATAATATGCGCACCATAAAATACCTGAAGGAAGAAGACCAGCACCGGATTGCTGACGAAACCCTGCGTATTTTTGCTCCTATCGCCCATCGTCTGGGTATCTGGATGCTGAAATGGGAACTGGAAGATATCTCTCTGCGCGTGATGGACCCGGAAGCATACAACGACATAAAATCCCGCATTACCCGCACTCGCGTCGAACGCGAACTGGTTATTACTACTGCAATTTCAATTTTAGAAGAAAAATTGAAAGAAGACGGCATCAAGGGTGAAATCGTCGGCAGGCCGAAACATTTCTATTCTATTTACAGTAAAATGAAGTTCCAGGGTGTTGATTTTGACCATATTCTGGATTTAGAGGCGATACGTGTAATTCTGGATTCGGAAAAAGATTGTTATTCTGTGCTGGGTATAGTGCATAGCCTGTGGACGCAACTGCCGGGGATGTTTTCGGACTATATCAACATGCCCAAGCCCAATGGCTACCAGTCGCTGCATACCAAAGTGATGGGGCCGCACAACCACCCGATGGAAGTGCAGATTCGCACCCGGGAAATGCACCGCACCGCCGAGGTTGGCGTTGCCGCCCACTGGCATTACAAGGAAGGCGGCACTCATAACGCCAACCTTGATGACAAAATCGCCTGGGTTCGCGACCTGCTGAAACAGCACGCGGATGCCAAGGACAATGTTGACTGGCTGGAATCGCTTAAAGTTGAACTGTTCAAAGACGAAGTATTTGTATTCACCCCCAACCGCGATGTAATTGACCTGCCTACCGGCTCTACCCCTGTCGATTTTGCCTATCGAATTCATACAAATTTGGGCATGCGCTGCAGCGGGGCACGGGTTAACGGCAAGATGGTTACCCTGGATTATAAATTTAAAAATGGCGACGTGGTAGAGATTATCACCCGCTCAAACCAGATACCAAACCAGGACTGGCTGGATTTTGCCGTCACCAGCCGCGCCCGCAGCAAAATAAAACAGTTCCTGCGTAAAGAACATCGCGAAGAGCATATTCAGCGCGGCCGCATGGCACTGGAAGCCGCCTGCCGCCGCCAGGGATTGAAGACTGAAGATGTACTGAAGCCGGAAAAACTAAACACCCTGATAGATAAAATCACTATTCACGATATTGACGAATTGTATGTACGGGTGGGATATGGCGAGTTAACCGCCGAAGGTGTCATTAACCGACTGCGCGACGTCACTCATCGCCGAACTAACGGTGAAATTATCCTCACCGAAGGCGAGATACCGACTCAGGATATTCTGCCGGTACATGTGCCCAGCACCGGTATCGATGGAATTCTCTTTCGCTTATCCCGCTGCTGCCAGCCGATTCCCGGCGACGCCATTGTCGGCTACGTCACCCGCGGCAGGGGCATAACCATTCACCGCATCGATTGTCCAAACGCAATTGGCTACAGCGAAGATCCAGAAGAAGCACCGCGGCTGACTGTGTTGGATTGGGAAGATACCGGACAGGGAATTTTCCAGGCGGAAATTATCATTGCCGCCCGCGACGTAATCGGACTGATAGCGCAAATCACCAGCATCCTTGCCGGCCTGAAAGTAAATATCAGAACAGCCCGCACCACGTCCAATTCCCGCCAATCCATCGCGTCATTAACCATGCAGATAGACACCACCGGCTGCAATCACATAGCAGAGGTAATCCGCCAAATACGCGTCAACAGCAACGTTATAGAAGTCTATAGAAAGATAAGCACCCTGAAGAAAAAAGTAAAGAGCAAATGATGAAAGAAGAGTGGAAATTGGAAATTGGAAATTATTTTCAACCGACTTCGAACGACTGCAATCGATTTCTGGAAACTGATAAATTAATGAGCAGGATAGACAAAATACATATCTTGCCCATCCTGTTAAATTTGCAGACTACCAGACACTGCTTAACCCAAAAATTTCTAATCGCGACAGGATAATAGATTCATCCCGAACCAAAATAGACAACCCGGGCGCATCTATCTGGGGTAATCCCTTTACTACCAGTATTGATTCCCCGTTGCTGGCAAATATTTCAATGGACGCGCGGTCTATCAATGCGCGGAATCCGATTTTCCCTTCTATTACTGGCAATGGCATTTTTTCATTAAGCATTTGTGCCGTGCTGTCCCATAGTATCGGGATACCGCATAATAGAATTTCTACCTGTTTGGCATTTCCAACAATAATTTCGATATCTGCATCGTATCCTGCAGCATTAAAGTCTTGCAATGAGATATTAAAGGGTGCTTCAGGTGTGATTTCTGCTGTATCATGTGCGTATGCTGAAATGCGAAGTTTTTCCAGTTCACGTATCGGCGCGGCACATAAACGCAAGCCATTTACAGCGGTGCGCAGTGTCAGTTCTACCGGGATTCCCATTTGCTGGTTAAAAGGCATTTCGTCGGGATATTCCAATCCGTTCAGCCAGGCCATCTGTACGCGGCGGCCATCAGGCATTTCGCTGAAGGTTTGCACCGCGTAGTAATTATCGCCTGCCAGCGGTCTGGCTTCCGATTCATCCGGGGTAAATAGTTGTCCGTCAAAATCACCCGCCAGGTAACGGGCATTTGCCGCCGTCCAGACCCATTTCACTTGTGCGGGGTCGCCATCGACAGTCAATGGGAAGAAATCCGGGCATTCGTCGCAACCTGGCACCGTTATCGTCTGTAAATGCGTCCAATCCTTCAGGTTTGGCGAAGTATAAAACGCGAAATCGCTGCCGGTAAGATAAAGCGTCATAATCCAATTTTTAGTCGGTTCATGCCAGATAACCTTGGGGTCGCGATTGCCATCAGCTATATTGCCCAGCACCGGGTTACCGGCATACTTGGTAAAGTTTCGTCCGTCATTGCTGTAGGCCAGGCACTGGGTAAATGGCTGCCCATTTGATTCATCAGAAGTTCCGCCGGCAGCAGTATAGATAAGCACCAACGCACCGGCACCAAAACCTGCGGTGTTATGGTGGTCAATTACGGCACTCCCCGAAAACATCGTACCCAATGAATCCGGCAGCAGCGCATTGTCCAACTGCCGCCAATTCAGCATATCATCGCTGACCGCATGCCCCCATGTCATATTACCCCACTCAATACCAGTCGGGTTATGCTGAAAAAACAGGTGGTATTCGCCGCGATAAAACACCAGCCCATTAGGATCATTCAACCAATTTTCCCGGGCAGTGAAATGAAATTGCGGCCGATATTTTTCTTTGTATGGGGTTGTCATATTAATTATTTCCATTTTTTATTAAAGGAAAGGGTGGTTTTATTCTACAACATTTGCTGGTAATCAAACCACCCCGACCTTCGGCCACCCCTCCTTGTCAAGGAGGGGAGTTTAAAACAAAGGTTTTGATTATTAAAGCAGCCATTATTTTATCAAGTAACTATCATAACTCCCCTCCTTGACAAGGAGGGGGTAGGAGGTGGTTGGGTTGATTATATATTTAGTATGGTTTTGCAAGAGCCTCCATAATTCGTAATTATTAATTTGTAATTCATTCCACAGGTATCAAAAACGCGCAAAGCCCCATATCGGCATCATCTGCTGCGTTGCAGTATGGGTTTATTCCCTGGCCGTAGCCGACAAGGTCGCCGGATCTTAGCGGCAGGTTGGTGCGTAGGATGATGGCGGTGGGGTCTTCCCGGTCGCGGTATATGCGGTAGACATAGTTATCCGGTATTGTTTCGCCATTTGCATCGTATATGCTGAAGCCGGCGATGTGATCGGTGGGGTTCCAGCCGCCGGTTACGCCGGTGAAGGTGATGCGGCTTTCTGCTCTATCCAGGAATTTCGGGTTTTTCGGCATACTTACTATTTTTGCTATTCGCGGGCCGGTGGATAACGGCGCATTTTCTGTCAGTGCCAGAGCTTGCCGTGCCATACGGTGGCCAAGGCGAATCAGGTCGGGAGCGCTTATGTGGATGCAGTCTTCCAGCGTTAAATCAACTGTTGGGGTTACCGTTACCCGCGCAATGCGGTCTGGAACATCATATTGTTGATGACGAACGATATTCCAGGCGGATTCTTTTACTGAACTGAGGACAACATTGCCTATCTGCACTGTCAGAACCGGTAAATCCGGCTTATTCAAGTCAGCGCGAAGGCGTTCTACCCAATTTATGAATCGGTCGGCGTAGGTTATCGCGGTGGGAGTATCCCAGGCGTCAGACTCGCCCTGGTACCACAAAACGCCGCGCAGGTTGCCGCCGGCCATTACAATGCGCTGGAGCATGGCGCCGTACAGGCTGTCTCCGCCTTTATCTTTCAAATCAGGACTCCACTGGTCCAGCGAGGTGCCGCCATGGGCAGCAGATATAAGGCCAATGGGCCGTCCCAGTTCATTTGCCATTACTTTGCCAAACGCAATGCCAATGGTTGATCCCCAGTGACGCTTCGCGTCTTCCGCAGCCATTTCAGCGTCTGATATTCCGCGCTGCTCTTCTGTCTGGCCGCCGCGCATCAACGCCTGGTGAATAGGAGTGCAGCTTTCCCACAAACGATGCAGCGGTTCCTCGGCAATTTCCCATTTCCCCGCGCTGGTGAAGTTCCACACCCGCTCATCCGGCGGCAAAGCCCCCGCCAACTCGCCAACACCCTGCATATTTGACTGTCCGGCTAACACCCAGACATCTATATTTCCCGGTCTGCTTAACATGATATACCTCTTTTATTTGCTATTTCATTCGATTAGCAAATTTTACGTTTTTCAGGGGTCAAGTGTCAAACGATTGTAGTAACTTTTTCTAATATTTATTTTTAACCACGAAATACACAAAAAGCATGAAATTGATTATAAAAATAGGCTCATGCAAAACCATACTAAATATATAATCACCCCAACCACCCCCTACCCCCTCCTTGTCAAGGAGGGGAGTTATGATAGTTACTTGATAAAATAATGGCTGCTTTAATAATCAAAACCTTTGTTTTATACTCCCCTCCTTGCCAAGGAGGGGTGGCCGAAGGTCGGGGTGGTTTTCGCCTACCACAAACCTGCAACCTAAACATTTGAATAAATAGGTTTTGCAAGAGTCTGAAAAAAATATTCATATTCCATCATAAAAAACAATGGAATATGAATATAATTTGTGTTAACACTGGTTGCTATAAATTATTTTTATCTTTTAGCGCGCAGCATTTTGGTTTGTGCTTCGCCGCCGTTGATGAGATACATCAGCGGCAATGGGCGGTCGACGTTTTCGTCGAATAATGGTTTGGCTGCCCATGGTGTTACAGACAGAACATTTGCCAGGTCCATCCAGTATTGCAGACGCGCCGGCGGGGTGTTCCAAATCATGTGGAAATGATTTGCCGGGGCGTATTGTTTGTATTCAACCATGGTGGCATTTTTCGGGGTTACCCAGGTGTGCGGCCAGGTTGGGTTGCTGGATGCGGCTACGGCAGTCGCCAGTTTTTCCGGCAAGTCTACTGTTACTGCTTCATCCCAAACCATGCTGAATAAGCCGGTAAGGTTGGAATAAGCCAGACGGCAGGCGATGCCATTGATGCCGCCGGGGGAAATGAAGGTGACGGAGTTGCCGCCGCCTGGGAAATAACCCATGTCTGCGCCTGGCAGGCTGATTTTTTTCATGATTTCTTCTGCGCCTGCACCTGGCATTGCTGCCCAGTTCAAGCTGGCAGAGCCGCTGTTGTCGCCATCAACGATACCGCGTTTTGCCCATACTTCATCGCCGCTGAACTTAACGCCTAACTTGGTTGCCAGTCCGGTAATCTCTTTCGGCTCCCAAACTTTGCGGAAGTCCATGAATAACGGCGGGTTGCCGCCGGACAGCCAGTTGGTAGCAAGCATGGTCAACAATCCCTGGGTATCGGCTTCGGTTGCAAATGGTATAGCCTGTTTCGGACCGTTGTGGTCAAAGGTGCTGTTAAATAATGACTCGGCAAGATCGCAAATTGGCAATGGCAAACCACGGGTATCTGACCCCCATTCCAATTGGTTCATAAATCCGCCGCCGACAGCATTTAACTCTTCCAGCAGGTCGCGCATGATCAAATACATGCCCAGCGACTGATTGAATTTCTCGTCGCCATTTACTTGCGACAGGTCGAGGCGATTGCCTAATTTTTTGCCGGCCCAGTCGCGCAGTTCGCGGAATTCGCGGCGGTTGTAGGCTTTCTTTTTCAACATGTCAGACAGCAGTTTCATGTCCAGACGGGTGATTTCCAACCCGAAAGTTTTGCGGGTGGGGATAATGTGGGACATTGCCGTTTCCATACCCATGGAGTCATGGCCGAATACGGCAACGCGGCGGCCTTTCAACCCGGCGTAGGTTAATGCGCCATAACACCAGTCAACCAATGCGGTGACGGTGCTTTCTGATGGTTTCGGTTCCATGCCGGTGTCAGCCCATTGTCCAACATTAAGGTGCGACATGCGTCCGCTTTGTGCCAATGCGCCGTTTACCGCGTGGGCGAATACCACACCTGGTTTCGGGGCGCTGTTGCCGCAGGTGATATTTAACGGCATATCTTCGGGGAAATGCGCCAGCAGGCTGATTAATGACAGTTGCGGGAATGCCCAGGTGTCAGGAGTGCAGATGATGGCATCCACACCGGCATCGATGAATTGGTTGGCAACCTGGTCGGCCTGTTTTTCACCATCAATAAGCACGGATGTCCACACAACATTCACCGGTCGGCCATCTGGCATGGTGACTTTTTCAGCCACTATTTCGGCAATGGTTTCGATGATATTTTGTGTGCGTTGGCGCGCGGCGGCATCGATGCGCGGGTCGCATGCGGCACATACGCCAAAAGTGACTGACGCCGGTTTTTGGCCGCGTCTAATGGGCAGTAATTGAGATTGAGACATTTAGACCCCCTGAATTTCAGCTATTTGCTATGTTTTGTATGATTTGATTTTATTTTATACTGGTAAATATGGTAAGATGTTATTGGAGCATTTTTATGTACAATTTGCACATTCTGCATGACGGCGCACTGCCGGTTAACGAAAAACGCATACATACCGGCGAAATAGCGATTTTACGCTGCGATTACTGGGCGCTGCAGGTCTGGTCGCATCGCAATCTTGCCGCGCCATTCTGGCGGCTTTACTGGAATCCCCGCGGTGGTGGCGAGGTAGAACATAACGGTGTCATTACCCCACTGAAGCCGGATAATATTATGCTTATTTCCCCCAACACCCATTTCACCACCCGACTGATAGATGGCAACCAGGATGACAACCTGCTGGTGGGATATCCGATAACTGACGAGAACGCCCAGGGAGTCCGTCATTTTTTTATTCATTTCATCGCTGGTCTGCCTTATGACGCGGTGAAATCCGGCATTTTCACTATCCCGGCTTACCATATCGAACAACTGCTGGCAAAGGCGTGTGATGATATCGTGAACAATGAAGTCGAAATCGGTTATTCCGCCAGTTTCAGCCTGAAATCACTGATATATTATGCCCTTTCCGCGGTTCCCGATGAAGTATGGCCGGTGCAGATAGCGGATGAGCGAGTGCGGAAAGTGGTGAAAATAATCGATGAAAACTTCAAAACAAGACTGACCAATGACGATTTTGCCCTTGATACCAACCTTACCTGGAAAGCGCTGGTGCGGTTATTTAAAAAATACACCAATGAAACCCCACAGGAATACCTGAAACGCCGCCGCCTGGAACACGCGTCCATGTTGTTGCACCATACCGATATCAGTATCGAATCTGTCGCCGCCGAATGCGGGTTTTGCGACCGCCACCACTTCACCAAAATGTTCCAGCAGCAATACAACATCGGCCCGGCATCATACAGGAAGAATAGGATGCCGTAGATTAATTAAAAATTGTAAATTGCAAATTGCAAATTGCAAATTATGCATCCCTCTTGAGGAAGGTGTCACCGCAGTGACAGAGGGAGTAATTTCTGAAAAGCTCTAATTTCTAAAACCGTAAAATAGCCGGCCCGGCTATTTGAAAAGCGAGGAGAGAAGAGAGAATTTTTGATGATAGAAATATAAAAAATTACCACCTTTTATAAAGGTGACAGCAATAATTAACAGAAAAAATAGCCATGCCGAATTTATCTGATACTAATCTTCCTTTTATGGTGCTTTCTGACCGCATCCAACGTTTTCGCACTGCCAGCCGATTGCGGGGTGCAGCATCGCCACCCACCTGGCGACAGGTGAACTTTGAAAAGGCATTTTTTGGCGAGTTTGCCGATTATAAATATCACGACAGATATGCACATTCGATGGCGTATTCCTTTGAAAATGAGCCGATTTACCTGTTGCCGGATGAACAACTGGTGGGAATGTTGTATCAGGCTGGCGGCAATCCCACAGATTTCGTCGTTGATGAGTCTTTGCACCAGATATATTCACCATGGAAAAAACTTATTGAAGAAATTAAGGCAAAGGTTGATCCGTATATGGCAAACGGCGGTGCGCCGGGTCACGTGGGTTGGCATTGGAATATTATTCTGACTGATGGCATCGACGGCTTGCTGGCATACATCCGCACTTTGCTGGTGAATACTACAGATGAAAAAGCAATCACCCTTTACAAGAATGCAATAGTCCAATGGGAAGCCGTACTGCGCTGGAATGACAAATATATCGCCGCCATGAAATCTCAGTTAGATAAAGTATCATTCGTTGAACGAGTTCGATTGGAAAATTTAATAGTTATCTGCAATCAAGTTCCGCGTAATCCCGCGCGCAATTTTCACGAGGCATTGCAGAGTTTCTACCTTACCTATCTGGCGTTGATGTTTGAAAATCCTTATGGCGGCAATGGCCCGGGACGGGTGGATTATTACATCTGGCCTTACCTGGAACGCGATCTTGCCAGCGGTGAAATTACCGTGGATGCCGCAAAAGAGCTGATTGATGAGCTATTTATCCGCATGCACGAGCGAATACAATACGCTGATGGTTGGGTTGAGGCAGTCACTCCAGGCGGTATCCATCCTGATGGCACATCATCGGTCAATCTGCTTTCCGAGTTGATGGTTCATTCCATAGCAGTGTTAGACCAGACGCATCCATCTGTTTATCCACGTGTTGGAAAAAATACCCCGGAAAAGTTTGTAGATTTATGTGTTAATTACCTGTTATACGGACAAAATCGTGCGCAGATATACAATGATGATGCCTGCTTACCGGCGATTATTGCCAGCGGCACCCCAGTAGAAGACGCGGCGATGTATATGGCCGGCGGTTGTATGGAGATAAGCGTCCAGGGTATGAACTCCGACTTGAACTTTGCCAGTATTCATAATGTCGCCAAAACACTGGAACTCGTCATTACCGGCGGGATAGATATGCTCGATGGTTCGCGTCGAATATCGCTTGATAAAGATATCACGGCGTATAACAAATTCGAAGACTTATACAATGCATTCGAGCAGGAGCTTGCCCGCGAGTATCGTGAAATGGTAACCGCACTGGATATCCAGAGCAAATGGTACGCGGATTATCGTCCCTGCTACTTGTTGTCCAGCCTGACCGGCGACTGCCTGGAACGCGGACGCGAACAACAGGACAACGGCGCACGCTATCACGAATACGGCTTTTCTGCCCTTGCGGTGACAGCCGCTGCGGATTCATTGATGGGTATAAAGCGCGCTGTATATGACGAAGGAATTACTACAACAGAAGAGATGCTGGCTGCAATGCGCGCCAATTTCAAAGGTTATGATGTATTGCGTGCTCAATTGCAGAAGATGCCGAAATATGGCCAGGAAAATGTTGAAGCTGATAAATTGTGCAGTCGTGTGTTGAACAGCGTTTGCAAAACCGCCATGGCTCCCAAAAATCGCTTTGGCGGGCAATTGAAACCGATGCTGTTCAACTTTGTTTGGACGCCATCCGCAAGCCTGGAATTAGGTGCGCGCGGAGATGGCTCATTGGCTGGCGATTATATAGGACACGGCATGACACCGCAACGGCAAGGCATGACACACGGCATCACCGCCGCCATAAACTCCACCGTCAGTCTGGATTTCAAATGCGTTGCCGGCGGTGCCACCACCATGTGGGATGTTGACGACAGGTGGATAACATTTGAAGGGATGAAAGCAATCCTGCAAGTTTTCCTGTCCGGCGGCGGGATGATATTCCAGGGAAACACCACCAGCGTTGCCGAACTGGAAAAAGCGATGGAAAGGCCGGAAGATTACCCCAATCTGATAGTCCGGGTAGGCGGCTTCTCCGCCAGATTCGTCGCTCTCGACGATAACTTGCAGCAGGAAATAATCACCAGGTACCGTCATAGCGGGTAGAGATGGGAAATTTTGGCTTTACTTTCGGGTACAGGCACGAATACTGTGTTTTCATGTAGTAGAAAGCAGGTTGGTAATCGCAGTATTCAAGCCAGTCCCCTTGTTCTGCCGTACTTCTTTATTATCACTTTCGCTTAATTTAAAATGTTGTAATTTCAGCATCCGGTAATATTAAAAAATATTGGCAGTAGTAGGGGACTGACTCGAATCCCGCGATGACATCAGACGAACAATTACTGAATAACTGGGATTCGTGTCTGTACCCGGAAAGCAAAGCTTTTTACTCGCCGGCAAGATGTCGGCGCTCCGAAGTTCTCAATTCCTTAAAAACTCTACCATCTCATCAATTCCTTCACCTGTTGTGCATGACACTATGAACAGCGGGGCATTTTGGGTGTTGATGGCGTAAAGTCCCTTTTTAAAGTTTTCCAGTTTGAAGTCTATGTATGGCATCAGGTCGCATTTGTTCAGCACCACCACGTCTGCTTTGGCGAACATGGACAGGTATTTGAATGGTTTGTCGTCGCCTTCGGGAACGGATGATATCACCACTCGTAGGCTTTCGCCGAGGTCGAATGACGATGGGCAGATGAGGTTGCCGACGTTCTCGATGAATATCATACCGCTGGGAACGCCTAATTCGTTGTATGCCTCGCGAATTACGTTGGCGTCCAGGTGGCATCCGCCGCCGGTGTTAATCTGCACCGCAGGGAAGCCCAGCTTTTCTACTTTTTCCGCATCTATGGACGACGCTATGTCACCCTCAATAACACCCATCGGAATTTCATCGCGCAGTTTATTTAATATGGCAGAAATCACGCTGGTTTTCCCCGCCCCCGGCGATGCCATGATATTTATCATCCGCACCCCGGCAGCAGCAAAAATCCCTCGATTTTCTTCTGCCATAGCCTTGTTGTCACCCATAATTTTTTGCATTAATCGTATTTTCATTGTAAACCTTTGGTTAGTTTTCAGTATTTAGTTTGAAGTTTTATAATTATATGATAGAAAAAATCATGATATCTGAAAACTGAAAACTTTAAACTGAACTAAACACTTATATTCAAAGATTTTGATAATTTAAAAAGCATCTTTGAAATTTGTATTAATTCGTTTGTAAAGATATGTGCATCATCATTGCTCAAAACACCAACTTCTTTTGTATAAAAATTTGTGTTCTTAATTCTGCTGCAGATCCTCTTGCTATAGATAAAAATCTTGCAAATTCTTTTTCTGTTCGTTCTGAACCTTCTGCAATATTTGATGCTATTGACACTGCTGATCTTTGCATTTGATCCCGTAAAGAAAAATCTTTACAATCCTTCAATTTTTTATACATAACTACAGCTATTCTACATGACCTTTTCCATACTTCCAAGTCTTCAAATGAGTGATACATAAAAAGCTCCTTTGTTAATGTTTAGTTTTCAGTTTTCAGTGTTTAGTGTTCAGATATCATATAACTTCAAACTAAAAACTGAAAACCGAAAACTGAAAACTGATTACCTATTCCTTGCCATCAACTCAAATGTCGGTGCCAGCGTTGGATAAAGGGATTTGTAGATTTCGAAATAGTTATTGTATTTTGCGGTCATTTCAGGATTTGGTTCTGTTACATCGGTTGCCTGCACCAGGTGTTCGACGGCGTTTTCTACTGATGTCCAGTAACCGGCGGCTACTGACGACATCAGGGCGGCGCCGAATGGTGCCGGATCATCGATGTTTGTCTTAATGATATCTACTCCGAATGAATCGGCGAAGATGTGGCGCCATACATCGGATTGCATGCTGCCTCCGGTCATCACCACGCGGTCAACCTTTACGCCAGTATCTTTCATCGCTTCCATGCAGTCGCGCATGCTGTAGGTGACACCTTCCATAACGGCGCGGATGAAATGCGGTTTGTGGTGCTTTGCAGAGATGCCAATGAATACACCGCGAGCATCCGGGTTCTGGTATGGTGAACGTTCGCCATTGATATACGGCAGGAACATCAAGCCGTCGCTGCCGGGCATAACCTCAGCTGCCTGGCGGGTCATCAATGTATACGGATCATCCCACAGGTTGCCCGCAACTTCTTTTTCGGCATGGCAGAAGGTGTCGCGGAACCAGCGGAACGAGATGCCGGCGGCCTGGGTAAGTCCAACCATGTACCATTTACTGCGACGGGCGTGGCACAGGGTATTTACGCGCTGCATCTTATCTACCAGCGGTTCATGCATACTGGCCATCACCACGCCGCCGCTGCCCATAACCGCCGCGACTTCGTTTGAACGGATAACTCCCAACCCCATGGCGGCAGCAGCCTGGTTGCCTGACCCGGCAACTACCGGAGTGCCAGGATACAGGCCGGTAACTTCCGCAACATCGTGGGTTATTATGCCACTGGTCTCCTGGGATTCGTATACCCGCGGTAAAATCTTATCATCAATTCCCATGCAGTTGATGGCGGATGACGACCATTTGCGCGCCACAATATCGAATAACAGCGAAGACGACGCGTCTGACACATCAGTCGCGTATTCGCCGGTTAATTTAAAACGCAGATAATCTTTTGGTGCCAGCACTTTATGTGCCCGCTGCAATACTTCCGGCTCGTTTTCTTTCACCCACATCAAGCGTGTTCCCGCCAGTCCTGCTACCGGCACGGCGCCGGTCCAGTCAAGCCACTGCTCTGCGGATGCCATTTCCAGCATATCGCCGGAGATATCTTTGTCGCGGGTATCTGTCCAGGTGATGCAGGTGCGTACTGGCCGACCGCGTTCGTCAACCATCACCAGACCGTGCATTTGTCCCGATAATCCGATGGCGCGAATCTCCTGACCGTCCACTTCGGTCTCCGCCAGCAACCGGCGAATAGCGCGCACAGTAGCACCCCACCAGCGGTCAGGCTCCTGTTCCACTATTCCCGGTGCGGGATTAATAGTCGGATGACCTTCGAATACCCGCGCTAATACCGGATTAATATAATCTTCAGGGTTAACCAGTAAGGCTACCACCCCGTTTGTCGCCAGGTCTATTCCCAATAAATAACTCATAGCTTTGCCTCCATTACATCATATAAACTGCGAAAAATTTAACTGTATGATGTAACACTATCATAACTCCCCTCCTTGACAAGGAGGGGGCAGGGGGTGGTTGGAAAGAGATAAAAGTAAAGTTAGAAGGTTCTTTTGCCACTATCTAAGCTATACTCCTCATTAATCACCCTTCAATCTACTTATATATTTCACCTTCAACACGCTTATTCCTGCCATTTTTGCAGGAATAAGCACGATAAGGGTAGAAATGATAATTAGTAAATATTTATTAAAAGGTCTATTTTTTATGTTGCGATATTTAACCGCCGGGGAATCTCACGGGCCGGCACTTTCTGCGATGATTGAAGGCATGCCGGCGGGTGTGCCATTAACTGACAAAGATATCAATGTACAATTGGCACGGCGCCAGGTCGGGTATGGCCGCGGCGCGCGCATGGCGATGGAGAAAGATACTGCCCGGGTATTGAGCGGAATACGTTTTGGTAAAACTATGGGTTCCCCAATTTCGCTGGTAATTGAGAATCGCGACTGGGAAAACTGGACTACCCGCATGATGCAGTTTGAGCATCCTGACGAAGAAATTTTGCCGGTTACGCTGCCCCGACCGGGACACGCGGATTTGTCCGGCATGTCAAAGTACCGTACTAACGACCTGCGCAATATTCTGGAACGCAGCAGCGCGCGTGAAACCGCCGCCCGGGTTGCCCTGGGGGCGATTGCCCGCCAATTGCTGACTCAGTTGGGGATAAAGATATTCAGCCACGTATTGATGATTGGCGGTATAGCGGCAAATGTCGACTATAGCGATTTAGACGCGCTGGCAGCAGCGGCAGAAGCCAATGAAGTGCGCTGCGCTGACCCGGAAGCTACCGCGAAGATACACGCCATTATCAAGCAAGCCAAAAAAGATGGCGATACCATTGGCGGTATTTCACAGGTTATCGTAACCGGATTACCCATCGGTTTGGGAAGTTATGTACAATGGGATAAACGGTTGGATGGCAAACTGGCCGGCGCGCTGATGGCGATTAACGCTATCAAAGGGGTTGAAGTAGGCATGGGATTTGGTGTGTCAAAGGTACCGGGGTCGCTGGTACATGATGCCATGTACCGCTGCGGCGACACCCTGTGCAGAAAAACCAACAATGCCGGCGGTATTGAAGGCGGCATGACCAACGGCGAACCGGTGATGCTGCAGATAGCCATGAAACCGATTCCCACCCTGGTAACTCCGCTGGGTTCGGTGGATGTATTGTCCGGCGAAGAAAAACCGGCACATTCCGAGCGCAGCGATGTTTGCGCGGTGCCGGCAGCCGGCGTGGTTGCTGAGGCGATGGTTTCACTGGTGCTGGCTAACGAGATAATCGACCAGTTTAACGCCGACACCTTGGAAGGATTGCAGGCCGCGCTGAAAAACCATAACGAAAACGCCAGAAAAATGCTGACTTGGGGAGAATAATTTGGAGAATATAGTTCCAGCTGCCGGTGTAATATCAGTCGATTTAGGCGCAAGGTCGTATGACATTGTGATATCTGATGATTTATCAAATCTTTCAGACGCGGTCGCCGGTTTAAATCCTTCATCGGTTGCCATCATCACTAATCCGAAGATTAACAAACTCTATGGCGAAAAGATAAGCTCGGTGATTAATAAGCCGGTAAATACCATTATAATTCCTCCCGGTGAAAAGTATAAGACTTTATCAACTATCGAAAAGACGCTGAATAAGATGCTTGATTTTAAGATGGACAGGAAAAGTCTGGTGATTGCCCTGGGCGGCGGGGTAATCGGCGACACGGCCGGTTTTGCCGCGGCATGCTGGCAGCGCGGGATTAATTTCATTCAGATTCCCACCACGCTGCTGGCGATGGTGGATTCGTCAGTCGGCGGCAAAACGGGAGTTAACTTGCCCCATGGGAAAAATATGGTGGGGGCATTCAAACAACCGCGGCATGTATCTATCTGCCCATCATTTTTAAAATCTCTTTCCGGTCGCGAATTATCAACCGGACTTGCCGAGGTGGTGAAATACGGGATAATTTATGATGCTGACTTTTTCAGTTTTATCGAAAATAATTACGAAAAGTTCATAAAATCAGATGAAGTTGTCACCCGGCATTTTATTCGCCGATCCTGCGAAATTAAGGCGCGAGTGGTGGAAGCGGACGAAAATGAAGGCGGGTTGCGCGCCATCCTGAACTTTGGCCATACCGTCGCCCACGCGGTGGAAAGCGCGACGAACTATACAACATTTACCCATGGCGAGGCGGTGAGCATCGGCATGGTAGCGGCGATGAAAATATCCCGCCTGTTGAAACGTATTACTATTGAAGATGAAAAGCGAGTGACAAACCTGCTTAAGCGAATGGGTCTGCCGGTACATATACCGGATGTCGACCTTGATGTAATCATGAAATTAATGACCGGCGACAAAAAAGCGGTGTCGGGCAAGGTGAAATTTGTCCTCGCCAATAAAATAGGGTCGGTTGACTACAATCTGGCAGTGCCAGATAATATTGTGAAAGATGCATTAAAAGAAATGCAATGGTGAAAAAATGTCAGTAGAAAAATTATTCTCAAATCCATACAATTTTGACGTCAATGAGGACGCTCTTCGCTTTATCCCGCTGGGCGGCATTGGCGAAATTGGCAAAAACATGTTTGCCTATGAATACAAAGGCGAAATTCTGATAGTTGACGCCGGTTTGCTCTTCCCTGAGCAGGAAATGCTGGGAATTGACCTGGTAATCCCCGACATCAGTTGGCTGATAGAAAATGCCGACAAGATTCATGCGATAATATTAACTCATGGCCATGAAGACCATATCGGAGCGCTGCCCTGGGTATTGAACGAAATCAACCTGCCGGTTTGGGGGACAAAACTGACGCTGGGGTTATTGAAAAATAAACTTACCGAACACGAATACCTGCCCAAAACATCGCTGAATGTCATTGACCCCGATGAGACCCTGCAATTCGGCTCGTTCACGGTACAGCCGTTCCGCGTAACCCACAGCATTCCTGATTCGCTGGGATTCATCATCGAAACCCCGGCGGGACGCGTGGTACATTCCGGCGACTTTAAGATTGACCAGACTCCCCTGCACGGCCAGCGTACCGAGGTGCAGAAAATTGTGCAGAAAACCGATGGCGACGTACTATCGCTGATGGTAGATGTGACTAACGTAGAAAAAACCGGCTGGGTGACTTCAGAAAGCCTGGTTGCCGATACTTTTGACAACATTTTTGCCGATGCTGAAGGCCGCATAATATTTGCCACCTTTGCCAGCAACATTTCCCGCATGCAGGAAATCATCAACGCCTCGCATTTTTACGACCGCAAGGTCTGTGTAATGGGACGATCGATGATTGGCAACCTGGAAATTGCGCGTCAGTTGGGTTACATAAAACTGCCCGACCCGGATATCATCATCGCGCCGGATAAAGTGAATTCATTGCCACCGGAACAGGTAACGGTACTGACAACCGGCAGCCAGGGTGAACCGCTGTCCGCGCTGCGGCTGATATCATCCGGCGAACATAAATATATCAAAGTTGGCGCAGGCGACTTGGTGGTAATTTCCGCCACTCCTATCCCCGGAAATGAAGACCTGGTTTACCGCACCATCAACCAACTTTTCCGCCAGGGAGCCGAGGTGATTTATCACATTCACGACCGCGTCCATGTCAGCGGACACGGCAACCAAGAAGAGATAAAGATGATGCTCACCCTGTCGTCCCCGCGTTTTACCGTGCCGATGCATGGCGAGTTCCGCCATCTGGTGCGCTTTAAAAAGCTGGCAAAATCGATGGGGATGAAAGACGAAAATATATTCTTGCTTCACAGCGGCGATGTGCTGGAAATGACCCGCACCAGCGCCAGCGTGGTCGGTCAGGTAACTGCCGGCCGGGTAATGATAGATGGCCTTGGAGTAGGCGACATTGGCGCATCAGTGCTGCGCGACCGCCGACTGCTGTCAAAAGATGGCATGCTGATAGCAATAATCGGCATTGACGAACAAACCGGCACCATCACCTCTGGCCCGGATATAATCACCCGCGGTTTCGTCTACGCCGATGCCCAGGAAGACCTGATAGAAGACGCCAAAACCGTCATCATCAAGAAACTGGAAGGCATCAACCAACTGGCAAACATGGACCAGGAAACCCTGAAAGCCACCATAAAAACCGCACTGAACCGATTCCTGAACGAACGCACCGGACGAAAACCGATGGTGATTCCGGTTGTGGTTAGGTGAATTAATAATTAATTGCAAATGGCAAATGGCAAATTGTAAGGGCGGGTTCTAAACCCGCCCTTCATCATTTTTATTGATTTTAGTAACAGACCGTTTGTTTTCCACTGTATTTACCTGAAAGTTGAAATCTCCTACAGAGACTTCCCAGTTATGATTTCCTTTTGTAGTAATACGAAACCATCTTTCAATAGTGATTTCTTCCAATGTTCCTTTTTCATCTGTTATAAATCCGTGTGGATTATTAATTAATCTTACATTGTATTTCGTGTTATCATTTATATAATCACCAAGTTTATTTATAAGTTCACTGTCAATTTCTTCGAGTTCGCCATCAATAATTATCTTGTTCTTTATTTTTGTGTGAACATTAAAACCGATTTCTCCTATACTGACAAACCATAAAAACCGATCCAGCGACTCTAAATGAAACCAGTTTCCGATAAATATTTCATCTATCCAACCTTTATTCTTAATTTTTATTTTAGTGGATTCCTGCTTGTCAGGGACGAAAACAGGCAGCCACTTTTGTATTTTCTTCAACATAGTATCCAAAAGCGACAGTTTTATTTTAGCTGTACTACTGTCATATGAAATACTGAACTTCATAATTTCCTTTTACAACTGAATCAATAGTTTTAAGAAGGATTAAATCCTGCCCATAAGTTCCGTTAAATGTACCATAATCCATGGTATTGCGATATTCCAATTAAAGCAACTTTCATCGTCCACATTCTACTTGTGTTCAGTTCTAACAACATCTTCCAATTGTCTCTTCAACTCTTCTTTAGACGGCAGATATAACAAGTATTTCGAGGCAAAGATATTTGAATCTTCAGGGAGAGTCAGTTCAACTAACGCATCGCTTTTAGTATGACATAGAAGAATTCCAATGGTTGGCAACTCGTCTTCGGTTTTAATATATCGATCAAAATAATTTACATACATCTGCATCTGACCCAAGTCCTGATGTGTCAGTTTGTCGCGTTTTAGATCGATGATAACATAACAACGAAGCAGACGATTGTAGAAAACCAGGTCAACATAGAAGTGATCATTATCAAAGGTAAATCGTTTCTGACGTGCCTCAAAAAGAAAGCCTTTACCAAGTTCCAACAGAAAATGTTCGAGACGGTCAATAATTGCCGTTTCCAGCTCATGTTCTGAATATGCACTTTTTTCTTCCATATCTAAAAACTCCAGCACATACGGATTTTTAATAACATCCGCTGCCTTTTCAATGACCAATCCCTGCTGAGAAAGCTCTATGATGCCGGATTTATCCCGACTTAATGCCAACCTTTCATATAATGATGACGCTATCTGCCGTTCCAATTCACGAGCACCCCAGCTACTTTTATGCGCTTCAATCTCGTAAAATCGACGTTCATTTGGATCTGATAAAGTAAGTAACGTTACATAGTGCGTCCATCCAAGTATGAACTTACTTGCCAGTTGAGTGGTTATTTTTTGTAGATTTTCTAATGGAACAGCATTTGTCAGTGGATATTTTGCAGGCAGTATCTGCAAAATCTTTTCCTGTTCAGATGAAACCTCAATAGATTCAACAGGCAGTGCCTGTTGAATCTGAGAATAGACAGAATAAAATTCCCTAGACTTGCGGAGATTCGTTGCAGAAACACCCTTGATCCCATGCGCTTTCAGAGATTCGGTTAATCGGTCTATAAGCTTTTTTCCATATAACTCGCTACGGTTGGATCCCCCCTGCTCAAACTCCACAATGTACCATCCAAATAGCCAGTTTCGTACAACCAGGGCAATATCTACTGACCGGGCAGCTCGTATTTGAAGCTCCTCGTGGGTCTCTTTAAAAAGGTTCAGTAACTGTTCAAATTCCATAAAGACCTCTTATTTCATTGATTATAGTGGTTTTCATTATACATTATACAGGTGTTTTTTTGAAGATGGCAGTTGATGGGACGAATGAGAATTGTGAGAATTAACACTAATCCGGCTTTTAAATCATTCTTCCCATCATTCCCATTCCTCTCACTCAAAAAAATCACCTCCAATTTTTCACTTTTTTTCAAAAAATTAGCACTCTCCCCTTGACAGTGCTAATTTGGGTGCTATAATAGTTTTGCAAGTTAGCAGTCGCACCGTGCGAGTGCTAATTAATCCCAAAAAAACTTTTCAGGAGGTTTGTCACAATGTTAAAGCCATTGGGCGACAAAATCATCGTTGAGCCGGTACCGGCAGAAGAAAAGACCGCGAGTGGTCTGTATGTTCCCGATACCGCAAAGAAGAAATCGACCGAAGGTACTGTTGTTGCAGTAGGTCGCGGCAAGATGGTAGACGGCAAGTTGATTACGCCGGAAGTTAATGTCGGCGATGTAGTCATCTACAGCAAATACGGCGGCACCGAAGTAACAATTGGCACCAAAGATTACGTCATTCTTGACGAAGACAACATTCTGGCTGTTAAGGCCTAATAGAGTTTAAGGAGAAAATTAAATGGCAAAAATGCTTGCATTTGATGAAGAAGCACGCCGTTCTTTAGAGCGCGGCGTAAATATCGTTGCAAAAGCTGTTAAGGCTACATTAGGACCTCGCGGCCGCAACGTTGTTTTATCGAAAAAATGGGGATCACCCACAATTACCAAAGACGGCGTAACCGTTGCAAAAGAAATTGAATTGGAAGATCCGTATGAAAATATGGGTGCCCAATTAGTTAAAGAAGTAGCATCCAAGACCAATGACGTTGCTGGCGACGGCACCACCACCGCTACCGTTTTAGCCCAGGCTATCCTGAAGGAAGGCCTGCGCGCCATCGCCAGCGGCGCAAACCCGCTGATCGTAAAACGCGGTATCGACAAGGCTGTTGAAGCTGCTGTTGCAGGTATCAAAGAGCTGAGCCACCCGGTAAATGGTAAAGACGATGTTGAAAATGTAGCATCAATCAGCGGTAATGACCCTGAAATCGGCCAGTTTGTTGCTGAAGCAATGGACAAAGTCGGCAAAGACGGCGTTATCACCATTGAAGAATCAAAAGGCACCGACACCACCGTTAACGTGGTAGAAGGCATGCAGTTTGACAAAGGTTACATCAGCCCATATTTCGTAACCGACCCGGAAAGAATGGAAGCTGTTTTAGAAAATCCGATGATTCTCATTTATGAGAAAAAAATCAGCAACGTTCAGGACATGCTCCCGGTACTGGAAAAGGTTGCCACCCAGCGCGCTCCGCTGGTAATTATCGCCGAAGACATCGAAGGCGAAGCACTGGCTACCCTGGTTCTCAACAAGATTCGTGGCGTACTGCAGGTTGCAGCCGTTAAGGCTCCTGGCTTTGGCGATCGCCGCAAGGCTATGATGGAAGACATTGCCATCCTGACCGGCGGAAAATTTATCACCGAAGACTTGGGCATGAAATTGGAAAATGTTGATGCATCCATGCTGGGCCGCGCCCGCAAAATCTCCATCAGCAAAGACAATACTACCATCGTTGAAGGTGCTGGCGAACTTGCTGACGTTAAAGGCCGCATCGAACAGATTCGCAAATCAATCGAAACCACCGAATCCAGCTATGACCGCGAAAAATTGCAGGAAAGACTGGCTAAATTGAGCGGCGGCGTTGCCGAAATTAAAGTCGGCGCAGCTACCGAAAGCGAATTGAAAGAAAAGAAACACAGATTCGAAGACGCTCTGAGCGCAACCCGCGCAGCCGTTGACGAAGGTATCGTACCGGGCGGCGGCGTAACATTATTAAATGTTATCCCGATGCTCGATAAAGTATTGGAAGATATGAAGTCACTGCCATTGGCAGTTATGGAAGATCAAATCGCTGGTGTTAAGATTGTGAAGCGCGCTCTTGAAGAGCCAATTCGCACCATCGCCAGCAACGCCGGCCTTGAAGGCAGCGTTGTAGTCGATAAAATCAAGAACAGCGGCAAAACCGGCTGGGGCCTTAACGCTCTAACCGAAGAATACGGCGACATGGTAGCCATGAAGATCGTTAACCCAGCCAAGGTTGAACGCAGCGCTCTACAGAACGCAGCATCAATCGCCAGCCTGGTAATGACCAGCGAATGCCTGATTGCCGACAAGCCGGAAGAAAAATCTGCTGCACCTGCAATGCCAGGCGGCGGCGGAATGGGCGGCATGGACTACGGAATGTAATCCCAGCTTACCAGAAATAAGTAAAGAACTGCTCCGGTCTTTGCCGGGGCAGTTCTTTTTTTAATTGAGAATTGAGATTTTTACCCCATCAACCCCCGCAGCAACCCCAGCACTGCCAGACCGTAATAGGTATATTCGACGTCCGGTGTGTCATCCGGGCAGGCGGCGAAACCGCCTTCGGGGTCGGCACAGGTAGCGGTGAAACGGGCAATGGCAGGTAAGTTCAGGCGGTTGAGATTGTTGCTTTGTATTAACGTCATCATTCCGGTAAAGGTAGACAGCAAGTCGGCATCAGCCAATTCATGTGCGCGAAGACCACTGGCGGGAGATTGCATATTGGATAAAAATTTTGCCGTGTCATCGCCTATCGTACCACCCGCCATGGTTATTAATGCGGTGGCGGCGGCGGTTGGGTTAGTTTGTCCTATATCTTCGCCGGCGGTATCGGCAAAACCGCCATCAGCACATTTTAATTTCCATATCGCATCGGGTGAGTAGGCGAAAATATTTTCATCAACAATCTGCCGTGCTAACTCGCCAAGGAATGTGGTATACGCGCTAACGGTATTCTCGCCTTTGCGCGCTAAACCACCTGGGCAGACCTGATGAGTCAATATATCATTTTCCAATATCACCTTTTGCCCCAATAAACGGCTGATATTCGCACGGTTGAATAGTTCAATCACGTCTGCTGGCGGAGTGTTTGACAGGTTATTTATATAATCTTTTGCAGCTGCGATGGTGGGGTTATCCGGTGATATAATTGTCACTACCCGCAAGGCGAAATCGGTGTAATACGGATCGCTGCCACCCATCCTGCCAGCAAATCCGCCGTCTGACTGCTGCTGTTCGATGATGAATTGCAGGTGCTTCTGCAATAGTTTCTCCGGCAGCATTCCCCACCCGGCGCGCAGCGTTTCGTCCAATATTTCAAGATAAATGCTCATAATTTTATACCAGTTTTCAGTATGGTTGATACGGATTTATATTTTACCACGAAATACACGAAAGGCACGAAAAGACAATCTTTCAAAATAAATTTCTTTCTATATTTACATTATATTTTTGTGATCTTTGCGTTCTTTGTGGTTAATTTAATTAGTTTTAGCGAATCCCACATTAATATATTTAACTGAACACTGAACACTGAACACTGAACACCGAAAACTTAAATCTGTCCTCAATATTCCAGGCTCATCCACGGGGTGAAAATCTTTTTTTGTGCCATCACCACGGCAATTGCGGCGGTGAATGAGGCGGCGGCGCAAATCATATACATCACTACAATCTGGTACCGCACTGCCTGGGTTGGGTCTTGCCCGGCGATGATTTGCCCGGTCATCATTCCCGGCAATGACACGATGCCAACCACCAGCATGCTGTTGATATTCGGGATTATCGCGGTGCGCAACGCTTCGCGGCGAATATTTGCCACTGACAAACTGGGGGTTGCCCCCAGCGACAATGCCGTTTCAATCTCTGCCCGCCTTGCCCGCACATCCGACGCGAACCGCGTCACTGCCAGTGTAGCCGCGGTCATGGAATTGCCTATTATCATTCCCGCCAGCGGGATAATATAGCGGCCATCCAGCAATAAATGCGGTCGCAATACCACCAGGGTGATATACGCCAGCACGATTATCGACCCGACCCCGATAGCCGTAGCGTAAATCCACAGTTTGCCCGCCAATTTTTCCCGGGTGCGTCCCGATGCGGTATATACCGCAACGCTAATCATTATCGCCAGCGCCAGCAGCACCCAATACCACTCGCCGCGACCCGATCGTATGAATATGAATGCCAGTACATAACCGGTAAGCGACAATTGAACCAGTGTGCGCAAAGCCCCAAAAATCAAATCCTTCTGAAAACCAAGCTGCATAACCCAGTTAATCACCAGCACTGCCAGCACCAAAACAGATGCTAGCCCCAGTTGCAGATAACTTATGTGAATTACGTCCATGGGTAAAACCTCACAAAAACGGGTAAGTCGATAGCAGCATACTATCATAATTTTAACTAATAACCACAATTTTATCCGACCGATCAGACTGATCCGACCGATAAAATTGTCAATTCCAATATAGCCGGGCTCTCGTCCAGTTCCAAAGGGTGACTTTCATTTTTACGTTTTTTATTTTCCTGCACAGCTAACGTCACCGAGACGGTGACGCCACATTTTCACTCTTCTAAATTTCACTCTTCTCTCTTCTTTTACCACGTTCTCATCACTTCTTCCGCCATCTTCTTGTCGGTCTGCCAGTCGCGGCCGCCGCGGGTCAGGTAGCCGCCGACTATCATGCCGTTGGCACCGGCCAGGAACGCGGTAGCCTGGAAGTCACCGAGTATCATCTCGCGGCCGCCGCCGATTTTTATGGTTTTATCTGGCAATATGATACGGAATACGGATATGGTTTTCAACGCTTCCACCGGGGATATCAACGACTGATTGCCCAGTGGAGTGCCCGGGATGGGGATGAGAAAGTTGATGGGTATAATGTCGGGGTTAATTTCTTTCAGTTCCAGCGCCATGTCTACCCGGTCCTGGTATGACTCGCCGATGCCGAATATGCCGCCGCAACACAAAACCAGTCCGGCTTTTTTCGCCGCCATTGCGGTATTTACACGATCGTCGTAACTGTGGGTGGATACTATATTGGGATAAAAACCGCGAGATGTCTCTAAATTATGGTGAAAACGTTCCATGCCAGCGTCGCGCAATCGGCAAAGACTATCATAATCAAGGCAGCCCAACGATGTGCAAACAGCGATGCCAACTTCAGAGATAATGCGGGGGATGATTTTTACTATTCGTTCAAACTCGTCGCCAGTCAAAGCATTACCGCTGGTTACGATGCAAAAATGCGGACTGCCGATTTCTTTTGCGCGTCGGGCAGCAGCCAATAACTCTTCATCCGGCAGCAGCGGATATTCGCTGGCAGTAGTATTGTAATGGACAGACTGGGCGCAAAACTTGCAATCCTCGGTACATTTACCTGACCGTGCGTTGCAAATTGTGCACATATCAATTCCATTGCCGACATTATCCCGCCGCGCCGTATTTGCCCGCGCCATTAAATCAGTCAGGGGAAGATCAAACAATTCAACATAATTTTTCATGACTATATTTTACCAAATTGGAAGGGATAAGAGCGAGTATGAGGATTTGCTGATGGAATTTTTACTACTATTAGGTACAGCACAAATCCAGGCAGCCACTTTTAATATTTAACCCAGTTCTCTGATTTAAAGTAGAGACGCAAAATCTTGCGTCTCTACAATATTTTTTTGACAGGGTTAACAAGATTAACTGGATTGATATATTTTGCCTATCCATATTAATTAATCATTATTTACTTTACTTTACTTCGTCAACCTGTCAATCTGTTTCAATTCATCATCGGTGAAGGTCAGATTATCCAGCGCGGCGACGTTTTCTTCAATCTGTTTTACCGATGACGCGCCTATCAATGCGCTGGTGATGCCGGGCAAACGCAGTACCCAGGCGAGTGCCATTTGCGCAAGGGTTTGTCCGCGGTCGGCAGCTATTTTATCGAGAGATTTCAGCACTACCAGGCGTTCGTCTGACAGGTTGTTTTTTACCCAATCGGCGCCCCATTTTTCCGCGGCGCGACTCCCGGTTGGAATATCGCCGTTGATATACTTGCTGGTCAACAATCCGCTTGCCAACGGGCAGAATGGAATAACGCCGGTGCCGTATTCGATGGTCTGCGACAGCAGGTCCCATTCGATATCGCGCTGGAGCAGGTTGTACCGCGGTTGGTGAATGGTAATCGGTGCCAAGTCGTGCTTCTCAACAATGCGGGTAGATTCGGCAAACTTCGCACCCGGGTAACTGCTGACGCCGGCATATAACGCCTTGCCTTGTTTCACCAATGTATCCAACGCGCCAAGGGTTTCTTCCAATGGGGTGTTGGGGTCAAAACGGTGTGAGTAGAAGATATCGAAATATTCCACGCCCATTCTTTTCAGCGACTGGTCGCAACTGGCGATGATATACTTGCGTGAACCCCACTCGCCATACGGACCCGGCCACATGCGGTAACCGGCTTTGCTGCTGATGATTATCTCGTCGCGGGGCATTTCCTTGAGTATTTTTCCCACCACAATTTCCGCGTTCCCCGGCGGTGTGCCGTAATTATTAGCCAGGTCAAAATGGGTAACCCCCAGGTCAAAGGCGCGAAAAATAACTTCCCGTGCCGTTTCTGCACCTTTATAACCGCCAAACGTCTCCCATGCTCCCAACGATATCGCCGGCAGCATCAATCCACTGCGTCCGCAGCGCCGATACTGCATTTTATCATACCGATTCTCTGCAAAATTATGCATCTTTATACCTCACAAAAATAAAATTTATACCATCCGACACTGTTAATGGCAGATGGCAAATATGTAATACAACTGTATTGTACCAATTTATAGTTTTTCGGGACAGTCACCGGTCTTGCTGCATGAGTTCACCGTTTGCAGATTATTATTAAAAAAACAGTCATTTATATTTTATTTTACATCGATTAACAGGATAGAAAGGATATTGATATCTTGATATTATAAGAACTTTAAAAAAATCTAATGGTATTAAAATTTGATTTATCCTATCCTTTAAATCCTGTTAATCGATGTAAATAATTTACTCCAAATTAGAATGCCGTGCCATCATGGTTTTTTCGTCAAGGTTCAGGCGTTCTTTCAGGATTATTACTATGGAATCGAGGAGTATCAGCAGGGATTGCTCGAATAGGGAACCCATCGGCTGGATGGTAGAGACAGGTTCCACGTCGCTGCTTTCACGTACCGGGGCGGGTACCACCACCACCAGGTCGGCTATCTGCGCCATGGCAGATTTTCGGCGCGAGGTCAGCACTGCTACCTTGCCGCCGGCTTTTAAAGCGGTCTTTACTGTTAACAACGGGGTTACCGTTTCACCGGAACCGGAACCCACCAGCAGCAGGTCGTCAGTTTGCAGGCTTGGTGTGGTTGATTCGCCAACCACGTGGCAGTGAATATCCAGGTGGGTAAGGCGAATGGCGAATGCCCGCATCATTAGTCCGGACCGACCGCGGCCATCAATGAATAAATGCCGGGTATGAATAATCGCGTCGACCAGTTTGCCAACTTCGACCGGGTCGATGCGTTTCAGTACATTCTGCAATTCAGCAGTTATTTGAAAAGGTATTTCAGTAATTTTCTCTGCCATATTCCCTCACTGACCTGCCAAGAAAATATCGTTTATAAAGGGAAAACTCCCTCCGTCACTGCGGTGACACCCCCTCAAGAGGGAGGCATAATTTGCAATTTCCGCTTAACCTCGATGGGACAGACACCTTCGCGGCTTCGCCACTCGGCGTCAGTCCCTGATTTATAATAATTTTTCAAGAACCTACATAATTCGTAATCATTAATTATTAATTTTTAATTATATCACCGGTTCGCCTTAAACATCAAAAATACGCCAATAACTGCCCCGACGATATTTGGCGCCCAGGCTGCCACTATCGCGTTTAATGAACCGTTGTCGCCCAACGGCTGCAGCATGTTGTTAAGGGTGTAATATAGAAATATTATCACCAGGCTAAGCCCCAACCCCACGGCACTGCTGGTGCGATGATGGCGCAGACCCAATGGCGCGGCGATAAGGGCGAATACGAAACAGGCAAAGGGCAGCGCCCATCGCTGCTGCAAGCGGGTTTCCCAACGGGCTACCTTGGAATATTGATTGCCCATTTTCTTCAGGTCATAGATGAATTGCTGTATTTCACCTGATGTCAGGTCATCTGCGTTCTTACGGCTGGCGGCAATGCGGAAAGGGCTTTCCCGCAGGGCAAACGCCGGTTCATTCAACAACAGATTTGCGTCTTTTTCCATTGGCTGCAGCGATATTCCCTGACCACCGGGCTTAATATAGAAAAAACTTGCGTTTCTAAATTCCCACTTATCCGCTTTGTCGCTCCAATTCGCTTCATCGGCATACATATTTACCGACTGCTTGCCGTTTTCATAAAATATGACGGTGACATTTTTCATCACCTGCTCTTCCGCATTGAAATTCTCTGCGAAAAATCCATAAATTATCTGGTCTTTCTTTTCGTCTTTCAATACGTATGGCATCACGGTTTTGCGGTTGATCTGGTTGATGGCTTTATTGGTTATATCCAGCGCCTGCTGGCTTAGAACAGGGGCGATTTTCTCGGATATCCAGAAAGATACTCCCGTTACCAGCACGGCAAAAATCAGCGCTGGTGTCGCGATACGCATGAAACTAACGCCGGCGGCGCGAATGGCAACCATCTCGCTGTCCGACGACATCTGGTTGAATACCGTTAAAATCGACAGCAGCATGCTCATGGGCAAGGCGAACTTTATGCTGCCGGGAAGACGGAGCAGGAAAATTTTAAACGCGGTTGTCACCGGCACCCCTTGTTCAGTGACCAGGGTCAACAGCTTGCTGAGCATATCCATCGCCAGCAGCAGTGCCAAAAACATGCACAAACTGAATATGAATGCGCCAAATATTGATTTAGTAATATAACGGTCAAAAATCCGCATATTATCTCTATTCTGCCGCTTTTAGGTAAATTCCTGCGTGAAATGGTAAAATTGACCCGACAGGAGAAATTAATGACAAAAATATCGCCCGCACGGGCCGCCGCTCTGGAAGTTTTAGTTGATGAAACCGATAATTACCGCGCTCGTTTGGACGCGGCGCTGAATAATATCGCCGATCCCCGCGACCGCGGTTTAGCCACGGCATTGGCAAACGGCGTGACCCGCTGGAAAAGACGGCTTGATTATATCATCAGCAAATTAATCGAAAGACCATTAGAGAAACTGGAACGACCGGTGCATGCCGCCATGCGCATGGCAATATACCAGATGACCCTGATGGATAAAGTGCCCGACCACACCGCGGTGAACGAGGCAGTACAGATAGCGCGTGATAATTGCGGACAAGGCGCGGGAAAACAGACCAATGCGGTACTCAGGCGTTTTCAGCGCGAAATGGATGAATTAACCTGGCCGGACAAAGAAAAAGAAGCGGCGAAATATCTGTCGATTTATTATTCGCACCCGCTGTGGCTGGTTCGCCGCTGGCTGGCGCGGTTTGGATTTGCAGAAACAGAAGAGTTATTGATACGCAACAATGAGCCTGCTCCTACCACCTTGCGGGTCAATCGACGCTGGGTAACCCGCGAAGCATTGCAAAACTTTCTGGAAATGCGCGAGGTGATGACGGCGCCAACAGAAATATCTGAATGGGGATTGAACGTAATCGGCGGCGGCGACCCGCGAACGACGGAAGAATATAAAGAAGGCCTGTTCACACTGCAAGGCGAGGGAAGCATCATCGTAACCGAACTCTGCCGACCAGGCAGAAACCGCGACGGATGGGATATGGCTGCCGGCGTCGGCGGCAAAACAACTCACCTGGCGGAATGGGTCGATGACAGCGGAACATTGCTGGCGACAGACACCAGCGCGGAGCGTCTTGATGTATTGAAAGACAGCATGGAACGCCTTGGCCTGCAGACGATAACCATTACCGCTGGCGATGCCCGGAAAATAAACCCGGGTAAAGAGATGGACTACGCGCTGCTGGACGCTCCCTGCACCGGCACCGGCGCGCTTCGCCGCCAGGCAGATTCCCGCTGGCGCAAAACAGCCGAAAATATTGCCGAAATGGCGACATTGCAGGCAGAACTGCTGCGCGCCGGTGCGAAAGCGGTCAAACCCGGCGGCAGATTAATGTACAGCACCTGCTCGCTGGAACCGGAAGAAAACACCGAAGTAATCAACGCCTTCATAGCAGAAAACCCGTCATGGTCAATAGCCCCGGCAGCAGAAAAATTCAAATCCCTGCCCGAAAACGCCATAAACCTGGATAACACCATCCAGCTAATGCCCCACCGCCACAACACCGACGGCATCTTCGCAGCTTTGCTGGTTAAGGCGGAGTAGAGAGATTTATTTAAAATAGAAATTTTAGACATGATTAACATGATTAACAAGATTTTTGACTTTGTCATTAAATAATTAAATTATGTTAATCATGTCAAAAAATATTTGCGTTTAAAATATCGTATTAACCATCCAAACCCTTCACCCGCATAAAACCTATTCCAACCAGCTTACTAAACTTTATTTCAAAATTTCTACAAAATTTTCACACAAATCCCCGTTTACCCCATTGACACCTGCTGTATTGAATTATATAATTTTTTCATAATATTGTTTTCTTATCGGAATAGTATGTTTAAAACTTTTTTACGGTGGGTAACAATAACAGCATACAAGAATCTGTATTGCCTTTGCTGAAATTTATATCAGATCGCAGGGGTGTATGACAAAGGAGCACAAACAATGGGTAAACAACTTGGTTTTGACACGCTGGCATTGCATGCCGGGCAGGTAGCAGACCCCACCACCGGGTCACGCGCTGTACCTATTTACCAGACGACGTCCTATGTATTCAAGAGTACTGAGCACGCCGCAAACCTGTTCGGACTCAAGGAGTTCGGGAATATCTACACCCGGTTGATGAACCCAACTACGAATGTGTTAGAGGAAAGGATTGCAGCATTAGAAGGCGGCGCGGCAGCGCTGGTTACCGCCTCCGGTCAGTCAGCAGAAACCCTGGCTATTGTTAATATAGCTGGTGCCGGCGACCATGTGGTGGCATCATCCAGCCTTTATGGCGGAACTTACAACCTGCTGCATTACACCCTTGCCGATCTGGGTATCCAGACAACTTTCGTCGATCCATCCGACCCGGAAAATTTCCGCAAAGCGATACAACCGAACACAAAACTTATCTTTGGCGAGTCAATCGGCAACCCCAAAAATGACGTTTTTGACTTTGCGGCAGTAGCGGCAATCGCTCATGAAAATGGCCTGCCGTTAGTTATAGACAACACCGCCGCGACGCCATACCTGGTGCGTCCTATCGAACACGGCGCCGACATTGTAATCCATTCACTGACAAAATTCATCGGCGGTCACGGCACATCACTCGGTGGCGTCATCGTCGACAGCGGCAAGTTTGACTGGGGCAAAAGCGGACGCTTCCCGCGTTTCACCAACCCCGACCACAGTTATCACGGCCTGGTTTGGAACGAGTTGCCGGAACCGCTGCGCAGCCTTGCCTTTATCCTGCGTGCCAGAGTTACTGGCATCCGCGACCTTGGACCGTCAATTAGCCCGTTCAATTCATTCCAGATATTGCAAGGCGTTGAAACGCTGTCACTGCGCGTACAACGACACAGCGACAACGCAGCAAAAGTTGTAGAGTTCCTGTTAAACCACCCGCTGGTAACATGGGTGAATTACCCCGGCATCCCCGGCACCCAATCCTACGAATTGGCCAATAAATACCTGAAAAACGGCTACGGCGGCATAGTAGGCTTCGGCATCAAAGGCGGTCTGGAAGCAGGCAAAAAATTCATCGACAACGTAGAACTGCTGTCCCACCTGGCGAACATCGGTGACGCAAAGAGCCTGGTAATTCACCCGGCCAGCACCACCCACCAGCAGCTAACTCCAGAGGAACAGGAAAGCACCGGTGTAACCGCCGACTTCATCCGCCTGTCCGTCGGCCTGGAAACAGTAGAAGATATCATCGATGATATAGATCAGGCACTGAAGGCATCTCAGGTGTAGAGAGAGTGGAGTAGAGTGGCAAAATAATAGAAAATTTAACCACAAAGAGCGCAAAGATAAGTAATTATTTTTGTGCTTTTTTGTGTTGGATAAGTAAATATTTGTTTGTATAAGAATTGTAAAAATATATAGTCACCGTGTGGAAAGGGACGCAAGTCCGGCTGATTTTTCTGGAATTTATCATTTTAACCACTTGCCAATCAGGAGATTGGCGTTCCCGGAGAGATAGCTCTGATGTAAATCAAGCCGGACTGGCGTCCCTTTCCACACGGTGACTGATTATTTTAACCTGTTTTATAATTCTACACATTTTTTATTTTTTTGTAGAATATCATACATCTTTCAACGCCCGTCTTTCCCGATAAATTACTGCCAGTATGATCGATGCCAGCAGTGCGAGGGGGCCGAAGAGCCAGCCGAATTTTGTGTAGGGGGTGTTGGCGGGGCCGGGTAGTATATTGGCGGTGAGGATGGCTTTTTCGTTTACCGGTATTTGGTCGATTACGTCGCCATTGGGAGATATGAAGCCGCTGATGCCGGTGGAGGCGCAGCGAACTACCGGCAGGCCGTTTTCAATGGCACGGTAGCGGGATTGGTTGAAATGCTGCTGGATGGCCGGGGTGGTATGAAACCAGGCGTCGTTGGTGATGAAATATAGCGTTTTCGCGCCGTGGCTGGCGTACCAGCGGCTGATGTCTGGCTGAACCGACTCGAAGCAAATGCCTACGCCGAAAGGATGTCCGGTCTGATCGAAGACGAAACGCTGTTTGCCGGGGATGATATCGTTGCCGCGGACCTGGAAATTTTTCTCGACAAATTTGCGAAATGGCACAAATTCGCCAAAGGGAACCAGGTGAATTTTGTCATATTTCGCTATCTCGATATAACTGGTTTCATTCATTAAAAATGCGGTATTTCGAAAAACACCTTCGTTATCTATCATGGGTGACCCGCAAAGCAGCCATGCGTTTTTACTTCGACATATTTCATTAACCCACGACAGGTATGGCGGTTGCCCCAGCGAGCTTTCCGACCAGACAATCATAGATTTCTGGCTCATTATCGGCGCTTTTGTCGATAATACCCGCAAAGTTTCCTCGCGTACCTTTTCGTGTTCGATTAATTTATTCATCTCTTCGGTTGTTGTTGGGCTTACCAGGTCGGCGGGGGTTAACCCGATTGCTGTCGATGGCTGCACTACCGTTACAGTGATGGGAGTGCCTACTGATGGACGATTTGTTACGATAAATGCCGCGCTGAGCAGTGTGCCGGTAGTAATTGCTGCCGCTATCAGCATGCGCCGGGTCTTGCCGCGGGTGTGGTAGTGCATCACTACCTCGCCGCACAGCCACAGGGTGATAAAGGTGATAAGGTTTATCCCGCCCAGTGAGGCAATCTTTATGAAAGAACCTTCCGCCTGTCCCATGCCGATTTGCGCCCAGGCGAAACCGAATATCCCTTGCTCGCGCAGCCATTCGACACCCGCCATTGATAGTGCAAATACGATGGGCCGGTAAATTACCCGGGTGCGCACGGCGATAAATACCGCCAATGCGGTATAAACAGATATCGCCAGCGGCAAGCCAAGCCAGAGAAGTATCCCCAGAAAACCTTCGCCAAACAGCGAAACCCAGGTGACATTGACGAGGTAATATATCAATAAAATCGACCAGACCGACCAGAACGCGGTACGTTTTTTCTCCGCTATCATTGGTAAAAACAGCATGGTCGCCGACATCCAGCAAAGAATTGTTGGCGGATGCCAGCCGAAATATCCCGGAATCAGCGGGTTAGGCTGCGACACCGCCAACAGCAAACCGGCGATAATAATGCGGGTAATATAAGCATATTTCCGAAAAAATTCTTTCATCTATGCGGTAATTATACATTTATATATTGAAATTTGCTATTGGATTTTATTGGTTACACAGAGATTCACAGAGGAGGCACGGAGATACACGGAGGTTAATGAATTAAAAATTGATAATTAAAAAGGCTCTTGCAAAACTCGGTGGGACAGACACTCTCGCGGCTTTGCCACTCGGTGTCAGTCCCTGATAATCATTCTTCCCCTCTCCAGCCGGGGAGGGGATTGAGGGGAGGGGCTTTTTAACTGCCAATCTATAAATTAGAAAATTAGGTTTGCAATAGCCTTTTTGCATTTTTAATTTTTAATTGTCCCACCCACCTCCGTGTATCTCCGTGTCTCCTCTGTGAATCTCTGTGTCATTTCCCCCTATATTTTCTTTTCATGCAATATTTGTTACTATAATCGCAGGAGAATATATTTATGTTGCAGATTAATGGACTTACTAAAACTTATGATGATTTGACTGCGGTGAATAACTTGCATTTATCGCTGGAAACAGGTGATATTTTCGGCTTTATCGGCCCAAATGGTGCAGGGAAAACCACTACTATCCGCATGCTTTCCACCCTGCTGCCTCCCACAGCGGGAACCGCGACTATTGACGGTATTGATTTAATCTCCAACCCCGACGAAATGCGCGGAAAAATCGGTTATATGCCGGATTATTTCGGCATTTATGACGATGTTAAATCATGGGAATATCTCGATTTTTTTGCCGCTGCCTATAAAATTCCATCCAAAGCCCGTCCGGGATTGATTGACGATGTGCTGGAACTGACCGACCTGACAGTGAAAAAAGATGCTTATGTAAATTCCCTGTCGCGCGGTATGAAACAGCGCCTGTGCCTGGCGAAAACTTTGCTCCACGACCCGAAACTGCTGTTGTTGGATGAACCGGCTTCCGGACTTGACCCGCGCGCCCGTATCGAACTGAAAGAGTTGCTGAAAGAACTCAGCAACATGGGTAAAACCATCCTCATTTCATCCCATATTCTGCCGGAACTGGCGGATTTCTGCAACAAAGTAGGCATCATCGAAAAAGGCAACCTGCTGTTAAATGGCGGCATGGATGAAATACTGGCGCAGATTAACGGCGGCAAATGCAACATGGTACGATTCGCCGACGGTGAAGATATCGGCAAAGCAATAGCAATAATCCAGGAGATAGCAGGCGTCGCGAAGGCGGATGAATATGACGGACAGTTGCAGATAACATTCGACCACGCCCAGGTAGCACCATACCAACTTCTAAATGCCCTGGTATTCGCTGGCTGCCGCGTAGAATCTTTCACCGAAAGCAAACTCGACCTGGAAGATTTATTCATGTCAGTAACGAAGGGGCTGGTGCAGTAGGAGAGTTGAAAATTAAAAATTAAAAATTGGAAATTGCAAATTGCAAATTGTAAATTACGAATTACGAATTTTAGGGACTGACACCGAGTGGCGAAGCCAGGAAGGTGTCTGTACCATCATGTTATAGTTGTCTAATAATTCAAATATATATCAGCCCCAGCGGGGCGGCATGTAAAATCGTTAATGAAAAAGTTCAGAGGCAATTGCAAAACCTGTGTAACCAAGGGTATTGCAATTGACTTTTTGATTTGTCAAAAAACGACATTAATGTATGAAATAAATTTAGTCTGACGAAATTAAGTAATTACAAATGTGTATAAGAGCAGACAAAAAGCAAAAAAAGTATTATAATTAACGATAAAGCATTGATATGCTTTAAAGGGAACATAACATCTCATGAAGATTCCGAGTCAAAAACCATCATCCGGGAAACACGGATACGGATCGACTGTCATCAAGTTGGAAGAGGAGAACCTGCGCCGCTTCGCCACTGTGGTGCGGGACTCCAACGACGCGATCACCATTCAGGATTTCAACGGCAATATCACCGCCTGGAACCGCGGTGCGGAACTGATGTATGGCTACAGCGAGGCCGAAGCGCTGGCGATGAACATTGAGCGCCTCACGACTCCCGACAAGATTGAAGAGCAGAAGGATTTTGTCCGGCGGCTCTTGGCGGGTGAAGCGGTTACCTCATTTGAGACCCAGCGGGTCACCAACGACGGACGCGTGCTGGATGTCTGGATGACGGTGACGAAACTGACGGATGAGACCGGCAACCCGATGGGTTTGGCCTCCACCGAGCGCGACATCACCGCGCGCAAGCGGGAGGAGGAGAACCTGCGACGTTTCGCCACCGTGGTGCTGGACTCCAACGACGCGATCACCATTCAGGATTTCAACGGCAATATCACCGCCTGGAACCGCGGTGCGGAACTGATGTATGGCTACAGCGAGGCCGAAGCGCTGGCGATGAACATTGAGCGCCTCACGACTCCCGACAAGATTGAAGAGCAGAAGGATTTTGTCCGGCGGCTCTTGGCGGGTGAAGCGGTTACCTCATTTGAGACCCAGCGGGTCACCAACGACGGACGCGTGCTGGATGTCTGGATGACGGTGACGAAATTGATGGACGAGGCAGGCAACCCGATGGGACTGGCCTCAACCGAGCGCGACATCACCGGACGCAAGCGGAAGGAGGAGGAAACGCTGGCTATTCTTGACACTACGATTGATGGTTTCTACATGGTGGATGGAGAGGGTCGCATTTTGGACGTCAACAGTGCTTATTGTCGGATGATTGGTTACAGCCGCGACGAACTGCTCAAGATGGCGGTAAGAGATTTAGAGATACAGGAGACCGAGGAAGTCATTAGGAGGAAGCTTCAGCAGATTAATGAGATAGGGTATTTACGCTTTGAGTCGCAGCACCGGCGCAAGGATGGCTGCGTCATTGATATTGATGCCAGTTGTAGTTCCTTGAAAAACGATAAGAACAGGACCGTTGTTTTCATACGCGACATCACCGCGCGCAAGCGGGAGGAGGAGAACCTGCGACGTTTCGCCACCGTGGTGCTGGACTCCAACGACGCGATCACCATTCAGGATTTCAACGGCAATATAACCGCCTGGAACCGCGGCGCGGAACTGATGTATGGCTACAGCGAGGCGGAAGCACTGGTGACGAACATCAACCGCCTGACGACTCCCGCTAAGGTGACCGAGCAACAGGATTTCATCCATCGGCTGATCGCGGGCGAAGCGGTTACCTCGTTCGAGACGCAGCGGGTTACCAACGACGGGCGCGTGCTGGATGTCTGGATGACGGTGACGAAACTGACAGACGAGGCTGGCAACCCGATGGGCCTGGCCTCCACCGAGCGCGACATCACTGAACGCAAGCAGGCGGAAGCGATTGTTAAAACTCAACGCGATTTGGCCATCACGTTGAGTGCGATGACTACGCTGGACGAGGGATTGTGCACATGCCTTCAGGCAGCGCTTGCGGTATCCGGTATGGATGCGGGCGGAATATATCTGCTGGATGCCTCCAGTGGAGCGCTCGTGTTGCAGTGCCACCGAGGGCTGGGAGCGGATCTCATCGCCGTCGCGTCACGCTATGATGCCACCTCCGTCCAGGTACAGCAGGTCGCCGCGGGCAAACCCATTCACGCTTCGCACCGCGCGTTGGTCCTGGAGTTGACAGCGCCGGAGCTTGCGGATAATCTTCGGGCCATGTCGATCATCCCTATCCTGCAGAAGGGAGAAATCATTGGTTGCCTGACTGCGGCTTCTCGCCAGTTCGATACGTTACCAGAAAATAATCAGGCAGCGATAGAAGAGATTGTCTCGCAAATAGGGAACGTGATTGGGCGTCTGCGCGCCGAGGAGAATTTGCTCGTAATGGCGATGGATTTGGAACGACAGGTGGAGGAGCGCACGGCGGAGGCTGAACGCGCCAACTCGGCCAAGAGCATTTTTGTCGCCAACATGAGTCACGAAATCCGCACGCCGCTGAACGCCATCCTGGGCTTTGCGCAACTGCTGGAGCGTGACCCTGCGCTTACATCCCGACAGGCCGAATATGTCCGCACCATCAACCGCAGTGGCGATAACCTGCTGTCTTTAATTAATGACATCCTGGATCTCTCCAAAATCGAGACCGGGCGGGCTACCCTCAATAACGACGCTTTCGACCTGCACGCCCTGCTGGACGACCTGGAGCTGATGTTCCACTCTCGCGCCGTTGCCAAGGGGTTGCAATTGTTGTTAGAGATGGACGAAAGCGTACCACGCTATGTGACCGCCGACGAGGGGAAACTGCGGCAGATCCTGATCAATTTGCTGGGGAATGCGGTCAAGTTTACGGAAACGGGCGGGGTAGCCGTGCGGGTACGCGTCGAAACGCTTGGAGGAGCAACCGCGGAAGACAAGGGAGTCCTGCGCCTGGTGGCCGAAATAGAAGACACCGGGCCGGGTATCGGCGATGAGGATCTGGTATCGATTTTCACTTCGTATCAGCAGGCAAAGACCGGCAAGTCTGCCAACGGCACCGGGCTGGGGTTGGCCATCAGCCGTGATCTCGTTGACATGATGGGCGGGGAAATCACGGTTATAAGCGAGGTGGGCGTCGGCAGTTGTTTCCGGTTCGAGGTGCTGCTGGAACTGGCCGCGGACGTGGTTAAAAGTGAGCAGCCGGCAGCGCCGCGCGTGGTCGGACTGGCATCCGGTACGGGACCTGTGCGCATTCTGGTGGTAGACGATATAGTGACCAACCGCATCCTGCTTTGCGACCTGCTCCAGTCCGTCGGCTTCGAGGTGGCCGAAGCGAGTAACGGCGTAGAAGCCCTGGCCGTCGTCGATACATGGTCGCCCCATGCGGTGCTGATGGATATGCGCATGCCGGTGATGGACGGCTACGAGGCGACCCGGAGGTTAAAAGCCAGCGAGGCCAGCCACACCATCCCCGTCATCGCCGTTACTGCCAGCGCCTTTGATGATTCCAGAAAATTGGTGATGTCCGCTGGCGTCGATGCCTATTTGCGCAAACCATTCCGGACTGAAGAACTCTTTGCGACGCTGGGAAAATGCCTGAACCTGCGTTATCTCTATGCCGAGAAGGTCGACACCATCTCGGACCGCGCGACTACCACACCGACGCTGCCGGCGGAACTGGTGCAGGCCATTCGGTCGGCGGCGGCCGACGGCGACGTCGCCCGCCTGATGGAACTGATCACCCAGGTGAAAGTCCTGGATAGCGTTGCGGCCCATGAGCTGCAAGTGTTGGTTGATCGCTATGACTATGAACTGATTGATGAATGGCTAAAGAAAGGAGAGCCCGACCATGGATAAAAATACTAATACCCCCACCATTATGATAGTGGATGACTCGCTGGCTAATCTGAAGCTGTTGCAAGATATCTTGCAAACCAACGGCTATCGGGTGCTGGCATTCCCTCGCGGTATGTTGGCGTTGCAAGCCGCGGTAAGGAACTTGCCCGATCTCATCTTGCTGGATATCAACATGCCGGAGATGGACGGTTTCGAGGTATGTCGACGCCTGAAGGCCGACACGCGCGTGCAGCATATCCCGGTGATTTTCTTGAGTGGCCGCTCCGAGTTGGCGGATAAACTACAAGCGTTTGCAGTCGGTGGGGTGGATTACATCACCAAGCCGTTCCAATTCGAGGAAGTGCAGGCGCGCGTGGAGATGCAACTTACTATTTGTCGTCTGCGACGGGAAGCGGAACAGCATACTCTTCACCTGGAAGAGTTGGTCAATGCGCAGGTGCGGGAAATCTCCGAATCGCAAGTGGCCACTATCTTCGCGCTGGCGAAGTTGGCGGAGTCGCGCGACGACGACACCGGCAAACACCTGAAACGTGTACAGGAGTTCTGCAAATTCTTAGCGATACAACTTAGCAACAATTCCTGCTATGGCAATATGATAAATGACGCATTTGTTGATTACTTATATAAAGCCAGCCCATTGCATGATATCGGGAAAGTAGGCATCCCCGATGCCATCCTTCTCAAGCCGGGCAAGCATACCCCGGAGGAACTCTACATCATGAAGCAGCATACGAAGATCGGAGCACTGACATTGACTGAGGCACAGAATCAGTATCCACGCAATCAATTCATCAACATGGGAATAGAAATCGCCCGCTCGCACCACGAGCGCTGGGACGGCACTGGCTATCCTGATGGCCTGGCCGGGGACGCGATCCCTATCGCCGCGCTCATCATGGCGGTGGTTGATGTCTACGATGCCTTGCGTTCCAAGCGCTGCTACAAAGAGGCTTTCGCACACGAAAAGAGCTGCGACATCATCCTGCAAGGCCGCAATACCCAATTTGATCCGGTAATCGTAGATGCCTTCCTTACGCAGGAGAAGGAGTTCGATCGCATTCGCACCGAGATGAATTAGGGGTGCCCGTAGAGCAAGTCTCCCTTGCGGGTAAAGTAGAGATTGTATTGACAGAAATCGGTTGAAATCGAGGTTTATTATTTACACTTTTGCGTAAGTTTTGTAATGGTCACTTCCCCCGTCACTTCGTGATACCTCCCTCGACGAGGGAGGCATAATTTTTAATTTTTCATTAATTGGCAATTTGCTATTTACTCTAAACCGGCAATCAAAAGCAATTTTGAAAATAACTTATCATTTTTTCTTTTTCAACGTTTTTTCTTGATAACTGCGCAAATATACGGCAAGTTTGCTGGTTTTATTATTTTTTACCAGGTTTATAATGCTTTCCCCTGCTTTATTACGTGCGTTGATGTTGGCTCCATTTTCCACCAGTAGTTTCACCACTGATAATTCTTCATTTTCTGTCTCCAAAATATGTATAACAAGTAAATGCAACGGTGTGTTGCCATCTTTATCAGCCTGATTAATTTTTGCTCCATGTTCAAGAAGATATTTTACAATTAGTGGATGACTGTTAACAGCATGGTGTAAAGCTGTACGACCATCATTATCGACATCATCTATTTTACAGCCTTGTTTCAACAATTCGGAACAAAATGTCAGATCCCATTTTACATCATTGTCATTATTGTTGTCCTCAACTTCCATCATTAAATATGAAATACCATTTTCATCTTTTATTTTCAGATCAATACCAGGTTGGCGTAAAAGTAATTGGATACCCTCGACAATTTGATTTTTGATAATATAAGATAACGGTGTGCTTCCATCTTTATCCCGAACATTTATTTTTGCTCCGCGTTTGATTAATAAAGTCATGATATCAACGTCACATGATTCAGAAGCGATTCCCAGCGGTGTGGTACCACCATTATCACCAGCTTCGATATCTGCGCCATTATCCAGCAGCAATTCTACTAACTCAGGAAATCCGATGTTGACAGCATGATGTATAGCTTGACCTCCCCAGTCACTATCCCGCTCAGTCATATTTGCTTTATATTTCACTAAAAGCTTGGCAATTGTAAGAATGTTATCACGGTTAGTTTTCCTATTTTCTTCATCGCTGTCATCACCGCTGACAAATTCGAAATCAAGAAAAAGATATGGAGATATTTTACTAACATCAGCCCCTTTTTTTAATAATAAATCTATACCTTTAATATTATAATTTGCTACAGCAGCATTAATCGGCGAATTAAAATTAATATCTACACCGGCATCAATTAATTGATTTGCATAAGTTAAATCATCCCAATTAATGGTGAGATTTAATGGATAATAATCTTCAGAGTTGGATTCTACGCCTCGTTTAAGAATATCGGTAAATATCGCCGTAAAATTCTTACTATATTCCTCAACTGCTAAATTAGACACTTTTTTCTTTTCGTCTTCATTCATCTCACGTGGTTTGCTTTTTTGACCTTTATCATCAATTGGTATTATTTCAGTATAATCTAAAATGATATCAAGATATCTTTTCATCTGGTCCTTATAATTGTTAACGCTATGCAGTAAAGTCATTAATAATTTTGCATTTGCATTTTTATTTAAAGGTTTAAGTTCGGGACGTGCAAGTAACATCTGGTATTGTTGATAATCCAATAATTTTACAGTATTAGATAAAACTGAATTTCCAGAGTCATCAACCGCATTAATATCAGCTCCTGCTGTAATTAGCAAATCAACAATTTTGTGTAATTCCGGGTTGGAAATATGGGTGATATATTCTTCTTTCTGACCAAATACTGATATTGTAGGGTCTGTGGCAGTTATCAACGGTGTTCGTTTCAACTCATCACAGCTGTTAACTTCTGCGCCATGTTCAATAAGCAGTTTCGCCATATCAGTATTTTGCACTGATGCGGCAATATGCAGCGCGGTTAACCCGTTATCACCAGGCATATTAGGGTCGGCTTCATGTTCAAGCATTACCTTGACTAATTCAATGTCGTTATTTTGTATCGCCAGTGAAAGTATGCCAGCGGATGTTGCCACCGCACCACGAGATATCAGCAATATAGCAGCTTTCGATTGTTTTCTTTCAACAGCTAATTGTAAAGCCGTCGTATATAAATTGATATTACTCTTAATATTCGGCGACACATTTGCATCCAGCAGCAATGTCAATGTTGGAATATCTCCAAATTCCGCCGCACAATACAGTAATGGCGCTCCGATATCCTTCAATAACCCGTCATATTTTACGATAAGTTCCTTTAGTTTTACAATATCAAGGCTAACCGGATCTTTAGGGGATGCCTTAACCGGACTAAGCATTTTAATATCCGTTGCATCATTCAACTCCAGCCATAATCCATTCACCGGATTAAAAATTACTAATGTTTGAAGTTTTTTATCGAAATGTGCAATGACTCGAAAATGGTTGAGTCCGTCATCTGAGATATACAATCTGGCCGGATAATCAGGAAAAAGAGCAAGATAGGGTTGAGAAGGATCCTTTTTTGCCACACTATCGAGATAATACCCCTCACTCTTATGGCGTCCTCGGATCATCCCCGATTTATATGTATTTTCATAACTTATCGAAATACCAATACTGGGACCAACAACTGCCAGGCGCACGAAAGGTTCGTCATTACGGATAAGAAATACCGGGGCTTCTTTAGTAAAAGCAAGCACCTGTATTAAGATGAGCAGCAAAATAACATAATGTCGCATAATATTTTTCCTTTTATCAATAATACATGTTGTCAGGAAATCATTCAATGTTAATCATATTCAATAAAGAAATATTTGATAAATTGTTCTATCAAAAGTATTTTATGATAGGAAATGCTAATCCGATATAGAAATTAAAATTATGGCAATTGATACTGACGATTTATCAGATGAAGTTTATGAAGCAATCATCGGTGGTGCAGAAGAATTTAACCATGATTTAACATTACAATTTGGTGTTTTAGCAAAACATTGCAGTGATGAAAACGATTATATAAAGCAATCAAAAATGCTTATAAAAGAAATGTTTACGTATGATAATGATGACATAGATGATCTATTTTATGGAAATCCGCCACCCAAGAAACAATTTCATGCTGTACTGAAAAAAATTCTTGAGAATATTAGTAATTTAAAACTGGAAAAGTAATACATAAACTCGTTATGAAACTTTGAATTTTTCTTTGTGTTAAATATTCAATCAAGATAGAGATAGTTTTGTAAGAAGTCAAGGTTTGTTATTTACAATTTGGTGCAAGTTTTGCAACGGTCACTCCCTCCGTCACTGCGGTGACACCTCCCTCAAGAGGGAGGCATAATTTTTAATTTTGCATTTCCAATTTGCAATTAATTTGCCATTTCCAATTTGCAATTTGCCATTTACTTAAGCATCACCATCGTTACCCCGCCGCCGCCTTCGTTGGATTCGCCGGTGCGGATTGACTTTACCAGGGGGGAATGGTTGAGGATATCGCGGACCATTTTGCGGAGGATGCCAGCACCGAAGCCGTGGACAATTCGCACTTCCCGCAGGCGGCTATCGTACGCCATGGCGAGATATTCGGTTAGCTGGCTTTCCGCGTCTTCCGCGCGCAGGCCTACCAGGTTCAATTCGTTTTCTATTGCCAGCGCTTTTTCAGGCTTCGGCAGCGGTGCGTTGTTCTTTGGCGCGGATAGCACCAGGTCGCTTACCGGCGCTTTCACCTTCATGATTCCCACCTGCACGGTGATTTCTTCCTTGCCAACACCGTCCTGCAATGCGACGCCTTTATGACCCAGCGATACCACCATTACGTTTTGCCCGGCTTTCACGCTGGTAAGCCGCGGCAGGTCGGTGGCGGCGGATTTGTTTTCATCTTCACCAGGCAGTTGCGAAATCATTTCGTCCAGTTCGCGCAGCACTTCGCGGCTCTTTTTGCGCAGTTCCGGCTGGGCACCATATTTGGCATCGCGGTTTTCTTTTATCGCCACCCGCAATTCTTCCAGCAGGTTGTTAACTTCCGACCGCGCTTTATCCAGAGTTTCCCGCGCCTGGGTGCGTACTTTGCCGATGGCGGATGTCCGTTTGCTGTCCAACTCTTCCAGCTCTTTTTTGTATTTTTCCGCCAGTTTTTCTGCTTCTTTCCGTTTGATGGTGGCGGCGGTGCGTTCGCGATCCAACGCACGGCGCGCTCCTTCCGCCTGCTTCAGCACTTCTTCAATCTCCAGCGCCGATGTCCCCGCCGTTTCTTTCGCTTTTGTGATAATATCTTTCGGCAATCCCAGCCGTCCGGCGATGGCGAGAGCGTTGCTGCTGCCGGGCAAACCGGATATCAGTTTGTAAGTTGGCCGCAATGTCAACAAGTCAAACTCTACGCTGGCATTCAAAAATCCCGGCGCGCTCTGGGCGTAAACTTTCAATTCGCCATAGTGAGTGGTGGCAATTATGGTGCATCCGCGTTCATATAAATCGGCAAGAATAACCTTCGCCAGTGCCGCGCCTTCGGTGGGGTCGGTGCCTGCGCCTAATTCGTCAAACAGTACCAGCCCGCCTTTTTTTGCGTCTTTTAGTATGCGGATGATTGCCGTCATGTGGCCGGAGAATGTAGACAAGTTTTGTTCGATAGACTGTTCGTCGCCGATGTCGGCGAAAACTCCGGTGAAAATCGGCAGCCGGGAGCCTTCCTCGGCGGGGATATGTAGGCCGGACTGCGTCATCATTGCCATCAATCCAACTGTTTTCAGCGTCACGGTCTTACCGCCGGTGTTCGGACCGGTTATCAGCATCACCCGGCGATTATCCTCGCCCAGGGTAACGTCAATCGGCACGGCATTTGCACCCAGCAGCGGGTGGCGCGCCTGGCGCAGGTAGATTTCATCAGCGATGCCGGGCATGATGCAATTATATTTCACCGCAAATCGTCCGCGGGCAAATATCGCGTCAAGCCGGGCGGCGACGTCAATATTTCGCAGCATTCCCGGCGCACATTCACCCGCCAATGCGGTCAGCGCGGCCAGCACTTTCTGCTCTTCTTCCTTCTCTTTTCCTTCTGCCTCGCGCAGGTCATTGCCTAATTCGACGACGGCGAATGGTTCCATGAAAGCAGTTTGCCCGCTGGACGAAATATCATGAACGATTCCCTTGAAGCTGTTGCGCGCTTCAATTTTCACCGGTACGCAAAATCTTCCGCCGCGCTGGGTGATAATCGGGTCTTGCAGCAAATCGCTGCCCAGCACCCGGCTTAATTCGCGCTGAATACTTTCATGCAAAGCGTGGATGCGGTGGCGGGCACGGTTTAACTCGGGGCTGGCAGAATCGAGGATGTCGCCACGGGGTGATATCGCGTTATCAACAGCGGCTTCGAATTTAGGGTATTCGGAAAATGCGGTTGCCTGGGCAGAAAGCAGCGGAAAACCTTCGGTGAGTCGCGATAAAAATCGTCCCAGCCGTCGGCATGCGCCGGCAGTGGTGGATATGTCCAGCAAATCCTGCGGTGTTAATCCGGCTCCTTTGGATGCCAGCAGCAAAGACTCGCGAATATCGGTAATGCCGCCAAACGGCGCGTCGTTGCCGCTATTGATTACCCGCACCGCCTCATCAGTTTCGCTGAGCCGGGCATTAATAGTGGTAAAATCAGTTGATGGTTCCATGCGCGAAACAATATCTGTACCGCGACTGGTAAGGGCACACCCCGCCACCATCAACAAAATCTTATCATATTCCAATAATCGTAGTGATTTATTGTCCATAATTTGCTTAATAAAAATATACACAGAATAATTGTAGTCACTGTTTGGAACAGGGCGAGAGCCCGGCTCATCAGGGATAAATTATTCATTTTTTCTTTATTAACTTCTTATACTATTTTTATTACCGGATTTAGCCGGGCTCCCGCCCAGTTCCAAACGGTGACTAATTTTTACTAACAAAACAGAATTATTAAACAAAACTTATCTCGCCGCATTCTGTAGTCTAACGATTTCCCCCCCCGGGTCGCCATTCACAAACAGCGCTGATCCAACTACTGCGGCGCTCATACCGGCTTCTGATAATGGTTTTATGGTGTCTATATTCACCCCGCCGTCGCATAGAATCATCGGGTTCAATTTCAGTGTATTCATCATCTGGCACAGTTTGCGCAGGCGGTGATATGTCGCCGGGATGAATGACTGGCCGCCGAAGCCGGGGTTTACCGACATTATCAGCACGGCGTCCAACATATCGGCTACTGGTTCTATAATGCTCACCGGGGTGCCGGGATTTATGGCGATTCCCGCCTGCATTCCCAGAGATTTTATCTGTCCCAGCAGTCGATGAATGTGCGGGGTTGATTCGGGATGGACAAAAATAAGGTTTACTCCGGCATCATGGAATGGCTGTACCAGCGTCTCCGGGTGGTATGTCATCAGGTGGGCGTGAATTGGTATGCTGGTTTTTTTGCGCAATGCCGCCGCTATCATGGCGCCAAAGGTAAGGTTTGGGACGAAATGATTGTCCATTACATCAAAATGCAGGCCTGCTGCTCCGCCGGCTTCTACCTGTGCAGTTTGTTCACCCAAACGGGCAAAGTCAAAAGCTAATAATGATGGATAAATGGGATATTTATTCATTTCACTCCTCGATAAGGTAATGACGGCCATTTTTACCGTCAAAAATTTGCAATAGCCGCGGGATGATGATGACGCCAAATTCGCTGATGAAAGTCGCCACCGAAATATTGCGTTCCTGCAAATTACCGGCGGGATAAACGGCTTCACGCAATTTGCGGAAGCGATCCATTTTAACTTCAATAGATCTTCTTGCGGCTTTCATTACTTTTTCTTTTACCCGCTCTAATTCGTTAAGCCATTTCTTCTGCATCGCTTTCGCGGTGTTGATCAGCGTCGGATCGTGGGCACCACAGGCGCGGGTTATCTCATTGCCCAGGTTATTCAGGTTATATTCCGCTTCGGAAAACAAATCTTCGTCGCCTTCGTTCAATGCTGTGCGCGCCCAGTTGTCGATGATGCCTTTCTCACCGTCCACCAGTCCAACCGGTGAATAATAATGCAACCCCATGTCAGAAAATCCGGCGGCAATTTCCCGCGGGTAAATAGTGGCGCCCGAACGGGTGTTCAATAACGGCATCGGCGTCTCGAAAAACGCAAAAATCCCGCTTAATTCTGCCCAATAGGTTATTTCTGACGGACCGGCGACAAAGATATGGCTGCAAAATATCATTTCCTGCACCACTGGCCTTAACGCCGCATTCGGGATGAATAATTCGGGGGAATCTGCCAGAATATCCCGCATTTCATCAGCAGTCAGTTCGCCGTGATTATTCACAATAAATTTTCCATCGCGGTAGCGGACTTTTCGACGCGTACCATCAACCATCAGGTAAAAATTGCAAAGGTCGGCGGGTTTATCCAGCGGCGGGTTGTAGCCAGCATTTTTAAATTCAGTAAAGCTGGCATGAACATATCCTGTGGAAACAAGCGGAAAATCTATTTCGCGTTCCATTGCTGGAACCGCTAATTTTCGCAATACCGGCAACCGCGAATCGCAGATAACCAGACCATATTTTGATAATAAACCAGACAGCATTCGAGCGTTAAAATCGCCAAAATCTTCACTATTGTCAGCAATTTCCCGCATCCATCCGGTTATCTCGGCATCTTCGGTTAACCGGGCAAACTCATCAATTACTTCATGTATCGGCTGTATCGGCAAATTACCCACCGGCGTCCATTTTGGCACATCATCCCAATTAGCTTTCAATTCATACTGTCGAAAAGATTTATCCCAACAGGAAACATGGTCAGTTTCGTCGCGGTCATCGTCGTCACTGGCAAGCCAGAATATCGCCACCGCATCTTCGCCATTTGTGTGCAGACTATTCGCTATGCCGATAGCGGATATCGCTTTGTAAAGGGTATACATTGGCCCGCAAAGCAGGCCAGGCTGCTGGCCAACGGAGATTATTTTTGTGTTGCAGTTGCTGATTTTGTGGGCATTGGCAATGGCTAATTCATTCGCGCCTATTTTTGTATTGTATTCTATCAAAGCGGCAGAGATTTCCGACCGGTCTGGCATGTAGTATGATTTTTCGCTTTCGCCAACCTCTATTTTCCCATTTATGATGTCTGCCAGCATTTTATTTCCGGGAATTATTTCGGTATATGAAATGTCTATTAGTGGTTTCATTCGATAATTTCGCGAACCGCGGCTATCACGTCCTGCACGCCCGGTATCATAGCCGCTTCCAATTTTGGTGAAAATGGAATAGCGTGTTCCGGCGGGGTCAGGCGCATTACCGGAGCGCTCAGGTAGTCGAATGCCACTCGCATAACCTGAAATGCGATTTCTGCTGCTGGTCCGGCACACGGCATAGCTTCGGTCAATACAATGGCGCGACCGGTTTTCTGTACAGATTCAGCGATTATATCGGTATCCATCGGCTTCAGCGAGCGCAGGTCGATTACCTCGACGTTTATCCCTTCCTTCGCCAAATCGGCGGCGGCCAGGGCAGCGGTATGTACCATTTTTGAATAAGTGATGATAGAAACTGCGTCGCCGGCACGGACTATACGGCCTTTTCCCAACGGTATTGGCGCGTATTCATCGCTCAACGGCATACGTATTTTATACAGGTCTTTATGTTCTACCACCAGCACCGGGTTATCGTCGCGAATGGCGGATATCAGCAGACCGCGGGCATCCTCTGCAGTTGACGGTGCAACTACCTTTAATCCGGGAACGTGCATGAACCAGCCTTCCAGCATTTGCGAATGGGTAGCGCCATAACTTCTACCAGCTCCGGCAGCAGCGCGGATGACCATCGGCACCTTTGCTTGTTCACCATAAACCTCGCGAAACTTCGCAGCATGGTTTACTAACTGGTCAACAGCAAGGGTGATGAAATCCATGAACATGAACTCGATAATCGGCCGCATGCCTGTTAAAGCCGCACCGACTGCTATTCCGGTAAAACCGCCTTCTGATATGGGAGTATTAACTATTCGTTCGGGACCGAACTCTTCGATTAATCCGCGGGTAACGCCAAACGCGCCGCCATATACGCCAATATCCTCGCCTAAAATGACGACATTTTTGTCGCGGCGCATCTCACCGGCCAGTGCCTCGCGAATGGCATCAGCATAATATACAATTTTAGTAGCAGTAGTCATAATTTATTAGACAATCTTTCCACAAAAAGTAACGATTTATGAAGAGAGAAATGGATTTTTCACCCTTCTCTCCTCACTCTTCTCTCTTCAAACTATCTTCCCATTCCAACTTTTTGCGAACGCTGTTCGGTTTTTCCTTCTGTCGGCATACTGGGGGCGATGATAATTTCAGCTTTCTGCATTTCCTGCAGGTTGCGGGCGCCGATGCTGCCCATGGACAATCTCAATGCGCCGATGTAATTCATCAGGCCGTCGTCGCGTTTTGCCGGTCCCAGCAGAATATCGTGCAATGAACCGCGGGTGCCGACTTTGATGCGGGTGCCGCGCGGCAATGTTGGCGATGATGTCGCCATACCCCAGGAGTAGCCTTTTGCTGGTGCTTCGTTGCTGGCGGCCAATTGCGAACCCAGCATCACGGCATCTGCGCCGGCGGCAATCGCCTTGCAGATGTCTCCACCGCTGCGCATTCCGCCATCGGTGACGATTGCCACCCGGCGGCCATATTTGGCTTCAAAATCATCGCGAGCAGCGGCACAATCAGCGGTGGCAGTAATTTGCGGCATACCCAAACCGCATACGCGGCGGGTGGTGCAAATTGCGCCGGGGCCAACGCCGACTAAAATGGCATCGGCACCGATTTCCATCAGTTCATACGCGGCGTCATAACTTACGCAGTTGCCGATTACCAGCGGGCAATCGATGGCGTTCTTAACGGCTTTGAAATCCGGTGCAGGATATCTTTCTGATATGTGGCGCACTGTGGTGACAGTTGCGATAACCGCGAATGCGTCAACCGCGCCGGATCCTATCAGTTTAGCAATACGTTCTGCGTTCATCGGGGTGGTGGATACCATGCATGGCACGCCAGCGGCTTTCACCTCGGCGATGCGTTTTAATATCAGTTCGTCTTTTACCGGCGCGCGGTATATATCCTGTATCAATCCAACAATTTCGTCGTCGTCAGCATTGATAATTTTCTCGATTACTGATAGATAATCTTCATATTTTGTATAGATTCCTTCTAAATACATCATTCCTATGCCGCCCAATTTGCCAATTTCAATTGCGAATGACGGGTCAACAACAGCGTCCAGCGACGCGCCAAGAATCGGTAATTCCAGCTTCAAGCTGCCAATATTAGTGGATACATCGCAAAGGTCAGGGTCAATAGTAACTGCCCCCGGCACCAAAGCCACTTCATCAAATCCATAACCACGTCTGGCAAAACGGTTGCGTCCAATTTCAATAGACATTTTCTTCTCCCAATTATAAAACACAAAAGGGGCCATCAACCCCCAAAGCAACAAATACGACAGGTAATACCGCCGTTTAATACCTTTCGACAAACCGAGGTGGTATCCTTCTGAAAATTGTGAAAAATATGAAATTGAAAGGAGGGAAGTTGTGGTTTTATATATGCTTACCTTTCGGGTACAGGCACGAATACTGTGTTTGCTGGTGATTGAAAGTTTGTTGATGATTGCAGTATTCAAGCCAGTCCCCTTATTTTGCCGACCTTCCTTTTAATCACTTTTACGTAATTTTAACCGTTATTATTTCATTATCCGGTACAATAAAAAATATCGGCTGTGGTAGGGGACTGAGTCGAATCCCGCGATGACATTAAAGTTTGCAATTACAGTTATCCGGGATTCGTGTCTGTCCCTGGCAAGCATGTATAAGCGTCACCGAGACGGTGACGCCACGTTTTCACTACAAAAAGACAAGTTCTTTTATAAATTATAGTCACAGTTTGGAACTGGGCGGGAGCCCGGCATAATTGGCAGTATTTTGATTTATACAACAAAATTAACAATCATTCTTTTTAAACCGGGGTTCGCCGGGCTCTCGCCCAGTTCCAGACCGTGACTGTAATTTCATAAATATTTCTAAATTTAAAACTAAAACTATATCATATTTGCAATTTGCCATTTGCAATTTGCCATTTACAATTTTTCATCACCCTTCACTCTTCTATTTTTCTCCTGCGTTCTCTCTTCCCTGTGGTGGGATGTAGATGGGCAGGCCTTTGGGACCGAGTTCTTTGCCTTCGCCGCCGGTATCGGAGGCGGTGGAGAATCTGGCGCCGAGGTTTTGCATAATTACGGAAACTATTCGCTGTTTTTTGCCGATATTTTCGTTGAGGTCATTGGTAGCGGTTTTTAACTGGTTCAGAATAATGCCGCCTTTGCCGCGCGGGTAGCGCACTATGCCGCCATTATTCACCAGTGGAAAAACCTTGCCGGCGTACCAGTCTGGCAATTCACGGATGATTTGCACTTCATCAAGACCGACTAATTTATTTGGCTGCCTTGAACGCACGGAAAGCGCGAACAAGCCAACTGTTTTCTTTGCATCGATGCCGTTTACATCAAACGATACCGGGTCATTGTTATTGGGTAATTCTTTTTTCAAAGTAGATATGCCGTCAATGCGCAAGTCGCAATCTTTCACGGTGTCGTAATTCGAGTTGTTCCACACGTTCACTGTTTTAATCTTTGCCGCTACCGGCAGGTTAAAGGTATACAGTTCATTCACCGGTTTATTTGGGTCGTAACCCATCTGATCGATATACCACCACATATCAGCGTTAAACAATCCGTTCACCAAGGTGTATGGCCCGCCGCCGTTAGTTTCCGGGTAATTCGGGTTGGGGGTGCCAAAACAGAACGGGGCAATATCATCACCATCGACGCAATAGGTGAACATATCTTTGCTTACATTGCGCTGACCCGACCATGGCGCAATAACCTGATCGGTGAATTGCGCGATGTCGCTGCTGCTGATTCCGGCGGAAAGGCTGTCCGGCAGCAGGCGCACGCGTTCGCGGCGGAACTCGCGCATTACATGCTGGGTTCCCATTAATTTGTTGAATAATGGCAGGTTTTCTGGCTCCAGCCCCCACAGCATGATAAACCCGCCGGCGTTATTATACGCGGCGACTTTATCAGTCTTTGCCAATAAGCTGGTCAGGTTATCTTTGCTGGCGGTGATTATGGCGATTGGCGTTGTTTTCACATTCAACGCGTCATCAATAGTTGCCGCCTGTTTACAATTCAACCCCAGTTTCTTCACGAAATTGTCTATGTTGGCATTATCGCCGGTGAATGAAGCTACTGATGCCGATGGCGCGGTGTAATTATCAGCGGTTGTGAGCATATTTACCAGCAGCGTTTGCGCCGCCGGTTCGGTCAGCAGTTTTTCGCCAACCTTCATTTGTGTCGCGATAATTTCGCCTTCGCCGCCGGAAATCTCAATTAAAACCGCGTCAGACAATGCGGCACTGCAACTGATCCATCCGCGCACTGAGCCGCCTGGTTTCGTCCAGGTTGCTTTTGAAGTGGTATCGTAACCTGCCCAATTAGATAATTCGCGATCATTCAAATTATTCAGCAACGGCGTACCCGGGGTGGCGAAATTGAAATATGACCCGATTTTTTCAGAGCCGCTATTTAATGTAACGCCTAATTTACCGCCATTAATGGGTGTTGTCTGTTCTAAAATAACCACTCGTCCGCCGGCTTTAGTATATGCGACGATGTCGTCCATGGAGTTGCCGGGCTTCAATCCGTCATTGGGAATTAATACGATGCCTGCCGGGTCATCCAGATTTAACAGGTCTGTTATTGATGACGATTTGATGCCAAGTTTCGCCAGTTCCAGGCTGAAAACAGGTTTTTCTTCCAATACATAAATATTTCGTTTTGTTTTCAATGATTTTACTTGTGGATAAATGGTGATTTCTTTAACATCTTTGAATGATTTGCTGCCGGGTTGAGTAACTTCCAGTATTAATTCGCCGGCGGTTCTGGCATTAACAATTGGCGCGTTAAAGCTGATTTCCAACTCTTTGTTAAATCCCGGTTCAATGGTCAATCCTTCGGTGCCAGTGGCTGACACCTTGCCGTTTGCCTTGACGCTCCAGGTGAATGTCAGTGGTTCTTTGCTGAAAGTATCGTTAAATACCTTCACGGTGCGGGTAACTTTGTCGCCACTGAAGAATGAACTGTTATACTCGCGGGTGAATGCCGCCAGGTCTGTCAGCGAGTTCCAGCACTCATCTGAATTTTCCATTCCGGTCCACGGGCAAGTAATGGCGACATCATTCCAGCGGTAACGCTGGAACAGATATTTCAGATATTTCGCGTAAGATTTTATCGCGCCGATTTTCCCGGTATTCGCCAGTTCGCCGCCTATCCACGCGTGGTCGCTATCGTTTCCGGCAAAATAACCAACCTCGCCGGCGGTGTATGGATTTAAACCGTTCCACTGCCAACCGCCGTGAGAACGAATACCCATTAACGGGAAGGCATTATCAGGATGAAAACCATCTTCGGCGTAATGCACATTATAAATATCAGCGTAATTATCTTTCAGTGCCCCGGCACCATCCAGCATTGACGGTCGGGTTGGATCGAACCTTTTCGCGACATCAATCAGGTTTACCTTGGCGGATTGCTCAATCTTTTTCATCTCCGCTTCGCCATTTACATTGGAACCGTTAATCATCAGTAATTCATTTTCCAGGCTGTAAACAATAATCGACGGGTGGTTGCGGTAAGCCTTTACTACTTGTTCGATATGTTCGTTAAAGTTTTTCCAGGTTACCGGGTTTTGCAGCGAATAGGTGATGAACATGCCGTCAACCATGGTAGATAATCGTCCGGCGATGCCGTATTTATCCATAAACTCCAACTGATCAGTACGGTTGTTTACTCCCACGTCGCCATTAATATCGGTGCTGAATCGCTCGAAACGATTGTTTCCCTTGTAAAAATGTTCCAGTTTCGCTTCCGGGGTGTCCCCGCTGAAACCAGCAAGAAGATTCCAGAAATTGCGGCGCAGGCCGTTAATGCGGATATATTTCCCGTCAACCTTTACCTCGCGGAAACCAAAGGTATCCTCGCGAGAGTCAACAGAGCCATTATCAGATTTTGCTGAAACAATCATAGAATATAATTTTGCGGGATTTTGCTGCGGCCACCATAATTCCGCATCCGGCCATGGTGCGGTAAGTATTGCGGTTTGTATTCCACCGGCAGGCACGACAATTGCCACATCCGGCAATTTTTTCTGCTGTATGGTGTTTTTCAACAAAGCCGCACCTGATACGATTACATTTGCGGGGGCATTGCCTGGATTTTTAATTGTTGCTTCAACGGTGATTACTTTGTTATTTTGAACAAACTTTTCGTCTGTTACCGATGTTTTTATGAATACATCGTCAATATGCACCGGTGAACCAGTTACTACCAGTGAAACTGGATTGGTAATGCCTACCTTCAAACCATCAGCGTCGCCTTTGCTGGATGGGTATATCGGTGCGATGAAATGCTGGGAATATTGACCGATATTTTCCGCCGGCAGGTTTCTCATGCTGTTGTAGTCATTGGTTTCAAAGGCGTAATATATATCTTTGATACCTATACAAATCTCATTTACTTTACCGGGTTGGATAGCCTTTGTGATATCGCATTGCCAGGGAACCCGGGTGCTTTTGTGGGATTCAACAAATTGTCCGTTCACCACTACAGATGCAATCCAGTTAGTGCCGCGAAAATCGAGCAGGTAGCCGCGGGAAGTTTGATATTCGGGAATATCAATCCGGCAGCGATACCACACCCGATGACCGAAGATATCTGATGGCAACTGGTCCTGGTAATAGCCCGGCACATTTATCCCGCGCCATTGCAAGTCAGCCGGAATATCTTTCACTGGTTCCCAGGTACCTTTGTTCATATCAGGGTCGTCAAAGCGCGCAATCTGCCAAATGCCAGTTAATGGTGTTGAAAGACGTCCGGTGATTCCTTCGTTAATTTTATAAACTTTGTCTGCGGCCTGTTTGTCTTTATCGCTGTTATATTTCTCACCCGGTTTCAGACTGCCGTCCGGACGCCAATCGCCATTTACCAGGCAGAGGCAATCGAATGCCGCGGTGAAGTTCGCGCCGGTTTTTGGCCCGAATGATACTTCCAATGTATGCGCGCCGGTTTTCAGGTTTATCTTGCCGGCATTAAACCAGCCAATGTCGGTCCAAAACCATATTCGCGAGACATTGGTTGTTTGGTTTAGATTAGTAATAACTTTCCATTCGCCATTGTCCATGCGCCATTTAGTAATTGCGCGCACCCGTTCAAAACCGATTCGCAGCCACAGGTTATAATCGCCATCATTCTTTACGTTTATATCGTAGCGCAGTATGCCGTTTTCAATAAGGCTGTCCTTGACCCATTTCCCTTCGCTGAATTCTTGTGAGCCGAATGACGGCTGCAGCGGTTTGGCGATGTTGCCCAACGTATAAGAATTTGCCGTTTCCGCCTCGCGCCAGATGAAATCAGGGGCAGCATTTGCAGACAAGCAGATTGCAGTTAATATCATAAAAAATAAATAGCGTTTCATTATTCTTTGCCCCCGTCAGCAGATGCCGCAGCCAGACAGCTATTTCCGGCAGTCGTTAATAATGTTACTTTACCAGTCGCAAAATCATAGGATGCTATATTGTGTTTCCCCTCGGTATTTTTTACGGTAAATATCACTTTTTGACCTTTAGCGGAAATCACCGGGTGAAACTCTTCCTCTTCGCCAGTGGTCAAACGGGATATTTCCGTGCCATCCGCATTCATTTTATAGATGTATGATTTTCCATTCACCACATTGGTAAATAAGATTTTCTTGCCATCTATAGTCATTACCGGGGTCATGCCGCCATTTTTCGTTAGCTGCATTTCACCGGTTCCATCGCCATTCATGATGTAGATATTTGTTTCTTTGTTGCGGGTTGACTGGAATAATATTTTTTTGTTATCGGGGGTGAATACCGGCCAGGCTTCCTCGCCAGCGGTTTTTGTCAGCCGGGTCTGGTCTGCGCCGCAATCGGCGCGCATGACATATATCTCTTTATTGCTGTCGCGATTCGAGATAAAAAGTATCCACTGATCATCCGGACTGAATGATGGCTGGCAATCTTCTGTCTTGTTGCGGGTCAGCCTGATATGCGATGTACCGTCAGAGGCACTGACAACAATTTCGGTATTTTTAGGATTTACAGCGGTGCGGCCCGCCCAGGTGTAAACGACTAATGAACCGTCGCTGTTTAAAGCGCTATCAGCGGCTTTTTCTATAATTGTTTCCATCTCGCCGTTTTGTCCCGGCACTGCAATAGCTGATTTATTGATATCCAGTGAAGTCTGACAGGCATAGTCAACGCCTGCTTTTTTATAAGATGGGTATAGTGCTGATGTTGGAACAATCTCTTTGTTCAGGCTTTGGCATTGCCAGAAAAGCTGCAAAGTCCACCCGCCGCCACCCTGGAAAAACTCAACGGTAATCGGCACCATTTTGTTCGCTTTCAATTGTATATCGCCGCTATTGGGTATTGGCCCGTGTCCGGTCCAATTATCTATCAGTTTCTGTCCATCTACCGTTACCCGTATGCCATCGTCGCTGATGGTGGTAAAGGTGTATTTTTCGGAATATTTTGGCAGTATCATGCCAGTCCAGCGCACCGAGAAGTTTTCATTGCCAATCAATGCGTCAATCGGCGCATTTCCCGGGTAATTAATCATCGGGTCAACCCGAGTGCCTTTTAATTCTTCAAAATTAATGCCTTTATACATATTTATAGTCAAACCGGTGCCAGGTTTGACGGCAAACGCCTGGGTTATAAGCAATACCAAAACCGCGGGGAGAAACCACTTAAACATAAATTACCTTCTTTTGAAGCTGAATGATAACGTTTAATATGACACCGTGACACATAAATAGTTTTATTTGTAGTGTTTTTGTTGTTGCAAAAGCCTTCAAAAGAAGATGAATCTACACATATTTATTACTCAAAAAATATCCTATTGCGTAATCAAGATATCAAATGTACAATTATGCCACTATTCGATAGGAGGGTGGTATGGAACCTATTTTTTGGGGTATCGTCATTTGGTTCGTTGTCCGGGTGATACTTTCGGGATTCTATACGGTAGACCAGAACCAGCGCGCGGTAAAAACCGTCTTTGGACGGGCAGCGCGCATTGGTGAAGCGACTACTTTGCAGGATCCAGTATCCGAGTCATTAACGGGTGATGAACGCGACCGTTATTGTTTTCCGCAGGTGCAGGTAATTATGCCTGGCGGACCTTACTTCAAATGGCCGTGGGAACGCATTCATAAAGTTTCGGTGGCTACTGAAACGATAAACATGGCGTATGATCCCAGCGCGCCAATGGCAAATTACGGCAATACCGTATTGGAAGCTGTTACAAAAGACCAGTTGAACACCGGGTTGTCCGGCCAGATTCGCTACTGTGTATCCGATCGCAACCTTTACGCCTACATTTTTGGCGTGAAAAACCCGATAGCGCACATCATGGGTTACTTTGTATCCGTTCTCCGCGAGCGTATCGCCAATTTTGAAGCACCCAAAACCATAGCCGCTACTGATGAAGAAAAGGTTGACATGGTGCTGACCCAGGGTATTTCCATTAATGACCTGCGAAAAAATCTGCGTGTCCTTAACGAGCACATGGATGTCGAATGCCGTTCATCCGCCGCGCGTTATGGCATGGTGCTGGACGCTTCGCTGATTACCGGCATCGACCCGCCGTCAGAGGTAGAATCCGCGCTGGCCGCCATTAACACCGCCCACAACCAGGTGTCATCCGACATCAGCCTGGCGCAGGCATCCGCCGATCAGAAGATAGTACAATCAAGACGCGCTGTTGAAATTGAAACATTGAAAGCCGGTGCCGAAATGGAACCGCTACGCAAACTTGCAATCCAGTTGGCGGCACTAAAAGCGGCAAATCCGCAGTCACTTGAACTGTACCTGCGCAACGTAAAACTTGCGCTGCTTAGCAAAGCCAAACGCGTAATCAAGGAGGTAAAACGATAATGCCAGAACACACTTTACCAGACTTTGTAGTTATTGTTATCACATTTTTCGCCTGTTTCATCGTTGTGCCGATTTTTTTCGGTATCATTAGATTAATAGGCTTTTACACCATCGTTGAAGAGAAAACCAGCCAGGTGTTTGTACTGTTTGGCAACGTTATCGGCATCATCAGCGAACCGGGAATCCATTTCCTTTGGTTCAAATTAGGCCCGGCGGCGTTAATCGTTAATATCTTGGGCCGCACCTACAAAGTTGACATGCGGCTTGATCAGGAATACCTGCGCAGCCAGCCGGTTAACTCCGAAGAAGGCGCGCCGATGGGTATTGGTATCTGGTATGAAATGTATGTCAGCGACCCTGTAAATTATATTTTCAAAAATACCGACCCGCGCGGCTCATTATCCGCCAACGTCAGTTCATCCACAGTGCGCTGTCTCAGCAATCTGCCCCTCGACCAGATGCTGATAAACCGCCACGCCATGAGCCAGACCGTACGCGACGAAGTATCGCCAAAGTCAGACGAATGGGGTTACCGCCTGGGTTCAATCTACATCCGCAAAGTTCATTTCCGCGACAACGAAATGATACGCCAGATTGAAAGCAAAGTGGTTAATCGCCTGCGCCAGGTGACTTCCGCTATCAAGCAGGACGGTGCTAACCAGGTGAATATCATCACCAGCACCGCCGACCGCGAAGCCGCCATCGAGTTCGCCAAAGCCGCCGCCATCCGTCCGCAGGTAATCGGAACCGCCCTGGCAGAAATCTCCCAGGACCCGATAGTTTGCGAATCAATGTTCCAGATATTGGAAACACAAAAACTGACCGAAGGCACCAACGAGCTAATTCTGGTACCAGATGGCAGCAAAGATTTGCTGACCAATATATTGGTGGGGAAAGAGTAAGTGTATAGGTGTTAGGGTGTAAGGTATTAGGTTTTTTAGTATAAATCAGGGACTGACACCGAGTGGCGAAGCCAGGAAGGTGTCTGTCCCATCGGGGTGTCGCAAGGTTTTGCAGTTGTCTTAATACAACAAAGAGCACAGAATTATTTTTGTGCTCTTTGTTATTAACTGATAATTGCAGTACGTTTAATTACCGGGGACAAGCAACTCATCATGGTTCTGCTTATCTTAATAAAGAGGCTAAATTTTCATGATGCAAGCCAGTCCCCGATCGTATTATTTACTTCACCACGGTTGCCGGGACCAGGTTCACTTCTATTTCATTGGCAGCGTAGTTATTACCACCCCAGTTGTCTTTAATACGGATGTTTATGTAGCGGCCGGTAATTGGTTTTGGCAAATCAATGGTAGTCCATACCGTGCCTTTATCATCGCTGATGGCAATGACAGAGGCAGCGACTGCTGGTTTCTCATCTTTCGCGGGTGCGGCAGCATCGCCAATAAATACGTCAATGGTTTTAATTCCCCGTTCATTGTTCTTCTTCGATGGGCTGCTGTAATTTGCAATGCGCAACTGCTTTACAGTCTGCGATGTGCCAAGATCAAGCTGAAGGAGGATAGGGACGATATCTTCCGCTTTTTTACCTTGCGGAATACCATTCCAGCGGGTAGTGGCGTCGCCATCGGTAAGAGCCTTGATAGCTGCGGTGACGACAGCGTCGGCTTTGTCATATTCAGTAACAGCCACAATTGGCGATGTTGGTTTTTTCTCTGCCGGCGGGTTTGTTGTGCCGGTTGTTGGTGTTGTACCGGTGGTGGTGGTCGGTGTAGTAGTTGCCGGTGTATCATGAGGGGTTGTTGTCGGTTGCGCTGCCGGTACTGCCGGGTCGGCTTCCTGGGTGTATATTTCTACTTCATTCGCGGCGTATGCCGGTGCTCCCCAATTGCTGATGATGCGTAGAGTTACATAGCGGCCTTTCACTGGTTTTGGCAAGGCGATTTCTGTCCAGACAACGGCTTCAGTGCTGATGGCGATTTGCGTCTTTGCCACAGCGGGTGTGCCATCGGCAGCCGGTGCCGGCGCATCGCCTACGAAAACGTCAACGTCTTTAATGCCGCGAGTTGCGTTGGCGCCAGGATAGTTGGCTACGCGAATCTTGCCCACGGTGCGTGGAGCAGTCATATCAAACACCAGTCTGGTTTGCGGTACGCCAGTGCGCATAATCCACCGCGTTTTCACATCGCCATCGGTAAGTTCGACAATTTTGGCAGCTACAGTGCCTTCCGTTACCGTTACAGCAGCGGTTCCGACTTTGTTAAGCGGCGCGGCATCTGCAGATAATGCCGCAATCGGCATCCACAGACAGAGGAGAGTTGGTACGCCCATCGCAAAAATGGTTCGCTTCAGTGTGCTATGCATATTATGCTCCTTAAAATATGTGTCAAAAGAGACACACGATTAATCCCGCATATTGATTTTATAATTACTAATAGGTTATATCTATCTATTAAACAATCAGTTGCATATATTTTACTATTTTTTATAAAAAATGGTTGGTTTTACCAGAAAACATTTATTTTTACCTGTTGCTCATCACGCCATTTCCAGGCTTTCTACTTCGTCTTCAGTTTTCTTTACCGATTCGATGTATTTGCCGGCGCCGATGGCGGCGCAACTGATGGGGTCGGGAGCAATGATAGATTTTATTCCGGTTCGGCGAGTGATGAAGATGTCTATGCCGCGCAGCAGCGCGCCACCGCCGGTGAGGGTGATGCCGTTTTCCATGATATCCGCCGCGAGTTCCGGCGGAGTTTCTTCCAATACTCCGCAAATTTTCTCGGCGATTAGCGACAGCGGTTCCAATATCGCTTCGCGCACCTCGCCGGCACGCATTTTTACTGTTCTCGGCATACCATTCACCAGGTCGCGGCCGCGAACTTCCATCACTTCGTCGCCTTCAAACCACTGGTCGGCGGTGCCGATTCTAATTTTAATTTCCTCTGCAAGGCCGTCATTTATGACCAGATTATATTCGCGGCGCAAATATCGCGAAATAAATTCGTCAAAATGAATGCCGCCGATGCGTGCTGACGCCGATGTTACCATGCCGCCCAGCGACACCACACCGATATCGGTAATGCCGCCGCCGATATCCACGATCATGTTTCCCTGCGGCAGCGATACCTGCAAACCTGCCCCGATAGCCGCCGCCACCGGCGCGCAAATAGGGTAGGCGCGGCCGGCACCGGCATCATGCGCCATATCCAGCACTGCACGTTTTTCTACCCCGGTAGCACCGCAAGGCAAAACCAGCGCCATATTTGGGTGAACCATGCGTCCCTTGCCGCAATGAGTGTTTATAATGCGCCGCATCAATCCGACAGCAGCGGAATAATTCGAAATAACCCCTTCCTGCAATGGGCTGATGGCGCGAATATTGCCGGGGGTGCGCCCCAGCATCTGCCTTGCTTCTTCACCTATAGCAGATATTTTGTTGTCATTCCGGTTGACCGCCACCACCGCCGACTCGCACATAACCACCCGCCCCTGGTGAAATACCAGGACGTTGGAGGTGCCAAGGTCGATACCGAGTGGTGAAACACTGCCAAAAAAACGAAACATGAAAAGCCTTTATTTTGCAATAAGCTTTCATTAACTTCTACAATCTATATCAATATTCCTTCAGGTGCGCTTATTTTGGCTGTTAAATGGTTGTAAAAGTAGAAAAATATAGACGCTTTTGAAACCAGATGGGACAGACACCATCATGGCTTCGCCACTCGGTGTCAGTCCCTGAAAGTCGTTCTTCCCCTCTTCATCCGGGGAGGGGCTTTTAAAATACCGGTTTATTAATTAAAAAACAGGTTTTGCCATTTACAATTTGCAATTCCGTCATCTCCCACTACCAAATTTCCCACCTTGGGTGTATAATATAACCTATCTAAAATTGGAGGATTTTGACATGCGATTACTTATTATTGGATTATTCATGGCGATATTGTCTTCTTTCGCCGTTGCTGTAGAAAACCAGGCTTATCTGGGGATTTTTGCAGAAACTTCATCTACTAAAATGGTGGGGATGCCGGATATGCCGGATATGCCGGATATTGATCCAAAAGTTTATGAGATGATGCCGGGTGGTGCAATGCCTGGAATGTCATCGCTAATGGGACCGCAGCGGTTGTTGAGCGTTCGATTATGGTCGCCATCAATTGCAAAGCCTGATGCGACAGCATCAATCGCGATTCCTGATGGATTGAAATTGGGGAAAACTATGAACCTTTCCCTGTATCGGCCCGAACCGGAAAAGGGAACCGCTGACCCGAAAAACCCGGATTTACAACTACCTGATTTCACCATCAAGCGTTACTGGGGTTCATCAGAAAAGGTGAAAACCGGTCAGCCAGAGATATTTAGCTTTAAAGATTTAACCCCGGAACAGAAAGCGATGATGCGGGAAGCTGCAAAGCAGGCGGAGAAAAAGTCCAGCTATTACTACAAACCGAACTGGACCACCGGCTACTGGCCGGCAGAAAATCAGCCGGGAACAGTTAGAAAAGACGCGGTTTTGCAGGGGAAATATTCACTGACCACCAACTACACCGGCAATGTCGACATAACCGTGCCACAAGAAGTGAACTTTTTGGCACCAATAAAAATGAGCAGTCCGAAATTTAGCGCAAAGATTCCTTTGGACAAGGCAATCACCTTCAAATGGGATGCCGTGCCGGGGATTTTAGGATACTATGCTCAAATCATCGGAATGCAGGGAACCACTACCCTGATAATGTGGAACTCCGCTGAGGTGCGCACCGAACCGGACATGGCGTGGGATTACCTGCAGATGGCAGATGTTATAAATGACGTAAAAGATAAAAAGTTCATGGGACCGGAACAGGTAACCGTGACAGTACCAGCAGGCATTTTCAAGGATTGCGACGTGGTAAACATGCGCATGATTGGCTATGGTCCCGCCACCGCCCTTGATGGCACCCAACCGCTTCCCCGGGTACAAACAAAAACCACCTTCAGCGTAATGCTGGGCGGCAAAATGATGGATAATATGATGGTCAACATGCCAGTTATACCGATTGAGTAAAGTAACTGGCATGCGATGTAATCGAATTTGACTTGTACGGAACGCCGTCCCCGGCGTTCCGTATATATAAAAATACCTTCAATAAAAGCTACCCCTTCATCTAATTAAACGATATTATTTAATACAATTTTCACAAAAAAACTATTGACTTTTTGCATACCTCTTGATATTATTTACTATCTAAATAAAAATATACATTTAGACAAACGTCGTTAAAGGAGAAAATTATGTTTACCACTTCTCGTTCCCGTGTTGGCTTTACGCTGATTGAATTGCTGGTCGTGATTGCCATTATTGCAATCCTCGCCGCAATTCTATTCCCAGTATTTGCCCGCGCCCGTGAAAAGGCAAGAGCCACGACTTGTTTAAGCAACCAGAGGCAAATAGCCGCCTCAATCCAAATCTATGCTCAGGATCATGAAGAAACTCTGCCTGGTGAAACTGTTTGGGCTGATATTAAAGTTGACCCGGGTGTATTGATATGCCCGACTGCTGGCAAATCTACCCCAAATGGTTACGTTTACAGTGCCCAGTTTGCCAATAAGTCGATAGGCTCATTTGATAATCCGGCAGCATTGGTCATAACTGCTGATGGCAAACATGATGCTACTGCAACAACTGCGCAGAATATCGCATATTCTTATGGAGATTACGATGCGCGCCATAGTGGCAAGTGGATAGCGAGTTTTGCAGATGGACACGCCGAGTTTACCCTGTCAAGAACAATTGCCGGCGATTTATTCACCGACTCGACTAAAGTAAATTTCCTGGGACGCTGGAAACCAGATGGAACATACTACTGGAGTACATCAGCAACAAATGGCGATCCTGTTAAAATGCAAGATTATGAAGCAATCGGCGGAAACTGTTGGCGATTTAATTCTGCAGGTACGGGAACCCAATCATGTCGTTTTACATTTAGCGAACCATTGGTTCTTGGCAAACTGGGTATTCAATTCAGAAACGAAAATGAATCCCCCAAGGGTGTTACTATCAGCGACCAGGCTGGTGTATTATGGACAAGTACAGGCAACTCTACTGGTGGTTATTATAATGGTAATCTGCTTACATCCGCAGGTCCGCCTCGTTTAAGCAACTATATTGACCTTTCTGAAACAGGCGGTACCGGTAATGGAACTTTAGAAATTGGTCGCTTGTATGCCTATGCGGCAAAAGGTGAACCAGTAGCGATAGATGGCACTTTCAATATTCTATATGAAGAAGACACGAAAATGTCGGTCTCCGGAAGTGGCTATAATGTATCATGGTGGGACCGGCAGGCCGGTGGACAAACAAAGCCTTCTGGTACACCCGGAAATGTGACGTTTAAGTTTTCGAAGTCATATCTAATAACGGGTGCCATGATTACGAACATTGACACCTCTGGTGTACTGGCCAGTCCGAAAATCGAACTTTCAAAAGACGGGACGAATTGGTACACGGTGTGGGGCCCTTATACTACAGATGTAGTTGGTGCCGACGTAGGATGGCTATGGAAGAATACTGCACCTAAATATGGAAATATCATCTTTACTGCTCCTACCGGGCAGGATCTGAATGCATCGTATTTCCGCCTCTCCTGGGGAACGTGCGCCGTCACGAGGGAACTGACTGAATTACAAATATTTGGAACTTTAACCAAATAACATGAAACTGGTCGCGTGTATCGCGAAATTGCGATGACGTCTTCGGACATAATTTACAAATTTGTTATCCTAAGCCGAAGACGTCCTTTCCCTTACTCGAAGAGAGAATACACGACAACACCACGCTGTAATTGGCAGGTTTTGCAATTGCTTAAAGTTAATACGAATTTAAGGAGAAAAACCATGTCCCGTTTTCTAACCATACTGCTGCTGGTCTTATTTATAACAGCATCACAAGCAGTGCAAGTACAAATTTTACTTCCTCTTGGACGCGTTGCGTATCAAACTAACGAGCAAATTGATTTGTCCGTGGTGCGCAGTGATACCCAGGCATTGGCGGCAGATAATCTAATCATGACGTTATCAGGTGAAGATACCGGCAAGATGGTTTTCACATTTCCGGTAAATGCAGTACCACTGGCTGGTACGGAAGCGCGTACTACCGAACATCTTCATTTAAACGGATGGCTGCTGCGACCGGGAAATTATGCTGTTGATGTGAGTGTGAATGACGCGACCGCACAACAAAAGATTGAGGTTTATAGCCACTTGCGCAAGAGCACCTTTCGCACTATCGACTGGGGTTGTCCAACAAATGGTGCGGCACAGACTATCCTTGGGGAAAACAGCATGGGTTTTAACCTGGTTTACGCGAGTTATGGTGGACATGACCAGAATGCTAATATTCGCGGCGGCATTGATTATATGCGCTGCTGCACCCAGGGTGGAGCGCATCAAATGGATATGCGGTTGGAATGCGACTGGTCTGACCCCTATGTTTTAACAAGTGGAAGAGCGCGGGTAGAACGCGAAGCATTGAAAGACCGCACCACCCCAAATGCCATTGGCGTCCATTTCTATGATGAGCCAGGTCTGACATGGTGGAATAATCCCAGAACTAAAGAATTTACCGGGCATAATGTCCCCGCCCAGGACCGCGCATTTAAATCTTCTTTCGATAAAGAGGCTCTGCAATATAATGATGTAAAGCCGGATAATCCAGAAAAAATCGCCCAATGGGCTGATTTTGTACGCTGGAAACAATCCTTCATGCAGGCTGCCTGGAAGGATGCCGCCTATGGTGTAAGCCTTATTCGGCCTGATTTTATCTCGGCTACCCAAACTGTTTATGGCTGGCATGCCTTTGGCGACGGGTATTACTTTAATATCGCACGCAACCTGAGTGTTATAAGCGGCCACGGCGGGTACGACGATTACGCCGGCGGATTTCTGAACCAGGCATTTTACCAGGAAATGGGACGTATGCGCGACCTGCAAAAACCTACCTGGTATCTGCCAACCTGGTGGGACATGAACCCGCAGTTATACCGACTGGAGCAGAACCTTTCTTTCATTACAAATTTGCAAGGCATCTGCAAACCGCCTAATGCCGCCCATGACCCGTACAAATTGGCATCTGCAGATGGCGTGGTGGAAACCAATAAAATGATGGCGCGATTGGGTACTGTATTCAACACTATGCCAGTTACCCGCAGCGAGGTGGCGGTACTCTACTCGATGTCGCAAAATATCAATGCTCAAGTTAAAAATATGATGAACTTCCAGGACTTTCCCGGCCAGCATGAACGTTTGCTGGAACTCTATTTTGCCAGCAAAATGGCACATATCCCGCTATTCCCGGTTGTGGAAGAAGATATCATGGATGGCACCGTGGCGGCAAACCACAAGGCCCTTATTATTACCGGGGTGGAATCGCTGGATCCTAAAGTATTATCATCTGTAGAAGAATATATCGCTGGCGGCGGCATCGTTTTTCTCACTGATGACTGCACCGTAAAAATAAAAGGCGCAAAAATGCTGGGAGCAGAAGCACCGTTGACCGTTAACCAGATAGCAGCCAAAGCGTTTGCTAATCCTGGTGAAACAGGACGTGTAAAAGGACTGTTGGCACGCCGCCCTGGCGCATATTTCAAAGAAGCAGAAAAGTTATCACAGGCATTGGCTGCACGATGCAAAGAAATCGGCATTCAGCCTATTTATGAATGCAGCCTTTCAACCATTATTGGCTCCCGGCAGGCATACGGGGATATTGAGTATCTGTTTGCTGTAAATGCCACGCCGGATGAAACCAGACTGGAAAAAATTGAAGATATGAACGCGATCAAAGCGGCGCAAGCGACCATTGTTTTGCCTAATGATGGACGGCCAGTATATGATGCTGTACGTGGCGGTAACGTCATCGAGTTTGGTGCTGCCCGTGAGGCAATTGTCGGCAAATTCCGCTTCGGTGCCGGTGAAATGCGCGCTTTCGCACGAACTGACCGACCTATCGGCGGTGTGCAGATTGGAACCCCGGTTTTATTTAAAGACTTTACCGTGGCGCAAAACCCGCTTCATGTGAAAATAAATACAACCCTGGTGGATACCAAGGGTAAAATTCTGGTTGGCTCCGCACCTTTGCAGGTAAAACTAATCGACCCGCTGGGTGGTATACGCTACGATATTTACCGCGCTATTGAAGATGGCATCTGTACGCTTAATCTGCCGTTGGCAGCCAATGACCCATCAGGGCAATGGACAATAGAAGTTACCGAATTGCTGAATAACAGCAAAGGTTCTGCGAAATTTTCTTATAAACCGGCAACACAATGCGGAACACTTGCCGGTGCCACCCAGCGCGCGGTATTTTTTGGAAACGACAGGGAAAACATCTATCGTTTCTTCCGCACTAACAAAGATATCACCATTGTCAAAGGCAGCAGCGATTATGATAATGCCGTCGCAGACCGTTTGGCTGATATTCTAAAGCCCTGGGGAGTACGATGCACTATTGTTAAAGCTGCTGATGTGAAAGGACCAGAACCAATTCCCGCTGAAGGAAAAGCAGCCTGGGCAGGTCCCGGTGGTTTTAATGTACCGGGAACATCCATCCTATTAGGAAACCCCAAAGATAATGAATTGATAAACGGCATCGTAAATACAACCCAGTGGGGGCCGGTATTGCCGTATAAACCCGACGCGAAATCTTTTCCGGGTGCAGGACGCGGATACCTGGCATGGCAAAGCGATGTGGTAAAACAACAGACAGAATCCATCACGGCTATCGCTTATGACGCGCAGGGAATGGCTGAAGCAGTCGGTACCCTCTATGATATGGCTTCGGGATTAGACCCCTTAACACCACTGGCAATGCCAACTACTGCCAAGGTTGAACCTGTAAAAACTGCAAAACTTATCCCCGAAGCAGCAATAGCCTGGCAGAATGTATTGCCCGACCGCGCCGCAGCATTAAAAGAAGAGAACGGGAAGCTGATTGCTCTTTGCCTTGATGGTTCACAGGTAACTATCGACGCTGCCGGCAAGATTACCGGACAAAAAACCATGGATATCATCCCAACATTAACGAAACAGCCAGTCAATCTATCTGCCTTGCTAAAGGAAAAACTCCTGCCTGATAAAGTAGCAAAGACACTCGCCACTGCAAATACACTAACCGCGGTCGGCTATTGGGGTGGCGCATTGCAGGTATTCGACGCCGCAGGCAACCTGAAAACCCAACAGATACTCCCGCAAGACATTTCCGGCATCATCTGGATTAAAAACAATCTGGTAGTAGCCCTTTCAGATGGCTGCATTATGGCACTGGCGATAAAATAAACATCAAATAATACATACATACATACATACATACTTATATATACATACTGTAAGGGCGGGTTCTAAACCCGCCCTTTATGACTTAAATATCAATACTCATTGCAACGTATATAATCTTTTTAGCTTCTAAAAATTACAGCGAGCTATACGTTAATTTATCCATTAATACAACTTTGGTCTGGTTATTATGATTAGCACCGCCCAGGTTGAAGTAGCGGATGGTGTTCCAATTTGATGCGCTTACACTCCATACTGTGGAGCCATACAAGAAGTATACTTTACTGTCAGAACCTACCATTTTAAAATGAACCCAGGAAGTTTTCTGGCTTGTTGTGTCTGGTCTCGAAAACAATGACTCTGGGTGCATGGTTGGATATATAGTGTATCTGATGGTCTATTAAAAGACCTGTGAGTTACTCAATGCGGTGAGGATACCTAAGTCAGGACAGATTATCTTCAAACTTTAAATTTAATTATGCAATTACCGTAAATAGCACACAAAATTTTATCTTCCCCAAGTCAGATAAAAACTCAGGCTTGGGGAAGATAAATTGCACTTTTCAATCTCGGACTACTTTATGGCATATTTCAAATTGGCAACTAACAGATACTTTTGCGAATTATCATGCAAAGGAGCGCCAACTTCAAAAGTAGATGGATCCATCCAACCTGTTTCAGCACGTGAATTTAGCTGAACCTTTCCATACTTCAGATAAACATATCCCCCGGTACCAAACATTTTAAAATGCGTCCAAGATGACTGAAAATCTCTTGTCACTAATGTGGTTAGGTTACACGTATAGTGCTTGTCTTCACGACTATCTCCAGGGGAGTTCTGGAAAAATAATGGCGTACAGTTATTTGTGCCAAACATCGCTATTGATTTTGCATCAGCACACCAATCGCTGTTGGCACCATAGTTTCCATATACAGCTCCTGCTGCAACGACAGTTGTGCTACTGTTGCGAACCAGGAATGTTGATGCTTCACCGTTATTCACTCCATTAATATCTCCTTCAACAATCCAATACACTGTAGCATTACCGGTGGGCATACCGCCAGCTGTTGCACAACTATCTAAATTACACACAGCTCTATGCCAGCCCCCGGTCAGGTTTCCTTTATTACCGGCAACAATAACTCCAGACTGATTTTGATATGAACAAAATCCTGCCATAAACCCATTAAAAGTCGGGGTGGCATAATCTTTTCCAGTATCAGGTGCTGTAGAAGCGGTCCAGTATCCGTTCGTTGTAGTTGATAACGGACCATTTGCGCGATTAGCTCCCGCAAACATATCCGTAGTACCTTCAATAAGAATCGGCATATCTGTAGATTTCACTGGCGCAACATGTCCATCCAGATAACTAACTATGCCTGTACCGCTATGACGTGAATCAATATCGGTAAATCCGATATAAATCAAATTAGAAGTATTGTTGGTGTCTGCGGTTAACACTGTTTCCATGGGTGAAGAAAATTGCCCTATAGCAACACCACTGACATTTGCGTTGTAACCATAACCATTTGGCATTGATTTACCTTTGGTTGGACAAATCATAACACCGGGATCAAGCTTTAAATCTCCCCAGACAGTGGTCTCAGCTGGTAATGCTTCCTCATGATCCTGAACATACATCTGAACTGATGCCGCTATTTGACGCTGGTTGCTGGTACAGGTTGTCTGTCGTGCTTTTTCACGGGCACGAGCAAAGACAGGAAATAAAATCGCGGCGAGAATGGCAATTATGGCAATTACTACCAGCAATTCTATCAAGGTGAAACCTTTCTTATGGTGTTGACTGATCATTTGATCCCCCTTATATTATGGTTACGTAACCATTGAACTATATAAAATATTAGCACTCCATCTATCATTTGTCAATCTATTTTCATAAAAAAATTCTATTTTTTAAAGAAAATAGTAAGTATTCGGTAAACCCCATTCCTCCAACCTTTTAATTATCGGTTGGGGGTAGTTTCCAAGCTGCAATATCTTCTGCGCTTGCTTGCCATGGTAAGAAGCGGCTAATATCGGCTGGAAATTTGCCACCATTGTCTGCGCGGCGTTCAGGTATACACGCAGGTAAGTGAGAGGATTTAAGGCGTTTTTTGCCGCTGTCAGCAGGATGGTATAAGCGCATTCTACTAAATCTCCACTCTTCAAGTATCAATCGATGATTTTTGGCACAAAATCTGAAAAGGACACTAAGAAGAATATACCATTTACTTCATCTGATGAAGAAGTGACCGCGATTACATTGCCTTTGACTCCAAACACTAAAAGTAAACGTGGTCAGCGAGTTGGCACGCCTGAGTAAACATTTGAGACGTCTCGCCATCACCGCCGGTAAGTTTATAAACGTAGGAAGTGTTCCCACAGGCTGGTGATCAACTTTAGGTGTCAGATTCATGCGCATTTTATTCTACCAACATCCAAAAACCGTTGACGCTGGAACAAGAAAATAGTACAGATCAATTTCTCATGGCGTTTGTTGATGTTATTTTTACTAACCCGGCAGCACTTCCCTGAGCAGGAAGTCATCAAAGTAGGCCTTTTCTTGCACAGTTCCGGCGTTCCCTGTTTTTACGTGAAATTGCCAATTCAAATTTATGGAAAGAGCAGAAGTAAAAGCAAACTGACCAGGTTTGATGAGAAATTTAAATGCTGGATACCCCGAATAGTCGCAAGATTTAAAAGCAGTAGCAGCAGTACTGGCGGCATAAGGTCCGGTTTTTACCGAACTCCAGGCGTTGCCAATAGCTTCATACGACCACCCCGAATAAAGTCCCTGTAATTGCATCGAATAATAAAAGCCTTCTGCAGCAGCAATTCGATATCCACGAAATGAAAACTGGTATTCGACCGGATCATATACAGCAGGAGACTGCATGAAAATCTCTTTAAATCGTTTTCCCAGCGTTGAAGACAAATCTTTATTATAACTATTTTCCGCCCATGCTCCGGTGCTGGGTGATATTGTGTACAACACTTTATTACCACTGGTAGTAGTGGGGTCGTCCATCACCTGCCAACCGGTAGGCAATGTACCGAATGGATATAACCCATCCTGAAAGTCATAGGACATCCATGTTTTATAGCGGTCTGGAAAAGTGCCACGTAATTTTGCACTGGTGCCAACATGTCCATCAACATAACTGATTACCATCTGCTTGGAATGTCGATAATCATAGTCTGATATCCAGGTAGCAACATTTGGAGCGGACGGAAACGGTGGTGTAGTATCTAAAGATACCGCCTGACCATCGAAGGTTAATGGTACAGCAGAAGGATTATCAATTTGCCCAATCCCGGAACTAAGAATCATCCCATTAGCACAGTACCCATTGGTGGCAGACTTTCCCATTGTCGGGCAAATCAATACTCCCGGATCTAATTTTAGATCTGCCCAAATCGTTGCTGGTGCGGGAAATGTTTCTTCATGATCCTGCGCATACATCTGCACAGATGCAGCAATCTGTCTTTGGTTGCTGGTGCAGGTTGTTTGTCGTGCTTTTTCACGGGCACGAGCAAAGACAGGAAATAAAATCGCGGCGAGAATTGCAATTATGGCAATTACTACCAGCAATTCGATCAAGGTAAAACCTTTCTTATGGTGTTGACTGATCATTTGATCCCCCTTATATTATGGTTACGTAACCATTGAACGATATAAAATATTAGCACTCTATCTATCATTAGTCAATCTATTTTCATAAAAAAATTCTATTTTTTAAAGAAAATAAAATGTAAATCTATTCATAAAAGCTCATTGTAACATTGACACAGCATGGTATAATAACCTATGAAAAGTTTGAATATTTAACCTGGCAATGAGAGAGAATCTATTATGCGCACAAATTTAATTGCAATTATTGGTCTGCTGCTTATCTTCATCACCACGCACGCGGCTGAGTTAACCCCTGCCTTTACTTCCGCTGATTTAGATATCCCTAATTGCGCGGCTTTCGATGGGAATATTGCTAAAGGTGTGGCATCTGTCGACACTCTGGAGAAGATTTTCGGGTTGCGCGATGGTACTGCGACATGGGAAATCGGACCGTTGGCGGGCAAAGACCGCCATTTTCGTATCGCGTTCAACCGGCCTATTGTTATTGGTACAATATTCACCCGCTTCATCAGTCGCGCGGGAAATACCGCAAAATTTCAGCAGGATATCGGAACTACTGTCAGTTACCTGAAACCAACCGCAGCATACCCGGGGGATATCAGCGCGGATGACCAGTGGGTTGTCATTGCCGGTGGCACTTTAAAAACCTTGCCGGTGGGAGTAATCACCCGCGCGCTGCGATTCAGCGACCGTTACCAGACACCGCAAAACTTTTCTTCAAAAATGGCGAAAACATTATGTTTTACCGAACGGTATTACGATGCCGCCACCATGGGCTATTCTCGCGAAACCGGCGCCGCGTTTACCAAGCAGGTTTGGCTGGGTTCATGGGAAACCCCGCAGGCAGTTGCCGGATTTATTACTAAAACGATTTGCACCACCTATCTTCATGTTGATTATTTGAAACCAGATACTAAAGAAGTGGCGATGAACGCACCGGATTCGCGCTGGAAAAAGCTGAAAGACCACACCATTAATACTGCCGATTTTTGCGTTTACCGGGTAGATAATCCCGTGGAAACGAAAGCCGTTCGCGTCTATGTAGACCAGAATAATGCCTATGTTTTTCAATTTGTGCTCGCACTGGTTAACCTTGGCACAACACCCAATCCCCCAAGTCTTGAAACGATGCCGCCGATGCCTTTTCAATTAAAATACGATATGCCGATGGACGGTTTCATCGCGCTGCAGCTATTTGACAAGAAAACCAGCAAACCAGTCCGGCGGTTAATAGCCGAAGTTACCCGGGACAAAGGGATTGTCAGCGAACCATGGGATTTGAAAGACGATAGCGGGCAATACATTCTGCCGGGTGACTATACCTGGAAAGCAATTACGCGCCCTCCGTTGAAGCTGACATACGAAGGCACTGTTTACAACGCCGGGCAGCCACCCTGGCCCGCTCCGGTACTTGGCGAAGGCGACTGGCTGGGCGATCATGGCGCTCCTAACTCTGCCTGCAAGGTTGGCGATCAGATTTTTATAGGCTGCAGTGTGGCAGAAGGCGGAAGTTCTATTATCGCAGTGAATCATGACGGCCATAAACTGTGGGGAGAAGGCGCGTTGCAACTGGGTTTCTTTGGACCGGACCGCATTGCGTCAGATGGACGAAATGCCTACTTTATCCGGGGGAACTTCATTCAGCAGATTGACTCGCAAAATAATTACTCAACCCGTACCATATCGCCGGTCGAAGTTAATAATGACTTGCCCATGTCGCCAGTCACCGGCGCCGCCGGTCGCGGTGACAAACTATATGTCGCGTACAATCCACCGCCGGTTTCGTGGCTGCAGCCGCCATTCACCGCAAATGAAATGGACCCGAAAGTTTCTCAACCCCTTGTATGGCTGAGAAAAGGCAAAGGCCATCGCGGTGGACGCGAAGATAAAAATTATAATGAAAGCGAATACGATGAATTAATGAAATTCTACGCTGCTTTCCTTACCGAAACTATGCCGCGCAATACTCCTTCTCAGGCAAATATGGCCATACCGTGTTCAACTCAGGCATATTTTGGCGATGCAGCAAAAGGCGGTTCATTAGTACTGGCATTTCATAAACAAATACCGGTTGGCTCAATAATGGTTCCTGATGCAACAATAAAGGTTTTTGCATTGAAACAAGATGCCAAAATGCCAAAAGATGCCTCAGAAAAAGATATCAACGACCCGGAAGCGATAGGCGAAGACGCTGAAAAAGCTAATGAGAAGTTCAACGAAGACGACTGGGTTGAACTGCCGGTAACCGGCAAGCCGGGACATCCGGGCATAGCACTTGCTCCCACCGGCGGATTGCGCACCCAGGCATTGCGTTTTTCCGCCACTCGCCTTACTTTTGGCCTGATAATGGGACATCGACTTGCCGACTTGGCGCCGGACGCGGAACGTGTTTATGGCGAAGGCGAAGAAACCGTCACTGGCGGATGGTCGGTAAAGCGCGACCCGAAAACGCCAATTTCCAAATACACCCCCGCCCGGATGGCATTGGTTTGGAAAGATGCTGTCAAACTGCGCGGAGTATCTATTCTGTCACCCACACCATTATCCACAACTACCGTTGATTACTGGGTCGGACCAGCAAATATTGATCCGAAAACAGTTCTCGATGTAGATAAATATTGGAAATTTGCCGGGCAAATTCAACCGATAACATTCGCCGGCTACTATTCGCAGTCGCCAACCGTATGCAGCGTGGATTTTGGCGCAATCACCGACACCCGCGCAGTGCGGGTAAAGGTGCTGGAACCGGAAGGATACCGCCGACCCCCTTATGAATCGCTGCCCATTACCACCACTCACCTGGCTGGTTTTGGCAATATTGTCGCTTACCAATCTCTGGGCAGCGACCCGGAATTGCCAATAACTTATGACCAGCGAATTACTGAATACAAACTGCCTGCCAATGACGATAAAGATGGCAAAATAACCATCCTGCGCCATTTGCCAATACCTGAAGTGGGAAATATTGCTTTTGATCCGAAAGGCAGCCTATTCGCCGCTTCTGAAGGTCAGGTAATAAGCGTTCCTCTCGATGGCGGGAAGTCAAAAACTATATTCACCCGCGATAAATTTGATAACATCGGCGATATCGCCATCGATGAAGACGGCATATTTTATATAACTGACTTGGGAACTAAAAATATAAAAGTTTGCGACCCCAAAACCGGAAAAATTACTCGCACTATCGGTAAACCTGGCGGGCAAAAAGTTGGTGCGTGGGACCCGGAACGTTTTGACAAACCACTTGGCATCGCTATAGATAGTGCCGGAAAGCTGTGGGTAACTGATAATTCATGGCAGCCCAAACGGGTAGAGAGAATAAATCGTGACGGCAAAGTGGAAAAATGGTTACTTGGCCCCACGCAATATGGCGGCGGTGGTTGGTTGGACCCGAATGACCGCAGCTTAATATATTACAATGGCATGAAATTTATATTTGATTGGAAAGAGCGCACCTGGACGTTGGACAGCATCATTTACCGCAGCGGAGCCAAAGAATCTTCCGGCGGTGCGCCGCCTGCCCGTCCGGTATACCTGAATAAGCAGCGTTACCTGGTGGGTCCTGATGTTGGCATGGGTGTCGCCACTATTTGTGAAGAACGCGACCATATCGCAGTGCCAATGGCTGCCACCGGTCCGCTTGAATCATGGGGTGATGTCGATATTCGTCCGGATTTGAGCGAAAAATTTGGCAAGTTGATGCGCGAAGCATACAGTTTCCTGTGGTGGGATAAAAACGCTGACGGTACCCCGCAGGTTGATGAAGTGCAGTTAGTCGAGAAAAGACTTGGATCTGCCTTTGTAGGCGAAGATTTATCTTTTAATTATGAAGGCCAGCGAGTGCGCGCAACCATACAGCCGAATGGCATTCCAGCTTATGACCTGGCGAAGTTGGAAAAAGCGCCATTTTCCCGCACCGGTTGGGTCACTGCTGACGGCCGCATGTTCAGCATGTCCACCACTAACACATTTTACGCTGCCGATGGCACCACACCGTTATGGACATACCCGAACCCGAATAATGTTCACGGCGGTTTTTATTCCAGCGGTTTTGGCGGCCAGCGCCCACCGGGAGTATTAACCGAGGAACATGTCCCCATCGGCCATTTCACTATGGGCGATGAGGAATATTTTGTCACCAACAGCGACCCGGGCGACTGGTTTTGCTATACCAAAGACGGCTTGCTGGCAGGCTGCCTGCTGGGTGGGCCTATTGGATACGGCTTGCGTTCGTGGAGCATGCCGGAATGGGAAGCCGGTAAGGTTGACCTGACAGATATGCGTCCGGGACAGGAACATTACCACGGATGCGTGGTGAAATCCAGCGACGGCAAACTATACGCGGTGGCCGGCCATCATCACGTCAGCCTGGTGCGTATAGACGGCTTGGAACAGGCAAAACGATTGACCGGAGACTGCACCGTAACCAGCGACAACATTCAGCAGCAGCAGCAATGGGAAGTATTGAAAGCAACGCGGGAAAAGGTGCGCAATGAGCCGAAAGTCACCAACATGCCGTATATCACCGCAACCCTGGGAATAGACGGAATGCTTGATGACTGGCCGGATAAATTATTCGTGACACTCAAAGACCACTGGGAAAGCTCGCTGATAAGAACCGAACATTTCATCGACGCACAGGCAGCGCTGGCGTATGACAATGATCAACTTTATGTCGCCGTCTGGGCTGCCAGCAAAAGTCCGTTCAAAAACTCGGCAAAAGAACCGGCATTGCTATTTAAAGGCGGCGACGCCGTTGATGTTACCCTGGGGTTAGACCCGAAAGCCGACCAGAAACGCACCACCGCCGGACCGGGTGATGTTCGCTTGCTGATAAGCATTGTGAAAGGAAAACCCACCGTTGTGCTTTACCGACCGGTTGCTCCTGATGCGCCGGAAGATAAACACTGGCGATTCCAATCACCCGTAGGTGAAACCCGCATGGACTTGGTGAAAAAACTGGATAATGTCGAAGTGGCAACACAATTGAAAACAACACTGGTATCCAGCGGTTGGATACTGGAAGCGGCAATTCCATGGGAAGAAATTGGATTTCCCGCGCCAAATATTGACGACCACATCCGCGGCGACATCGGCATACTGCAAGGCGACCAGAACGGCGTCAGCACAGTAGGCCGCATCTACTGGTCCGGCAAATCCCAAACCGTAGTATGCGACATCCCGTCAGAAGCCAGACTCCTCCCATCCCTGTGGGGAGAAATAAACTGCATAGAAAAACCAAAAGAAATGAAATTCGGCCCCGACGACGTGGAATGAAGAGAAGAGAGAAAATTAGAAGAGTGAAGAGTGAAAAACGTATAATACGGAGCGCCGGCTTCCAGCCGGCGCGTATAGAAATCTGTATAATCATTACAAGGTAATAAAATTTCAGTCACCGTTTGGAACTGGGTGGGAGCCCGGCACAATCGGCAGTATCTTGATTAATAACATCAAAAATTGCCAATCTTTCTTTTTATTACCTGGGTTCGCCGGGCTCCCGCCCTGTTCCATACGGTGACTATATTTTTTAACTATTCTTGAAATTAAAACCAGTTTTAATTTCATCCTTAACTCACTCGCCGGCTGGAAGCCGGCGGTCCGACAATCACCAAACAAAAAAGGGTGAAAAGATTTCTCTCTTCACCCCTTACTTATCACCCTTCTCTCATCACTCTTCTCTTACTTCTTATTATCTATCGGGTACATCATCAGTTCTATCAGCTCTTTGCTGTCGGGGTCTTTGCTGGTTTTTGTACCGTTGGCATTGGTGAATATGGTTGATTTTGTTTTTGGCTCTATTCTGAATGTCCGGTCTAATTTATTTCCGGCGGCGTCTTCTGCCTGTACCTGTACGGTGTGGTTTCCTTTGGGCAGTTTATCAACCGGGCCATTCGGGGTGGTTAACAGGATGTTTACCCGTTTGGTGCCGAATGAACTGAAGTCTGGAGTGATTGCTACCCATGGCAAGTTATCAATGCGGAAACGGCCGCCGATGATTGGGCTGGTTTTGTCTTCCACTATCATGCGCTCGATCATTTTCCAACCGATAATCTGGTCCGGGATGGCGACGATTTCCGGCGGAGTATTATCTACTACGAACTCGCCGGTGATGTATTCGCCATTTTTCGGGTCAGTCGGACGGGCATACTTGTCTGTTGCCACGACTTTTAATCTATACTTGCCATCGCCAACCGACTTGGTATTCCAGGTGGCGTCGGTAATGGTTAATTCGGTGGATTTCAGTTCTTCAACCTTTTCATCCACAATTGGCTTGTCTTTTTTCGATACTTTTTTATTTTTTACAGGTTTCGTTGGCATCTCTTCGTCAGCCATTGGCATATCTTTGTCGCTGGTGTCAGCGGTAATGCCTTCGGTTAACAGCTTCCAGGAGGTGCCATCATCTTTCGAAATGTACAGGCAGTAAATCAGGTCATCACCGTCAGCGTCCATACCCATCCATTTCAGCTTGACATCACCATTCAGGTATTCGCCGGTGCGTGGTGTTGCCAGCTTAACCACCGGCGCGCTGTTGGTCGGGGTGTAATACAACTTCAGGTAATCAAGCGCAGGACTGGTTTTGTCCGCGCTGTTAAGGGTGATGCGGAATTGCGCGTATAACGACGGGTTGCTGTCGACAACCATTGATTTCAGGTCAATATTAGACCAATTCGACCATGTTAAATCAGGTGTGGCAGTACGACCGGTTCGGCTTTCAATCTTAACAGACTGTCCGTCGGTAGAGCGGATGTGTGCGTCAAATTGTCCCCAGGTTGATACTGATGGTGAAGTTAGCACCGCTGAATTAAATGATCCGGTTGCTCGCGGCTGCATTTGCAATATTTGCCCGGGCATCGCGGCAGCGGCAAGAAGTTTACCGTCGGTGCCGGTGGCGAGGGCATTAACCATCACTGATTCGCTGCCCAGCGGCTCGTTTTCATCAATTCCGGTGCGTTCGTCGCTGCGGGCGTATAATACTGATACTTCCGGTTCGCTGGAAGCAGGATTTGCGATTTTGTAGATTCCGCCGGCAGGACCGGTGGCAGCATAAATGTCGCCATCCTGCATTTTCAATGCCAGCACGTGGCGGTTAATCCCGCTCATGCCGCGCATGATAATAGTCTGGGCGCCATCGGGAGTAATCTTAATAACGCGGCAGGAGTTTGCAGTGCCTGCGTAAACATTTCCTTTTGCGTCAACAGCCAGGCTGGCGATAGTACCTTTGCAATTTGCTATGGCGGTAACGGCGTCGTTATTGTCTAATTTATATATTTTACCCTGCGGTGCGGTAACCATGTATAAATTGCCGTCGGTACCGGCAGCAAGTGCGTAAACGTGGCTGTCGGGCAACTGGCATATCAGTACAATATCGCCATCATTTTCCAGCAGGTAAATCGAGCCATTGTTGCTGGCGGCGTATATTTTCCCTTTGGCGGTTACTGCGATATCCCATATTGGTGAATTGATTTCCCACTTGCTTTTGACAGTGCCGTCTGCGGCAATTTGCCGTACAATGTTATCCGGCCAGGTTGAGAATAAAATATTTCCGGCAGCATCGCTGGTAATGGCAGAAATTGCTTTCACTCGCGGCATATCTTCTTTGGGGAAAATCGTTTCGCCAGCACCTTCTTTGTTAACCTTTACCAGATTATTATTTCTCCAGCCGCCGACAAATATGCCGTCTGCTGTCGCTGCCATTCGCCACGGCATCATTTCGCCGGTGTTATACAACTGGCGCATTCCCGGTGACAGTATCAGCGCGCCTTTTGAAGTAACACTGGTGCCATAATGCTCGCCGTGAAGGAAATCCGCCGCGGATGTCAGTCCCCATGATGGCCGTTTGTGAGTTAATAAAACGCCATCTTTCACATTATCAGCATCACCGCCGGCCATATCTTCATCCATCATGCCAGGTGCAGGTTTGCCGCCGGTTTTTTTAGGTGTTGATGGTGCGTTATCTGGTGATGATTTATCAGGTGTAGCATCAATTTCTATATTATTATCATCCATTGTGGTTGCGGATAACGGACGGGCGGGAACGAACGCGCCTTTGCGGTATTTTGGCAAACTAAATGGCGCATTAACAGCCGGTAAAGAGGTTGATAACGCGTTTACGAATCTCTTGTATGCGTCTTTATGCTGCGCTGTCATCCATAACTGGGTCGAATAATAATCTTCTTCATTATCCGGGCCTGGTTGTGGATGCTTGTTGTCATTGCTTTCCGGCGCGGAAATAGAACTGCTGAGCAGCGGAGACATTACGGATATTTCGCCACGGTTGCGGCCATCGTTAACAATTGATTTTTGTACAATCGTCAGCGGGATAATTGAACCGCCAGCCAGAATATATTTGGAATCTTCTGTCTTAATATATAAGGTGGGAACAGCATCGCCCATCATCATTGCAACGCCATCGTCGCCTTTGTTTGATTCGTTTGGCTGGTTTTTATTGCTGTTTTTCTTGCTCTGCTGCGGTATCATCCCGGTGCCGTTGTCGGTAATCATCAGGGTTTCCAGCAATGGAATCGGCAGGTCGCGGATATATTCGCCGGCGTGCGGGTAGCTTAATGTAGGATATAATGACGCCGCCACCAATGTGTTCGGCGCAATACTGCCGGACTGCAGATAGCGGACGATACCGGCTATTCCTTCGTCAGGCACTGGCGGAGCAACGGTCAACGGTTTAAACATGGATCCATGTGTACCACCGGCAATGGCAACCAGCATTTCTGAATCAATGGTATTGCTGGGAATTTTCACAGAAATCACAGTGTTTTCTGTCGGTTTGCCATACGGACGAATCTTTACATCAAAATTAACTGTATCGCCGGGTTTAACAACTAAACGGTCAGGGATTACTGATTCAATAACCGCGATGTTGCGCTCCGGGTTATAACTCAAGTTCAGATATAAGCGGTTAATTTTTACCGGTTCATACGGATTGTTAATCAGCGCGTCGGAAAGGCGCATGAAATCGCCCATCGGCATGCCGCCGCCGGCCGCCGGTGAAGCCACCATGTGCTGGCGGAGAGTGCCTAATTTATCGGTCATAAATACGGTATCAGCAGTATAAGTGCCTTCGTCAGTCTGCATATTGCCCAATTGACCGGCACCGCCAAGCATCAGCCATGAATAAAGAATGAATGGGGTGAATTGCTGCGAGTTGCAGATGTCAACAGTGACGTTGTTTTTCAATTTGCGGCTGTCATCGGTAAGGGTCATTATCGCGCGGATGGTATCCGGCTCTAAACCGATAGTGCCCGCCAGCGCAAAGTTGCGGTCAGAAACCGCAGTACCCACTCGTCCACATGGCGAGGCTAATTTAAACGAGCCTTGCATGCTGCTGATGATGCCATGAACATAAGCGGCAGACATTGGGAAATTAATCTTGCCCAAACCCATGAAAGGATGGCCGAAACATAAGGCGGTGTTATCCTTTACATAAGTAACGGTACCAACTGCGCTCAGGTTTACGTCGCCTTCAACTAATGAAACAGCTACCGCGGAACCAGCTTCCAACTTGGCATTCGGGTCTAATGTGGTAGTTCCGGCTCCAACGCCGTCCATTGTTGCGCCTTGCATTACCCGCACATTATATTTTTCAAAAACTGCCTGCAGCGGTTTAAGGGCTGAGTCGGGAAGACCGGTAACGAATAACGGGGTGGATACCGGCGATAATATCATGGTGGTCGGGTCAGCCTGGGCGTTTAATTTTGACGCGTCAGTCATGTTGTCAGCGATTTTAACGCGGGTTATTAATTTATCGCCAATTTTCAGGAGGCCTTTTTCCGGTTTGTAAGTTCCGGCGGCAATCTGCTGTGATGACCCGGGTTCGGTGCTGTCCAGCATGGCGGCGATAGGAGTAACGCCAGCTATCGCTTCGTTCTGGAAATTCCAGCCGTAAGCATAAGCGCCGATTAATTTGTCATTAATATAGATTGGGCTGCCGCTCATGCCGGCAACTGACTGCATTTTTCTATCCGGTACCGGGCCGTTGAGGACTTTTATCAGAATCATGTCGAAATTGATGTCAACGTTATGCAATACACCAATTATTTCAACGTCGAATTTTTCAACTTTAGTGCCTTCATATACAGTTTTGCCGTAACCCTGTAATCCGGCATGCAACTGGTCTGCGCTGATAAATTCATTATCATCCCAGGCAAGCTTGGCAAATGCAGAAATATTGCTTATTACGACAATACAAATCAGTAATGCTAACCATTTGAATTTCACTTAAAATTCCTCCTCGCACCCGATTCAACGGGAAGGCGGTAACGTGTCTATTGTTAAAAGCTCAAATTGATGAGCAAACGGTGAAACAAGCTGTTCTATTCTATCTTTACTTAGCGCGCTTGGCAAGAAAAAGAGCGCAAGGCATGCTACTTTTTATCATAAATAGTTAAAAAGGCACGTCCGCATGCGGCCGTGCCTTCTAAAATGTGGGTTGCGATTACTAATTTCCCCCGCCGACTTCTAATTCTGTATGGAATCTGGCAGTTTTGTCCCAATCGCGGGCTTTGCGTTGTACCAGATCCTGGTGCAGCGAACGCAGAATCGCAAACATCCATAAATAGCCGTAAAAGAAATACATCAGCAAACCGACTAACAGGTTTTCTGCTTCCTGTTCACGGTCAAACGACAGGATATACCATAACTGTACAAAATAGATTAGCGTCGCGCATTTCCAGAAATAAAACACTAATTCTGAATTAACACCAACAACGGCAATATCCAAATATGTCAGCACCATGCAGGTCTGGGCGATGACGATTGCCATCAGGAATGTATATGACATGAACAGCATATACAGATTTTCCACGGTGCGCAATTTATCTTTTGACTTATGGAAGTTTTTCAGCAATTTTACAACGGCATAGTTGTTGCCGCGTGCCCAACGGGTGCGCTGTTTCATCCACACCGGCATCGTTTCCGGCTCCTGTTCCCATGACTGTGAATAAGGAACGAAATCAACGCGGTATCCTTCCATATATAAACGAGTGGATAATTCAGAATCTTCCGCCAACGCTTCTTCATCCCAGCCGCCCAGGGCAATCAATACACTGCGGCGAATAGCGTAGTTGGTGCCGGTTAAAAATGCCACATCCATAATAGCGTGGCGGCCAGCCTGCACTACATTCTGGAAGCATAAACCTTCGATATTAACGCAGCGGGTCAGGAAGTTTTGGCGTTTGTTGCCGCAGCGGAACTTGCCAACCACAGCAGCCATTTCCGGCTTGCGCATAAAACGCGCAATAAGGTGCAGCAAAGAATCGGGTTCGGGGCAGTTGTCAGCGTCGTAAATAGCGATAAATTCGTCAGTAACGCGCTCTAATGCCGCATTCAGGGCGGCGGCTTTGCCGCGTCCGCCTTCCGGTTTCTCGCGGTGATATACTTTTACACGGGGATTTTCAATTGCTAAACGGTCCAGGATAGTTGCGGTGTTATCGGTAGATGCGTCATTGATAACCATCAATGTCAATTTTTCTTCAGGATATCGCAATGCCAGCAGAGTACGTATAGTTCTTTCAATCACCATCTCTTCATTATGAGCTGGCACCAAAATAGTTAAAGGGGGATACTGATCCATCTCCGGCAGCGGCTCCTTTATGTCTTTTAAAGCGCGCTGACGATTGATTACCGCACCTAATGCTAAAATAATCTGGTATACCACCATGATCATTACTAAAGCAGTAGACACCATTGCCACATTATGAAGGATTTCCAGCATTTATCATTACCTTTCGGCAGCGTGATTATAATCCATTTCACACCCCACCAAATTATAGCAATAAACTTTCCAGATAGCAATAGCGGCAGGGAGGAATGGGTTGTGGTATATCAGAAATGGCATTCACGATGGAATGATAATATGATGAAATTATATTCAAATGGAGAATAATATGAATAAATTGCCGAAATGTAAATTGCATAGAATGAAAATTTACGATTATTCATCGAATGGTTGTTATTTTATAACAATATGTACCGGTTATTTCAGGCATATTTTGGGGGAAATAGCGATATCAGGTAATCCCTACAAAAAGATACTTTTTGAATTATAAAAACAACAAAAACGTGGCAATCATCCATGATCGCCACGTTTTTATTAAGCCTCTGTGTAACCAAATCCCTTACTTCGACATTTTTACCAGTACCGCTTTGCCAACTACCGTATCACTGGCCGGGGTGGCGATGCCATTGGTGATGTCTTTCCAGGATTGCGCGGTCAGGGTTATTGACTGGGTCGGCGGGTTGGCGGGGTCGATGACCTGTCCGCTGGTGGCGGCGAATCTCAGGCGCATTATCACGCTTTCGCCTGGTTTTACGATGTATGACGACCAGCCGCCGTTGAATACTTTCCGGGTTATATCGATGCCGCTAACGTCGAATACCGTCACTTTCCATTTGGCATTTATCGTTGATGTGGTGGATATCAGGAAATTGTCCGGCTGGTTACCGGTGTTTTTCACCACGATATTAAATTCGCTCTGGCGGTTAATCGGCTGTTCCACCGTCACGGTTTGCAGGGTGCCATCGTTATTTACTACGCCGATACCCATCAGCGGACTGCCAACCTTGGAGTTTGCGATGGCGGCGTCTACACCGGTGGTGGGGACAAATGCCGCGGTGGTGAAGGTGCCAACCGCTGACCAGGTACCCAGGCTGTTGCCGTTTTTGCCGCGAACCCGCCAGTAATAGACGATGCTGTTTGCCAAGGTGGTTGTCAGGCTGGTGATGTTGCTGCCCATTACCGCCCGGGTGGCAAATGTCGTGTCTTTCGACACTTCAATATCATAGGCGACCGCGTTGGCGACGGCGGTCCAGGCGAATGTCGTCTTTATCGGCACATCAATGGCGCTGTCCGCAGGGGTTATCAGGGTAGGCGCGTCCATCTGCGCAGTTTGGGCAGCCGTGGTGAAATACCAGGCGGATGACCAGCCGCTTTCCTGTCCGTTGGCGTCGATTGCCTTGACGTGCCAGTAATAGCGGGTGCTTGCCAACAGGGTGACGTTTTGCGTGGTGGCGGCTCCAGTCAGCACTGTTGCCTTATTGAAATTGTTGTTGGTCGCGTATTGCACGGTATAGTTAACCGCGTTGTCGACCGGCAGCCAGGTCAGCGTCGTGGCGATTGCCGCGCCGGTAGAACCGTTGGTTGGACTGGTGAGTACCGGGAATGCAAGGCCCTGTTTCGCGATAGTGGTGAAACTTGCCGCTGCCGGAGATCCCCAGATAATGCCGTTGCCGCCTTTGACGCGCCAGTAATATTTTGTGCTGTTGTTAAGTGCTGCCACGCTGTATGATGTCGCGGTGACATTCTGTACAGATACGATTGGCGCGGTGAATGCCGCGTCGGTGGCGATATCGACAGCATATACCGTGGAGTTGGCGGTGGATTGCCAGGTCAGCGTCGGATTAGTAATGATATCAATCGCGTTATTCAGCGGATAGGTAAGCACCGGGGTGCCAATCGCCGCCTGCGCCTGGGTGGTGAATGCCCATTTTATGGAAAACGCGCTTTGCAGGTCGTTGGCGTCAATTGCCCGCACTCGCCAGGTATAGAGTGTTGCAGCGGCTAAATTATACTGTATCGTTGCCGAGGTGGCAGTAACAATCTGAGACTCAATGGGAACCGTCGCACTGGCTGCGCTGTAAAGTTCGTATTCATAACTGACAGCATTATTTACCGGTTGCCATGCAATGGTTGTTGGCATGGCAATTTTTATTGCTCTATTCGCTGGTGACAATAACACTGGGGTTGCCAGGGTAGGTTTTGCGGTAATAGTAACACTTGCCGTTGCCGTACCTGCCGCAGATTTAGCGGTGACAACGAATGTTCCGGCCGTATTCCCCGCGGTAAATAACCCGGTATTGCTGATAGTTCCGCCGGTTGCGGTCCAGGTAATGCCAGCCGCCGGAGTGGCGGTGAATTGTTGAGTGGCGCCGGTGTTAAGGGTTGCGGTTGGCGGGGCTATGGTTAGGGTTGGGGCTGTGCCGTTACCGATGGCATAAAATAAATCGTTACCTGACCCATATTCTCCTATATAAATAGTACCATCTGCACTGATAGCAGGACTACTGGTTGTTACTGAAGAAGTCAGGTTAATAGACCATTTTTTAGTACCATTTGGATTAACTGCATAAACTTTATTATCTTCAGCTCCAAAATAGATTACACCATTTGCATCAATAGCCGGACTCGATTCAACCCTATTTCCAGCAGTAAATGCCCATTTTTGTGTACCGTTTGGATTAAGTGCATAAAGTTTATTATCATTTGATCCAACATAAATTGTTCCATCAACACCTATAGCCGGACTTGATTCTACTACATCTCCGGTTGTGAATGTCCATTTCTTAGTACCATCAGGGTTGACTGCATAAACTTTTTTATCACTATTTCCAATATAAATAGTACCATCAGTACCGATGGCTGGACTGGAGAACATGATGCTGCCTCCGGTAGTAAATGCCCATTTTTGTGTACCATCTGGGTTGATAGCATATAATTTTGTATCTAACGACCCAACGTAAATAGTGCCGTCCGTACCGATAGCCGGACTTGAATCTACTTCTCTACCCGTTGAGAATGACCATTTCTGTGAGCCATCAGGTTTTATTGCATAAACTTTTCCGTCCTTAGACCCTACATATATTGTACCATCAATATCAATAATTGGACTTGACAAGACCTCATTAGTGGTGGCAAATTTCCATTTTTGTGTACCATCAGAATTAATTGCATAAACATTTTTATCTAATGAACCAACATAAATAGTACCATCTGGTCCAAGTAACGGACTGGATTGTACATGATCTCCTGTTGTAAATGTCCATTTCAAAGTACCTGTTTGATTAAGTGCATATATTTTATTATTCATTGAGCTAAAGTAGATGGTACCATCAGTGCCAATGGTTGGACTAGATAATATAAGATCCTTTACAAGATATGTCCATTTCTCTATCGGATATGTTGGTCCAATATACGGACTGCGTCCAGTATGTTGAAGGTCATGACGGAACATAGGCCATGGGTCATTACTTTTTGGTGCACCAGCAATAATCGCAAAATTAGCCGCGCTCTTGCTTTGCACCGTGACGTCTGCCAAATCGATAATCTTTACCTGGTAGTCGGTACCCACCGCTTGATTCGCCGGAACTGTCCAATTAAATGAACCGGTATTCGAGGCGCTGGCGATAATCGTGCTGTTAAGGACGCCGCCTTTGAAAAGGTCAATTTTAACATTCCCCGGTACGCCGGTAGATGTCCAGGTTATTGGGTGTGCGCTGCCTTGCTGCCACTGTTCGCCGCCATTGGGCGCGGTGATGGTGATAGCTGGTGAAGCTGTCTTAGTGGTGACTTCAAAATCTGCAGCACTCTGGGCAGTTAACACACCACCGGGCCAGGTAGAAATTTGTATGCGATAATCTATTCCCGGCACCGTTGTAAAGTTTATATCCCAGTTGTACGAGCCGGTATCCGGTATATTGGCAGCAATAGTATTAACCATTTTGCCACTCTTTAAAATATCTATTTTCAAATTCCCCGGGTTGCCGGTTGATGTCCAGGTGACTGGGTAACGTGTCATCTGTTGCCACTTTTCACCACCATTTGGAGATGTAACAGTGAGAGTAGCATTTTGAATTGCAGGGACAATCGCAAAATTAGTCGCGCTCTTGCTTTGAACCGTGACGTCTGCCAAATCGATAATTTTTACCTGGTAGTCCGTACCTGCCGCCTGATTCGCCGGAACTGTCCAGTTAAATGAACCGGTATTCGTGGTACTGGCGATAATCGTACTGTTGAGGACGTTACCTTTGAAAAGGTCAATTTTCACATTCCCCGGTACGCCGGTAGATGTCCAGGTTATCGGGTGTGCGCTGCCTTGCTGCCACTGTTCGCCGCCGTTAGGTGATGTTATGGTAATGGTCGCAGCCGGTGCGGCGCCGGTGATTTCGAAATCCGCCGCGCTCATACTATTTATAGCTGGGTCGGCAATAGATGATATCTTAAGCCGATAATCTGTCCCTGCTGGTGCTATTGCGGCAGCTAATGTTATAGTAGCTCCGTTTCCTGTATTTGGTATATTGGCAGAAATGGTTCTTAAAAATACGCCAGCTTTATAAAGGTCAATATTCAGATTTCCTGTTACATTTGCCGATGTCCAGAATATATTTTCTGGTACTCCCTGCTGCCATTTTTCTCCGCCATTGGGAGTGGTTATAATGATGGTGGGTTTTGGCGCAGTAATAGTAACACTCGCCGTCGCCGTGTCAGTTGTATTTTTAGCGGTAACAGTATATGTTCCAGCCGTATTCCCCGCGGTAAATAACCCGGTATTGCTGATAGTGCCGCCAGTTGTGGTCCAGGTAACGCCTGCTGCCGGGTTGGCGGTGAATTGCTGGGTTGCTCCAGTGTTAATGGTTGTGGTTGGCGGGGTGATTGATAGGGTTTGTGTGCCACTTCCAATAGCATATAATTTTCCATCCATTGACCCGATATAGACAGTCCCGTCTACACCTATTACTGGACTGTCCCATACCTCACCCCCTGTTGTAAACGCCCAGCGTTGTGTGCCGTCGGGGTTAATGGCGTAGAGTTTCTTATCGTATGACCCGACATATACCGTCCCGCCTGCATCGAGAGTTGGACTGGACCATATCTTATCCCCGGTTGTGAAGTTCCAGCGTTGCGTACCGTCGGGGTTGATAGCATATAATTTATGATCGGATGACCCTACATATACCGTCCCGTCCGCACCAAGTGCTGGACTTGACTCTATTATATATCCTATCGTAAACGCCCAGCGTTGCGTACCGTCGGGGTTGACAGCGTAGAGTTTCCCATCATTTGACCCGACGTAAACTGTCCCATCCGCACCGAGAGCCGGACTGGACGATATCTTATCCCCGGTTGTGAAGTTCCAGCGTTGCGTACCATCGGGGTTGACGGCGTAGAGTTTTTTATCAAGTGACCCGACGTAAACCGTCCCATCCGCGCCAAGTGCCGGACTGGACGATATCCCTCCCCCTGCCGTAAAGGCCCAGCGTTGCGTACCATCGGGGTTGACCGCGTAGAGTTTATTATCAAGTGACCCGACGTAAACCGTCCCGTCTGCACCGAGTGCCGGACTGGACGATATCCCTCCCCCCTGCCGTAAAGGCCCAGCGTTGCGTACCGTCGGGGTTGACGGCGTAGAGTTTATTACTATCGAATGACCCGACGTAAACCGTCCCATCCGCGCCAAGTGCCGGACTCCATACCACATCCCCTGTCGTGAAAGCCCAGCGTTGTGTACCGTCGGGGTTGACGGCGTA
>Ga0194053_10000009_pt1 | contig 149659 bp, 121 predicted proteins | sample SepL228m_MetaG_FD_161684 | JGI IMG/M metagenome (GOLD analysis project Ga0194053, IMG submission 161684) | Anoxic zone freshwater microbial communities from boreal shield lake in IISD Experimental Lakes Area, Ontario, Canada - Sep2016-L227-8m | ecosystem: Environmental > Aquatic > Freshwater...
GTTTGCGGCATTCAGACGCGAGCGTTCCCAGAAAAATACCGCCGGGCAGTTTCGCTGGTAAAGATGATTCCAACCGGGTCGAAACTGCGGGAAACCCGTCCGCCGCTACTCGGGTGCCGGCTCGCCGACGGCGACCTCGTAGGCATCAACCTTCGGCACATTGGCCGCGAAAGATTTTGTGCCGGGCATAATTTCGAAGCGCGGGTCGAAATCCACCATCGTGGAAGCGAGTTTGGCCAGAACGCCAACATCCCCTTCCGTCTTGGCGGTTCCGTCCTTGATTTGAGCTTCGAGCGTTTTGGCTCCCATCATTGTCTTTTCGAGATCCGAGCGGTTGATGGTGAGGGTGAGGTCCGGGGATTTGGCGAGAAAGCCTTCGAGGTTTGTGAGGGTGGCATTCTCCAGTTCGACAACGAACTTTTCCCCGTTGTCCGGTGTGATGAGGTTGATCGTGAACCGCATGCCTTGAGCCTTGCGGCTGTCCATGCGGATGCCGAGAAAATCAAGGAAGAGCCCGGTGGACATGGCGCGGACCACGTCCGGGCTGGACGAGTCGGCGGTGTTCCCCTCTGGAATTCCGGTCCTCAACTCGTAGGTGGCGGCGAGGTAGCTGTTCCTGAGTCCGGGATTTTCCTGCTGGTAACCGATCTGCTCGAAAACATCGGCCAAGAGGTCTTTGGCCGCTTGGTTTTTCGGCTCGGCCTGGACCAGTTTGTCGAGGATTTCCTGGGCCAGAAAATATTTCCCCTCGTTGTGGAGCTGCTGCCCGCGCGCGAGGATTTTCTCGGGGCCGCCCATCATCTCGACGTAGAGCGGGGCGGAGTCGGCAGGCGAGAGAGGGATAAGCGTCGCCGGATTCGCATCCCAGAATCCGAGGAAGCGCTGGATGACCCCCCGGCTGTTGTGCTGGGGCGAGCCGTGATATCCGCGTGCGAACCACTTGTCTTGCAGGCTGGGCGGAAGTTCGTAGACATTGTGGATCTGGTTGATCGTGACGCCCTGGTTCGCGAAGTGCAGGACCTGGTTGTTCATGTTGGCGTAGAGATCCCGCTGGCCGCGCAGCACTTCCTGGATCCGCGCATTGCCCCAGCGCGGCCAGTGGTGCGACGCAAACATCACCTCCGCCTCCATCCCGTAAAGATAGAGCGCCCGGCTCAGATACTTCGACCAGTTGAGCGGATCGCGCACCGGCGCCCCGCGTAGCGTGTAGATATTGTGCAGCCCGTTGATCACATTCTCCGCCATCCACAACGCCTTTTTTTCGGGGATGTAGGTGTTCATCTCGACCGGCGCCTCGGTGTTGGGCGTGAGCTGGAAAACCATCTTCACGCCATCGACCTCGATTTCTTCGATCGGCTTTTCGATCAGCTTGGTGGGCGCGATCAAGCCCGGGGTGCCGCGCGAGATGCCCTGGCCGAGGCCCTGCCCGACATACCCGTGCGGCGCGCGAGGCAGCAGCGAACCGTATTGGTAAAACAGACGCCGGTTCATCGCGTTCCCGGCAAAGACGTTTTCGGCGATCGTATGGTCGAGGAAATTGCGGGGGGCGATGACGGGGATCTTCCCCGAGCGCACGGCCGCTACGTCCACAATTCCGTGCACCCCGCCCCAGTGGTCGCCATGCGTGTGGGAATAGATCACCGCCGAGACCGGCAGCCCGCCGCCGACATGCTCCTGAAACAGCTTCCACGCAGCCCGCGCGGGTTCCGCCGTCACCAGCACGTCGTAGGCGATCCAGCCGGTCTTGCCTTTGATGAACGTGATATTGGCGAGGTCGAATCCGCGCACCTGATAAATCCCCGGGACCACCTCGTAGAGCCCGTAGTTGTTGTTCAACAACGACTGGCGGTGCAGCGAGGGATGGATGCTGTCGAATTCCTCCTTCTGGTTCAGGAATTGGAACTCCTCCATGTCCCACGCGACATGCCCGCCATCGGCCATGATTTTCATGTCCTTCATGGGGGCGATCAGTCCCCGCTCCTGCTCGTCGAAATCCCTCGTGTCGGAAAACGGCAGCGCCGTTTTTGCCTTTTCGAGGATTTCGATGGTGAATTTCGACGGGGCCTTGCCCTTCGGGTGAAAATGCCCTTTCAGCGGCTGAGCTGGCTGCGGGCGCGCTGACGCCTCCTCCGCGAGCATGCCGACAGGAATCGCAAATGCTGTCCCGGCTGCGGCGAGCCCTCCGAGAAAATGCCGGCGGGGGATCATCTTTTCGTTCTGAGCGGGGGGATTTTTCATGGGATTGAAAACTAGAATTCGATGCGCATGAGCCGGACGCCGGATGGCGAACGGAAATCGCGCGGCGTCAATTTGTTGTCCTTGTAGAAATCGGTGTAGCGGCGGGTCAGGTCCAGGAACTTGGTGTTAGAGCTGAACCGGATCAGCTCCGTGCGCGTGACCACTCCATCCTTGTTTTGGTCAACCAGCAGGAAGCACTTTTCCGAACCGCCGGCACGGGTCCATTCCGCCAGCGTCACTCTACCGTCCTTCTTGGCGTCGGCCTTCTCGATCACGTAGTCCGCATAGGCGGGACCGACTGTCCGCAACGTCAGAGGAACGTCCCAGTCCGCCCCTTTTTTGGGAGCGCTCTGGCAGGAAGTGAGAATGGCGGCGGCAGAAATGAGGAGGAGTGATCGCATGGTCTGGTAGTATTTGTTGAGGTGGATGGCGCAGCGCTACTGGCAATACGAGGGTTTGAATCGCAGCCGCGAATAATTCGAGCCTTTTTTCGCTGACCGCAACAAGTTTTCCACATCGAACACTCGACAGGGCGGCTCTGGACCGATTATGAAGCCAATGAAATGTCCCACTCTATGAACCGCTCACTGATCCTGCTGGTTTCTTTGTCGCTTCTTCTTCCGGCAGCGGGTTTCGCCGCGCCCGACCGCAATGGGGCCATCGCTGCCATGCGCGCGCTTCCGATCCAATACCGGAGCGGAATTCTGAGACTCTCGGCGGACCACGGAAAACCCACGCCGCCTTACTGGGCCATCATCGCCCGGAATCCGACTCGGAGGGGGCTGCCCACCAGCATCACGGTCACCGGGGGGCAGGTCACCTCGGAACGCGCGACGTTGAATCCCCGGGCCCTGATCAGCGGAGATTCACCGATCACTTTGGGCCGGGTCCGGATCGACTCGACGGAGGCCTGGCGGATAGCGGGGCGGTTTGCTTCGGATCGCGGGCGCCGTCTCGACAGCGTAAGCTACGTGCTGCAGCAGCGCGGGAGCAACGCCACCCCGGTCTGGTCGATCTGGTGCTACGATTCCCGCGGGCGCTACATCGGATTCTTGTCACTCCTTGCCTCGACAGGAGCCATCTTGTCCACCGACTAGCCCGGACAAATCACGCCCCGATTTGTGAGGCCGCAGGTTGTCGCTGCGGTCTGTGACCGTCGGACGATCTGGGGACAAGCGGGAATCGTCGCTCACAGACCGCCGCGAGAACTCGACCATGGGCGATGCGGGTCAGAACAGCTCCTGCTGGCCGGGCGACACCAGCTTCGTGGCCTCGATCTGCACCTCCTGGAGGAGTCCCTTGAACTCGCATTCGCGGAGGGCCTGGATCAGTTCCGGATATTTTGGGCGGATCTGAAATGTGGGCCATGCGTGCGGCAGGGGAAGATCCTCATCCAAGCGGACCATCTCGCGGTTGGCGGCGATCAGCCCGCGCGAAGCGATGATTTTTTCCCGCAGCTTGGGGTTCAAAATCGAGTCCGGGTTGGCCAAAAGGTTTTCGATCGATCCATGTGTCGTGATCAACGCGACCGCGGTCTTGTCTCCGATCCCGGGCACGCCGGGGATGTTGTCCGAGCTGTCTCCGGTCAGGGCCAGCACGTCTGCAATCTGTGAAGGAAGGACCCCCCATTTTTTTCGGACCTCCGGAACGCCGAGGAGGCAAAACCCTTCACTGCCGGCATCAGTCTTGGCCGTAGAGTAGATCCGGATCCTGTCGCAGGTGAGCTGGAGGATGTCTTTGTCATTCGTGGCGATAATCACTTCAGCCCCCTCCGCCGAAGCCGCCCGCGCGTAGGAGGCAATCAGGTCGTCCGCCTCGGTGTTTTCGGCACTGACGCTGGCTGGCCCGAAGAGCGGGATGTTCTCCTGCAGCCACTCCTCCTGCGGTCGGAGGTCGTCGGGCATCTCCGTCCGGTTCTGCTTGTATTCCGGCTGCAGGGTGGTCCGCCGGGTTGGGAGCCCGCTGTCCCAGATGACGGCGGCGAGGTCGGGCTTCAGGTCGGCCAGCATTTTCCGGATCGCCTTGGCGTAGCCGTAGATCGCGTTCGTCGGCTCGCCGCGCGAGTTCCGAAGCCCGCGGATCGCGTAAAACGAGCGGTAGAGGTAGTAATGTCCGTCAACCAGGAGCAGTCGCATGAGGGGAAAAACATGCCTTCTCCTGCGGGGGGAACCAAGCGGAATCCTTCCGAGGCGCTTGACGCAGGGGGATGAACTCCCTTAATTATCACCCCTCCTGATGAGATCCTGTATTTTCATGTTCCGCACCGCCGTATTCCTTTCGGCGATGGCGCCGGTTTTCGGGCAGAATTCGAGGCAGCAGGCACAACCCACCCCGGCCCCCACCGTCAAGATTTCGTCCGACGATCAGGCGAACTTCGATCTGGCGAAGGAGTATGACGAATCCGGAGCCGCCCAGCAGGCGATCGCCGCCTACAAGCAGTTCATCAAGAGCTCGCCCGCATCGCCACTCGCGTCCAGAGCGCAATACCGGATCGCGGAACTTTACGAGTCGGCGGGGGAGCTCAGCAAAGCGTTCGATGCATATCAGACGCTGATCACCCGCTACCCGGACACACCGGAATTCGAGAAGTCGGTGACCAGGCAGGTCCTGATTGCGAACGCGTTTCTCGCCGGCCGCAAGCTGAAATTTTTCGGGCTCGAGATTGTACCGTCCACCGACCGGGCGGAGACGATGTTTGCCTCGATCATCAAGAACGCGCCGTTCAGCAAAAATGCGCCGATCGCGCAGTTCAACCTCGGTCTGACCTACGAGAAGCAGGGCAAGCTCAAGGAGGCGGCCGGAGCGTATCAGACGGTTCTCGACAAATATCCGACCAGCTCCATCGCGGATGATGCCCTCTACCAGATCGGATACATCTACATGCAGGTCGGAAGGACCGGAAAATCCCAGGACCTGTCGGCGCTGGTCATCGCAAAAAACACCTTTGAAGATTTTCTTCTCCAATACCCGAACAGCGAGAAAGCAGCGCAGGCCAAAGACAACCTGAAATCGATCACCGGCAAGGAATCCGGCGATCTGCTCGCGATCGCCCAGTTCTACGACCGCTACAAAAACTACCGGTCCGCGGCGATCTACTACAACGATGTGATACGCCGCCAGCCCGGGACCAAGGAAGCCGAGCTCGCCCGCAGCCGGATTGAGACTCTTCGCAGCGATGTCGGCGACGATGCCCTGAGGACCGGGCCGGAGCGCGCGGAGACGGGCGAGAAGGCCGCCCTGCGCCGCCGTCTGCAAGCCCAGGTGGAGACTTCGGCTCTGGCGGATTTTAACGGCCCCTCGCGGAAGGACGTTGTTCCCGACGAGCTGCCCGTCGTCAACAAACCGAAGCTCCGCACGGAGGCACGGGACGTGCGTCCGCTTCCCTCGGTCGAACCTGCTCTTCCCACACAATGAAGTCTCCCGCCATTCTTGTCCTCGCCGTTTCTCTTCTGCTCACGGGGTGCGGGTATAAACTCGGGGAGATCCGCCCCACGCCGATGCGCGCGGTGAGGACGCTCGCCGTTCCCACTTTCAAAAACAGAACGTTCATGCCGCGGATCGAGGTGCTTTTTGCCGACACCCTGGTGAAGCGGTTCCAGCAGGACGGCACGTACGAAATGGTTGCCGATGACAAGGCTGACGCCATCGTGTATTGCACCATCGACAAGATCGAGCGGAGGGCGCTGCGGTCCGTTCAGAACGATGTGCTGGCGACGAGCGAATACGGCCTGAGGGTTTTCGTCAAATACGAGGTCCAGGACCGGGTAACGGGAGCAATCCTGCTGCAGGGAAACGCCCAGGGAAACACCTCGTTCTTCAGCGGAAACGATCTCGTGACGATCGAGCGGCAGGCCATGTCCAACGCGGCTTCGGACCTTGCCAATAATATCATGGCAGAAGTCTCCGAGGGCTGGTAACGGGATCATCCCGTGTTGAGCATCGTCCCCACTCCCATCGGCAACCGGCAGGATATCACCCTCCGGGCCATCGAGGTGTTGCGCGCCGCGGATCTTGTCGCGGCCGAGGACACAAGGCACAGCGGCATGCTCCTGCAACACTTGGGCCTCAAAAAACCGTTCGTAAGTCTCCACGAACACAACGAGGCCTCGCGCTCGGCTGAGCTTGTGGACCGGATGGCCGCCGGTGCGCATGTCGCGCTGATCACCGATGCCGGGATGCCCGGCATTTCGGATCCCGGTCACCGGTTGATCCGGTCCTGCATCGAGCGCGGCATCCCGCTGACCGTTCTCCCCGGCCCATCGGCGGTCCTCACTGCGCTTGTGGGATCGGGGTTTCCCGCCGATCGGTTCTATTTCGGAGGTTTCCTGCCGGTGAAAAGCGGCCGCCGCGCGGCCGAGATCGCGCGGGCGGCGGAGCGCCGTGAAACCAGCATCTATTTCGAGTCTCCCCACCGGATTGTCCGCACGCTGGAAGCCCTCAAGGAAACGTGTCCCGGCCGACTGGTCTGCGTGGCGAGGGAACTGACCAAGACGTTCGAAGATTATCAGCGCGGAACCCCGGAAGCCCTGCTCGCGCATTTTCAGAAGCAGCCTGCCAAAGGGGAGATCACCCTCCTTGTTGCCGCGATGGAGAAAGGGATGCATGCTTCCGCCGGCGAAGAATAGCATCCCTGCTGGAGGACGGTGGCTGAGACTGGGTCTGGCCGTCTCCATCCTCCTCGTGCTGGGTTTCGCGGCGCTGCCGCCCATGGGCAGCCACCCCCCCTTCCTGACGTGCGCATTCCATGCGATCAGCGGGCTCCCGTGCCTTTTTTGCGGGGGCACCCGGGCTGCGCGCGCGATCCTGCACGGGAATCCAGGCGTGGCGCTTTACTTTAACGCCCTTGCTTTCCCAGCGATCGCGACCGTCGCAGCGGCTTTTGTTGTGCTGCTCGTCGAGGCGGCGGCGGGCCGCCCGATTGCCTTGCGGGAAACTCTCCTCCGCCGCCTCAACCGTTTTGTTCCGGCTCTGCTTTTCCTGGCTCTGGTCTGGTGGATTTTCCATGTATACGCCGCACTCCGGACCCCGAAGCCCGAACTCGTGAACCTCGGGAATCCGATCGCGGCCTGGGCGAGAGCAATCGTGGAAAACGGCAGACGTTGAGCGCCGGCCCGCTTGTCTCGCTGGCGGAATACGCGGTTCCACCACCATTCGCCGCAGATCTTGATAATTCGCTTTTTGCCCCGCGAGAATTGGGGTAGGGAATATCGGGGCTGACACCCGAAATTCCTGCGAACCCGTGACTCAGATGAACACCACACCGGATACGAGCCCGGGTATCCCGGGTCCTGGAAAATGGATCGTGGCATTCCTTGTATTCTTGCTGGTTCTGGCGGGTGCGGGAGTCTGGCTTTTCTTGTCAGAGAGCGCACGGATCCAGCGGGACAGGTATGAGGACCTCGCGGCGATCGCCAAGCTGAAGACCCGGTGGATCGTCAATTGGCGGGACCGTTTTTTCAACGGGATCGGAACGCTGGCCAGCAACGCGGTTTTTGCGCGGTCCGTTGCGGAGTTTTCCAGGAACCCGGACGATCCTGAGCTGCGCGCCGCAGTCGAGGGTTGGATCCGCCACCAGCTTGAGTGGACGGGCGATGATGCCATGGCGCTCTACACGCCCGATGGACGGTTGATGCTTGCGGCAGGGGCAGGTGAAGAGGGAGCTGACCTATCCCAGGTCCTGGCAACTGCCATCGAAAAAGGCGGGCCGGTGCTTTCGCGACTGCACAAAACCAGTTCCGGCAACATCCAGATCACCGCCGCGTGTCCGGTGAACGGAAAGGACGGGATTCCCGTTGCGGTGGTCGCAATCTTCGAGAGCGCCAAAAAGGAATTGTATCCGCTCCTCGAGGAGTGGCCCGCCCGCAGCAGGACGGCCGAGACGCAGCTTGTCGAGCGCGACGGGGACGCCGTCCTCTATCTGAACCGGCTGCGCTTCAATCCGAACAGCAAACTGGAATTCCGGATCCCCCTGGCCAGGTCCGACGTTGCGGCGGTCCATGCGGTGCTTGGAGGTCGCGGAAAATACCACGGGAAAGACTACCGGGGAGTCGAGGTGCTCAGCGACCTGCGTCCGGTCCCGGAATCGCCTTGGTTTATGGTCGCAAAAATCGACCGGGGGGAAGCGTATGCGGAGCTCGGTGAGACGATGGATATTCTGATTTTCGTCGGCGCGTGCCTGTCGTTTGCTGTCGCCGCCGCGATGGCGGCGATGTATCGGGGGGGCCAGATCCGGTTTCTGAACGAGCTGGACAAGGAGCGAGCGGCATCCGAGGAGAGCCTCCGGCAGCTTAATGCGCACCTTGAGGAACGCGTGGCCAGGCGCACCTCGCAGTTAGCCGCGTCGAATGCCGAGCTCGAGGCGTTCGCCTATTCGGTCTCGCACGATCTTCGCGCTCCGCTCCGCGCCATCGAGGGGTTCGCCGCGATCCTCGACGAGGAATACGGGCCGCAGTTTGACGACGAGGGGAAGCGCCTCCTCGGGGTCGTCCGGTCGAACACGACGAAGATGGATCATCTGATCCACGGCCTTCTCGATCTTTCGCGGATTGTGGGTGCAGAGCTTGTGCTGACGGAGGTGGACATGACCGAACTGGCCCGCTCGGTCTGGGAAGAGATTCAGACCCCGGAGGAAGCGCTGAGCTTTGATTTCCGGCTCGCGCCGCTGCCATCCGCGCGGGGAGATGTCTTGCTCCTGCGTCAACTTTGGACCAACCTGCTTTCCAATGCCGTGAAATACACCGCGCCGAGGGAAGTGCGGCGCATCGAAGTCGGCACCATAGAGGAAAAAGACAGTGTTTGCTACTTCGTCAAGGATTCGGGAGTGGGATTCGATCCCGCCCATGCGGAGAAACTTTTCGGGCTTTTCCAGAGGTTGCACAAAAACCCGGAGTTCGAGGGCGTTGGCATCGGCCTCGCGAATGTCCTGCGGATCGTGCAAAGGCACGGCGGCACCGTGCGCGCCGAGAGCAGCCCCGGAGCGGGCGCCACGTTTTTTTTCACCCTGCCAAAGCAAGCCAAACCATGAGTGATTATCCCGTTCGCTGAGCCATGCCGGATACCTCCGACCAGAAGCTGCGCATCCTCTTCATCGAGGACAACCCGCATGATATCGAACTCGCGGAGCGGGCGCTGCGCCGCGAGCGGTTTGAATTTCTCTCGCGGTGCGAGCAGGACGTTCCGGGCGTCACGCGCGCGCTGGAGGAATTTTCCCCGGATGTCATTGTCTGCGACTATTCGCTGCCGGAGTTGGACGGACTCAGGGCCCTGCGGCTTTGCAAAAGGATTCTACCCGCCACCCCATTCATCCTGCATACGGCGGCTCTCGGCGACGAGGCTGCCGGGATCTGCATCCGTGCGGGGGCTGACGATTACGTGCTGAAGCAGAATATCGCGCACCTGCCGTTTGCCGTGCAGATCGCGCTCGAACGGCGCCGGGCCCAGAAGGCCGAGCAGGCTGCCGAGATCAAGTTGGTCACGCTTCTCCGTGCGGTCGAGCAGAGCCCAGCCTCGATCCTTATCACCGGAACGACCGGAAACATCGAATACGTCAACCCGAAGTTCCTTCAGGTCACCGGCTACTCCCGCGAGGAGGTGATCGGCCAGAACCCCCGCATCCTGAAATCCGGAAAACAACCCGAAGAGTTCTACGCGGATCTTTGGAAGACGATCTCCTCAGGGGAGCAATGGCAGGGCGAGATCGAGAATAAAAAGAAGGATGGCGAGCCGTTCTGGGAGTCGGCCAGCATCTCCCCGATCCGGGACGAACACGGAGCGATCACTCACTATCTGGCCGTCAAGGAGGACATCACCGCCCGCCGGGATGCGGAGGAACGCGCCCGCCGGGAAAGCGCCCTGCTCGGCCAACTGATCGGCACGATCCCGGACCGCGTCTATTTCAAAGACAGGGACTACCGGTTTGTCAAAGTGAACGATGCCGTTCTTCAATGCCTCGGCGTGAAGAGCCTGGAAGAGGCTGTCGGGCGCAGGGATTCGGACTTTTTCCCGAGGGAATACGCGGAGAAATCCCTCGCGGATGACCGGTTTGTCATCGAGACCGGGCAGAACCTGATCGGCACCGAGGAACAGCTCTTGTTGCCCGACGGCACAAAACGCTGGTTTTCCACCACCAAGGTCCCGCTCCGCGACCCGCTGGGAAACGTCACAGGCCTCATGGGCATCACCCGGGATATTACGGGTTTGAAGACAACGGAAACCCGGTTGAGGGAGTCGAACGTCCGGCTCAAGGAGGCGCTCGCACGCGCCGGCGAGCTGGCCGAAAAAGCGGAGGCGGCGAACTCCGCCAAGAGCGATTTTCTGGCGAACATGAGCCACGAGATCCGCACGCCAATGAACGGGGTCATCGGGATGACCGACCTCCTCCTCGAAACCGGTCTGAATGCCGAGCAGATCGAGTATGCCGAGACCATCCGCTCGTGTGGCGAGTCCCTGCTGTCGCTCATCAACGACATCCTCGATTTCTCGAAGGTCGAGGCCGGGCAGCTCAAGCTGGAGAGTTTGGATTTCGATCTCCGGACGACCCTTGAGGACACCGTGGAGATCCTCGGATTCAAGGCGCAGGAAAAAGGGCTCGACGTCGTCTGCCTGGTTGACCAGCAGGTGCCCGCATTTTTGCGCGGCGACCCGGGCCGGTTGCGGCAGATTCTTTTCAACCTGATCGGAAACGCGATCAAGTTCACCCAGCGGGGCGGTGTCTCCATGCATGTGGAGTGCCTTGCCGGGACCGACACGTCGGCCGTCCTGCGTTTCAGCGTGGCAGACACCGGCATCGGCATCGACAAGGAAAAGCAGGGCTCGATTTTCTCGAAATTCACGCAGGCTGACACCTCCACCACACGGGAATTCGGAGGCACGGGGCTCGGCCTCACGATTTGCCGGCAACTGGTGAATCTCCTCCAAGGCGAGATCGGTGTGACCAGTGAGCCGGGCAAGGGCTCTACTTTTTGGTTCACGGCGGTTTTTGCCATTCCTCCCGCCGGCACGGTCAAACCTCTTCCGAAGGAGGCGGACATTTCCGGGGCAAGAGTCCTGCTGACTGATGATTTCAAAACGAATCGTGTCTTTGTCAGCACCCTTCTGAAAACCTGGGGATGCCGGCCCGACGAGGCATCGGAGGCCGAGGCTGCGCTCCACCTTCTGAGGAAGGCGGTCCAGGAGGGCGACCCCTACGCCGTTGCTCTTTTGGACATGCACATGCCCGGGATGGATGGAGCAGAGCTTGGACGGCTGATCAAGGAGGATGACGAAATCAAGGCGACCCGGCTGGTGATGCTCACCTCCCTCGGGAAGCGCGGGGATGCGGAGCGGCTGTCGGGCGTCGGTTTTTCGGGCTACCTCCCGAAACCGATCCGCCCCGCGCTCCTGAGAAAATGCCTGGCTCTCGTGATGGGCCGGGAGGAGGCTACCGGCTCCGACCAGGATCTGATCACCCGCCACACCGTGGCGGAGACATCGCGGAGGAGGCTGCGCGTCCTCGTGGCGGAGGACAACACCACGAACAGGATCATCGCGATCAAAATGCTAGAAAAGCTCGGCCATGTCGCCGAGGCTGCGGGCAATGGCAGGGAGGCGATCGATTCGCTGCGGCGGATGCCTTACGATCTGGTTCTCATGGACTGCCAGATGCCGATCATGGACGGATTCGAGGCGACCAGGGTGATTCGCGATCCCGGCTCGCGAGTCAGGAATTCGCGGATCCCGATCATCGCGCTGACCGCCCATGCCTTAAAAGGCGACCGCGAACTTTGTCTGGATGCCGGAATGGACGACTACCTCTCGAAGCCGGTCAATCCCCGGGATCTCGCGGCGGCGTTGGACCGCTGGAGCGCGCACGGATCGCATTCGGGCATGGTGGTGGTCGACACACCATCCGCGGAGCACAATGGCCTCCGCGATTTCGACCGGGAGGGTTTTCTGGAAAGAACCATGGGCGACCGTGACCTGGCCGCCGAGATCGCCGTCGCCTTCTTGGCGGATGCGCCGCTGACATTCGCGAACCTCTCCGCCGCCATCGGTTCCGGCGACTCGGAAGCCGCAGGCAAATTCGCGCACACTCTGAAAGGATCGAGCGCGAACATGGGCGGAGAGAAACTCAGCCAGATCGCCGCTCAGATGCAGGCCTCCGGCAAGGACGGGGATCTCGGCCGGCTTTCGGAGCTCCTCCCCGCTGCCGAAGCCGCCTTCCAATCGCTGCTCAGCGGGCTGAAAACCGAGTTCAAGCTCCCGGGCTGAGACGCGGGCTAGTCTGTCTTGCTGAGCCGCTCGACCGGTTTGTCGAAAAGGAGGCTGTGCGCCTCGCGCAGGATCCCGGGGATCCGGTCGCGGAACGGGCTGGCTTTCAGTGTCGCTGACAGATCCGGAATCTCGGCGGAATTTTTTCCCGGGAACCAATGCCCGGCCTGCCCGAGCAGGTTGTAGCGCATTTTTCCGAAGGCCACCATGTCGAGCGATCTGGCGTAGTTGAAGAGCCGGAGAATCTCCCAGATGTTGATCTCTCCCGGGCAGTCCTCCCACTTGGGAATTCCCTTTTCCCAGTCGCGGCACCAGTCCGCGCCCAAGGCATCTTCCATCGCCGAGCCAAGACGCTTGTCGATTTCGGCCACATGCTTCTCCGCCTCCGGGAGAAATTCCAGCGAGCGGATGTGTTCATCGAAATCCGACGGTCGGGCGGCGCCGATCGACAGGGTGTGGATGTCCGGGTTGTGGAGGCAGAAGAGGTTATTGAACGCGATGGGGCTGAGCGGATCGCAGAGCCGGACGAGTTTATCGGGAGGCTCGTAAAGTTTTCCGCCCTTGTCATTCGGGCTGATGATGAAGAGCCCCATATCGTGGCGCTTGGCGGCCTCGATGGCACGCTCGTTCGAGCAGTTCACCCAATACCAGTGGAGGTTCACGTAGTCGAACTCCCCGGTTTCGATGGTTTTGCAGATGACGTCGCAGTCGCCGTGAGTCGAGAATCCGATGAAGCGGGCGCGCCCTTCCTTCTGGATTTCGCGGGCGACAGCCAGCGCCCCCCCCGGCGCGAGGGCTTCTTCGAGGACCTGCGCGTTGTTGATCCCGTGGAGCGCGAGAAGATCCACGTGGCCGAGATGCAGCAGCGACATCGATCGCTCGAAGGATTCGCGGAACTTTGCTCCCCCCCCCTCCGGCGAGACCTTCGTCTGGACGATCATCTTCTCACGCGGAAGCCGCGGCAGGATTTTTCCGAGCTGGTATTCCGAGCTGCCGTAGCCGCGCGCGGTCTCGATGTGGTTGATCCCGGAATCGAGCGCCTTCTGGACCGTGGCTTCAAGGTTTTTTTGGTTGTCGTCCGGAACGACCTCCTCGTCTTTCCATGAGTTCTGGAAGCGCATCCCCCCACAGGTAAAGACCGGCATCTCCAGGCCGGTGCGTCCAAAGCGTCGTTTCAGCATCATAGCAATTTCAGTTTTGCGGCGGATTCGATTTCGGCGGTTTGTGGAAACAAGTCAACCGGCTGGATATAATCGACGCCATACCAAGTGCCAAGCTTCTTCAAATCGCGGGCGAGCGTCGCGGGATCGCAGGAGACATAGACGACAGTGGCCGGGCGCAATTTGCCGAGGATTCCGACGACTTCCGGCGAGAGCCCCTCCGCGGGCGGATCAAGAAGCAGTGCGGTCTCCGCAGGGGGCGAGGACTCCAAAACCGGCGCGAGATGGGATTCCACCGCGCCCGCGAGGTAGGACTCGTTATCCAATGCCGTCGCCTTCGCCGCCCTCACGGCACCCGCACTCCACTCGATGCCAATGATTCTTTGAAAGCGGGACGCCAGCTTTTTGGAAAAAAATCCGGCCCCGCAATACGCGTCCACAAGTAGCCCGCGATCTCCGGCGAGCATGTCCGACACGACCGATGCGAGAACCTCCGCGGCTGCCGGATTCACCTGGCTGAATCCATGGTAGTCCGAGCATTCGCGCAATGTGATCCTCTGGTCCTGGCGGGGCGGATTTTTGGCGAGCGCCGCGAGCTGCTGGTTGACGGGAGCCGTGGCGATCGGGCAGTCCGTGGCTGGCACGATGCGGTGGGATTTTCGTCCGTGGAACCCGACTTTTCCATCCTGGACATGCACGGAGATCCGGTTGCGGTATTCCCATTCGGATGGGGAGGCGAGCACGGGCCGCAGATCGGCGTTTTCGATCCCGCCGATCCTGCGCAGCAAATCCCGGACCTGCCCGTGCTTGATGTCAAGTTGGCGCGGGTAGGCGGCGTGCTGGTAGGCGCATCCGCCGCATTTCCCGAAAATCGGGCAGCGGGGAGACACGCGTTCGACAGAAGCCTCGGTGAGCCGCACCAACTCGGCTTCGAGGAAAGATTTTTTCTCCCGGACGACCCGGACCAAAGCCCGTTCTCCCGGCAGCGTGAGGGGCACAAAACAAACCCGTCCGTCCGGCAGCCGGCCAACGCCCGCACCGCCGAATGCGACGCTCTCAATGAATATCGGAATTTCCAAGGCCATCAAACTAGCGCAGGAACCGGCGCGCTCAATGACCGATTGCAAATTCCTTCGACTCCCGCCCCGTGCTGTGCGAAAGTCCCGCCTATGAAATCCGTCCGCATTGTCGAACAGCTCGCTATCTTCATCGCCAACAAACCGGGGACTCTCGCCGCGGTCTGCGATGCCCTCGCCGAAGGCAAGATCAACATCTACGGGCTGACCGTCTCGGACACCGTGGACCACGCGGTCGTCCGCATGGTGGTCAGCGATACCCGCCGCGCGATCGCGATGCTCGAGTCGCACGGGACGCTGGTCGTCGAAAACGACGTGATCATGATCGAGAACGACAACCGCCCGGGCGGACTTTCAAAAATTGCGAAGGCGCTATCCGCCACGAAGGTCAACATCGAATACGCCTACCTCGCATCGATGCCGACGGCCAAAAAGGGACTGCTCATCCTGCGCGTCAGCGATGTGAAAAAAGCCCTGAAGGTGCTTTCCAATTCTTCTCTGGGGCTGTAAGCGGCCTTGTCAGCAACGGACGTGGCTTGATAGAACTCCGGAGGCGCTCGAACATGGCATCCAAGCTCGAACTCACATTGGCCCATCTCGGGCTGAGCGGTCTGCATCCCTGTTTTCGCAAGGAGAAGATCGACGACACCCTGCTGGCCGGTTTGACCGACTCCGATCTCCGGGAAATCGGCGTGACGAAGCTCGGGGATCGCAAGCGCCTGCTCGCCGCCTTTTCGAACTCGGCTCCCGCCTTCGAGGCGGTCGATCCGGCCGCCGCCTTCACAAAAAAAGTTTTCCAGGCCGCTAAAGTGGCGAAGGAAGAGGGCGACCACACCGACAACCCCGCGAAGGCTGCGGCGGGACATCCGTTCGTGAACAGCCTCGGGATGCCCTTTGTGCCGACCACCCGCAGCAAAACCCTCTTCTGTGTCTGGCTGCTGCGCATCAGGGATTACGGGCAGTATTGCGCCGAGACGGAGGCCGTGATGCCGTCCGTGGATTTCCCACAGGGCCCCGACCATCCCGTCGTCAATGTCTCATGGACAGACGCTCACCTGTTCTGCGAGTGGCTCACCAAGCGGGAGATCTGGCTCGGTCTGATCACCCCGCAGTTCCAATATCGCATTCCCAGGGACGAGGAGTGGAGCGCCGCCGTCGGGCTGCCGCACGAGTATGCCATCAATCCCAAAGGCCGCAGCGGGATTCTCGAGGGGTTTCCGTGGGGAGATGATTTCCCGCCACCGCCCGGAGCCGGGAACTACCATGCGCGGCTCGGAGTCGATGATTTTCCGGAAACCTCCCCGGTCGGCAGTTTTGCCCCGAACAAATTCGGCATCTACGATCTGGGCGGAAACGTCTGGGAGTGGTGTGTGGATGAGTATGAAAAAGGCAGCAGCTTCCGGGTTTTGAGAGGCGCGTCCTGCTTCAACGACGATCCGGAACTCCTCATGTCTTCCCGCCGGGACAAATGCCAGCCGGAAAAAGGCCGCAACAATGCCGGCATCCGGATTGTTCTCGCGCCGCAAACCACGGGGGATCCCTGGTATAAAGCCTGAGAAAGCGCGTGGTGCGCCCGTCTGCGCGCCGTCTGCATTCGCATCTTGAAAGCCCTCCCGGAAAGTGAAAAAATAGGTTTCCGACCATTTCCCCATGTCTCAACTAGGCAGAATTCTCGTCGTTGACGACGAGCCGCGGTGGCTCGATCCGTTGCGCCATGTGTTGACGTCAGCCGGCTACGACGTGCGGGCGGTCAACGGCGGAGAGCCAGCGCTAGCCTCGGTTACCGACGGGTTGCCGGAACTTATCCTGCTCGATATCCGGATGCCGGGCATGGATGGGTTCGAGGTTCTCCGGCGGTTCAAGGCGCGGGAGGACACCCGGGACATCCCGATCCTCCTGATCAGCGGTTTTGCGGAGGTGGACGAGCGGATCGAGGGCCTCAAGCTGGGGGCCGTGGATTCTGTCACCAAACCATTTCACGCCGGGGAGCTTCTCGCCCGTGTGCGAATGCAGTTGGAATTATCCCGCCTGCGCGTTCAGCACAAAGGCCAGACCGCTGCCCTCAAATCCGTCAATGAGCAGCTCGAAAGCGAGGTCGCCCGGCGCCAGCGCGTGGAGGAGGCGCTTCAAACCCGTCTGGTTGCCCTGACCCAGCCTCTCGACAGCCTGGAGCAAATCCGGTTTTCCGACCTGATCGATCTGGAGGATCTCCAGCAGTTGCAGGACCAGTTTTCCAACGCCACGGGAGTGGCTTCTGTCATCACGCAGCCGGACGGCACGCCGATCACGAGGCCGAGCAATTTCTGCCGCCTGTGCAGCGAGATTATCCGCAAGACCGAAACCGGACGCCGCAATTGCTACCAGTCCGATGCGGTGCTGGGTGTTCCCTGCCCGTCGGGCCCGACCATCCAGCCGTGCCTGAGCGGAGGGCTTTGGGATGCGGGAGCCAGCATTACCGTCGGAGGGAAACACATCGCCAACTGGCTCATCGGCCAGGTCCGCAACGAGGCGCAGGACGAAGAGCAGATTCTTCGCTACGCCGACGAGATCGGAGCCGACCGCGAGGAGTTCCGTCTGGCTCTCGCCGAGGTGCCTGTCATGTCCAGGGCGCGCTTCGAGCAGACGGCCCAGGCGCTGTTCACGTTTGCCCGGGAAATTTCCAGCCGGGCCTACCAGAATGTGCAGCAGGCGAGGTTCATCACCGAGCGCCGGCAGGCGGAGGACGAGCTGCGAAAAAGCGAGGCCCGGTTGAATTTTGCCCTGGAGACGCTGACCGCGGGAGCATGGGATCTTGATCTCGTGGACCACACCGCGCATCGCACGCCGCTCCACGACCGGATTTTTGGCTATGAGACATTGTTGCCGGCCTGGACCTACGAGATGTTCCTCGAGCATGTTTTGCCCGAGGACCGCCCGAATGTGGACCGGTGTTTTCGCGAGGCGACGGAGGCCCATTCCGACTGGGGCTTCGAGTGCCGGATCCGGCGCGCGGATGGCGACGTGCGGTGGATTTGGGCCACAGGGTCCCACGAGCGGAACGCCGAAGGCAAACCGGTGCGGATGTCGGGCATCGTGCAGGACATCACGGATCGCCGGGCTGTCGAGGAGGCGCTGCGCGAAAACGAATCCAGCCTGGCCACGACGCTGCAGTCTATCGGAGACGGGGTGATCGCCACCGACGCCGGGGGGCGCATCACCCGCATGAACCCTGTTGCCGAGCGGCTGACCGGATGGCCTTTTGCGGAGGCGGAGGGACGTCCGATGCTCGAGGTTTTCCGCATCGTCAATGCCGCGACGCGCCAATCGGTCGAGGACCCGGTGGGGCAGGTGATGGCCCGCGGGGTGACGGTCGGGTTGGCCAACCATACGCTGCTCCTGGCCCGCGATGGCAAGGAATACCAGATCGCCGACAGCGCCGCGCCGATCCGCGATCCGTATGGGGAGATTCTCGGGGTGGTGCTCGTTTTCAGCGATGTCACCGAGCGTTACGAGGCGAGGGAAGCATTGCGCCGCAGGGAAGAGGACTACCGGATGCTGTTCGAGGGGATGCTCGAGGGATTCGCTCTCCACGAGATCATCTGCGATGACTCCGGCCAGCCTGTGGACTACCGGTTCCTCTCCATCAACCCCGCATTCGAAAAGATGACGGGGATCTGCGCGGCGGACGCCATCGGGAAAACTGTGCGGGAACTCATGCCGGAGATCGAACCGGTCTGGATCGAGCGGTACGGGCGCGTCGCGATGACCGGAGAGCCCATTCATTTCGAGGAACACAGCACTTCTTTGGGGAAGGATTTCCATGTCACGGCGTATCGCCCGCAGCCGGGACGGTTCGCGGTCGTGTTCAACGACATCACCGAGAGAAAGGATGCGGCCCAGAAACTCAGCCTGCGGGAATCGTTTCTGTCGGCGATCATCGAAAACCAGCCCGGCCTGCTCTGGCTCAAGGATGCCGCCGGCCGCTTCCTCATGGTCAACAAGGCCTTTGCCGAAGCCTGCGGGCACGAGGGGCCGGAGGAGGTTTTCGGGCTGACGGACACCGACATCTGGCCGAAGGATCTGGCAGACAAGTATCGGGATGACGATGAGCAGTTGATGCGCCGCGGCGAGCCTCTGATGGTGGAGGAGGAGGTTTTGATCGGTGGCGAGCGGGTCTGGCATGAAACCTTCAAGACTCCTGTCCGCGATGATGAAGGCTGTGTGATCGGGACCACCGGCTATTCCCGCGACGTCACCGACCGAAAGACCGCCGAGGTCAGGATCGCGCGACTGGCCCAACTCTACGCGGCCCTGAGCCAGTGCAACCAGGCCATCGTGCATTCCTCATCTATGGAGGAGCTGTTTCCGAAAATCTGCAGAGAAGTGGTGGAGTTCGGCGGGTTGAGAATGGCGTGGATCGGCCTGGCGGACGAGGGCACCGGTGCTGTCTGCCCTGTCGCTTCCTACGGCGAAGGCATGGACTATTTGAAGGGAGTCAAAGCTTCGACGGACGAACGAGAGGCCAGGGGGCGAGGCCCCACAGGCACCGCGATCCGCGAGAACAGGCCGGTCTGGTGCCAGGATTTTCAGAACGACCCAATGACCGCGCCCTGGCATGAGCTGGGCGCGCGCTTCGGCTGGATGGCCGCCGCCGCACTTCCGCTCCACAGGGAAGGAAAAACGGCCGGGGCATTGGTGATTTACAGCGACAAAACACATGTGTTCGACGAAGAGGTGCGCAGGCTTCTGGAGGAAATGGCCGACGACATCAGCTTTGCAATGGACAGCTTTTCCAGCGAGGCCGAGCGACGGCGGGCGGAGCAGGCACTGGTCGAGAGTGAGGAGACGATGCGCTACATCGTGAAGCATGACCCGAACGCGCTGGCCATCTTCGACAACGGGCTCCGATACATCGCCGTCAGCGACCGTTTTCTTCAAGATTACAATGTCAGGGAGGAGGACATCATCGGCAGGCACCACTACGAGGTCTTTCCGGAGATTCCCCAGGAGTGGCGGGATGTGCATCAACGGTGCCTGGCCGGCGCGATCGAGCGGAACGACGACGACAGCTTCATTCGTCCGGACGGCTCCACCACTTACAACCGGTGGGAATGCCGGCCATGGTATCGGAAGGGCGGGGATATCGGCGGCATCATCATGTATACCGAGGTCACGACCGAGCGCAAAATGCAGGAGGAGGCACTCCGGGAGAGCGAGGAGCGGTTCCGCCTGATGCTCCAGCACATCTCGACGGTCTCGGTTCAGGGTTACTACCTCGATGGCACAACCCATTACTGGAACGATGCGTCGGAAGTCCTTTACGGATACACGGCGGAGGAAGCCATCGGAAGAAACCTGCTCGACCTGATCATCCCTCCGGAAATGAAAGACGGTGTCCGCGAGGCAATCCAATGGATGGGGGAGACGCTGCAACCCATTCCGGCTTCCGAGCTCTCGCTCCTGCGGAAAGATGGTTCGCGCGTGACCGTGTTCTCAAGCCATGCGGTCGTCAAGCGGCACGGTTGTCAGCCGGAATTTTTCTGCATCGATATTGACCTGACCGACCGCAAGCTGGCGGAGGAGGCGTTGAAGGAACTCAACAGCTATCTCGAGGAGCAGAAGGCCCGCGCCGAAGATTTGGCCGTCGAAGCGCAAGCTGCTGCCCGGGCGAAGAGCGAGTTTCTCGCTTTGATGAGCCATGAGCTCCGCACTCCGCTCAACGGGGTTCTCGGTTTCGCCGAACTGCTCTCCAGGACCCGGCTTGACGAAGAACAGCAGGAATATACCACGACGATTATCGACAGCGGAAACCACCTGCTCGACCTCGTGAACGACATCCTGGATTTCTCCAGCATCGAAAAAGGGCGCATGCAGATCGAGTCCGCCCCGATCCTCGTTGCCTCACTCGTGGAATCCTCCTGCCGCCCGATCCGGAAAGCCGCCGCGGACAAAGGCCTCGAGTTTTCCTGTGTGACAGCCGCGGATGTCCCGGAGCAGATCACGGGCGACATCCGGAGGATGAGGCAGATTCTCATCAACCTCCTCGGCAACGCGATCAAGTTCACCGCCCGGGGATCCGTGGTTTTGGAGGTTGCGCCGGCCACCACGGAAGATGGTCCGGCCTTGGATTTTTCGGTCGAGGATACAGGTCCCGGAATCGCTCCCGAGACGATCGGGTATCTGTTCAAGCCTTTTACACAAGCCGACTCGACGGTGAGCCGCCAGTTCGAGGGCACAGGTCTCGGGCTCGCGATCTCGCTGCGCCTTGCGGAGGCGATGGGGGGCACCCTCGGCGTGGTGTCCACACCAGGGAAAGGCAGCAGGTTTACGTTCCGGTTCCCGCTCCGGGACGGGGCCGCATCTGCCACCAGCACCGGAAACGGCGACCATTCATCCTGGCGCGACAAATCGGGCGGTTCGGTGCCGGTCGCGCGGTCCGGAAATCCTGTGCTTGTCGTTGAGGACGATTCATCGAGCCGCATCCTTGCGGGCAAAATCCTCGAACACCTCGGTTGCCGGGCCGAATTCGCAGCCAACGGACAGGAGGCCGCCGAGGCTTTCGCACCGGAAAAATTTTCCGCCATCCTCATGGATATGCAGATGCCGGTCATGGACGGTCTGGAGGCGACAAGAAGGATCCGGGAGCGCGAGTCCGGCGCGCGGGTTCCCATCATTGCCCTCACGGCAAATGTGATGCCCGGGGACCGGGAGCGATGCCTCGCCGCGGGCATGGACGAGGTCCTCACCAAGCCGTTCAAGATGGCGGAACTCTCGGACGTGCTCGCCCGCTTTCTGCAGCCGTGAGATCGCAATGATCCGGGTGGTTTTTCCAGCCTGCGTTTGCTTTGGCGCGGGATTCGCCGCGCGTTCCCGCAAACTCGACCGGGCTTGATTGCACGGAGAGAAATGGGTTTGATGGCCGCCATGTCCACCGTCCGGAAGACCATTCTCAGAAAGCCGCACGTCATGGTGTTCCTGCTTGCGGCCGGCATTCTTCACCCGCTCCCCGCATCTGCCCAAGGCATCAAATCGATGATCGAGGCGCTTGGGGGCACACCGAAGCCAGCCTCCCCCGAGCTCACTCCGGCCGCCCAACTTGAATGGGCAAAGTCGCAGATCGAAATCGCGAAAAACGACGAGAAGAGCGAGTCCGGCATCATTTCGCGGCTGGCGGAAGCCGGGCTCCCTGCCTCACGCCTTGAGGATTTCCGGGCGGCGGACCGCGAGATCCAGAGGAATTATCAGGCGGCTTTGGATATCCTGCCTGCATTTTCCGCGGCGGATGGCCCGCAGGACAAGCCGCCGGTGGTTCCCCCGCCCGGCTCGGAAAAGCAGGCTTCGGCGCTGAGAGATGCCCTGCAGCGGGCGTCCATCGCGGCCGAGTCCGCCACGGGCGAGGAGGAACTGATCCGCCGCCTCATCTCCCAAAACCAGGCGCTGCAGACAAACGCCGAGCGCGAGTACAGGCAGTTCCAGGAAGAGGCCGATACCGCGAAAACCCCGGAAGCACGGGCTCGCGCCGGGGTCCAGCTCGATCTCGCCAACCTTCAGAAACAGGCTGCGGAGTCGGCCGTTTTTTTGGGAAAGTGGAGAAGCGCCCAGCAGGAGTCGCTTGCCCGGAAGGCCTCCGCGGAGATGGACGCATTGCGCGCCGCTCTTCGCGCGGGGGGATTCGACCGGCAGATGAATTCGCGCCGCGCGGAGTCCGAACTCGGGGCAATCGAGGAAGAGAGCGCTGTCTCTGAAAAAGCGATAGCCGCCGCCACGAAGGAGCAAACCCGTCTCGCGGGAGAGGCGGCCGCGCTCCGTGACAAGGGAGATTCTGCCGCCGGAAAAAGCCGTGCCGCCGCTGCGGATGTGCTGGCCGATACCGCGCAGAGGCTGGTTTCCGTGCTTCAAGGCAACGCGTATCTCCTCGCCGATGAGAAAGCCCATTGGAGTGCGGTGAAGTCGCTCTCGGACTCTTTTTCTTCCGAGGGGTTGAAAGCCGCAATGGCACAATCCGAAGAAATCATCGCGAAACAAAACGCCCTGAGATCAAGCGTGGATCGCCGGCTGATCGAGGGCAGGGAGGGCCTCGATGCCGCGCAGAAGCAACTGCGGGCAGGCGTCCCGGATGCGGCGACAAAGGCATTCCTAGAGCAGACTGTCGCGCTGGCCCAGAAACGGGTGGATGCGCTGGGCAATCTGGTCTCGAAATCCCGGCAGATCGTCACGACACAGGAGGAATTCCTCGGCGAAGTCCAGTCCGTGCTCGGGCAGGAGAGCCCGGCACGCAGGGCCTCGAGGGCGTGGGACAATTTTTCGCACACGGTGTCGCGGGTTTGGGCGTTCGAATTGTTCGGCGGCGACGGCGTGCGGATCACCGTCGGGAAAGTGGTGATGGGCGTGTTGGGTCTGCTGCTGGCCTGGATGGCCGCGAACGGGATGTCGCGATGGACCTCCCGCACCGCCACACGGCGGTTTCAGATGGCGGAGGACCAGAAGATGATTCTGGAGAAAAGCATTTTCATTCCCGTCGCCGCGATCCTGGTGCTCGCCGTGCTCAACTGGCTGAACATCCCGCTCACGGTGTTCGCGTTTCTCGGCGGCGCGCTAGCCATCGGGATCGGGTTCGGGGCCCAGAATCTGGTGAACAATTTCATCAGCGGAACCATCCTGCTGCTCGAACGCCAGATCAAGGTCGGCGACATCATCGAGGTGGCCGGCAGCACCGGAAAGGTCACGCACCTCGGCAGCCGCTGCTCGCGGATCCGGAAATTCGATGGCGTCGAGTTGCTGGTTCCGAACAGCGCATTTTTAGAAAAGGAAGTGACGAACTGGACGCTGGCCGACCCTCAGCACCGGTTCGATTTCCCCATCGGTGTCGCCTATGGATCGCCGGTGGAAAAAGTGATGAGCCTGCTGGCCTCGGCAATCGAGCGGCAGCCGGAAATTCTCAGGGATCCAGCGCCGGGCGTCTTCTTCGAGGCATTTGGGGACAGCGCCCTGATCTTCCGCATCTACTACTGGATCGAGCTTGCGGGCACGACCGACTCGCGGCAGGTGGGGAGCGAGCTTCGCTGCCGGATCGAGCGCGACCTCCGCGCGACCGGCGTGCAAATGCCATTCCCCCAGCGCGATCTCCATTTGAAGACCTCAGCTCCGATCCCGGTGCGGTTGGAGCAGGGGGAATCTACTTCTTCTCGGGAGGCGACAGGCTCTTGATCACCTTCCATGCTTCCAGGACATTGGATTTCGCTTCATCCCACTTGCCCTCGTCAGCCAGTTTGGACGCGATGGAAAATTTCTTCGCCGCAGGCAGGCACTCCTCAGCGGAATGTCCGTAGAGAAGCGAGATCGACTCCGCCCAAGCGGTCGTGAGCTGCACGCGCTTGGCGTGATCGGCCCGCAGCATCCAGGTCGTAAGTTCAATCCGTGCTGCCGCCGTCGAGTCAAAGCCGGCTTTCGTGTTGGACTTGAGCGTCAGAAAAACGACCTGTAGCGGCATGAGCGCCTTTTCCTGGTCTGCGGCATCGGGCGACGAGTGAAAAAGACGCAGCGCCCGAGCGGTGTCGAAGGCCATTTTCAGCGCCGAAATCGGCGGCAGATTGTACTGGCCCGCATACTCTTGGAAAAGAGGGATGACAAGGGAACCGCTCTGCTTGCCAGCTGAACCTTTCCAAACGGCAATCTGCAACTCCGTCATCCGCTCCGGATCAAACCCTGTCATCGACGATGCTCTCGGCCAGAAACAATAGACGGCAAAGACGATCAGCAACAAAAGCAACAGACGTTTGAGGGCAAACATCAAAACACTAATGACCAGACCGCATGCTTTTGGAAAGCATGAAACATCAGCACCCTGCAAATATTTCTCCTCCACTTGACTTTTTTCAAATCTCCATATAATCAACCAGCTTAATTATCAAAGTGCTTAATAATATGGAGCAAGGCAAACCTTTCTTAAAATGGATTGCGATCGTCGCTTTGGTCTCCCTGACCGGTTGCGGAAAAAAGTCCGCAACGCCCGCAGGGATGCCGCATGGGGGAATGCCACCGCAGGAGGTTGCGGTGGTGACTCTGGCCCCGCAGCACGCGGAGATTGTTACGGAACTGCCCGGACGGACCGCCGCCTGCCGGATCGCTGAGGTTCGCCCGCAGGTGAGCGGGATCATCCTGAAGCGGATGTTCACGGAAGGGGCCGAGGTGAAGCTGGGCGAGCAGCTTTACCAGATCAATCCGGCAACCTACCAAACCTCCTACGACAGCGCGAAAGCGGCGGTGGCCAAGGCGGAGGCGGCGGCGCATGTGGCGGAGCTCCTGATGGACCGCCGCAAAAAGCTGGCCAGCACCAAGGTGATCAGCCAGCAGGACTACGACGATTCGTTCGCGGTGATGCGCCAGGCGGAGGCGGATATCGCCGTGCGCAACGCGGACCTGGAACAGGCCAGGATCAACCTGGAATACACGAAGGTTCTCTCTCCCATCGCCGGGTTCATCGGACGTTCGATGGTGACCGAGGGCGCGCTCGTGACATCCGGTCAGGCAGGCGCCCTGGCCACTGTCCAGCAGCTCGATCCGATCTATGTCGATGTCACCCAGTCGAGCAGCCAATTGTTGCACCTGCAGCGCGAGCTGGCCTCCGGGCAGTTGAAAAATCCCAAGTCCGGGGAGACTTCGACTCGGCTGGTCTTCGAGGATGGCACACAGTATTCCGAGTCGGGCACGCTGCAGTTTTCCGAGGTGAGCGTGGATCCGGGAACGGACTCCGTGACACTGCGCGCCGTATTTCCGAACCCGCGACGGGAGCTTTTGCCGGGGATGTTTGTCCGGGCGATCGTGAGCGAAGGCACCAACGAGCAGGCGATCCTGGTCCCGCAAAAAGGCGTCACCCGCAATGTGCGCGGCGAGCCGACCGCGTTTGTCGTCGGCGAGGGGAACAGGGTCGAGCTCCGTGTGCTCAAAACCGATCGCGCGATCGGCGACAAATGGCTGGTGACCGACGGACTGAAATCCGGCGACCGACTGATCGTCGAAGGGCTTCAAAAAATCGCGCCGGGGGCGGAAGTCCGTCCCGTGGAAATTCCGGAAGATTCCGCGAAATAGGACATGGTTAATTTCTTTATCGACCGGCCGATCTTTGCGTGGGTCGTCGCCATCTTCATGATGCTCGCGGGGGCGCTCGCCCTGAAGACGCTTCCAATCGCCCAGTATCCGAGCATCGCGCCGCCGGCAGTCTCGATTACCGTGAGCTACCCCGGCGCCTCGGCCGAAACCGTCCAGAGCTCGGTCGTGCAGGTGATCGAGCAGCAGATGAATGGCATCGACAACCTCCTCTACTTCTCGTCCGAGAGCACAAAGGACGGGAACATGACGATCACGCTCACGTTCCGCCAAGGAACGAACCCGGACGTGGCCCAGGTCCAGGTCCAAAACAAGCTGTCGCTAGCGATCCCCCTCCTGCCGCAGGAGGTCCAGCAGCGCGGGATCCGCGTGGCAAAATCCACGAAAAATTTCCTGGTCATCGCCGCATTCGTCTCCACGGACGGGAGCATGAACGCTGCGGACCTCCAGGATTTCGTCGTTTCGAGCATCCAGGACCCGATCAGCCGCACGCCGGGAGTGGGGGACTTCCAGGTTTTCGGCGCCCAATACGCGATGCGCGTCTGGCTCGATCCGACGAAGCTTACGAATTACCGGCTCACTCCCGCGGATGTGCGCAACGCCATCGCCGCCCAGAATGTCCAGGTCGCGTCGGGCGAGATCGGCGGACTCCCATCGGTGAAGGGCCAGCAGATCAATGCCACCGTCCTCGGGCCCTCGCGGCTCTCGACGCCGGAGGAGTTCGGGAAAATCCTCCTGCGCGTGGATGCGGACGGTGGCCAGATCCGCCTCAAGGATGTCGCGGAGATCAAACTCGACGGGGAAAATTTTTCTGTTGCGGCGAAATTCAATGGCGAGCCGACCTCCGGCATCGCGATCCGTCTGGCGACGGGGGCCAACGCGCTGACGACAGTCGAGGCGGTGCGGGCCACCATGAAGCGGCTCCAGCCCACGTTCCCGCACGGCGTGCAAGTCGTCTACCCCCTCGACACCGCGCCGTTTGTCGAGATCTCCATCAACGAGGTGATCAAGACGCTCTTCGTGGCCGTGCTGCTGGTTTTCTGCGTGATGTATCTGTTCCTGCAGAATTTCCGTGCGACGCTGATCCCGACGATTGCCGTGCCGGTGGTTTTGCTGGGCACCTTCGCCATGCTTTCCGCCTGCGGATTTTCGATCAATACGCTGACGATGTTCGCGATGGTGCTGGCGATCGGGCTCCTGGTCGATGACGCCATCGTCGTGGTCGAAAATGTCGAGCGCGTGATGTCGGAGGAGGGACTATCGCCCAGGGAGGCGACGCGGAAATCCATGAAGCAGATCACCGGTGCCCTCATCGGCATCGGCCTGGTTCTCTCGGCCGTTTTTGTACCCATGGCATTCTTCGGCGGCTCCACCGGAGTCATCTACCGGCAGTTCTCGATCACGATTGTCTCGGCCATGGCCCTCTCGGTTGTTGTCGCGCTGATTTTTACGCCGGCCCTTTGCGCGACGATGCTCCAGCCGATTCCCAAGGGCCACCGCGATGCCACCCGGGGGTTTTTCGGATGGTTCAACTCGGCATTCCGCTGGGGCACGAACCGCTACGAGGGCACCGTCGCGAACATTCTCCGCCGGAGCGGTCGTTTCATCGTTCTTTATCTGGCGATCGTCGTGGCCATGGTGGTTCTGTTCAAACAGCTTCCCACATCGTTTCTTCCGGACGAGGACCAGGGGATCATGTTCGCGCAGGTAACGACTCCGCCGGGATCTCCGCTGAGCAGCACCGAAAAGGTCCTCGACAAGGTCCGCGAGTATCTCCTCAACGACGAGAAAGGAAACGTGGAGTCGGTGCTGACCGTGGCCGGCTTCAGCTTCGGCGGCCGCGGACAGAATGCCGGCCTCGTTTTTATCCGGCTCAAAGACTGGGACAGCCGTCCCGGAATACAGAACCGAGTTCAGGCCATCGCCAAGCGGGCGATGATGCGCTTCATGAGCTACCGCGAGGCCCTGGCCTTCGCGTTTCCGCCGCCCGCCGTCTTCGAATTGGGCAATGCCACGGGCTTCGATTTCCAGCTCATCGACCAGGCGGGGCTCGGGCATCAAAAGCTCATGGAGGCGCGCAACCAGCTCCTCGGAATAGCCGCGAAAAGCCCCGAACTCGTCGCGGTGCGGCCGAACGGGCTCAACGACGAGCCGCAATACCGGATCAAGATCGACCACGAAAAGGCCGGTGCGCTCGGGCTGACGATCGCCGACATCAACAACACTCTCTCGACCGCGTGGGGATCCGCCTACATCAATGATTTTGAGGATCGCGGACGGATCAAGCGCGTCTACCTCCAGGGCGACGCGCCCTCGCGCATGCAGCCCGAGGATTTCGGAAAATGGTATGTGCGCAACGCCTCGGGAAAAATGGTGCCGTTCTCCGCCTTCGCCACCGGGGAGTGGACTTACGGCTCGCCGCGCCTCGAGCGCTTCAACGGCCGTCCCTCGATGGAGATCCTCGGCCAGCCATCCCCGGGGGAGAGCAGCGGCACGGCCATGAAAGCGATGGAAGAGATTGCGAGCAAATTGCCGGTGGGGATCGGCTTCGAGTGGAGCGGGCTCTCCTACGAGGAGCGCGCCGCCGGCGCGCAGGCCGGCTCGCTCTACGCCATTTCGCTTCTGGTCGTTTTCCTCTGCCTCGCCGCCCTCTACGAAAGCTGGTCGATCCCGACGGCCGTGATGATGTCCGTGCCTCTCGGCATTCTCGGCGCGGTCACGGCGACGTTGAGCCGGGGCTTGGCCAACGACGTTTTTCTCCAAGTCGGGCTGCTGACGATCGTCGGTCTCTCCGCAAAGAACGCCATTCTCATCGTCGAGTTTGCCAAGGCAAATTTCGACCGCGGCATGGGTCTCGTCGAGTCCGCGCTGGCGGCCTCGCGTCAGCGCCTGCGCCCGATCCTCATGACCTCGTGCGCGTTCATGCTCGGCGTCCTGCCGCTCGCAGTCTCCACCGGGGCCGGCTCAGGCGGGCAGAATGCCATCGGCACCGGAGTCATCGGCGGCACGTTCTCGGCGACATTCTTTGGTATCCTCTTCATCCCGCTGTTCTTCGTGTTCGTCTTGCGGCTGTTCCGCGTGAATCCGCGAAAGACCGGAATGGATCCCGAAGATCAGCCGTCGTCTTCGTGACGGCTTGTCTCCGCTCTTGCAAAAGCCTGAATCCCAATGCACACATCACCGGATAAATCCATGAACCCGAAGCTGTCGGAATCATCAGCCGCAAAGACGCCGGGTTCCGCAGCCAGGAAATGGATCGTCGCCGTCGCGGCTGTCGTAGCGGTGTTTGCCGGGCTCGGGGCCTTCAAATACTTCCAAATTCGGGCGGCGATTGCGGGGCACATGTCTTTTGCCATGCCGCCGGAGGCGATTACGACGGTCGTTGTGCAGGAGCAGCAATGGCCGGGAACGCTGACAGCCGTCGGCACGATCAAGCCGGTCAACGGGCTGACCATCCGGGCCGATCTTGCGGGAAATGTCGTGTCGATCGGATTCGAGTCGGGAGCGAAAATGCGCAAGGGGGACCTGTTGGTCCAGCAGGACATTTCCGAAGAGCAAGCACAGCTCCGCGCGGCCCAGGCCCGCCAGCAACTCGCGGAGGCCAACCTCCGCCGGTTCAAGGACCTTCTCGACAAACGGGTCTCCTCGCAGTCGGACTACGACGCGACCGCTGCGGAATATTTGCAGGCGCAGGCAAAGTGCCAGGAGATCAGCGCCGTCATCGAAAAGAAAACCATCCGAGCCCCGTTCGACGGGATGGCCGGAATCCGTTTGGTCAACGACGGCGAATACCTCCAGCCCGGCCAGCAGATCGTGCCGTTCCAATCGATGAGCCCGATCTACGCGAATTTCAGCCTCCCGCAGCAAAACCTGGCTGACGTGCACATCGGAAGCGTGGTGAAGGTCGCCCCGTCGGGAGCAGGCGGAAAGGCGTTCGAGGGCAAAGTCACAGCGGTAAACTCGGTGGTTGACGAGGCCACGAGGAATTTCCTCGTGCAGGCGACGCTGGAAAATCCGGAAGGTTTCCTGCGGCCGGGAATGTACGTCGGTATCGAGGTCGTCCTCCCGGGCACGAAACCGGTGCTGGCTGTTCCCGCCACCTCGATCAGCTACGCGCCATACGGGGACTCGGTTTTTGTCGTCAAGGAAATGGCCGACGAAAAGTCGGGGAAAAAATTCACCGGTGTGGACCAGCATTTCGTGAAGTTGGGCGAGGCCCGCGGCGACCAGGTCGAGATTCTGTCCGGCATCCAGGCCGGCGACGAGATCGCCTCGTCCGGCATTTTCAAGCTCCGGCCGAAAGCGTCTGTGAAAGTGAATAACCAGGTCCAGCCGCCGGCCGACCTGGCGCCGCAGACAGAAGACCGCTGACATGGCGTTCACCGATATTTTTATCCGGCGCCCGGTGCTGGCACTCGTCATCAATCTCCTGATCCTCTTGGGCGGGCTCGTGGCCATCAGGATTCTTACCGTCCGCCAATACCCCCGCAGCGACGTGGCGGTGATCACGGTGACCACCGCGTATATCGGCGCGAATGCGGACCTGGTCCGCGGATACATCACGACGCCGCTGGAGCGCGTGATCGCGAGCGCGGACGGGATCGACTATCTCGATTCCACCAGCTCGCAGGGGCTGAGCTCGATCAAGGTTCACCTCAAGCTCAACTACGACGCCAACGCCGCCCTCACCCAGATCCAGGCCAAGGTGGCGCAGGTGCGGAACGACCTCCCCCCCGAAGCCCAGGCTCCGGCCATCGAACTCGAGACGGCGGACAACCAGTTCTCCTCGATGTATCTCGGGTTCTACTCGAGCGAACTCGACGCCAACCAGATCACCGACTACCTCACACGCGTAGTGCAGCCGAAGCTCTCGGCCATCAACGGCGTCCAGCGCGCCGAGATTCTGGGCGACCGGACATTTGCGATGAGGATCTGGCTCAAGCCAGACCGCATGGCCGCCCTGAATGTTTCGCCGACCGATGTGCGGGACGCGCTGCAGGCGAACAACTACCTGTCCGCGGTCGGAAGCACGAAGGGCCAGATGATCTCGGTAAACCTCGTCGCCAACACCAACCTCAAAACCGCTGACGAGTTCCGCAAGCTGGCCATCAAGCAGGCAGATGGGACGATCGTGCGCCTCGGGGAAATTGCCGATGTCGTCCTCGGTGCCGAGAACTACAACTCCGAGGTCCGCTTCAACGGGCAGACGGCCACGTTCATGGGGATCTGGGTCCTGCCCACCGCCAACTCGCTGGACGTGATCCGCCAGGTCCGCGAGGCACTGCCAGGGATCGAAAAAGCGATGCCGTCGGGGATTAAAATCGGCGTCCCCTACGACTCGACGATCTACATCAACGACGCGATCAACGAGGTGATCAAGACGCTCGCCGAGACGCTCGTCATCGTGATGCTGGTCATCTTCCTTTTCATGGGATCCCTGCGCGCTGTCGTCGTTCCGATCACGGCCATTCCCATTTCGCTGATCGGCGCGGTGCTCCTGATGCTGGTGCTCGGTTTCACGATCAACCTGCTCACGCTCCTGGCCATCGTCCTTTCCGTGGGGCTCGTGGTGGACGACGCGATCGTCGTCGTGGAAAATGTCGAGCGCCACATGCAGGAGGGGCAGAATGCGCTCAAGGCGGCGCTCCTCGGGGCCCGCGAACTCGTCGGCCCGATCGTGGCGATGACGATCACGCTGGCGGCGGTTTACACCCCGATCGGCATCCAGGGCGGGCTGACAGGCGCGCTGTTCCGCGAATTCGCGTTCACGCTCGCGGGGGCTGTCCTCGTTTCCGGCGTCGTGGCGCTGACGCTTTCCCCGATGATGTCTTCGCGGCTGCTCCGCCCCGGCGACGACGAACGGGGATTTGCCGGATGGATCAACAACCGGTTTTCCTGGCTGCGGAACACCTATTCCTCGGCTCTCGCCGCCACGCTCCAAAACCGCTGGATCGTGATGTTTGTCGCGGCCTCAGTTGTTTTTCTGATCCTGCCGTTCTGGATGTTCAGCATGAAGGAACTCGCGCCGAAGGAAGACCAGGGGGTCGTCTTCGGAATCGTGCAGACCCCGGCGAATGCCACGCTCGACCAGGCCGCACTTTTCGCAGGCCGCCTCAACGACATCTTCCGCACGCAGCCGGAGTGCGATGCCACGTTCCAGATCATCAATCCTACATTCGGGTTTGCAGGCTTGGTCACCAAGCCGTGGAGCGAGCGCAAGCGCACGACCGCTCAGATCGCGAACGCCCTCTTTCCGATGACCGCCGATATGCCGGGCGTGCGCATCATCCCCGTCACACCGCCGCCGCTTCCGGGCGGAAGCAACTTCGACGTGGAACTCGTCATCGCGTCCACGGCGGAGCCAAAGGAGCTCATCGAATTCGCGCAGAAGCTCGTGGCCACGGCATTCAAAAGCGGGATGTTCATGTTTGCCGACACGGATTTGAAATTCGACCAGCCGCAGGCCGAAATAGTCTTCGACCGGGACAAAGTGGCCTCGCAGGGGCTCGACCTCCGCAGGATCGGTGCCGACCTCTCCACGCTCCTCGGCGGAGATTATGTCAACCGGTTCAGCATCCAGGGCCGGAGCTACAAAGTCATCCCGCAGGTGAAGAGAAACGAGCGGCTCACGACGGACCAGTTGAAGGACCTCTACGTGCGTGCGACCGACGGAAAACTCGTCAAGCTTTCCACATTCGCCACCACGAAAACCACGACTGAACCCCGCAGCATCCTCCGCTTCCAGCAGCTCAACTCCGTGACCATCCAGGGGGCGATCCCCCCCGGAGTCCCTTTGGATGCCGCCCTCAAGGTTCTCGAGACCGAGGCCGCAAAAATCCTGCCGCCCGGGTTCACGGTCGATTATGCCGGGCAATCCCGGCAGTTGCGCAAGGAGGGGAACAAGCTCGTCGTCACGATGATGCTTTCCTTCGTTCTCATTTTCCTCGTTCTCGCCGCGCAGTTCGAGAGTTTCCGGGATCCGTTCATCATCCTCTTCGGCTCGGTCCCGCTCGCTCTCTCCGGCGCGCTGCTCTTCACGTTCCTCGGGTTTACGACGATCAACATCTACAGCCAGGTCGGGCTCGTCACCCTCGTCGGACTCATCGCGAAGAACGGCATTCTCATCGTCGAGTTCGCCAACGTCCTCCAGCGGTCCGGGCTAGGAAAATTTCAAGCCGTCACCCAGGCCGCCGCCACCCGCCTCCGCCCGATCCTCATGACCACCGCCGCCACCGTCATGGGCCACCTCCCGCTCGTCTTCGCCACCGGCCCGGGTGCCGGCGCCCGCAACAGCATCGGCATCGTCCTCGTCACCGGCATGATCATCGGAACCGTGTTCACCCTCTTTGTCGTGCCCGCAATCTACACCGTCGTGGCCAAGAAATGGGAGGCCGTCACCGCGGAGTTCGGGCCACTTCCTTCGGAAGCCTGATTCCACTCCTTCTGCCGTTTTATACCGTGGGACCGCAGGCTTTTTTGAAACGGCGCGTTGCCTCAAGCAAAAATGACACCAGGGCATCAAAAAAGCAGGGATACGTTGCCTCATAACTGATGACACTCTGGAGGGCTGGGGTTTTGCGTGAAAACGGCCCTCTGGAAGGAGCCCGGAGGGCGACTGGAAGAGGGCCGTTTTCACGCTCGCGATTTTTCCCATTCCCCTCACGCCGCGATTTTCAGTCGGCGTGCGCCTGAGGAGCTCAACACCCGGCGCAGTTTCCTTTCGATGCTCCGCTTCAGTTCGAAGGGATTGAGCGTGGCCTTGAGATCTTCCAGCCGAGCGATCTGTCCCGCACTGGCTTGCGAGCAGGCTTTGAGCCGCTCGAAGGGCGTCAGGGGTTTGTCATACACACGCTTCTTGCGGCTCCCCACCACCTCGGTCCTCAGATGCTTCATCGCCGGGCAGAAGAAGTTGCGGAACTGGCTCCACTCTTTGGCGTAGAGGGCGTCCAGCAGTTCGGCCTGCTCCGGCTCGCCCAGCCGCCCGTAGCCCACCAGTTGCCTCACGTGGGTCCAGTTCTTCTGCTCCACTCGCGCGTTGTCGTTCTTGTGGTAGGGCCGTGATCGGGTGAACTCCACCGGCACCGGCCGGCCTTCGAAATAGTCCTTCATGTGCCAGTTCAGGAACTCCCCTCCGTTGTCGCTGTCGAAGCCCAGGATCGCGAACGGCAACGCCGCCTCGACCTGCGCCACTCGCACCCGGACCCCGTGCTGGCCTTTGTTCCAGACCGCCCGGGTCTCCGTCCATTGCGTGTGCACATCGGTCATGGTCAGGCTCCAGCAGAAGTCTCCGCTCATCGATTCCCCGCAGTGGGCCACTGTGTCCGCCTCGATCCAGCCAGGGCCCGCAACGTCCCAGTGTTCCGTACGCACGGGCACCATTTTGCGCAGCAGCGACCCGGGACGGGTGCCGCACCGTCGGCGACTCCCCAACGCCACCCGGCAAGGTGCCAAGAGCCGGTCCATCGTCGCCGCGCTTGGGGAGAGCACCCGCCCGCGAAGCCCTGCCTCCAAGCTGCCCCGCTCGGCTTCGTAGTGCGGCAGCCAAAGCCCCACCAACGCTTTGAGCCGCTTCCCACACGGCTGCTCGGACGCCATCCAGATCACCTTCAATACCTGCCTCTCCGCATCCCCGTAACGACACCGCGGGCCTCCCCTGCTCGCCTTCTCTGCCCCGGCCACCGGCAGCTTTCCGCCCAACACTTTAATCGCGTGCTTGCGCCCGTAGCCGCACATCTCGCACACCTCGTCGATGAGCCTGCTCCGCCCCTCGCGCCCCCGCCGCCGGTAGCGTTCTCGCATCTTCAACAGCATTTCCCGCGTCGTGTTCTCGCTCATTTGTGATGACATCTCCCCCGGTGTCATCAGTTATGAGGCAACGTATCAATACTGCCCCTCCTCTCATGACTCCCCCGGTGTCATTTCATTTGAGTCAATTCGACGGCGGCAGATTTTTCTGGACAACATTGATCCAGATCAAGTAAACCAAAAAGGTAACTCAAACCTGTTGCACATAAAAGAAGATGAAAACTAAACACCTTTTTCTTTGGTTCGCTGTCTCCTTGGCCCTCGTGACCAGTTCCCGCGCGGACCTAATCGACATCCAGGCGCAGTGGTCGGGAGCGTCGTTCAGCAACAATGCCTCGGCGACCGCCACGTTCACGCTGGACACCTCGCTTTTCAACAACCCGGGCTTATCGTCTTTCACGGGAGCCTCGTTTGCAAATGCTTTTCAGAATTTCCAGCTCACCGTATCGGGCGCATCGGCAGGGAACGGCGTCTTCACGGGCCCTGACTTCAGCGCGATTTTTCTGAACACCGCCGGGGGGACGCTCGATTTCCACTCCGAGCTCGTCGGGCAAACGACTTCAGCCGGCCTTTGGGGTGCAGCGGCATTCCCTGTGGTGTCGGGCGATTTCAACTTATTCTCGAACGGCTTTTCTGCGTTGACCCCATCGGGATCAAGTATGTTCATCCTGCAGACACACGGTGGCGAGCAGATCCTGCTGACTTCCTTCGCGCCGGTGGCACCGGCTGCCCCGGTGGCTGTTCCCGAGACCAGCACCTGGGTCATGGGGTTTCTGGCGCTCGGAGCCGTCGTCTTTCTGGTCCGCCGCCCGGTTGCCGTTTGCTCCTGAGTCCGGGCTTTCCGAGCCTTTCTGTCATAGGAAAAAGGGGGCGGCGGTTTTACTCTCTGGGCGCATAAAATCCTCCTTTTTCCGACAAGCTGGAGGATTAGTCGCAGTTACTATTGCGACCAAATTGAACTGTTTTAGCGGCACCCGCCGTGCATTCTCACCGAAAAATGTGAGATATCCTTAGGATGCCGCCCGATTTGTCTCCGGAGAATCGTAGCGACAATGCTTTTGCGTACAGTGCATGAGCCAGCGCATTCGCCCGACCCCGGTGCCGGCGGCGAGGGATCCTGCTGTAGTCACGGTCAGCCCGCCCCCGTCTCCTGCTTTCTCAAAATCCGAGATGACACGATCCCTGATTTCATACGGCCCGGCGTTGCGGAGGAGAAATGGCGGCATGTGGCCGTTGATCATGGTGGCGGGCATTTTTAGGCGGATGCGGCGCACATCAATCTCGGGGCCGTAGTTCACGCTCCGGATCCCCAGCGCATACTGGTAATCGAGCAGGTGCTCCATGCTGCTGTCGGAATGCTGGTAGCGTGGGGCCTCGCCTGGAGCGAGGGCATCCATGACCTCCTCCAAAACCGGATAGCAATACTCGCGGTAAAGATCGCGGTTGAAGAGCGCGCAGTTGTCGTCGGTGATCCACCAGCCGGGGCGGTCGTTTCCGCTGAACTCCCGCAGGGCGCGGTTGAATTCGATCATTTTTGTGGCGAGGAGATCGCTGAACCGCCGCATCAAATCCGGATGATCTTCCATCCAGAAAAAGACGTCCTCGGCGGATAGGACGGAGGTCATGATCGTTGCTGGTCCGCGGCTGCCTGTGCCGAGCAGGGGCATGGGTTTGCCATCGGCTTGGCGATGGTCCCACTCCTTAAGAAACGGCTCGGGCAGCGCCCATTCACTCATCTCGACCGTCTCCGCCCGATCCAGGACCCGCGCGAATTCCTCCGGGTCATTCGTAACCGGCTGCAACCAGGGTGTTCCGTTCTCCTCGTAGCGGAATTCCGAGCCGAACAAATTCTCGACTCGCTTCGGCGAGTGCTCCCACGAGTCCTCGTCAAAAAACGCCTTCCCGACATGCTCCCGCGTGATCGCGTTGGCTTCCTTGTGAAGCGCGTCGCGGTGGGATTTGTCCTCGTAGTAACGGATAGTGGAAACCACATCGAGGAACTCGAACAGCCAGTGGTCGTCGGGCGAAAAGAACATCCCGCAGCGCGGCTTGCTGGCAGTGAATTTTCCGCACAGCTCGTTCTCCTGCCAGAACGCCTCCGCGTCGAGGTCCCTCGCCAGCTCAATGAATTCGTGTTCGTTCGCATGTGACATTAACTCAAGCGTTAAGCGCCCAGCCCCCTCAAGGCCAGCAGGTTTTTGCAGATCTTCTCACTGTCCCGAGCCTCCGGCGGAGCAACTCAGCGCCGCGGTTTCTTCGCTGACTTTTTGGCGAAGACAGCCAAGCTGGTCTTTTCCAGAAAGGCGAGGTTGCCGGCGATCATTTTATCAAGGGTCTTGTGTAGCGGGCAGGGGTCGCCCTTGCCACACCAGCCGTGACCAAATGGACAAACCGACGGCGCGGCAGTTTGCTCGAAAAGCGACACGATATCGAACAGGCAGATTGCTTTGGCGGGCTTGGCCAGGGTGTAGCCTCCACCCGGCCCCGGCTGCCCGCTGACCAGGCCGGCAGCCGCCAATTGCGTGAGCAGTTTGGCCGTCAGCGCCCGCGAGATCTTGCGCGATTTGGCGATCTCGCCGGAACCGGCGCGGCTACCCGGTTCCGCGGCCAGGTAACTCATCACCGCAATCGCGTTCGCCGAGGTCTTTCCGTAGATGAACATCGGCGCCCACTCTGCACCTTATGCTTTGAGGCAGTCAACCAGATCAGCCTCTGCCGTCGTGATCGGCAATAGGTTGAATTTTTCCTGGAGAGCCGCCACGATCGCCGGAGTCGCGAAAGCCGGCAGAGTCGGACCGAGCCGGATGTTGCGCACGCCGAGATGGAGCAACGTGAGCAAAACCGCCACCGCCTTCTGCTCATACCACGAGATGTTGAGGGAGAGCGGAAGGTCGTTGATGCCGCAGCCGAAGGCCTCGGCGAGCGCGGCGGCAATCTTGATCGCCGAGTAGGCGTCGTTGCACTGCCCGCAATCAAGCAGCCGCGGGATGCCGCCGATCGTTCCAAAATCGTTGCGGTTGAAACGGAACTTCCCGCATCCGAGCGTGAGGATCACGCAGTCGGCGGGGATTTGCTCGGTGAACTCGGTGTAGTAGTTGCGTCCGGTTTTCGCTCCATCGCATCCTCCGACGAGAAAAAAATGCCGGATCGCTCCCGATTTCACTGCAGCCACGATCTCATTCGCGACGCCAAGGACCGCGTTATGCCCGAACCCGAGCGTGAGGGTTTTGCCCTCGACGTCCGCTGGGAATCCTGGCGAGCGCTGCGCGGTCTTGATCACGGCCGAGAAGTCGCGGCCATCCATGTGCCGGACCCCCGGCCACGCGACAAGCCCGCATGTGAAGAGCCGCTGGAAATAACTCTGCTTCGGAAGTTGGATGCAGTTTGTCGTCATTAGGATCGCTCCCGGAAACCGGTCGAAATCCCGCGCCTGCTCCTGCCATGCCCCACCGTAGTGCCCGATGAGGTGCGGGTGCTTGTGGAGTTCCGGATACCCGTGTGCCGGGAGCATCTCGCCGTGCGTATAGATATTGATCCCGGTTCCTTCCGTCTGCTCGAGCAGGGCCAGCAGGTCTTCCAGGTTGTGGCCGGATACCAGAATGCACGGGCCGGCAGCCGGATCGAGCCGGACCTGCGTGGGCACCGGATGGCCGAACCGCTTCGTGTGGACGCCGTCGAGGGATTCCAGCACCTGATAATTGGCCTCACCACATCTCAAGCAGAGTCCGAGCAACTGGTCGATGGTCGTCGTTTCGCCCGGCGCGATGGCCGACAGCGCTTCAAAAATAAACAGCGATGTCTCCCCCGTGTCGCCGCCCGCGTCGCGCACATGCCACGCGTAAGCAGCCATGCCTTTCAATCCGTAGGTCAGGAGCTCCTGCAAGCCGAGCAGGTCTGCCCCGATCGCCTCCTGCCGTCCCTCGATCCCGGTTTCCTCACCCTGCCGGATCAGGTCGTCCAGATTCTCTGCCGGAACAAAACACGTCGCGCCATTGAACGAGGCCGGATCGGCCGCGGTCCGGATTCCAGCATAAAGCCCGCGGGCCGCTTCGAGATGCCGCCCGGCTTCGGCCAGCATGCCCTGCAGCCGGACCGAGTCGAAATTCACGTTCGTCACCGTCGTGAACAGCGCGTCGAGCGCGAATCGCTCAAGCTCCTCCGACCGCGCTCCCGCGTTCGCCGCCCGGTGGGCGAAAACACTCACGCCTTTCAGCGCGTGCAGCAGCAGGTCCTGCAGCGCCGCCGTCTCGGGGGTTTTTCCGCACACGCCGACGGCCGTGCAGCCGGTGCGCTGGGACGATTGTTCGCACTGATAACAAAACATGGAACTCATAAATGATGGCTATTTGGTTGCTGGTTGGGATCTGTGAATAGCCATTCGTATCCGGCTCGAAAGACAATACAAGATAAAAAGAGTGTTGTTTCGTTAAATATTTCTCCACTCTCCGGAGAAACGAACGATTTCCTCCTCTCATGCCATCTCTTGAAAACAAGCCGACGCTTGGAGTTGCAGAGGCCCTTGCGCCAAGGGCCTGCAGGTTCAACAGGCGGCTGGCACAACCGCCTCCGCACCATTCAGCCTACTCGAAGAATTGGTATCAAACGGCAACAGCCGCAGTAGTTCTCGGTCAGCCGCGATACCGGGATCAGCAACATGAACGACGTGGCGGAGGAAACCGTTGCCGCAGCCTAATCCCTGGCCTTTATGCCGCTGTGCTGCTGCCAAGGCCAACGCCCGGTGACCTCCAGTTCAAGGGAAAAACTAAGAAACGTGCGGATCGCCACGATCAGGGCAAGAACGGTTAGGTTTTGAAGAGTTGGCGCGACCGCAACTGTCCTGATGATGTCCCCCGCGACGAGCAATTCCAGCCCAAGGAGAATGGCGCGGCCCAAATTCTGGCGGTATGCGCTGTAGCGGTCGAGATGGGGCGGTGTGGCAAAAAACAGGGTTCGCACGGAAGCGACCAGAATGCCGCCGACAATAACCAGTACTCCTGCGGCATCGACTGCCATGCCAACTTTTTCAACGGTGGATTGGAATGTATCCATGAGGCATGGTTTATATCACTTCCGCTTCAGCAGAACAGAGCAGAAGAAACGCTCTCTAAAATCAATTCACAACGCGACGCCTGATGATCTCCCTGCACCCCCCTCCCCTGCTCGAGTTTTGACGTCCGGAGCAAGCCAGGTTCTCCTCGATATCGGGCAAGTCCAAAGAGCTTCCGTCAATGGCGACCGTCTGCAGATTCCAGCAAACGTCCACCCCGGAAAGCGGTTACAAACTTCCCCTCGTGGTCCAGGTCGGGCACAATGCCTCGCGTGGCCATACACCCGAGCAGGTTGACGGCTGGGGGCAAACACGACAAAATATCTTTATGTGGAAATCGGCTCATCAACACATCCTTGACCTCGCCGCCTACGAACCCGGAAAGCCGGTCGAGGAACTCGCCCGCGAAATGGGGCTCCAACCGTCGGAGATCATCAAGCTGGCTTCGAATGAAAACCCTCTCGGCCCGTCTCCGAAGGCGCTCGCCGCGATGCGGGAGACGCTGGATCGCGCCCATTTCTATCCCGATGGCGGCGGCTGGGCGCTGCGCAACGCGATCGCCGGCAAGCTCGGGCTCGCGCGGGAAAATGTGATTCTGGGCAACGGTTCGAACGAGATCATCGAGTTTATCGGACACGCGTTTTTGCGGCCCGGCGACGAGGTCGTGACCGCGAGGCACGCGTTCGCCGTTTACACATTGATGGCCCAGCTTTTCGGCGCGAAGACCGTCGAGGTTCCAGACCCCGGCTACACCCACGATCTGGACGCGATGCTTGCCGCAATCACCCCGCGGACCCGGCAGCTCTTTATTGCAAATCCCAACAACCCGACCGGCACGATGGTCGGCCAGGAAGAGATCGACGGCTTCATGGAGCGTGTCCCTGATCATGTGCTGGTGATTTTTGACGAGGCGTATCTGGAGTTTCTCGACAACCCGCCGGACGTCCTCCGCCATGTGCGCGCGGGCCGGAATGTCGTGGTCATGCGCACGTTTTCAAAGATCCAGGGCCTCGCGAATCTCCGGGTCGGTTACGGGCTCGCGCCGGAGAAAGTGGCAGCCGTTCTCCAGAAGACCCGCCAGCCGTTCAACGCGAACGGCATCGCGCAGGCCGGGGCGCTCGCCGGGCTTGAGGACGAGGAGCACATGCGTCGAACGCGGCAGCTCACGCACGAGGGCCGGAATTATTTCCATGCGGAATTTTCCGAGATGGGACTCGAGTTTGTTCCCAGCGTGGCGAATTTTGTGCTCGTCCGTGTCGGCGACGGGGACGCGATCTTCCAGGCGCTCCTGCGCCGCGGCCTGATCGTCCGGGCGATGCGGAGCTACAAGCTTCCGGCCTGGATTCGAGTTTCCGTGGGCACAATGGATCAGAACCGGCGCTTCATCGCCGAGCTCAAGGCTCTCGATGCCGCAGGCGCGATCCCGCGCGACCCGCTCGCGACCACCTGATCAGCCGCGATGCAGGACACGATTGCCGCCATCTCCACGCCGCCGGGCGAAGGCGCGGTCGCGCTGATCAGGATATCTGGACCTGATGCCGCGGCGATTTTCGGAAAAATTTTCCATCCGGCGAATCCCGTGCCGCGGCGCGCAACCCACGGCCGGATCATCGAGAACGGAGAGACTGTGGACCAAGTCCTCGCCACGCTTTTTGTGGGCCCTGCAAGCTACACCGGCGAAGACATGGCCGAGATCGGATGCCATGGCGGCATCCTGCTCGCCGCGCACATTCTGGAGATGGTGCTGCGGTTGGGAGCCCGTGCCGCGGAGCCGGGCGAATTCACGCAGCGCGCATTTCTGAACGGCAAGCTCGATCTTACCCAGGCAGAGGCAGTCATGGACCTCATCAGCGCCAAGACGCCGCTGGCGATGCGGGCCGCCGCGGAGCAATTACAAGGCCGGCTCGGTGAAGAGGTTTCCGCCATCCGGGCGGAGGTTTTAGAAGCGGTCGCCCACCTCGAGGCCTGGATCGATTTCCCGGAGGAAGGGATCGATCCCGCCACCGGGGCCCAGCTCCTTGAAAAAATCTCGCACGGCATTTTGCGGATCGAAAGCCTTCTCTCCACGGCCGAGAGCGGGCGGGTTTTGCGTGAAGGGGTGAGGGTGGCGATCGTCGGACGCCCGAATGTCGGCAAGTCGAGCCTTCTCAACCAGCTGCTGGGCATGGAACGCGCGATCGTGAGCCCGGTCCCCGGCACCACGCGCGACACGATCGAGGAATCCGCCTGCCTGCGCGGGATTCTCTTCCGGCTCACCGACACGGCGGGCCTTCGCGAAACCGGGGATCCTGTCGAACGCGAGGGAGTTGACCGCGCGCTTCGGGTCATCGAGCGGGCGGACCTTGTCCTTCACATCCTTGATGCCTCTGCGGAGTTTGACGAACCCGAGCTGCGCGAACGCGAAATCCTCGTCGCGAATAAAACCGATCTGATCCCGCGCGATTCCCGCCTGCCCGCCAACGCCGTGCGCGTTTCCGCGAAAACCGGCGCCGGATTCCTGGAACTCGTCGAGACCATGATCCGCGAAACCTGCGGCCAACATCTTGCGGCGGGACCGTCGCTCGCCGCCGTCAACTCGCGTCACAAGACCCTGCTGGAATCCGCGGCAGTGTCGCTTGGTGCCGCCGCCGTTCTGGTCCGCGCCGGGGAACCGCCCGAACTCGCCGCCATCGAGCTCCGCGCTGCCCTCGACAGCGTCGGCCGGATCGTCGGCTCGGCCGACACCGAGGAAATCCTCGGCGAAATCTTCGGCCGGTTCTGCATCGGCAAGTAAAACTTGGTTGAGGCTCCAACGCACCATGACTTGAGTGACAAGCCTCTTGAGTCATCCACATGTCGATTTGAGCGGTGGCTGAAAAAATGCGGGGTCCGAGACTCCCCCGCATGATCGCCATCCATTTCTCAAAAAGCGTTATCCGGACATCCATGCCAACGAAAGGAACACGGAAAATGCTCCTCGGCATCGAAACGCCCCTCGATGCGGCAATGTTTCATCCGCGGAACGACAGGATGGGTGAGGTTCTGCCCGTTCCCTAGACATCCTGGGCCTGCTGATCGGCGCGGATTCATTTCATTCTCTGTCGAGTGGCAGGGCAAACCGGCTTTTCCAAGCCATTTTCATTGGCCGTTTTTCTCATACATAAAAAATATGTTACTATACAACATTAAATCTTTATTGATATTCGATAATTTATTATTGACACAATGGTTTTACGCGCTATTCATGACCCCATGAATACTTCATTTTCATCCACTCCTCTTGAGGCAGAAATGGGCATTAAAGCTCGAATTCGTCAGATCGGAAAAGTCGGACGCATCTGTTGTTCCATTCTGCTGGTTGTTTCCGGTCTGGCTCTATTCACGTGGGTCATTGGTGGTATCACCGGATTTGTAAAACTCACGAATGCACCTTCTGTCAGCATAGGGGAGTGGTCGTATTCAGGTGGCGTGACGGTATCAAACCTCATCATCACGGCAGTGTGGGCAATTTGGGCGATCGGTCCATGGCTGATGCGAAGGATCTTTGTCCAGTTTACGCGTGACGAAATATTCACGAGTAGCACCGCCCGCCTGATTAAATGGCTGGGAGTTTGGAATCTCGTCCAGTTTTTTTGCTTAAATCCATCTTTCCTCCTGATTGGCCTGTTTCTCCTTGCTCTCGGCTGGTGCATGGAGTTGGCGGTTTCGCTGAAGCAGGAACAAGATCTCACCATTTGATCCCATGGCCATTGTAATCCGACTTGATGTCGTCCTAGCACAACGAAAAATGCAACTCACTGAGTTGGCTGGTGCTATGGGTATCACGCTGCCGAATTTGTCCATTCTAAAAACCGGCAAAGCCAAGGCCCTGCGTTTCAGTACATTGGAGGCCATTTGCAAACATCTGAACTGCCAACCCGGCGATATCTTGGAATATGTGCCAACCCCACCGAATCACGTCGGCGGGCAATATCCAGAGTCAGATATAAACCATCGTGAATAACTAGGTCGCCCTGCAATTTGGATGAAAAATCAAATTCAAGATGGCTTCATTACTCGCTATGAGATGCCTGTTTCCCCGAGCGTGGGGAGGCGGTTCCGGTCGCAAGCCAACTGCGCGGCGATAGGACAGTTGTCAATTTCCGTTTGACAGGATTCGCGGGGCATGCTTTTTCACCAGCAAATTCTAATCCGCATTGGAATAAGTTGGCCTTTTTTGCAAAACCACCAAAACGCAATGAAAAGCATGCGAACTCTCCGAGCTAGGTTCGACGCGTTGGCGGCGCTTTCAATCAGCGCGGATCCCCATGCTGCCACTTCCTCCTCCGCGCGAAAAGTTGTCACCAGCCTCCCGAAAACGAATCCATCCGGCGGGTGGCGAATTCTTGCGGCGTTCCTCTGCATGGCGGCGCCGCTTGCGGCATCTACGAACGGCACGTCCGGGAATTTCAAATACACCGACTACGGGACATACATCACGATCACCGGGACTGTTTCCTCTCCGTCTGGAGCGATTGTGATCCCGTCACAAATCACCAGCAAGGACGTTACCGGCATCGCGAGCAACGCGTTCGCGGGCTGCAGCAATCTGACTGGCGTGACGATTCCCTCCACCGTCACGAGTATCGGGAACAACGCGTTTCAGAGTTGTACCAAGCTGGCCAGCGTGACGATTCCCTCCACCGTCACCAGCATCGGGAGCTATGCGTTCGGCAGCTGCCTCGCGCTGACCAGCGCACCGATCTCCACCGGCGTCACCAGCATCGGGAACGACGCGTTCCAGCTTTGCACCGGGCTGACCAGCGTGACGATCCCCGCCAGCGTCACCACTATTGGGACAGGAGTGTTCAATTCCTGCACGGGGCTGACCGCTATATCGGTGGATCCTGCGAACCTCAATTTCATCAGCAGCGCGGACGGCGTTGTTTTCAACAAATTAAATGACACCATTGTTGTATTTCCTGCAGGCAGGACCGGGGATTATACGATCCCCTCCAACGTCAAATATATCAAGACCTACGCGTTCGATAGCTGTGTCGGGCTCACGAGCGTGACGATCCCATCCAGCGTCACCAGCATCGGGAGCTACGCTTTCAATTCCTGCACCGGGCTCACCGGCATGACGATCCCCTCCAGCGTCACCGCCATCGGGGACTATGCGTTCAGTTCCTGCACCGGGCTCACCAGCGTGACGATTCCCTCGGGTGTCACCAGCATCGGAGTGAGTGTGTTCATGGGTTGCACCGGGCTCACGAGCGTGACGATCCCGTCCAGCGTCATCAGCATCGGGAACTCTGCGTTCAGTTCCTGCAGCGGGCTCACCAGCGTGACGATCCCACCCAACGTCGCGAGTATCGGGTATGGTGCGTTCAGTTCCTGCACCGGGCTCACGAGCGTGACGATCCCCTCCAGCGTCACCAGCATCGGGGCTCTTGCGTTCAGTTCCTGCACCGGGCTCGCGGTTGCGGAGTTTTTGGGAGATGCCCCAACGACGATGGCAACCAATGCGTTTTCGGGTGACGCGAGCGGTTTCACCGTCGAATACCACACGGGGAAAGCAGGTTTCACTTCGCCGACCTGGAAGGGGTATCCTGCCATCAATGTGGACACGCGGATCATCGGGGTGAGCGGCAACCTGGCGTTCGGCAGCGTGACGGTGAATTCGACTGCGACAGCGGTGATGGCGGTCAGCAACACTGGTGACGCGCCCCTGACGGTGAGCGGCATTTCCTACCCGACGGGGTTCAGCGGCAACTGGACTGGCGGGACGATTGCGGCGGGACTCACGCAGAATGTGACACTGACATTCAGCCCAACCGCAGTGCAGGCATATGGCGGGAACGTTTCAGTATCTTCCAATTCGACATCGGGAACAGGAACGATCACTGCGAGCGGACAGGGGGGGGTGCCTCCGCCTCCCTATGCAACCTGGCAGGGAACCAAGTTCACGGCTGCCGATATCTTGACCGGGCTCACGACGATGGCGGCAGATTTCGAAGGGGACGGGATGCCAAACCTGCTGGAGTATGCATTCGGCACCGATCCGAAAACCCCCAATCCGTCGCCAGTCACGGTGAACGTCAGCGGAAGTAACCTGCAGATTTCCTTCCCATGCAATACCACCTGCACGGACATCACCTATACTGTGCAGGCATCCTCCGACCTTTCCGCATGGACGGACATCGCGAAGAGCTCGGGAGGGGCGACGGCCGCTCCGATCGGAACGCTCAGCACGGTATCCGATTCCGGCACAGGCCTTCGCACGGTGACAGTCATCGATTCCGCCACTCTCCCCGCCGCGGGCGGGAGATTCCTCCGGATCAAGGTTTCTTCTCCGTGACCGCGATGGAAATCACTGGACTGCGGGTGAACGGAGGCGATGTCATTTGCACCGGATATTGGAATAGGCCGCGTCGCACCTATATCAATATTACCTCAATTAAGCCAAATTAACGTTCGGCAAACAAATAGCACCCTATAACCACCACGCTCGACACTACTATGAAAACACTCCTCACAATCGCAGCGGCATTTGCCGTTATCGGCACATGCCTCGCTGAACAACCAGAGATCTCTCAAATATTACCTGAGGCTGAGTATCAAATAATCTATTCACCAATTAAGCCAGATCTGAGCAACCGCAATATTACACCAGACTTGATCAATATAAGAGTATATTACAAATCCAAAAAACCCTATTTTAAGTGGCAAGATCAGGAGATTCCTATTTTCTATAATGGAAATGGTATTCTTTTTGCAATTCCTCCTTGTGAAACCCCGCATGTTATATTCAACACCTTTGTCTTTTCTGGAGTGCCTTGGAGCGAAAGAGTGCCTGGCGTTATTATCGGACGGTTATGGACTATTTCTGGCGACACTAATAGCGGAGAGGAAAACATCTTCAAAATGCAGATAAATGCAAAAAAGAAATAGGCCGAGCGCCTTCGCTCCCGATGCCTGCAATCAACCCGCCACGCCAGCCAGCGATACCTGACGAGGGACGTCGGCGACTTAGGACGCTTTTTCTCAAACCAACAACCAACGACATAAACATGAAATTCACGATCCTCTCCACGCTTCTTATATTTCTTCCGCTGACGCTGTTTGCAGCCGAACAGATTACCGTCGAAGCCAAGTTCATCGAGTTAAACAAGGAAGCAATTCCACATGACTTCGCAAAGCTTTCCCAAGCCAAAGGCATTGACTTTCTCAGTGCACCCCGCGTCACCACGAAATCAGGACAGCAAGCACAGATGGCAGTCACTCGCGAGTATCAGCCAACGAGTGTTGCACCCAGTGTATTTCAACCCATTCCCATCGGTATTACTGTTCGGGTTACCCCCCTACTCAAGGGCGACAGAATCGCCTACAGCGCTCAGCTTACCATTTCAGAACTTGTCACCAGCAAGGCCTCAAACGGCCATACGCGCAGTGAGATTACATCACGCGACCTCTATGTGTCCGGCACTTCCAAAGACGGAGAAGAAGTCTGGTTCGACTTTTCCGAATTGAGCAATGGGAAGAAGATTGTTGTCTGGCTTCACTTCAAACATGAAGTCGCCTAACCACTCGCTGCAGCGACCAGACTCCACCTGGCGCTGAATTTGGGGCATTCGAATATATATTTTTGTCCCGTGAACCAGCACTTGCAAAGTCGCCTTATTGATTGCTCGGCGCCAAGTCTTGGCGCTCTGCTGCAAAAATATTAAAATCATAAAAAATACAATCCTCATTCTACTCCTTGGTATTTTAGCAACAACTCAACTTTTTGCTACAGAACCATTGCCTGCCTCAAAACCCGCATCTCAACTTGGATTTTCACATTGGGAATCCGAGGTCAGTCTTCCACCCGGCTCCTTCTCGATATCATTCGCAGAAATCAACAATGGCAGCATCAGGAAGACTCTTTTCAGCCTTGATGCCCCAAGCGATGGCTCACGCATTCAAAGGGTGGTGATTAAGGCGAGGCAGGAGGTATCAGGAACGCGTGTAAGCGTGGTTCTCGGAAGCTCATCCACCACAGTAACATCGAAAGGCGTTGAAATACCTTTTAAATCTATAATACCACTTCCTCTTTCCTTGGGAGTAGGATCTTATGTCCTAGGAGGGGATTTTATTATGGAGGGGAAGACGATGAATGTTACGGGTAAAATCAAAGATGTGAAATCAGGATTATTACTCCATGTATCAAGCAAATAAGCAGAACCAGGCACGGCAGCACAACTGCTGGGGATTCTTTGTTTTTATGGATTTCGTTGATTCAACCATTGACCTCAAAAGACCGCTAAAAATCGAGGAAGATAGGAAAAGGCAATTCGGAAGAGGCATCCCGTGTTGCCTTCTCTGGGCCAAACATTTGACCCGTTCGCACCCGTTCATCTCTCCCTTCGGACTGCTTCCGACAGCCTCCCGAGCGGCTTCTCTCGCCGCCTGGGTATCCCTTCCATTTCACTAACCGCTATCGCGCCGGTTTTCTCCGCTGCTTGCTGGAAGTCTTTTGTATTTGCAGGGAATCGTGACGGGGCTCTTCCGCTAAATTCCGGAATTAGCCGATCTGCAATGGCATGACCCTTTGCATGATCCCGGCAGGCAGCGGCTTGGGTTTGTCGGCGGCCTTCAGGTAGTCTTCCAGATGCGGGAGCGAGGCGGTGCCGCCGATCGTGGTCCGGATCGCGGGTTCGCTGGCGGCAAGGCGCAGATTGAATTCCGCGGCATCCCGGCAGCCGGAGGCGGCGATCAGTTCGGCGAGCGCCGCGGATTTCGCGCGGCTCCGTTCATCGGACGGCCCGCCGCCCAGAGTGCGCAGGGCGAGTGCCGGAATTCCTTTTTTTCGGATCGCGGCCCAGGCCGTATCGCTGCAGTCGCGCTGGCAGGCGTTCCAATACAGGATCACCCCCTCGACCAGCCCGCTTTTCATCGCCTCGACTGCGGCATCGGAGTTCTGCGGTGTCAGGAAAAGCGCCGCCTGCCGGATCAGCCCGCGCGCTCGGAGCGATACCAGTTCATCAACCAGCGGGCCGCCGTCTCCGCGCAGTTGGTCCACAAGGTTGCCGGGTGCCGGGTCCATGGAGACGAGTTGGGCCACGTCGATGCCGTCGAGCCCGAGCCGGCGGCAACTGTCCTCGACCTCGAACCGCATGAGCGGCACCGAGGCATCCCGGACCTTGATCACCATCCGCGGCACCCGCCTCCGGTTTTCATCAAAGGCCTGTCGGAGCACCATGAATGTGAATCCCTGGTTGTAAGTCGGACTGGAGTGAAACCAAACCCCCGCCTCGATGGCCCGGCGGGCAACGGCCAGATCATTCGTGATGTCGGCCGGATTCCGGCCCAGCGACATGCTGCCAAAAGTGAACGGGGAAAGAGGATTCATGAATGGCAGAAATGATTGTTCCCCGCCTGCTTGTCGAACACGGAATTCCTTTTGCACACACCGGATAGTCAGAACCCCACCGGCCCGGTGGCATATTTGACCTTCCTGGCGGAAAGTTTCTCCACGCGGATTTCCATCGATTCAAACTGCACCGAGGACGACATCGTCGCGACCGATGTGTCGGCGGCATCGTGCCCGCTTCCCACCCAGACAAACCCATGTTGGGGAGCCATGCGGGTGGCGTCGTAATACCACCAGCGACCACCCAGCCAGACCTCGAAAAAGGCATGGAAGTCTGGTTGCGGGAGTCCGTAGGCGTAGGCGCTGCCGTAGCGCGCGGGAATGCCCAATGCCCGGCAGAAGGCGACGCCGAGGTGGGCGAAATCCCGGCAGACCCCGGCGCGAAGGGTCAGGCATTCGACCGCGCTCGTGTGGGCGTCGGTGATCCCGGGTTCGTAATCGATGTGCGTGTGGATCCAGTTGCAGATCCCTGCCACGCGCTCGTGTCCGGGCACGAGATCGCCGAACCCTTTTGCAGCCAGCCGGACCAGCTTGTCGGATTCGCAATACCGGCTGGGATAAAGAAACCTGACGACTTCGGGCGGCAGGTCGATCAGTGAGGTTTCGGAAATGGTCTGGGGTCCCATGGCGCGGTCCAAGTCACGTTCCACCTCAGCTTCGTAAATAATTTCCAAAATGCCGGCCGGAGCGGCGATGCCATGGAACCGGGTCGTTCCTTCCGGCACAATGTGTTCACGGAATGCAATCCCGTGGTTGTTCCGGATGCTCTCGCTGATGACCCTCTGCGAGCCGTTTTTGGCGGCAGCCACGTTCAGCAATAGCCAGCCCTCGCGGCTGACTTGGTAGCCGAGCCGGGCGTGAATGGAAAACCGGTGTGTCGTTGGCATCCGGGAGATCGTAAACGACAACGGCCCAAAAAGCTTTTGATTTCCCGGAGGCTTCTTGCAGAATCGGCGGGCCATGCCCACCCACTACATCGCCTGTGATCTCGGTGCCGAAAGCGGTCGCGTGATGCTCGGCTCGCTGGACTCCGGAATGCTCGCGATCGAGGAAATCCACCGGTTCCCGAACGTCACGATCAAACTCGGCGCTTCGATCCGCTGGGACATCCTGCGCACGTTCGACGAGCTCAAAAAGGGGCTTTCCAAAATCGCGGCGCGCGGGATCTCCGTGTCCAGCCTGAGCGTCGATTCCTGGGGCGTCGATTATGTCTGGAGCGGACTCGGCCAGGAGATGCTCGCTCCAGCATATATTTACAGGGATCCCCGGACGGATGCGACCTACGAAAAAGCCCTCGCAACGGTCGGCCGCGAAAAAATTTTCTCCGAGACCGGCCTCCAGTTCATGTCGTTCAACACGCTGTTCCAGTTGATGGCCGACATGGAGTCGAGCCCGGAACTCGCCCGCCGGGCCGACGGGTTTTTGTGCATCGCCGATTATCTCAATTTCCTTTTCTCCGGCGTCCGGAAAGCGGAGGAAAGCCTCGCGAGCACGACGCAGATTTACAATCCGATAACGCACGCGTGGTCGGAGGAGTTGATTTCTGCATTCGGATTTCCAAGATCCGCTTTCGCCGATATCGTGCCCTCTGGAACGGTGCTCGGACCGCTGGTGGAAGCCGTCGCACAGGAAACCGGGCTCCGAGGCGCAAACGTCGTGGCCTCGTGCTCCCACGATACGGGTGCGGCTGTCGCGGCGGTTCCCGCCGACTCGGGCGACGACTGGGCTTACTTGAGCTCTGGCACATGGTCGCTCATCGGCGTCGAGCTTCCTGCTCCGCTGATCAACGAAGCCACGCAAGCGGCCAACTTCACCAACGAGGGCGGATATGGCGGGACCACCCGATTCCTGAAAAACATTGTCGGACTCTGGCTCCTGCAGGAATGCCGCCGCGAATGGGAAATCGCCGGCGAGAAATGGGATTATGCCGAGTTGAACCGGCTGGCTTCCGGGGTGGCACCGCTGCGTACGCTTCTCGATCCCGACGACGCCCGCTTCGTCAAGCCCGGAGATATGCCCGCCAAGATCCAGGCCTTCGCACGCGAAACCGGCCAGCCTGTTCCCGAGAGCCCGGGAGAATTCACGCGCGCAATCCTCGAAAGCCTCGCCCTGCTCTATCGCTGCACGCTCGCAAAAATCGAACAACTCACCGGCCGCAGCGTCAAGAAACTCCACATCGTGGGAGGAGGGAGCCAGAGCCGGCTGCTGAACCAGTTCGCGGCCGATGCAACCGGGCGACAAGTCCTCGCCGGCCCGGTCGAGGCCACCGCGATCGGAAATATTCTGGTGCAGGCGATTGCCGAAGGAAAACTGGACTCCCTGACCCAGCTCCGTGCGACCGTCAGAAATTCGATCCCGATCGAGGAGTTCCAACCGTCCGGGAATCCGGAGTGGGACTCCGCCTACGCCCGCCTCGAAAAGATCCGGGGTTAGTCGCCATACCAAACCCACGGTTCCGGGAGGGAAAATGTCACGGCGCGCCGGGACGTTAAGCCCGGCTGCCGAAATAGGTGGGCCAACCGGAAAGGGATCGTTCTACTCCGCCTTTTTTTCTTCCGGCTTCCTCTTGGATGGAGCCGGCTGTCCTTGGACTTGCGGTTGGACGGCTGTGGCCGGGCGCTGCTGCAAAACCGGCGCACTCACAGTTTCCTGGAGGGGCTGGCGTTGCTGGGGTCTGTCCGGTTGCTGGACCTGCACGCGCGGTTGCGATGGTTGTTCCTGCACCCGTTGAGGCCGCTCCTGAATTTGTGGAGGTTGTTGGATCACGGGGGCCGGCTGTGTCGGCTGGATTGTCACAGGCATCGTAGCGCGGGGAGGGGTAACGCGGGTTGGCTCGGAACGGCTCGGCTGTGTTACGGGTGCGGTTACGGGTGCGGTTACGGGTGTGGAGTATCCCGGTCCTCGAATGTTTCCGGGAGCCGGAGTTTCTGGCGCAAAGCGGTCTGGCTGCTTGGGGTGCCGGGGTTCGTTTGTTCCGCCATGGGGCAGTCCGGGGCTGTTGATCTGTCCAGGAACTTGGGGTGCTGTGGATGGAACGGTGCGGGTCGGACGTGCCGGTGAGGCATCCGGAATGCTACGGACATTTTGAGGGGAAGGAGCGGGATTCGCAGGCGGATTGTTCGCGGGGTTTCCGGTGCGACCTGGAGCCTGGCCGGGTCCGTGCACGATGGGGAATCGTTCGAGTTTTGATGGCTGCGGCAAGGCCGTCCTCAACGCGGGGTTATAAATTCCCGGTTTTGCTGTCGGGCTGCCGGGGTTTCCCTGGACTAGCGGCTGCTGGGTGGTGCCCGTGCCGGGACGCGTGTTCACATAGCGTGCGTTGCCATTGTTGTCGACTTGGCGTTGGGATATTTGGCGTCTGGCACTCACGCTCGGTTGCCAGGGATTCGCGTTGGTCATGTCGATGTTCACGACATGGGCTCCCCCCCTGTTGCCATTGGGCCCGTGGCTCCACTGGTTATGCCAGTCATGGCTCCACCCGCACCAGTTGCCGCGATAGAAGCAGCGGCGGTTCCAATCGAAGTCGTAGCACAACCATGGGCCAACAAAAAAACCGGGGCCGAATGTAAGCACGGTTGAGTAAACATAAATAACCTGGGGATCGTATTGCGGAACATAGATCACTTCAGGATCCGTGGGCACGATGCGGATGGCATTCTCCTCATCGACCACCTTCTGCTGGGGAGTGTCCACGAGATTTCCGGCGGTTTTGGCCTGTTCGCGCAATGCCTGAACGGCGTTCATCACATCGGCGGGCTGCTCGACAAACGCTTCACCGACAGAAGACGTCCAGTCGAGGTTCTCGTCCATCCATGCGAGCACGTCCGGATACCGGGCCAGCGCTTTCACGCTCTCGTCCCACGGCTGGTTTTCGATCTGCGCGGGATCGCCGCCTGACTTCAAATACCGCGCGCCCAGAACAACATCCGCCGGCACCGTGGAGGCGGGTAGAATGAGGGCGATCAACGCGTCTGGATAAAGTGCGATCGGAGCAAGGAGCCGTCCGAGTTCCTCGGTGTTCAGCGTTTGAGCGCCGGCCTGCACTGGCGGCGGAACCGGCTGGCTTGCAATCTGCGCGTGCAGCGTGGAAGCGCAGGCGAAAATTGCGACCAGACTTGCCACGATCAAGTCGAACCGGGCCGATGCGCGGCGTGCATTCATGCTGGAACACAATACACTGGTTTTCGGTAATACGAGAAGAGGCTCGAGGAATTTCATAATGTGTGCTTAAGAAGAAAACGCGTCACCGCGCCATTTATTCAAATGGCAGCCGCTCCAGTCCACGCCAACTCCGCCCCCGGCCATCTGCAGCGCGGCCAGCTTCACCAGCTTACATTGCATCGGGTGCCCGTGATCTGCGAGCTTTCCGGGCAATACTGGTGGAATTCGATGTCGGTCCCGTCCGGATCCTTGCACCAGATCTGCCAACTGGAATCGCTCCCCTTCTTTTTTTCGGAAACCTCGGTGCCCCGGGAGACGAGCCTCTCGCGAACAGCGTCGATATCCCCGACCTCCAGGCAGAAATGCATGATTCGCCTGCCCTGCGGCTCCGGCACCGTGTCCCCTTTGAACACCTCGATAAAATGGCCCGGGTCGATTTCGAGATAGAATCCGATCAAGTCCTCGCCTTTGAAAAAATCAAATTTTCGCCGGAGCCCGAGGGTGCCGCAATAGAACTCCAGCGTCCGGTCCAGATCACGGGAAAGAATGCAGATGTGTGCGAGGGTTTTGATCATAGGGGAAATATGTTTGTTGCAGGACGAAGTTATTGAAGACAATGCTTCCGGCAAGCACCGAAACGTTGAACCAGCCCGCCGCGAGCACCGCCGCGCTGCCGGATTGACGGCGCGGGGATTTCCGCGAACAATCCTTCGGAAAGTGGAAAATGCCCGTCCGGAATGAAGAGTGAAAAACAAAATGCGGGCAAGGAACTTTACCGCCAGTTGCGGGGGCTTTCGTGGGAAAAACTGTGGGCCGAAGAGGTGCCGGGATTTGATGCCGCCACGCCGGCCGAACGCGCGGAGCGGGTCGCCGTGGTCCGTGCGGTCGGGGTTGTTTTTTCGGAATCCGGTCCCGGGGAACTGGCAAACGAGGTGCGCGTCTGGCTGCGGAATTTGCTGAACGACCCGTCGGAAAAAGTCCGGCGATATGCCATGAACGCGCTGCCGAAAGTGGGCGCGGGCCGGGAGGAAGAATCCGACCTGCTCGATCTGCTTAAAAAGACGCGCATCGACCGCGAAAAGAAATTCCTCGCGGGAGCTCTCGACAAAATCGGCGGGGAACAGACGCTTGCTGCGACGCAGGGACTTCTGCCGCAGACCGAGCAGAAGGCTCGCGCGGCCGTGGCGAGAGGCGGGAGTCCCAGCTCCATACGAATGGGCCGCATGCTGGAGGACTTTGCGGGCGTGACAATCAATCTCCGCGGACGCCGGGGACTCGAGGGCATGGTGCGCCAGGAAGTGGAGAAGGTGGCGCATGGCAGTTTCCGTGTCCTCGATCAATCGGATGGGCTGGTTGTAATCGAGCCCGTGACCCCTTTCTCGCTGGCCGACGTTTACAAGCTGAGATGTTTCGGCACGGCGGGCTTCTCCTTGGGCACTGTGCCGGCGGGCCGGCTGGCGGAGGTGATCGCTTCGCCGCTTGCGCTCCGCCTGTTCCGGACGTTCACCGAAGGGGCGGCGCGCTACCGGATCGATTTCATCTCCAAAGGCCACCAGCGCGCCGCGGTGCGGGAGCTCGCGAATCGCGTGTATGCATTGTGCCCGGAAATCCTCAACGACCCGCGAAGCGCTCTCTGGGCGATGGATGTCCATTCCACGGCGCGTGGAGAAATGGCGGAGCTGCGTCCGCGTCTGATTCCAGACCCGAGGTTCGCCTACCGCCTGCGGGATATTCCTGCGGCGTCACATCCGCCGCTTGCCGCCAGCATGGCGCGGCTCGCTGGGAAAATGGAGGAGGAATTTGTCTGGGATCCCTTTTGCGGTTCGGGTGTCGAACTGGTCGAATGCGCTTTGCGCGGCGGGGTGCGCCGCCTTTTTGGAACGGATCTCAGCCCGGAGGCAATCGCCGTCGCACAAAACAATCTCGCCGCTGCCGGAATCGCACCGCAGGACGCGCAGTTGGTCTGCTGCGATTTCCGCGAACACGAATCCATCGAAGATCTCGAAGCCGGTCGCGTGAGCCTCATCATCACGAATCCCCCGCTGGGGATGCGCGTCCCGATTCCAAATATACGCCAGTTGATAGATGATCTTTTTTCTGTCGCGGCCGTGGCTCTGAAGCCCGGCGGACGGCTGGTCTTCATCAACCCCCTGCGCACCGAATCCCCGCACCGCCATCTCAAGCTGCAATTCCGCCAACTCGTGGACATGTCCGGTTTCGATTGCCGGATGGAGATGTATGTTAAGAGCTAAGGCAGCTTGACCCCGCGGGCCGCAAGAAGGATCCGATACCATGTGTCCCGGTCCATCTCGATTTCCGTGGCGCGCGCGGCGTTTTGAATGTTCGCCGGCTGGACGCTTCCCACGACCGGCACAATCCCGGCTGGATGCCGCAGCAGCCATGCCAGGGCGATGACCGTCCGGTCGCAGCTGAACTGTGCCGCCGCCTGATCGAGCGCCGCGAGAATGGCGAGATGATGCTCCCGGTTCGGGGCATCCGCTTTCGGCGCCTGCCCCGTGCCGACCCGGCCCTGTGCCAGCGGGCTCCAGGCCATCGGAGTGATCGTGCGCTCAAGGCATTGGTCCAGCGTTCCGTCCGTGAAGCAATCCAACCGCAGCGGGTGGATCTCGACCTGGTTCACCTGGAGGGCAAACGGCAGCGCGCTCTGCACTGCGGAGAGAAGCGACGGGCGGAAGTTGCTCACTCCGAATTCCCTCACCTTCCCGGCCGAGCGCAGTTCCGTGAACGCCCGCGCGATCTCCGCCGGATCCGCCAGAAAATCCGGCCGGTGGAGCATGAGCAAATCGATCCGCGGCATGCGCAGGCGCCCGAGCGATTCCTCCACCGAAGCCAGGATGTGTTCATACGAAAAGTCGTAGCGGTGCGGCTGGCCGGGGTTCGGTTCGTCCTCGAACCGGATGCCGCACTTCGTCGCCACGACCAAACGCTCACGCCATTCCGGATGCTTCTCGAGCGCGTGCCCGAAAATGCTTTCGCACGCGGTGTCGCCGTAGATGTCGGCATGATCGAAAAACGTGTAGCCCGCATCCACCGCTGCCTCGAGAGCTCCGATGGCGCGCTCAGTCACCGCGTCGTCCACCGCATTCCGGTCCCACGAGCCGGAAATACGCATACAGCCGTAGGAAATCCGCGAGATTTCGATGCCGCTGGTCCCGAGAATTTGTGTCTTCATCAGGAAATTAGATCATGGCCAGTCCCAAGGGTCGAGGTGTCATTTCGTGCTCGGGCTATCACCGCGGATGAATTCCGAATAATCGGCAAACGTTGCCAAGCTTTCCGGATTCGGATCGGCGAACAACTCTCCGTCGAACGCCCACATCACTCCCATGAGACCGAAACGCCTGACGCGCTCGAACGTGATCCGCATGGCCGCCCGGTTGTTGTGGCCGGTGTTTTCGCCCCAGACACGCAGCGACAGCGGATTCGCCCGCGCGAGGCCGGCCTGCCAGTGCGCCGGGCTCCAGCGCACAGGATCCGGGCTGTTGTCGTCGGCGATGTCTCGATTCTTGATCGTGCCGTCCACCCATGTGCAATAGACGATCGCGCGGGCGTCTCGGATGCCGCCGATCATGCGCGCCCAGTCGAAGCCCTGCTGGATCTCCCCGTTTCGCTCGCACGGGGAAGTGCCGGCAAGATCGCCGCGAACCGCATTCTCGATCTCGCCGGACCGCAATCCCCATGATCCGTAGAGCATGCAGACGTCCCCGGCATACCAGCGCCGCACGGTCGCAATCTGCCAGTCCTGGTAGTTCTTCAGGCAATAGAGATACCACCCGATAAACTTTTTTGCCGACGCATGATCCGGTGACGATGCACCTGGCTCCCATCCCGGCACCGGGCACGGAGGGATCCCTTCCGCCAGGCCGGGAGCTTTGCCTTGCGCGAGATCGTCGAATGCCCAGTAGCAGTTGGCACGACCATTGAACCGGCAGTCCGGAAAGTTCAGTTCGCCGAATCTCCCGCAGCCAAGCCGCACAAAATCCCAGTCGTTTCCCAGCCTCGTAAATATTCCGGCGAGGTAGTCGCCGACATGTTTGCGGACCCCGGCATTGAAAACCACATTCGGCAAATCCGCCCCCGGTTCCTTGGAAACAAACAACTCCCCGAACTGGTTTTTGTATCTCCCCCGCGGCAATTCAAACACCCACTGCGGCGGATATTGGACACCGGGGTCCATCTGCAGCTTGTAACCCAGCCTGCGCAGATCCGCCTTTTTTTTCGCGAGTTCCCGGATGTAATTCTCATCGAACACCCCGGGCTTTGGCTCGAACCTGTCCCAGTTCACCGGGACGACCGCAACCCGCCACCCCGCGCCTCGCCCGATCGCGCCGTGCTCCGCAGACATTTGTAGGGAGCCGAACAAACATGCCGGTTCAGCAGCGAAGGTTTTTGGAGAAGCCCAAACCGAAACCACGGAAACGATCCATGCGACGCCAGTCGTTACCCGCATGAGCACCGGATTCATTTCACCGACGACCCTAGCAGACCGCAAACGAAAATGAAGAAATGCTTGGCAGGTGTGCGGGCGTGGATGTCTCATCCCTCCGATGAACCGGAGGACGTTTCTAAAAATCGGCGCGGCCGCAACCACATCGGCCGCGATGGGCAGCCGGCTGACTGCGGCTGTGCCCGGCGGGCTTCCGGAGGCGACCGCCCACAAACTCCCGCGCTGGCGGGGGTTCAACCTCCTGGAAAAATTCATCGCTTCGGATAGCGGGCCGTTTGCGGAGCAGGATTTCGAGTGGCTGGCATCGTGGGGGTTCAACTTCGTGCGGCTTCCGCTCGACTACCGGTGCTGGGCAAAGACGCCGGAGGCGGAATTCCACGAACCGGCATTACTCGACATCGACCAGGCCGTGGCATGGGGGAAACAATATGGCGTCCACATCAACCTCAACTTTCACCGCGGCCCCGGCTATTGCGTGAATCCCCCGAAAGAAAATCGCGACCTCTGGACCGATCCGGCAACGCAGGAGCAGTTCGCGCGGCACTGGGGAATTTTTGCAAACCGGTATCGCGGCACGCCGAGTCGACAACTTAGCTTCGATCTGATCAACGAACCGCCCGGGTTGGACGACGCGGCATACGCAGCAGCAATGCAGCCGGCCATCGAGGCGATCCGGGCCGAGGATCCGCAGCGCCTTATCATTGCCGACGGGCTCGCGTGGGGTTCCAAGCCGTCTCAGGAGATGATCCCGCTCGGCATCGCGCAAAGCACCCGCGGCTACGAACCGATGGAGGTGAGCCATTGCCAGGCCCCATGGATAAGCGGTGCGGACAAGTATCCCGTGCCGGTCTGGCCAGTGCCTGCGGGAATCAACTGCCATCTGTTCGGCGGCGCCAAACCGGAACTCCAGAGCCCGTTGACGCTCGAGGTTCAGTGCCCGCAGGCAACAGAGTTCAGCATCCGCGTCGGGCATGTTTCGGCCGGGGCCGACCTGGTGGTCAAGGCAGATGGCGTGGTTGTCCTCCAACATTTATTCAAGCCCGGTCCCGGCGACGGCGAATGGAAAATATCCGCCGCGAACGAATGGGGCGGATTCAAGGCCGACTATGAAATGGATCTCGCCGCGACCATTCCGGCCGGAACGCGCGAAGTCCGCATCGGCGTGGAGCAGGGCGACTGGCTGACGTTTTCCAGCATCCGTTTCGGCGGCACGGTCATACGGCCAACCGTTCGGGAATGGGGGAAAAAGCAGGAGGCGTTTGTTGTCGATGCCCGCGGGGTGAGGCCAGCCGGTGACCACTACTCCTGCAGTAAAGAAATTCTCTGGAACCAACGGATCAAGCCGTGGCTGAAACTCGCGGCAAACGGAGTCGGCGTCCATGTCGGCGAGTGGGGTGCATTCAACCGCACTCCCCACGACGTGACCCTGTCATGGATGCGCGATTGCCTGGAAAACTGGAAGGCGGCAGGGTTCGGCTGGGCGCTCTGGAATTTTCGCGGCGCCTTCGGCGTTCTCGACAGCGACCGCCAGGACGTGAATTACGAAAATTTCAAAGGCCACAAGCTCGACCGCCGGATGCTCGAACTCCTGCGCTCGTTCTAGTTTGTTTGTTGCGCGAGCCCCGGAATATTCGCATAGCCGATGAAGACACTTCCCGGCGTGGCGGGCTCGCCCGGCACCGGTGCCGGTTTGGCTTTTGAAATCGTGAAGTCGAAGACGCTCACGCCCCAGATTTTCCGGCCGTCATACGTGCGGCCGTCGCTCGCCCCAAACATCACCTGCTTCCCGTCGCTCTTTCGCTTGCCCAGGTAGATCATCGTGTGGGTGACAGGAGGATCCCGGTCCGTGCTGTAGGTGCCGGTCCAGAAGAGCAGATCGCCCGGCCGGAGCGCGTCGAGTTCAAAACTGTCTTTCTTCCGGCTGATCACCGCCTCGAAGTTGTCCGCCTTGCGGGCCCAGACATACTGCTCGCTCGAAGTGCGCGGCGCATCTTTGAGGCCGGATTCCTGCAGAACGAAATAAACCGTGCCCGAACAATCCATGCCGCCCTGCGCCGGGTCTGACGAACCGAATTTGTAATTCAGGTTTTGTTTCGTCAGCGCGAGACATCGCTCCAGAAGCGCGCGGACGGCCGGGGGATTTTCGGTAAAGCCATCCAACTCCGCCGCGTCCAGACTGGCTGCTTCGCGCGGGGCGGGATCGGGAATCGGCGTTTCCGCGCAGGCCAGACCGCAAAATCCCAAGAGAGCAAGGTATCGGAACATGCCCAACCCTACCGCATGCGAGTGGTGCTGGATATTGGGTGAAACCCTTATACCGGGGACGGGGGCGGCACGTCATCGAGATGCGATCCGATCCGGGCGAAACGTATCGCGAGCGTGGCGAGAATGATTACCGGGACGGAGATGATCGCAACACCAAGGAAAGCCAGCCCCGCGCTCCCGAGGATCGCTCCCGACGCATAGGAAAGCCAGACTGCGCCGGCCCGGCGGGCGTCACCCAGCGCGGGGCCTCCCCGCCCGATGACCGCTAGTGCCGCGGATTTCCCCAACATGTCCAGCACTCCCGTCACGTAGGTCGATGGAAACGACGACTTGCCAAGCTCCCGCAGCGTCGCGTTTTGCAGGCCCATGGCCAGAAGTGCCGGAATCGCCGCTGGGAACCCGGCACCGGAACGGACCGCCATTGCGAACACCGCGAGAAGGAAAGCCTCAGTCGCAAGCAGCACGGCGCACCGGCGGAACGTCCGCGCCCTCAGAATCCACAGATACCCGAGAAACAACCCGAGAACGAAAACGGGGATCGCAAGCAGATGAGGCAGTCCCCGATGCCAGTCGCCCTGGCCAAACGCCGCGCCGAACGCGGCCGAGTTTCCGCTCATGTGGGCGACGAACAATCCTCCCAGCGAAAGGACTCCAACCGCGTCGATACTACCGCCGACACCCGCCAGCAGGAATGCCTCGCGCGGTGCGCGAAACGCCGGCTTGTCCGGGGACGGTGTGCCGTTCATGGCGTCACTGTCTAGCGAATACCTCCCCCATGAGCAACCCCGGCGACAAAAAGCGTCCCGGAGAGCAGGTCTGCGCAGCCGCCGGGTGAGATATTGCGCCGGATGAATGTCCGGTGGAGTTCTTCCGTACGCGCAAACCAGTCGTCGGAGAAGCATCCGCCCGCCTCAAGGAATTCTGAAGCGGCCCCGCGAACGAAGTTTGCTGCATCCGCTCCGCCGCGGAAGATCACATTGCTGTCCTCAGCCGCTTCCATCAACGCAAAGAGAGTTTGGATGCGCGCGGCGTTGGGATCGAGGCCCGCGGCCAGCGCTTCGCGATAAACGGGGATGCCGGTCTCGAAAATGCCGGGAAAGCCGCATGCCGCCTCCGCCCTGGCTCCGCCGACTCCTGTGGCCCTGTGCACGATTGCTCCATGACTCGTGTCAGCACTGCCTGAGGTGGCATGAGCCTGCAGGGCGTCGCCCCATGTTTCGAGGAGCACAGATCTGATGCCATCCGGGCTCGTTGGACTCGTGGAGGATTCGGCCCTTGCCATGGCGGCGACCAGCATCCCCATGGTGAAGATGGCGCCGCGGTGGGTGTTGACGCCACAGGTAACTCGCAGCATTTCCCGCTCCGCCGCGAGACCGAGCGGGATGAGGGAGGTTTCAAATGGACGGGCCTCCCGTCCGGCTGCAGCAATGCACGCGAACGGTCGAAGCAGCGCTTGCGCCGATTGAGACATCAGAGCGTGATCCATGTCGGCATGAGCTCCGGAATCTTTCGGGCTTACAAGGCCGGGCTTCGGATAGGAATCGAGTTCCTGCATCAAAGCCGCGACGGCGGATTCGGCGAGGGAAAGATCCGCTATTTCCACAGTTCCTCTCTCCGGACCATGCGGACCGTCTTGACGGACTTTACGAGGATCGAGGCTCCGCCGCCGAGATATTCCCGCCAGTGGATTTCGCCGAGACCGGAAAGTGAGAGCTCTCCGTCGAGTTTGAACGGGCATTCTGACGCCTCGCGTTTTAAAAAATCCGCAGCCCGGTCGGCCCCGGCCGCGTCAGCCACATCGATGAGGAGATCGAGATCGGACGACGCGTTCACATGCGAGCCGCCGGCGAGTGTCTGCCACATCCAGCTCCCGAAGACGCGGAGATCCAGTCCGGCGTCAGCCGCCGCATCCGAGAGGTGGGCAAAGGTGTCGGGCTGGAGCTCACTCACCTCCACAAGCGACGGCGGGAGGGCCACGCGCACGATCTGGTCAGGTCGCGTATGCGCGGCAATGCGGCGCGGACGCTGCCCGGGAGATGCCAGACAAAATCCCAGCGAGAGAAGAGCGCTCCCGGCGCGCTGACGACAGACGACAAACGGGTTTTCGTCCGCATACCACCGGTCCACGACAGAAGCATCCCCGGCCGCTTCCGGTTGCGGGGCGCGAGACAACCAAACCAGCATGTGGCGGCGGAGCGGCTGGCTGCATTGTGGAGCGGTTGAGGAATGCAAAAGAAGCGGGCGGTTTGCAGCTAGGGTGGACCGTTATCAGCTTTGGGCGGAGCTGCAAGATTTTGCAGGGAAGCAATGGCTAGGATCTGACGCTCCCGTCACCATCGAAGCAAAAAGCAGATGATCAGGATCTCCCCCCAATTTCATGTTCCTGGAATGGACATGCTCCCGCATCCGGGTATAACGCGGGCGAAATGAAACGCATCCGGATCACCCACACGACGGAGTATTTCTACAACCAGCCGGTCACGTTCGGCCCGCATCGTGCCTTGATGCGGCCGCGCGAGGGGCACGACGTGCACATCGACAGCGGGCGCTTGGAGATTTCGCCGAAGGCTTCGATCCGGTGGCTCCGCGACCTGAATGCCAATTCCGTCGCCATCGTCACGTTTCCGGAGCCCGCGGACAAACTGCGCGTCTTCAGCGAGGTGAGCGTCGACCTCTACGACGAACTGCTCATCGAGTGCCACATTGATCCGCGGGCCCGTTGCTTTCCGTTCCAGTATTCCGCGAACGAGCAGCTGGGGCTGATCCCTTACCGCATGCCCAGCTATCCGCACGACGGGCCGGCGCTGCAAAAGTGGTTGAGCGAGCTCTATGAGCCGGGCCAGCTCATCGATACCCTTGAGCTTCTGAACAAGCTCAACACGCGGATCTACGAATCGCTGAAATACCAGCGACGCGAAGATCCCGGCGTCCAACTGCCCAGCGCAACCATCTCCCTCGGCGGCGGATCCTGCCGCGATTACGCGGTTCTCATGATGGAGGCGGCCCGAAGCTGGGGGTTCGCAGCGCAATTTGTCACCGGCTATGTCCAGATGGGCGAGGGCCAGCACGGGGCCACTCATGCCTGGACGGAGATCTACATTCCGGGGGCCGGCTGGCAGGGATACGATCCCACGAACAACAAGCAAGTCGGCGACGAGCATATTTCTGTCGCAGTCGCGCCATCGCACCAGGAAGCCTCCCCGTTTTCCGGTTCATGGAAGGGACCTTCGAATGCCTTTGAACGGATGGAAGTTTCCGTGCAGGTCGTGGGGCTGGCATCCAAAAACCCATGAACACTCAGCTCGCGATCGTTCTCGGTTTGCTCGGGATTTCCATCGCGATGTTCGCGATGAACAAGCCGCGGATGGATGCCGTCGGCCTGATCATGCTCACCGTGCTGCCGTTCACCGGCGTCATCACGATGGGCCAGGCGCTCGCCGGTTTCGCCGATCCGAATATCGTTCTTCTCGGTGCCCTGTTCGTCATCGGCGAGGGGCTCGTGCGCACGGGCGTGGCGCAGCGACTCGGAGATTGGCTGATCAAAACCGCCGGCAAGAGCGAGACCCGGCTGATCGCCCTGCTCATGGCTGTTGTCGCCACGCTCGGGGCGTTCATGAGCTCGACCGGAGTCGTGGCGATTTTTATTCCGGTCGCATTGCGAATTGCCCAGAGCACCGGTGCCTCGCCAAGCCAACTGATGATGCCGATTTCCATGGCGGCTCTGATCAGCGGCATGATGACCTTGGTCGCGACCGCGCCGAACCTCGTCGTCAACAGCGAGCTCGTCCGGCATGGCTCGGCGGGTTTCAGCTTTTTTACATTCACGCCGTTCGGCGTGCCGGTGCTGGTGCTTGGAATTCTCTACATGCTCTTCGCACGCCGCTGGCTGTCCTCGAAGAGCAACGACGGGGGGGACGGGGTCCGGCGCGTCAGCCTTCTCGACTGGATCGAAAAATATCAACTTGCGAACCGCGAATTCCGCGTCCGCGTGACGCCGGAATCGTCGATGGTCGGAAAGACGCTGGAAGAAATCAACACGCGCAAGGATTCCGGGATCAACCTCGTGGCCATCGAGCGCAAAGGGAAATTTTCCACGGAGGTTTTTGATCCCACCGGGAAGACGAAGCTGGAGGCGGAGGACATCCTGCTGCTGGACGTCTTTGCGCCGACAGTGGATATTCCGGAGGCCTGCGGGCGGTTTGCTCTCGAACAACTGCCGCTCAGCGGCGCGTATTTCAGCGATCGCTCGCAGGAGATCGGCATGGCCGAAGCCATGGTCGCCGCCGATTCGAGCTTGATCGGCAAAACGGTCATCGAATCAGATTTCCGCAACCGCTACCGGCTGAATGTCGTCGGCCTCCGCCGCGGGCAGGTGGCGCTCGAACGCGGCCACCTGACCGAGCCGCTTCGAATCGGTGACACGCTCCTCCTCATCGGGCCGTGGAAGCGGATTTCCAAACTGCAATCCGATAAAACCGATCTCGTCCTGCTCAACCTGCCCGCCGAACGTTCCGAGGTCCTTCCGGTTCCGGGCAAAGCCCTCCATGCCTTGATCTGCCTCGCGGTGATGGTCGGGCTCATGGTCACCGGCATTGTCCCGAACGTGCAGGCCGCTCTGATTGCCTGCCTGCTCATGGGCGCGCTCCGCTGCATCGACCTCGACAGCGCGTATCGCTCGATCCATTGGAAGAGCCTGATTCTGATCGTCGGCATGCTCCCGTTTTCCATCGCGCTCCAAAAGACCGGCGGCGTCGAATTGGCCGCCCAAGGGCTGATGACGGTCACCTCGGGCGCTGGGGACTTCGGCGTGCTGGGGTGCCTGTTCGGGATCACCGCGATCCTCGGTCTCTTTATTTCCAACACCGCCACCGCCGTGCTGATGGCACCGGTCGCGCTGGCGATCGCGGGTGACTTGCACGCCTCGCCGTATCCCTTCGCGATGATCGTCGCGCTCGCCGCTTCCACGGCATTCATGACCCCGATTTCCTCGCCGGTGAACACGCTGGTCGTCGCGCCGGGCAATTACGGCTTCGGAGACTTTGTGAAAGTCGGCGTGCCGTTCTCGCTCGTCGTAATGGCGGTCAGCGTCCTGCTGGTTCCCTGGCTGCTCCCGCTCCACCCGCACTGAGCAAGTGCTCGTGCAGAATCCTCCGCATTTCGGCGATGGCCGCCGGATGCCGGAACGAGCCGTGGTTCGAGGGGACGATGAGCTCGGATTCCGCTGTCGCGAGGTGGGCGCTCGAATAGGGAACGACGCCGTCCGAACTGTTCGGGGAATCCCCGCGGCCGCGGTCGCCGAGGATCGTGTGGTGGGGGACTTCGATCGGACGCTCGTTCAAGGCGCGGAGGAACGGCGAGCGGGGCGAAAGCCCGGCGATGCTCGTCGGCGGACGCCGGAGATCCATCGTGGTCACCACATCGGCAACCTCCTCGACCGCTCCGAGAATGTTGTTCGGGAGCCTGATGAGAGAGGCGAAAAATCCGGCCGGTCCGGCCAGCGCCATGTTGCTTCCCTGATGCGGGACGCACACGAAGACAACACGGCGCACATTTTTGTCGCGTTCAAAGATCAGCGAATCGCGCAGGAGCGGCGCTTTTGGCAGGCGCGTGGCGACATGCAGGGCATCAGCTCCGAAGACTCGGTTGAAAAGAGCGTTGCCGCCGGAACTCGACACCTGGGCTCGCGAAATGATGCCGCCCATGCTGTGCCCGACCAACACCAGGCCGCGAGGCAGCGGGTAGCGGGTCTCAGCCGCGTGGAGGTCGCTGCGCAGGTCCAGCGCGGAAATCGGAATCGGCTGGCCAGTCGGATAGAAAAACGCCCAGAACTGGAAATTTTTCCGAATCACCGGGTCCGCCTGCAACCCGTTCACCACCTCGCCCCACATGACCGGCGTGGAAAGCAGCCCGTGCACGAGCACCACGGGAATCCGCTTCGGATCGTAGGGCTGCATAAAGATCAGACTCGTGGGATAGGCAAAGCGGTCCACCTGGAACAGCCACCGCAGACTGAGGATCAGCGGGTTTCCCCGGCGGAATGTCGCGAGGTTCGGCGCATAAAGGTCACCCGCGACCGGCCGTTGCTTTCCCTCGATGGAAACGGATTTTGTGACCTCGGGGTTGAGGAACCGGATCGTCGTCTCGCAGGCGCGGCCTCGCGTCTGCATGTCGGCGACCACCGTGACGGGAAGCCGGTATCCCTGGGCCGGGGCAAACGGCTGAGCCGTGCGGTCCGGCTTGCTCACCCCGATCACCGGAACGCCCCAGCCCGCCCATTGGAGAGATGCTGCCGCCCGTGCTCGTGTTGGGCGGGTGGGCTCGAAACGGTTCAAAAGCGCTGCCGGCCAGTCGCCGGGCTTTGTCGCAATCCGGACACGGTAAACAAGGCCGTCGGGGCCGGTGAATTCGGTTTCGTGCGGCCTCGCGCCGTCGAAGTTTGATTCCACAAACCGTCCGAGCGCAATATTCGCGATGTCGCGGGCCTGGGGAGAATCGTCAGCCAGTGCCATGCGCAGCGAGGCAAGGCATTTTTCCGAGACCGCCTTTTCATCCAAGCTCCGCCGGGCGGAAGCCGTCCACCTGCTGGCCTGCGCGAGCATGCCCTCTCGCACGCGCGGGGGAGCCGGGTATTTCGAGATCGGGGCGCAGCCGGAAATCGCCGCGATCAAAAAACAGGATATCGCGCGCAAGTGTCGCCTCATAATGCGCTTCTCGTGTATCAGCGCTTCTGGCATAGATCAAACTCGATGATCTTTCGAAGAATGGGCGGAGGGGCTGGCCGCTGGTGGGCGTTCGGAGTCGCGGTTTGTATCGTCGGCCTGCTGGTTCCCGCATTTCTCCCGATGCCTTTCCGATATACTGCTCCCAATTTTTCTCCGCCCGATGACTACGCGGCGGCGAAGGCGCTGATCGAAAGCAAAATCGCCAAGGCCCCGTTGACACTCTCCGAGGCAGGCAGGCCGAGGGTCTATCTGCACGATGCACCGACCGAACATGTTTTTGTGCTGCTGCACGGGCTGACAAATTCCCCCGAGCAATTCGACAAGTTCGGCCGGATCCTTTTTGAGCGGGGGCACAATGTCGTCATCCCGCGCACCCCCGGGCATGGGGATGCCAACCTGATGACCGATGCGCTGAGCGTTTTCACCGCGAAGGCGATGCTCGATTACGCGAACCTCGCCATCACTCTCGCGCGCCCGCTCGGCCGGCATCTCAGCGTCGTGGGGCTCTCGATCAACGGGGCCACCACCGCCTGGGTCGCCCAAAATCGCGGGGACGTGGACCGCGCGGTCCTGCTGGCCCCGTTTTTTGCGCCGCGCGGGCTGCCGCAATTTGCGATCAAGCCGCTCAGCCAACTGCTCATTCGTCTGCCGAATGTCTTCCTCTGGTGGGATCCCGTTCACAAGGACCAGTTCTTTGCCGACTCGCATGCCTACCCGCGGTTTTCGACGCGAAGCATCGGAGAGACGATGCGGTTGGGAGCCGGGGTTTTCGGCGAATCCGAAAAATCCGCACCCGCCTGCGGAGCGATCCTGATCGTGACGACCGCTTCGGATCTCGCGGCTAACAATGCGGTCACCGCGCGCCTCGCCGCACACTGGCGGGAGCACCGCCCCGGCTCTGTGGCGGCCTACGAATTTCCGGCATCGGAAAATGTTCCGCACGATTTTATCGACCCGAGCCAGTCCGACCAGCGGGTCGATCTCGTTTATCCCCGCCTGATCGAGATGCTCGAAACCGGAAAACCTCCTGGCGGCTTGTAGCAGCGCTCTCTGAGCGGCGGTCCCTGTTGCTTGCAAAGCGACCAGCGCCCCCATCTCCATTCCTGCGCTCTATTTGGCGAGCAAAGCCGACCAATTCAGAAGCTTCCCGGCTTCAGGCGGAGCGGCTTGGGCGACGGATCCGGGAATCGCGAGGATGCGGAATCCTCCAACGCTCTTCGCCGCGGTCTTCGTTCTCACGACAATCCTTTGCGCCCCCGGATTATCCGCGTCGAATGGCTTCTGCAATTCCTGCACGCTTCGGATTTCCACCGCGGGCCGCGCCGGTTCCAGGATTAGGAGCGTCAGGGTCTTGCCTCCCTGCTCGAGCAGGATTTTCCCGGGAAGCATGGTCACTTTGGCCCGCGTAAGGATCTGCCAAGCGACATCCGCCGGTTTGTCGCCGGTGGTCCATTCGTCTTGAAAAAGCACGGCCCTGTTTGGCAGGAGCCTGACGCCCCGGTGGACGTCTTTGACCTGATCACGATAAAGAGAGCTGAGATCCACGACGCTGTGTGGCTGGGCACCCTCGCCTTGGAACTGCACAAACCGGCCTTTTCCATCGACCAACTGGGGAGCCCCGTTAAAACGAAGAATATTGTGGGACTCCGGCCCCAGGCGAAAAATGCTCCAGCGATCGCCGGTCTGCTTTCCATCCCACAGGCCGATTTCTTTTGATTCCAAGCTCTCGTATTCCTGCATCCCCAGATCCACCGCCCAGCGGACTCCGTCCGATTCCAGGACAAATGAACCGGCGTCCATATGGGCGTGGCTGAGCGACGGGCTTCCGCCTTTGATCCCCACAAACGTCGCCGATGGATCGTCGAACGCGCTCCGGTGGATGGCGAGCGGGTTTTCTCCGCGACCCAGCCAGTTCAAAGGAGCAGAGGCACCGGGGGCATGCGCCATCGACGGATCCCGCCAAAGCAGTGCCAATGCCAGCAGGCGCACGTTCCCGGACCGGCTGCTCTCCTTGTCATACTTGCCCAGATAATCGTCCAGCTTCCGGAGATCGTAGCGGATACAATCCGGGTGCCGGAACCGGCGTGCGAACCAAAATAGCGGGATCTCGAATTCGCGCTGCTCCCCGCAGTCGGAATAATCGAAGAACCGGCCGCTTGGGCCGGACACCTCGGTCATGTAATTGGCAGTTTCCTGAAATCCCGGCAGGCTATCCAATCCGAACGCGCTCCCGCTGAAATGCTGCAATGCGGCCGCCAGAACGACATGGAAGCCCGTGCCGTAGCCCCAATACATCGGTCCTTCGGGGTAGGCGCCATCCGGAGCGTAGCCGTGGCCGCACTTCGGCACATTTTCGATCGCGCGGTTCAAAATGCGCGAGGCCAGCTCCGGCTCCAGATCCGCAACAGCAATCGCGGCGGCGGACATTCCGGCGTGGCAAACCTGATTCCAGTTGTTGGTTCCGGCAATCCACCACTGGGTTGCAGGCAACGAGGGTTTCAATCCCTTTCCGACCAATGCCCTCGCGATCCGCATGCGCTCGTTCTCGCTCAGCCCGTCATACAGCCAGTCGTATCCGATCGCCAGCGCGAGCGACATTTCCGCCACATCCAAAAAATGGGATGGATTCCAGTCGGGGAAACGGGCCACTGCCAACATCTCCTGGACGGCCCGCGCAGAATAAGCTTTGTCCCCTGTCACTCGTGCCACCATCGCCAGCGTGGTGATCCGCTGCAGAACCAGCCGGGATGTGCCCAGCAACCGACGTCCCTCCATCACCCGTTCTGCCGGCGGATCGGCAAGGATCTGTTTCGCCCTGTTCTCCAGTGAGGCGAAGATCCGGGCGGAAACCGGGTCGCTCTGGATTTGCTTCCGGACGCGCTCAAAGTCCGCATCCGACGCCAACAAGCGGGGATGCGCAGGGATGGGGTCGGGAAGAACGAGTTGATCGGTTGCCATGGATGGCAGACTCATTAATAAGAGGGCTCCTGCACAAACTTTATTGCGGGAAATTCCTGGAATTTTCGGCATGGACTTGCGATCTATCCGGGCTGAGGCGTTCTCAGCGGCACGGACGGGAAATATGTGCTATCGTCCTACTGGCAGTCTTCCGGGTCAACCGGAATCCGTGTCATTGAGCGGGGCAGACTGACCATATTGCACACGCTCACAAAGCTCCTCGGGGCTCACCATCGGCCAATCCGATCCAACGGTGATGCGCGTCTCGCTGGCGGCGAGAATCAGGCGGGCGCCGCCGAGAATGTCGCGGCAGGGGGCGATCCGGCGGGCTTGCCTCAGTCCGTCGCCCCGTATTTGTCCAGGAACCTGCGCACGTCCGCCTCATCCTCCGGGGGGAAGTCGCCGATCATCACGAGGCCCTCGGCGCTGCCGAGCTGGCGCGCGATGATTTCGAAGCATCGCCACCCGAGGGGATCCTGGCCCGCGAAGAACTGGATATTTTTCCCGGCGGCGCGGATTTTGCGATAGACGTCCGGCCACTCAGAAACCGGCGGCTGCCCGTCACCGGGGACCCACTGGACGGCCTTGAGCTCGGGGATTTCGAGGAGGGAATCGAGGTGGTTCAACTGCCCCGGACCGTCGAGGTGGTAGATCGGGTTCGCGAGCTTGCGGCAGGATGCGGCCAGCTCCGGCTTCACAAACCGGTCGAACATTTCAGGGCCGATCATGTAGCAGAAGTCGCATTGGAGCATGTAGGAGGGCGCCTCGGAATAGACCGGAGTCCAGGCGGTGTAGCCCCGGTTTATCGGCTGGATCAGACGGTCGAATTCCTCGAAATAGCGCCACCACAATTCGTGGGTCCTCCAGGCGATCTTCTCGACCTCCCCGGGCTCGTCGAACAGATCCACGAGCAGGTTCTGGCTCCCGCGGAAGGAAGCCGCGATGTCGAGGTTGCCGCCGAGGTCGGTCATTCCCATGTGAACGAGTCCCCCAAACTTGGCAGCACCTGCACGGTAAAGATCGCGGACCCTTTGGAACCAGATGTTGTCAGGCAGAAATTTCAGCTCGATGCCGGCAAGCTCGAGGTCTTCCGGCTGGTGAAACCAAACCGTGTTCTCGCCATTCCGGAGTTCGAGGCCCATGAACGCCGCCACCGCGCCAGGCCCGAAATTCGGCCAGACCGAAGGGAACGAGTCGCCGAGGAAATGCCTGCTCTCGAGGTCGTAGAGCCAGCGGTCCGCAATCTCCTCGCTCGGGATGGCCGGGTTATAGTGGCTGGTGAAACCCAGCGGAGGCAAAGCGGGCTCCGGGCGACAGGGGTCGCGGCCCGACATGGTCAGGTGGAGAAGCGGGCGATCGAGTTCGCCGGCCCACCATGAGGAGGAATCCCTCCGGATTTTTTCCCAGCGGCGCGCGTTGAAATCCAAGTTCATGGCATTGGTATTGGCTGTTTGAACACTGTTGATGTCTTGCACGGAGACCCGGGGTTCGTGTCGAACAAGTGGTCGAGCGAGATCTGGCCGTCCTTGACATGGACGATCCAGCAGGCGGCGGGAAAGCCCGCCGGGTTCCGGCTTACGATCTAGGCATGCGGGGGTTCGTCCTCCACGAGCAGAATGGTGACCGGCACCCGGTTGGGCAGCAGCATTTGTTTGTTCATGCGGATTTTATTTCCATTCGGTTTTGGCGAGGGTGAATCGGAAGGAGCTTCCCTTGCCCGGGCCGTCCGATTGGGCCTGGATGGTTCCGCCATGCATCTCGACAATGCGCCGCGCCGTTGCGAGTCCCATCCCCGCGCCTGGCGTGTGCGGGTCGAGTTTTTCAAATAAACCGAAGAGTTTCGACCGGTGGCGCGGATCAATCCCCTTGCCGTTGTCACGGACGAACAGGACAATCTCCCCGCCTTCCTGCTCCACGCCAATCCCGATCCGGGGGTTCGGCTGGTCGCCCAGGAATTTCACGGCGTTGTCCACCAGGTTTTGAAAGAGCTGCACCAGGCGTTGGCGATCCCCGTGGAGCCAGACCGGCTCCTTGGCGACCTCGACTTGGACCTCACGCTCTGCAATTTGCCCGGCCACCAGTTCCAGAGCTTCGCCCACGATCTCCTGCAAAGGCGCCACGACGGGTGGATTCCGCAGGTGGCCGATGCGGGCAAGCTTCAACAATTCGTTCAGCAGGAGCTCCATTTTATCCGCCGCGACGTGCAGGTATTCCAGGTCTTTCGCAACCGTTTCGGCCCTGTTGGTTTTGAGATCCTCCTCCAGATAGCCCAGAAACGTCTTGATCGTCACCAGCGGGCTTTTGAGGTCATGCGAGACCGTGTAAGTGAAACTCTCGAGTTCAGCGTTCTTCTGGAGCAGCTCTTCCTCCGCCCGCTTGCGCTCGGTGATATCAACGGAAATGACAATAACACCGATGATGTTCCCCGTTTCATCGCGATAGGGGACTTTGTCCGTCTGTATCCATCTGGGCTCGCCCGATGCGGTTTGCAATCGTTCTATGATGTTCAGCTTGGGCTTGCCGGAAGCCAGCACCTCCCGATCGTCCTCGTAATAGTGTTCCGCCTCGTTCGGCAGGAGATCATAGGCGGATTTTTCTTCGATTTCCGCTGCCGACATCCCCATCGCCTGTGCCGCCGCCTGGTTCACCCGCAAGAAATTGTTCTTGTCGTCCTTGTACCAAATCATTGCTGGCACAGAATTAAATATGGTCTCCAGCTCCGCGCTGAGCTTCACGAGATTTATTTCCGCCCGCTTGCGCATGGTGACGTCGCGTATGACGGACCATATGGCCTCGGGGTTTCCCTGTTCGTCGCGGATCAATACGGCGTGCAATTCCACCGGGAAGATGCTGCCGTCTTTGCGCCGGTATTCTTTTTCGTAAACATCGGAATAGCCGCGTTTGAGGATCTGATTTCCCACAATATCGGCTTCAAAAGCACTCCATTTTTCCGGCGTAATATCCATGTAGGTCAATCGCGCCATCTCGGTTCTGGAATACCCCAGCATGGACCGGTAAACTTCATTGAACTCCAAAAGCTTTCCATCCATCGCCACGGTAACAAAACCGTCGATCATGCTCTCGAACAGAGAGCGATACTTTTCCTCGCTCGCGCGAAGCAACGCCTCCATCCGCTTGCGTTCGGTGATCTCTCTCGCCACTTTCGACACCCCGACGACCGTGCCGGCGGCATTCTTAATCGGCGAGGCCGTGATGGAAACAGCCAGCAGGTTTCCTCCCTTGGTCTGCCGTAGCGTTTCAAAGTGATCCACGGGGTTGCCGCCCTTGATCTTCTCCAGAATGCCCTGCGCCTCCTGCAGACGGTCAGCGGGGATCAGCCGCAGGATGGATGTCCCCACCATCTCGGCAGATGTGTAGCCGAAAAGCTTTTCGGCCGCCTGGTTCCAACTGGTGACGATGCCGTTCAAATCCTTGCTGATGATGGCGTCGTCGGAAGATCTGACTATCGCCGCTAGCGTGGCGGAATCCAGTTCCCCCCGCTTGCGCTCGGTGATGTCGTCGAACGTGCAACGGCAGGTAGGATTTCCTCCTTCGTCCCGCGAGAGAGTGGCTTTCAAAAGTGTCCAGACCGCCGTGCCACCCGGCTTCACCATCCGCAACTCGCACGACTGGGGCTCACGGGTTTTCATGAGCCGCTGGCGGAGCTTGTAGAAGATATCCTGATCCTCGTTGAAGATGAAACGGGTGATCGGCTGCTTGACCAGCGCGCCGAGATCCACGCCAAACATTGGGGCTGCGGTGAGGTTAGCCTCGAGGATCATCCCTTGCTCGCTGAGGGTGCAATATCCGACTGGGGCCAGGTTGTAGAGGTCGAAGTAGCGGGACCGCGAAGCGTCCAGCTCCGCGTGCGCCACGCACAGTTCCTCGTTCTGCATCTCCAGTTCGATCCGGTGGACTTGCAGTTCGTGGAGAATCGTGCGCATGGACTCCGGTGACAGAGAATCGATTTTTTCCTGCCAGCCGCTCTCCCTCATCCGGAAGTGCGCCTCAGCCTTCTGACGGAGTGAGACCTTTGAGTGGGGTTCGCCCGCATGCGGTGACTGGCAGGCGGGCGGGGTGGCGGGCGAATTTTTGACCGACGAGAGCCTTTTTTTCATATTGCTCGTGCGACATCCCGCACGGGGACATTGGAAACGAAAGCCTCTCAGGAGAAGCTCGGTTATTCTGTGCCCTCCGGTAACAGTTTGGCAAGGACAGCTTTGTTCAGGACGCGATGGCGAATTGACTCAAATGGAATAGCCGGGATGATATCTTTTTCATTGAGGCAATTCGTCGTCCTTAAGATGATCCATTTCTCCTTGCCGCCAGCGAAGGTCATGGCGTAATATCCCGCGTTCTGATGACGATGCAGCGATTGAACTTTGGTCGGTGTCCAGACGGGCTTTTTAACAAGCGATTCCTTGGTCACGTTATCGTGCGATTTCCCCGCTAGCCGTAGAAATGCACGGTATAAAAGGCAATAGTTTTTTTAGAGCTGCTTAATCAATCATTTGTAATCAATAAGGAAGGGTGGCTGAGTCCGGTTGAAGGCACTCGACTCGAAATCGAGCGTAGGGTTAAACCTACCGTGGGTTCGAATCCCACCCCTTCCGATTTACTGGTTATCAGTTACTTAATGTGGGCGGGATCCTCCGGATCCGGGGAGTTTACGGATAATTTCTGCAACCCACGGACTCCCTCACCCTCTCGGGTCGAAGGCGTCGCGCATGGCGTCGCCGAGGAAATTGAGAGCGAGCAGGGTGACCGACATGGCGGAGGCGGGGAAAACGAGAAGCCACCAGAAGCTTTTCAGCGGGTTAATAGCGCCAGCCCCGTCCGCGAGAAGCGAGCCCCAACTCGCCTGCGGTGCCTGGATTCCGAGCCCGAGGAAGCTCAGGAACGATTCGTCGATGATCACCGCGGGAATCGTGAGCGTAAGGTAGATGAGGATGACCCCGCTCAGGTTGGGAAGAAGATGCCGCAGGAGGATGTTGGCGTGCGACTGGCCGAGCACCTGCGCCGCTGTGATGAACTGGCGCGACTTCAGCGAAAGCACCTGCCCGCGGACGATCCTCGCCATTGTCAGCCATTCGATCACCCCGAGCGTCAGGATCAGGATGGCGATCCGTGAGGATCCGACGAGCCATTCCCAGCCGAGCCGGGAAGCGAAAGCCTGCAGCTGCGCGTTGAACGCGTTGATGGCGATCAGAATGAAAATCAGGCGCGGCACGGAGTAGAGGACATCAACGAAACGCATCATGACCGCATCGGTCTTCCCTCCCGCGTATCCGGCCACAAGCCCCCAGGCGGTGCCGATGAAAAGACTGACCAAGGCCCCGCAGGCTCCGACCAGCAAGGAAATCCGGCCGCCGGTCAGCACGCGGAAGAGCTGGTCCCGGCCATTGAGATCAGTGCCGAAAGGGTGTTCCCAGGATGGCGGTGCATACTGGTTCGGCCCGGGCTCGCCGAGCGAAGCCGGAAGGAACCACGGTCCGGCAACGCAGGCCATGACGGCGATAAGCAGGATCGCCGCGGAGCCCCATGCCGCGGGGTTTCGTGCCAGCCGGCGGAGAGCGCGCGGGTCAGCCACGGATCCTCCGATCCAGCAGGCCGTAGGTCAGATCGACCGCCAAGTTGAAAAGCACCAGGAGCACGCAATAGACGATCACCATCCCGCCGAGCAAAAAGCCGTCACGGTTGAGAATCGAATTCACGAAAAATCCGCCCGCCCCAGGGATGTGAAAAATTGTTTCCACGATGATCGAGCCGGTGAGCAGATGGGCCGCGAGCGGCCCGAGGTAGGACACGACCGGAAGGACCGCGATCCTCAATGCATGGCGGTAAACCACGGCGGACTCGCGGAGCCCCTTGGCGCGGGCCGTCCGCACGAAATCCTGCTGGAGCGTCTCGACCATGCTGCCGCGCATCAGCCGCGCGATCGCGGCCATCGCGGGCGCGGCGAGCGTAACCGCCGGAAGGATCAACTCCTGCCAACTCCCCCACCCGCCGACGGGCAGCCACCGCAGATCGAGCCCGAACACCAGGATCAACAGTGGTCCGACGATGTAGGCCGGCAGCGAGATCGCGGCAAGAGCCAGGAACATCGCGCCATAATCCCGCCACGTGTGCTGGTGCATCGCAGCCAGAGTCCCCAGCCAAATGCCCCCCACAGTCGCCAGCAGGAACGCGACCCCACCAAGGCAGAGGGTCACCGGAAGCGTCTGCGCGAGAATCTCGTTGACCGAGCGGTTGCGGTATTTTGTCGAGAGCCGCAGGTCGCCCCGGACCAAGTCCGACAAATACCCCGAGTATTGCTCCCAAAGCGTGCCGTCGAGTTTGTATTTCGCGAGCAACTGCTGCTCGATAGCCGGCGGGATTTTTCTTTCGCCATCAAACGGTCCGCCAGGCGAAAGCCGGATCAGGACAAACGTGATCGAGACCACGCAGAACAGCACCAGCGCCAGCGCCCCCAGCCGTCTCAGCAGCGACAAGCCCATGGTCTTTGAATATCACCCGACATGCGCGGAAGCTTAGGACACGACGGCGGGCGGTGGCCAGCGTCCAGTTTCCAGTTGCCCGCGAAGGATATTGATGTATATCCCGCTCGCATGGAAATCCCACTCGAAGACACGTTCGCGGATATCATCGGAAAAGCGCAGCGCGGGCTGGGACTGTCCGACAACGACCTGGAAAACCACGCAGGAATTACGGAGTCCGACCTCATCGTCCTGAAGGAAGGGAAATTCGATCCGTTCGTCATCCGCTCGCTTGCTCCGCTGCTGGGATTGAACGTGGAGGCGCTCGTCGCGCTCGGTGCGGGAACCTACAAGCCGGCCCCCGTCGCCCTCCGCGGCCTCGAGTGTTTCAACACCCCGTTCGGGGACATGAGGGTGAACAGCTACCTCGTGTGGGATGAGGCGACAAAAGAGGCGGCCGCCTTCGACACCGGGGCGGATGCCACGCCGATGCTCGACTTTCTAGGCGCACACGGGCTGGCGTTGAACTCCCTCTTCCTCACCCACACCCACGGCGATCACATTCTGGAACTCGACCGACTGGTGGAAAAAACCGGCGCGGCCGCTTTTGTCGGCAACCGCGAACCGGTGCTTGAAGGCGCGGAGCCATTCGAGGCGGGCAAGCAATTTCTCATCGGCGGCCTGACCGTCGGGACCCGCCTGACATGGGGGCACGCGCAGGGCGGCATCACGTATGTGGTTCAAGGGCTCGAAAAATCTGTCGCCATCGTTGGGGACGCGGTCTTCGCGGGATCGATGGGAGGCGGCGGTGTTTCCTATGCCGATGCCCTGCGCACGAACGGCAAGGAGATCATGTCTCTGCCGGATGAAACCATTCTGGCCTGCGGACACGGCCCGCTCACCACCGTGGGCGAGCAGAAAAAATCGAACCCGTTTCTCGCCGTCTGAATTTTCCATGAGCAAATCCATCGCATTCGTCGGCGTCGGCCGCATGGGCGCCAACATGGCCCGCCGCCTCAAATCCAGCGGCTTCTCTGTCACCGCGGTTTACGATTCCCACCGTGAGAGTGCGGAGAAGCTCGCCGCCGAGATCGGAGCCGAGGCCGCCACCACGCTGCCGGGTGTCTCGGCTTCAGCCGATATCATCATCACTGTCGTCACCGACGACGACGCGCAGATCGGCCTCTTCGCTGCGACGGTGAACTCGCTGCTCGTCGGGGCCACGGGAAAAACCTTCATCAACTGCGCCACCGTCTCGCCCGGCACCCACCGCGAGATCGAATCCCGCTGCGAGCTGGTGGGCGCCAATTCGCTCGAAGCCTGCATGGCTTCGAGCATCACGCAGGCCCTCGACGGAACGCTCTACCTCATGTGCGGCGGAAGGCGCGAAGTCTTCGACAGCGTTCGGGACGTCCTCGTGCCGCTGTCCGACGAGGGCAGGCTGCTCCGCTACATCGGCACCGCCGGTCAGGCCGCGCAGTTGAAGGCGCTCGTGAACATGGTCATGAACATCAACACCGCCGGCCTCGCGGAGGGACTTGGACTCGCCGCCTCGCTCGGCCTCGACCTGAAAACCGTCATGGAGGTTTTCTCGCAAACCGGCGCGAACTCCCGCGTGCTCGCCACCGATGGCGAAGACATGGTGAACCGCGACCACGCCTGTTTCTTCTCCGCCGCCCACGCAGCAAAGGACAGCGGCATCGCCCTCGCTCTGGCCAAGGAACAGGGTCTCGCCCTGCCGCTCGCCGCAGCTGCCAAAGCCCAGTATGACCGCATGGTTGCCGAGGGCCTGGGCGATTTTGATAAAAGCGGCATCGCCGAGCTGACGTTTCCCGGCAGGGCAAAATAAACCCGGTGTCCCACAGGCCGCAGGCTGTAGCGACGGCCCGGGGCCGTCGCCCGCTTGGCGAGCAAGTCGGGATCGACGCTTATAGAGCGCCGCCACAACGGGCGCATGAGCAACTCTTCAGGCCGCCATGTAGGGGAGGGTCGCGGCGCGTGCGCTTACATCGTCGAGGCCCTCAAGCAAATCGGCGATGGCATCCCAGCGGCCGGTCACCAGCGCTTCCTTCGCGTGGTCGGGCAGAGTGGCCGGAAAATCCATGTCCGCAATGCTCACCTTGCCCTCAAGAAGGTCGATCGTGAGAATCGCGGCCGGGTCGGACTCGATGATTTCGGCCAGCGCGCGGATGTCTTCGGGTTTCATGACCGCGCACGGCATCCCAAGCGTGGTCGAGTTCCCGAAGAAAATCTCTGCGAAGCTCTCGGCGAGGACCGCCCGGAAACCGAACCTGTAGAGCGCCTGCGGCGCGTGCTCACGCGAGCTGCCGCATCCGAAATTCGAACCCGAGAGCAGGATCGAGGCACCGGTGAATCGGGCGTCGTCGAGCGGGTGCGTGCCGCCAGCCTCCTTGATGGCTGCGCGCGCGTCGGCAAACGTGAACTCCCCGAGCCCGTCAAACGTCACGCATTTCATGAAGCGCGCGGGGATAATGCGGTCGGTGTCAATGTCGTCGCCGGGAATGAAAACCCCGCGTCCGGCGACCTGGGTGATTTTTTCTAAAGCCATGGTTGAGTGGAATGTGAAATTTGGAATGTGAAATTTGGAATGAGGAATTAGGAATGGGAAATGTAGAGGAATTCGGAACGAATTTCTTCTGCCTGCCAATTATTTGACGTTGAAGATTTCGCGGGCGTCGGAGATTTCTCCGGTGACGGCGGCGGCGGCGACCATGAGCGGGCTCATGAGGACGGTGCGTCCGGTCGGGCTGCCCTGGCGGCCTTTGAAGTTCCGGTTGCTCGAACTCGCGCAGAGCTGGTCGCCGACCAGCTTGTCCGGGTTCATACCGAGGCACATCGAACATCCGGCCCCGCGCCATTCGAATCCGGCTTCGCGGAAGATCGCGGCCAAGCCCATGCTTTCGGCGAGCGCTGCGACGGCCTGCGAGCCGGGAACGACGATCGCCTTCACGCCGTCGCGCACCTTGTGGCCGCGGACATAGCGGGCCACTTCCGTGAGGTCGCTCAGTCGCCCGTTCGTGCAGCTTCCGAGGAAGGCCACATCGACCTTGGTCCCCTTGATCGGCTGGCCGGCTTTGAGATGCATGTGCGCCAGCGCTTCCTCCGCCGTGGAACGGTCTTTTTCCGGAACCTCGTCGATGCGAGGCACATTTTCGTCGATGAAGATCGCTTGGCCGGGGTTGATCCCCCAGGTCACGGTCGGGGCGATGTCGGAAGCCTTGTAAGAAATCACATCGTCGTAGGAAGCCCCCGGATCCGATGCGACCGCCTTCCAGCGCGCGACGGCGGGCGCCCATTCATCGCCTTTCGGTGCGTAGGGGCGGCCATTGAGATAAGCGAATGTCGTTTCATCAGGGTTCACGTAGCCGACCCGTGCCCCTCCCTCGATGGACATGTTGCAAACCGTCATCCGCTCTTCCTGGGTGAACGCGTCGAACGTCGAGCCGCCGTATTCGTAGGCGTAGCCGAGGCCCCCGTTGACCCCGAGCCGGCGGATAATGTGCAGGATCACATCCTTGGAATAAACCCCGGGCGACAGTTTCCCATCGACATTGATCCGGCGGACTTTCGGCTTGCGAATCGCCATCGTCTGGGTCGCGAGCACGTCGCGCACCTGGCTCGTGCCGATGCCGAAGGCGATCGCGCCGAAGGCCCCGTGGGTCGAAGTGTGCGAGTCCCCGCAGGCGATCGTCGTGCCCGGCTGCGTGATCCCCTGCTCGGGACCGACGATGTGGACGATCCCCTGCTGGCCGGTGGACAGGTCGAAAAACTGGATCCCGGACTCCGCGCAGCTTTTGCGCAGCGCCTTGATCATGGCATCGGCGAGGCTATCGCTGAACGGTTCCTCGCGCTCATCCGTGGGAACGATGTGGTCCACGGTCGCGAAGGTCCGCGAGGGATAAAGCACCTTCAGCCCCAAGTCGTGCAGCATGCCGAACGCCTGCGGGCTTGTCACCTCGTGGATCAGGTGTGTGCCGATCAGGAGTTGGGTGGATCCGTTCGGGAGCGTTCGCACGGTGTGCGCCTCCCAGACTTTGTCGAGTAAGGTCTGGCTCATGTCTAGTGCGCCAATTTAGCGAAGTCAGGCGCTCTGGCAAGAAAAGCGATGCCGCTTGTCAAATTCATGGAAAATTGCAACAATCCTGACTGTTCCCCATGGCAATCGACCACCCAGAGAATTGGTTCCTGAAAAAGCACGATACCGCGGAGGTCTTCGGGCCGATCCGCTTCGAACAAATCCGTTCGTGGGCCAAGGCCGCGCAGGTCAACCCCCAGGACATGGTTTCCATAGACCGCGAGGTCTGGACAAAAGCTCCGATGATTCCGGATTTCGCCATGGATTGGCTGATCGAGGTCTCGGACAACCTGCTTTACGGTCCGACCACAGCGGAGGCCTTGATGGAATTCAGCCGCCTCGGGGAGATCACCCGCGAATCCCACATCCTGAACTGCCGCACCGGCGAGATTATGTCTCTCGGCAAAGCACCTTTTTTCCGTGAAGAAACGATGCAGCCGGCGGTCGAGGACTTTCCCCAGCCTCAAAAGGGAGGGATCAAAATCAACCTGCAAAAACGCATCCGCGACCTGGAATCCAGCTTGATGGAAAAAAGCCGCCAGCTCACCGCTGCGAAGGAAACCATCGCCAAGCTGGAAGCAAGAATCCGGGAAATGGAACGGCGGCTCGCCGATATCCGCGCCGGACGCAAGTGACTCGCGTCGGGTTGGCGGTTTTCACCGCAACCCGGGTTCGTAGGCAAGCGATTCGATCACGGGTGTCGTGACCAGGGTGGAAGCCTCCTCGTCGAAGATATAGGCCAGCCGTCCGCCCACGAAAATCCGGTTCGGCGTGTGCTCTGTGATATCCGCGTTCGTCCCGCCCCGCAGAATGATCTGGCTGGATTTTTCCGATGGGTTGGTCGAATTCAGGATGCAGTGGGAATTTTTCCCTACCGTGAGCAGATATGTGGATTCGGACGTCCGCATGACGACCCGGTCCCGCACCCGCAACGCATCCACATGGATCTTATCGGTGACCGATCCCTCGGGCAAAATCGTCTGAATCTCATCGGGAGCACTTTCGTCGGACATGGTCGTTCGTTTAGCGGTTTTTTCGCGGAATGGCGAGAACATCCGCGACCCGGGAGGGCGAGGCTCGGTTCGAGCCGACTTCAGAACGGCGAATCGTCGGAGCTGGCGGAGGGGAGACCGACATCCCATGTTTCCATGAGGGATTCCGGGAGTTCGGAGAGGAACCGGGAGGGGCGCTGGAAGTTGTCGCCGTAGCCGGCGTTGAGGCGGAGTTCGGGATACGTGAGGTAGAGCTCGTCTTTGCACCGCGTGACTCCGACGTAGAAAAGCCGGCGCTCCTCCTCGATCGATTCCGGATTTTCGAGGCTGCGCGCGCTCGGGAACATCCCGTCGGCGAGCCAGATCAGGAAGACGACTTTCCATTCGAGCCCTTTCGCCTGGTGCAGGGTCGAGAGCGTTATCTTTTCGGAATCTCCGGCGAAGGCATCGGCGGTTTCGACGCCGCCGAGCAGGGCGAGCTGGGAAAGAAATTCCTCGGTGGACTCGAACTGAGCCGCAAACCCGATGAGCGTGGCGAGGTCGTCGCGCCGCGCGTCGTAGTTCGCGAACTTTTCCTTCATGTAGTCGTCATAGACGGCGAAGAGGATGGCCTCCATCATGGCGGCGGGTTTCAGCGGGCCGGAGGCGGGGACGAGGTCGGAGAGGGTGTGGACAAATTGCCCCCATGTCTTTGCGCACTTGGCAGGGACTTTGAATCCCTGCAGTAGCCGGAAGTCGGTGCCGCCCGCAAGGGCCGATATGGCCTGGCTCCAGAGGGTCTCGGCGGTTTTGTTGCCGATGCCGGGAAGCATCCGGGCCATGCGCTTGAATGCGACCTCGTCGCGCGGGTTCATAGCGAACTTCAGAAATGCGGCGACGTCCTTGATGTGGGCCTGCTCGAAAAACCGGAGCCCGCTCGTGATCGAGAAAGGGATCCCGAGCCGGGTGAACTCCATCTGAACGTCCATCGAATGGTAGTGGGCCCGGTAGAGGACGGCCATCTCGTGAAGCTCGATCCCCTCGTCGCGCAGCTCCATCACCCGCTGGGCGACGAATGAGGCCTGCTGGATGTTGGTGTCGAGGCACACCAGCGCCGGGCGCACCGGATGCGGCTCCCTGACGGCCCCGAGAGTTTTCGGAACCTGCTTTTCGTTCCCGAGGATCGCGGCGTTTGCAAGGTTCAGGACCTCGGGCACGCTGCGGTAGTTGGTCTCGATTTTGAAGACCTGCGCATCGGGATAGCGCTTGGGAAAATCCAGGATGTTCGCGATGTTCGCGCCGCGCCACGAGTAGATGCTCTGTGCGTCGTCGCCGACGACCATGATGTTCCCGTGTTTGCGCGCGAGGCAATCGACCAGGTCGGCCTGGATCCGGTTCGTATCCTGGTATTCGTCCACGAGCACATGCCGGAACTGGTTCTGATACCCGGCCGCCACGTCCTCATTCGTGAGAAAAAGCTCGAGCGTCTTGCAGAGGAGGTCGTCGAAATCCATCGCGTTTGATTCCTTTTTTCTCGCCTCGTAGATCGCCTGGACGCGCTCGATCTCCATCTCGAGAGGGATGAAGTACCGGTATTTTTCGCCGAGGACCTTGCGCACCGGGAAGCCGGTGTTGATCGAGTAGCTGTGGATGTCGGCCAGGACCTCCGCCTTGGGAAACCGGCGCTCGGTGCCCGCGAGCCCCTCTCGCGCCAGGATGCTGCCGATCATGTCTTCCTGATCTTCGCGGTCCATGATCGTGAATCCATTCCGGAATCCGACCCCTTCGGAATGACTGCGAAGGATGCGGTTGCCGATCGAATGGAACGTCCCGCCCCAGACTCCTTCCGACGCACCGGGGACAAGCGAGCGGACACGTTCGAGCATTTCCCGTGCGGCCTTGTTGGTGAACGTGAGCAGCAGGATCGAGCGGGCAGGAACCCCTTGTGCCAGCAGCCAGGCCACCCGGTAGGTCAGGGCGCGGGTCTTGCCGCTCCCCGCGCCGGCGATGACCAGGGCCGCCCCTGGCGCGGATGTCACTGCCGCGAGCTGCTGCTCGTTGAGCTCTGCAGCAAAATCAACCGGCAGGACGGCTGGCGCATCCAGTGTGTAGGCCCTGGCCACAGATCACTCGGCCCCGGGGATCCGGAATTTTTCCATTTTGTCCGGGGGGATTCCCAAGCCGTAGGCCACGAGGTTGGCGGACTCGTTCCAGATCCGGGCCTTGTTGTCGCCAAGGACGACGGCGATGACGTCCTTCCCGTTGTAGGATCCGCTGCAGATCAGGCAGTGCGCGGCCTTTTCGGTGTAGCCGGTCTTCATGCCGTTGCAGAAGGAATAGTATCGCAGCACGCGGTTCGTGTTTTTGAACGTGGTCTTCTTTCCTGTGCTGTATCGGAAATTCAGGACGCGGGTCTTGATGATCTCGCGCAGGAGAGGCTCGCGGTAGACCGCCCTGGCCACACGCGCCATGTCCCGCGCGCTCGAATACTGGTCGTCGGCGGGAAGGCCGTTCGGGTTCACGAAGTTCGAGGAATAGCCGCCCAGCGATCGCATCGTGGAATTCATCCGGGCGGCAAAATCCTCCACGCTGCCGGCGTTGTCGCGGGCCAGGGCGCGCGCGGCATCGTTGCAGCTGTGGACCAGCAGCGCGCGCAGGAGCTGTTCGCGCGTGTATTGCTGTCCGGGCCGGGCACCGAGCTTGGTCGGCTCGCAGTTGGTATCGACTTCCTTGATGGTGACGATCTGCGAGAGGTCGCCCGCGTTGGCGACAATGTAGGCGGTGAGAAGCTTCTGGGTGCTGGCGACCGGCCGCCGCTCCTCCTCGTTCTTCTTGAAAATCACGCGCCCGGTGTTGGCGTCGAACAGCAGCGCGGACTTGGCGGTGACGGCCGGCGGCTCCGCGGCCATCAGGGTTCCGGCGGCCAGGGCGAGCAACGAGAGCAAAAGATTCTTTTTCACGGGCGGGACACTACTGCTTTGGCGCGCCGGATTTAAGCACTTTCTCGATGGCGGCGTCTTTTTCTGCCCCGAGTTCGATGGCGCGGAAGTAATGGCGCCGGGCGAGTTCGATCGCGGGCGGTTTCTCTTCCAGGTAAAAAACCGCCAGATTGTAATGGGCGTCAGAGTAGGAAGGATCCAGTTCCACGGCCCGCCGGAGTTCGGATTCGGCGCCATCGATCCAGCCTTTCCGCCCAATCACCACGCCGAGATAATTCCGGGCGCGCGGATTGCGGGGGTCCTGCAAAACCGCCTGCGCCAATGCCGCCAGCGCCTCATCGAAATGCTCCTGGTCCATGTAAATGATGCCGAGCGTGAGCCATGCGGCGGGATTTTGCAGGCGGATCGAGACTGCCTTCTTGAGCAGCTCCTCGGCCTTCGCCGCGTTGCCCGAGGAAAATTCCACGACCCCGAGATTCGTGAGGGCGAGGACATTGTCGGGAACGAGATCAAGCACCTTCTGGTAGGCCTTGAGCGCGCCGGCGTAGTCCTTTCTCATGAACGCCGTGTTCCCCTCGGCTTCGGCCACTTTGGCGACCGTCGGCACAAACTTGCCGGGCTTGGACTCCGGAGCGGGCGAGGGCGACTGGGCAAAGCCCATCACCGGGATCGCCACGGCAGCGGCCAGGCACAGCCACATTAACGCGGAGCCGGCGTTCCGCCTGCTGTTTCCCCCAAGCTGCCGGGACGGACACCCCACGTCCCCGGGACAAAAGAATTTCATTCGCCGGAAAGCTCCCCGGATCGTTTGGCGGCCGCTCGGACGGCCTCGATGAATGCGCTGCGGACGCCTCGGGTTTCGAGCGCCCTCAGTCCTGCGACCGTAGTGCCGGCCGGGCTGGTGACCATCTCCCGCAGAACGGCGGGATGTTCGGAAGTCGCGCGGACCATTTCCGCAGTCCCGAGAACGGTTTGCACCGCGAGATCGAGCGCCAGTTTTCGCGGCAGCCCGCAGGCGACACCGCCATCTGAAAGCGCCTCGATCACCAAGCAGACATACGCGGGTCCGCTTCCGCTCAGGCCAGTCACCGCATCGAGCAGTTTTTCATCGACAGGATAGACCTCGCCAATGCCCGAAAAGACGGCTTCGGCAGCCGACCTGTCTTCGGAGTTGACCGAGGCATCACACGCATAAGCGGTGGCCGACCGGCCGACCATGGCCGCGGTGTTCGGCATCGCGCGGATCACGCGGGCACCGGGCGCAAGGGATTTCAGCGACTCGATTTTCTGCCCCGCGACGATGGAAACGAGCAGCTTTCCATCCAGCCGATTTCCCGAGTGCCCGAGCGCGGTTCCCACATCGTTCGGTTTCACGCAGAGGACCACGACCGAGGCGGACGATGCGGCATCCGCATTCGAAGCTGTGACGTTGACCGAAGCCGCGCTCCTCAGGCTTTCCAGCAATTTCGGCTCCGGGCACGAAGCGGTGATGTCCGGGGCGGCACAGACCTTCGCGCGGAGCATCCCGCGGATGATCGCCGAAGCCATCTTGCCCGCACCCAAAAACGCGTATTTCATCTTGGTAACTAAGCAGAACGTTGCACCAAGGGCGAGCGCCGTTTTTCGTGCCCGCCCGCTCACGGCGGACAGAAAATCCCGCGCGGTTTCACGGCTGGATTCCGCGAATATTCTTGCCGACCACGGCAGGCGGTGGATTGATACCCGCTTCCCTTATGAAACTCTCCGTTGCCTTCCGTCTCGTAATTGCCGCCACCCTCTCATCCGCTTCCGTGTGGGCGGACGTCAAGCTTCCTGCCATCATCTCCGACCACATGGTCTTGGAAAAATCCTCCAAGGTTCCGATCTGGGGCAAGGCGGATCCGGGCGAGGCAGTGACGGTGACCCTGAATGGAAAATCCGCAAAAACCACGGCGGACGCCGCCGGGAAATGGATGACCGCCCTGGACTTGAAGAACTCGCCGTCCGGGCCGTTTGAAATGACGGTCGAAGGCAAAAACAAACTGACGCTCGCGGATGTCGCCGTCGGGGAAGTCTGGGTCGCGTCCGGCCAGTCGAACATGGAATTTGTCGTGAAAAATTCTCTCAATTCCGAAAAGGAAATTGCGGAGTCCGCAAACCCGCTCCTCCGCCAGTTTCTTGTGAAAAAAAATCCCACGAAGGAGCCGCTTGAGGATACCGAAGGCACATGGGTCGCGGCCGCCCCGGAAACGACCGGGAGCTTCACTGCCGTGGGGTATTTCTTCGCCAAGAAGCTGCAGAACGAACTGAATGTTCCCGTGGGTCTGGTGCACACGTCGTGGGGCGGCACCCCTTCCGAGGCATGGACCAGCGTTGAGGCGATCGACAGCGTCCCCGACCTCAAGGCCGCCCGAGAGCGACTCTGGGCAGCCACCGTCGAATTTCCGGCAAAAAAGAAAGCCTTCGTCGATGGGTTCGGCGCCTGGCTCAAGGAAAATGCGAGAGAAGACAAGCCGGCCGACCATGCCGCCTCATTCGCCGGGGTGGACGTTTCCACGGATGGCTGGATCCCCGTGAAAATTCCGGGTGTGATCGCCGCCAATGGCCTCCCACAGACCGGGGCCGTCTGGCTGCGGAAAGAGGTGAATTTCCCTTCCAAACCCCTCGCCAATCTCCCGCTCAATCTTCCCATCGACGGCTTCGACAGCGTCTATTGGAACGGGACACTGCTGAAACAAACCACTTATCTTGATGCGCTCGGCTCAGGGAATGTCCGCAAATACGGCAAGTATGACATCCCGCTCGCCGATGTCCGCGAAGGGAAAAACATTCTCGCCATCCGCTTCTTCGAACCGGCCGGCCCCGCCAAGTTCACCGGCGAGCCCAAGGCCGGATCGATCTCTCTTTCCGGGGAATGGGCGGCGAAGGCCGAATGCGAGTTCCCCGCCTTGGACGCGCAGAAACTGGCAGCCGCCCCGCAGCCGCCCGCAAATCCTCCCGGCCCGCAGAATGTGGCCAGCTTCCTATATAACGGCATGATCCACCCGATCCTCCCCTATGCCATCAAGGGAGCTATCTGGTATCAGGGCGAATCCAATGCCGGAAGGTCCTATCAATATCGCACCGCCTTCCCGCTCATGATCACTGACTGGCGGAAGCAATGGAACCAGGGGGATTTCCCATTCTATTTCTGCCAGCTCGCAAACTACATGGCCAAGAAACCCGACCCGGGCGAAAGCGGGTGGGCCGAGCTGCGCGAAGCCCAGTCCCTGACGCTCAAACTCCCGAACACCGGCCAGGCAGTCCTGATCGATATCGGGGAATCCGGGGACATCCACCCCCGCAACAAGAAGGACGTGGGCGAACGGCTCGCGCTCATCGCCCTCGCCAAGGACTACAAAAAATCCCAGCCGTATTCCGGCCCCGTTTACGATTCCCTGAAGATCGCGGACGGCAAGGCGGTCCTGACATTCAAGCACGCGGAGGGCGGGCTCGTGGCCAAGCCGTTGTCGGAGACATACGACGTCAAATCCCAAACCAAGGAAACAGCCCCTCTCGTCCGGAACAGCCCGGGCAGCCAGCTCGAAGGCTTCGCGATTTGCGGCGAGGACAAAAAGTGGGTTTGGGCCGATGCCAAAATCCAGGGAAACACGGTCGTCGTCTCGTCGGACAAAGTCGCCGCCCCGGTCGCTGTCCGATATGGATGGACGGAAAACCCGACGTGCAACCTCTATAACAGCGCCGGGCTTCCGGCCTCCCCGTTCCGCACGGACGATTTTCCGCCGGTGACGCTGAACGGCAAATACTGATTGCGACGCGAGCTTCAATTGAAATCTCCCTTCGCCCCACCTCCGCCATGGCGGGCCGCTGCAACGCTGATCCTAAGCGCGTTGCTGACCTCCTGCGCGACGGCGCCCCGCGATACCCGCTGCGCGCCGCTCGCCGCGGCTGCGGCTCTGCAGAAATCGGCCGGATCTCCGCTGCGGGATCCGCAGCGGTTCGTCGTTTCGGAACTCCGCGCCGCTGAAATCGCGTCGTCTCAACCGCACCCGTCCGCGCGGGCCCGGTCGATCATCGAGACTTCGACGGCTGCGGTTGCAGGGTGGGTCATCGCCAACGACCCGGCCGGCAAAACCCGGCGATTCTCGTATGGCGGATCGGCCTTCGATCTTTCGCTGCCCTCCGGCCGCGGCACGATTCCGGCTTCCGCCCTGGAGTCGGTCAAGCCGGCCTCGCAGGTGCCGCACGTGCTCGTCAAAACCTGGCATTCGCGCCCGGGCGTCGGCGCCCCGCTGGCCGTCAAATGGAAATACCCCGCCGACAAGGCGTTGGCAAAATTCGTTTCCAAGAACGGCTACCTGTCGCCGGTTACCGCCTGGCTGGATTTTTCAGGGAAGGAAACGTCGGGAGAAAAACACGTGCGTTTGAGCCTCCTGGATTCGACGGTCGTGGAGTCCGTCCGTTTGCACGGAAAGGCTCAGCCGCTTGCCGCTGATATCAGCGCGCCGCTCGTGGACCGCACGCGCGACGTCCGCGAAGTGCTGCTCGCCCTCCGGGGCCTCATCGACCCGGAAGCCCACGATGCTTCCCTCACCATGCTGCAGCCCTTCGATCCGGCGCGGATTCCCGTCGTCTTCGTCCACGGCCTCATGTCCCACCCGAGGATGTGGCGCGATGTGATCAACGACCTGATGGCCGACCCGGAAATTTCTGCGCGCTACCAGTTCTGGGTTTTCTATTATCCGACCGGCTGGCCGATCACCTACTCGGCGATGCGCCTCCGCGAAGAGCTTGCGGCGGCGGACAAAACCGTGGGGCCCCTGAAAAATATTGTCCTCGTCGGCCATAGCATGGGCGGGCTCCTCGCCCGCCTCCAGGTTATCTCCCCCGGCGACTCGATCATGAAAGCCGCGATCCCTCCGGACCGCTGGGCGCAATTCAAGAAGCTTCCGCCCGAGCACATCGCCCGCAAATCGATCGAGTTCCGCGCCAACCCCGAGATCGAGCGCGTCATCTTCATCAGCACGCCCCACCGCGGCAGCCGGCTCGCCGACCGCTCGCTCGCGACGTGGTTCACGAAATTCATCCATCTTCCCACGAGGCTCACCTCGGCCGCTGTGGACCTGATCCCGTCGCTGCTCACCTCGCCGAGCCATTTTACCAGCATCTCGCGTCTCTCCCCGTCCAACCCGATCTACAACGTTCTTGAAAAGCTTCCCATACGGGTCCCGCACCACTCGATCATCGGCGACCGCGGACGCGGCGACACACCAAACAGCTCGGACGGAGTTGTCCCGTATTGGAGTTCGCACCTGGACAGCGCGGAATCGGAAGTCATCGTGCCGGACGACCACGGCGCGTTCGACGACCCCGCCGCCATCGCCGAAATCAAGCGGATCCTTGCGAAGAATGTGGCCCGGCACTGAGCGGGTTTGCCGCGTGCCCCAAAGCCGGCGCGCGGCAAACCCGCGCTTTACCGCTAGGAAATGGTGTGCTATGGGGTTCCACATGAAAACTCCGCTCCTTCTCCTGGTGGCTGTGGCTTTCGTGTCGATCACCTCCGGCTGCGCGCTCACCGAAAAATACAACAAGAACAGTGCGGCTGCCCAGTCCTGGCTCCAAGCCAATAACAAGAGGCCTGCCAAAACCAATTTCGAGGGCGTTTACTACTCTCCGGACTGGGGAACGGTCGTCCTCAAGCAGCATGCTGGCAAGCTGACAGGGGGGATCGCACATTATCAGATCAAGGGGATCGCTACCGGGAAAAGCGCTTATCTTGTGCTCGTGGACGACGAGTGGGCAGGGCACACGATGATCCTGAAACGGAAGGATGCCGAAACCGTGTGCGGGTCGTTCTCACCGCATATGCCATACGCGGAGAAAGACAGCAAGCCGGTCTGCCTGGACAAGATTGTTTATTGAGATGAAAATAACTCTCTCTGCCATTTTGATTATTGCCGCCCTTGCCGGGTGCTCGTTCGTGAACGAGTTCAACGACGCGCGCTACAACCGTAACAACAAGACCGGAGACAACTGGCTCTCCGACCAGACCGATTCAGCCGGAATCAATATCGCCGGAAACTGGACCAGCAAGGATTGGGGGAACGCCTCCTTCAGCCAGGCCGGACGCAACATCACCGGCACCATCGGGAGCTACACCGTGCATGGCGTGGCCAGCGGGGATCACGCCTATCTGCTCATCTCACAGGGCGAGTGGTATTACTACAGCGCTGTGATGGAACTCCAGCGGCCCGGACTTCTTACGGGGCGGTTTTCGCGCGCGATCCCCTACGTGAAAAGCTTTGGCCGACCGATGCGGTTTGAACTGCTCGCCCACTGAGGCGGATGGCTCAGTAATATCTGGGCGGCTGCCCGGTCGATTCCAGGACGGAGAGCCAGATATCCTGGCGCGGGTCCACGGTCCGCCGCGCGGATGTGGCCACGGAGATAGGGACGTGGACATAGACACTGTGCCAGCGCGCGACGATGAGCCCGGTCTTGCCCGCCATCCCCGCATGCACGGCCGCCTGGCCGAGCCTCATGCAGTAAATCCGGTCCTGCGGCATGGCCGGCACGCTCCGGATCATGTAGCTCGGGTCGATATACTTCAGGGTCAGCGCCGTTCCGCATTTTTTGAAATGCTCGGTGAGCTTTTCCTTCAAAAAATGCCCGATATCGCCGAGCCGGAGATTGCCGGAAGCGTCGGTCTCGCCGCTGGAGCCGAGATGTTCCTGGCCGGCGCCCTCGGCTGTGATGATCACCACGTGCCCGCGCGAAAGCACCCGCTGGCGGATGACCTCGAGAAATCCATGCGGGCCATCCAGGGCAAACGGGACCTCGGGAATCAGGACCGCGTTGACCTCGCCGCTGGCGAGGGTCGCGGCGCAGGCGATGAAGCCGGAATGACGGCCCATGAGTTTGACAAGACCGATCCCGCCGCGGGCGCTGCGGGCCTCGGTGTGGGCGGCATGCACGGCCTCCACGGCTTCTGCTGCGGCGGTCTCGTAGCCGAAGCTCTTGTCCATGTAGATCATGTCGTTGTCGATGGTCTTCGGCACCCCGACCACCGCCAGCTTCGCCCCGCGCCGCCGGGCTTCCTTCTCGATGGCGAGCGCCCCGCGCTGGCTGCCGTCACCGCCGATGACGAAGAGGATGTTGATATCGAGTTCCTGCAGCCGGTCCACCATGCGGAGGACATCCTGCGGGCCGCGCGAGGTGCCGAGCCATGTCCCGCCGAACTCGTGAATGTTGGCGACTGCCTCGGGTGTCAGGTTCACGATCGCGTGCCCGTATTCCGGGATCAGTCCCTCAAACCCGTAGGGGATGCCATAGATCCTGCGGACGCCGTAGCGGTAATACGCCTGCATGACAATCGCGCGGATCACATCGTTGAATCCGGGGCAGAGCCCGCCGCAGGTGACGATGGCGCAGTTTGTCTGCTCGGGGTCGAAGAAGATCTTTTTGCGCGGTCCGGCGACTTCGAAGCAGGGGAATTCCTTCCCCTCGGCGATCATCCGGGAAATATCCTGGAGTTCGTGCTGGACGAGCACCCGGTGGTCGTCGGTGTAGAATTCATGGCCGGGGGCACCCTCCGCCATGAGGCGATCCAGCGGCGAGGTGATCTTGCGATCCCCGAGACAGCGGATCGTCAGCGTTGACGGATCGAGGTCCTCCACGGTGGAAACGCCTATTTTTTCTCCACGTCGAGGGCGGCGAGGACCCCGGCTTCGATCTCCGCGTAGAGGGCGGCGTCGGCCTTGAGGGTTTCTTTCGCGGCGTCACGACCCTGAGCGAGTTGGTTGCCTTTGTAGCTGAGCCAGGAACCGCGTTTTTCCAAGACCCCCTTTTCGATCGCCAAGTCGAGCAGCGAGCCGGTGCAGGAAATCCCCTCGTTATACATGATGTCGAACTCGGCCTCCATGAACGGCGCAGCCACCTTGTTCTTGACCATCTTGACCTTCGTCCGGTTCCCGATCATCGCGCCGTCGCTGCTCTTGATCGCCCCGATCCGCCGGATGTCGACGCGGACGCTCGAATAGAATTTCAGCGCCTTTCCTCCGGGCGTCGTCTCCGGGTTGCCGAACATCACGCCGATCTTCTCGCGGATCTGGTTCGTGAAGATGCAGACGGTGCGGGACTTTGAGATGAACGCCGTGAGCTTGCGCAGGGCGTTGCTCATCAGCCGGGCCTGGGCGCCCACGACAGCATCCCCGATCTCGCCTTCGAGCTCGGATTTCGTGACGAGCGCCGCCACCGAGTCGAGCACGATGATATCGAGGGCGTTCGATCGGACGAGGGTCTCGAGAATCCGGAGGGCTTCCTCGCCGGAGCTCGGCTGCGAAACGAGAAGTTCGTCGAGGTTGACGCCTAGCTTCTGCGCATACTGGGGGTCCAGCGCGTGCTCGACGTCGATGAACCCGGCCAGCCCGCCGCGCTTCTGCGCCTGCGCGATGGCCGTCAGCGTCAGCGTGGTTTTTCCGGAGGATTCCGGCCCGAAAACTTCGACGATCCGCCCGCGCGGAAACCCTCCGACTCCGAGCGCGCGGTCGATGAGGATGTTGCCGGTCGGAATCACATCGACCGGCGAGACGCTGTTGTCGCCGAGGCGGCGGATCGCCTCGCTGCCGTAGTCTTTTTCGATCTGCTGGAGCGCGAGTTCGAGGCTTTTCGAGCGGGCTGCTGCGGTTTTGTCTGCTGCGGAGGAATCTTCGGATTTTGCCATGGTTCGGGTCGTTTTTGTTTGAACAGAACACTATGAGCGGCCGGCGGGATTCGGGAAATCAAAATCCTCCGGCCTGCGAGAAATATTGTCAGCAATGTCAGTCGACCCGGCAATTTTGTGACACGGGAGGGACGCAGCCGGGAGCGTTGCCCCCTTGAAATGGAGGGCGGCCCAGGCTCGAACTCTTCATCCTGCGGAACGAAATCCAGAATCCAAGAAAATCTGTGCATTTGGCAGGGTGGAGCGCTAGGCTAGTCGTCCATGAATCCTTCCCTTCTTGCGGACGACGATTTTTATCCCCTGGTCGAAGCACGGCACTGCGATCCGTTCCGGATTCTGGGGCTGAGGGAATTTCAGGGGCGGTGGATCGGGCGGGTTCTCCGCCCCGATGCGGCGAAGGTCCGCATGTTGGGCGCGGACGGGAAGGCATTCGACCTGACGCGGGTTCACGAATCAGGCCTCTTCGAAGCGGTGCTGCCCGGCGTGACCGGGGAGTTTGGCTACACGCTGGAATTCACGGGCCATGACGGCACCAAGTGGCGTTCGCACGATCCATATTCGTTCGGTCCTGTGCTCGGGGAGATGGATATTTACCTGTTCAACGAGGGGACGCATTACGACATTTACAAAAAGCTCGGCGCCCATGTGATGGAGATCGGCGGAGTGCCGGGGGTTCATTTTTCGGTCTGGGCCCCGAACGCCCAGCGGGTGAGCGTCGCCGGGGATTTCAACGGCTGGGACGGCCGCGTCCACCCGATGCGTAAGATGGTCCCCTCCGGAGTCTGGGAAATTTTTCTGCCGGGTATCCACGAGGGGGCTCATTACAAATTCGAGATCCGCGGGCCGCACGGTGAGGTCTTCCTGAAAACCGACCCCTACGCGTTTTTCGCGCAGCACACGATCGAGACCGGCTGCATGGTTTTTGACCTCAACCGTTTCACCTGGGCAGACTCCGCGTGGATGGAAAAGCGCCGCCAGCGCAACCCTTACGCCTCGCCGATGAGCATCTACGAAGTCCACCTCGGCTCCTGGCAGCGGATCACCGACGACGGCGACCGGTTCCTGAGCTATATCGAACTCGCCGACCGGCTGATCCCGTATGTCAAGGAACTCGGGTTCACCCACATCGAGCTGCTGCCGGTGATGGAGCACCCGTTCGACGGGTCGTGGGGTTACCAGGTCGTGAATTACTACGCGCCCACCAGCCGGTTCGGGAACCCCGACGAGTTCCGGCACTTCGTGGACCGCTGCCACCAGGAAGGGATCGGGGTCATCCTCGACTGGGTGCCCGGACACTTTCCGAAAGATGCGCACGGGCTCGCGCACTTCGACGGCACCTGCCTCTACGAGCACGAGGACCCGCGCCTCGGCGAGCACAAGGAGTGGGGCACGCTCATCTTCAACTACGGCCGCAATGAGGTGAAAAATTTCCTGATCGGCAACGCGCTGTTCTGGATGGACGAATACCACATTGATGGCATGCGGGTCGATGCGGTCGCCTCGATGCTGTATCTCGACTACTCCCGCAAGCCCGGTGAGTGGGTGCCGAACTGCTTCGGCGGCCGCGAGAACCTCGACGCCATCGCGTTCCTCAAGCGCTGCAACGAAGTCTGCTACGACCGATTCCCCGGCATCACCATGATCGCCGAGGAATCCACCGCGTGGCCCGGCGTCTCCCGCCCGACCTACGCCGGCGGGCTCGGGTTCGGATTCAAGTGGAACATGGGCTGGATGAACGACAGCCTGCGCTACATCAGCAAGGACCCGATCCACCGCCGCTACCACCAGGGGGACATCACGTTCTCGATGCTGTATGCGTTCCAGGAGCATTTCGTCCTCGTCCTCAGCCACGACGAGGTCGTTCACGGGAAGGGGTCGCTGCTCGACAAGATGCCCGGCGACATGTGGCAGAAATTTGCCAACTGCCGGATGTTCCTGGCCTGGATGTGGGCGCATCCGGGAAAGAAGCTGATTTTCCAAGGCATGGAATTCGGCCAGTGGCTCGAATGGAACCACGACCGCAGCCTCGACTGGCACCTCACGCATTTCCCGCTGCACGACGGCCTGCGCCGCCTGGTCCAGCACCTCAACTGGCTCTACACAAACGAGCCGTCATTCCACGAGCTCGACGACTCCTACGACGGCTTCGAATGGGTGGATTTTCACGACGCCGACAACACGGTCTGGTCGTTCGTGCGCAAATCCCGCACCGGCGAAGACATCCTGTTTATCGTCAACGCCACACCGATTGTCCGCGGCGCTTATCGCGTCGGGATCACCCACCACGGATTCTACGAGGAAGTCCTCAACACCGATGCCGAAACCTACGGCGGCAGCAATGTCGGCAACTACGGCGGACGCTGGTCGGATGAAAACTGGGCCTGGCAGGGCAAGCCTCACTCGGTCCTGCTCGATCTCCCGCCGCTCTCGGTCATCGCGTTCAAACACAAGAAGGGCTAACCCGCCACATCAAGCTGCTGCCTCAAGGCCTGGATGGCGGGGCGAACGCCCGCACGCATTCCATCGGTCCAGTTGCATTCGATCGTCAGATTCAAGCAGCGCTCCGCTTTCCGTAGCGCCTTCAAAAACGGACGGAAATCGTCCCCGTGCACGCCCGGTTGGGCGCGGTCGGCATTTTCGGCGACGTGAGCGTGGGTGATGAGGTCCGCATGGCGGGAAATGGATTCGGGAGCCTCGCCGTTGCGCAGCATATGGAAAATATCCACCAACAGTTTCACGTGAGGATGTCCGCAGCGCCGGACGGCCTCGGCCCCCTCGTCCACCGTGTTGACCAGATTGCATTCGCCCCGGTTGAGCGGTTCCACCACCAACGTGACCCCGTGCTTCTCCGCAAGCGGCCCGCAGAGTTTCAATGCCGCCACATATTGTTCGAAGCCGTCTGTCGCAGGCCAGCCGTCGGGCAGTTGCCGCGCGCCGCCCGAACCAAAGACAATCGTCGTCATTCCGATCGAGCCCGCACGGCGAAACGCATTGTCCGCATAGCGACCGAGACGCTCGTCATCGACCGCCGGCCCGGTGACTTTCAGATCCGCGGGAAGAAAACAGTTCGCGGCGATCAGGGGCCGGAGCGCAGTGCGGGCAGAAAGCGCCAATGGCGAAAATTCCGTGTCGGGTTTTTCCGGCACAAGAAATCCCTGCACATTCCCTTCGAGGTAATCGAAGGGAAGCTCCGGAAAATCCGTGACGTCTGATGGATGTGCGCAAATGCCGATTTTCATAAAATATTCAATCGTTGATGTGAAGTCCTCCGCGCACGCAGTCCGCCAGCAGGCGCGCCGTGTCAGTCCCGGCGGGGTCGCGCAGGCGGCTGCGTGCAAATGCCAGCGCGAGCCCGTGGTCCAGGTCAGCGAAGCCCAGCGATCCGCCGTGCCCGCCGTGCCCGAAACAGGTCTTGCGGCCCCCCATCACAGAGCCCTCCCCGCCCAATCCGTATCCCAGCCCCATGGGTCCCAGGCTGGTCGGCACCGAGCTGTCGGCCGGCTCCAATGCCAGCGCCAGCCGCGCGGGCGGCAACAACTCGACCCCGTCCACACCGCCGGGGCATAACGCGGCGTAGTGGCGCGCCAAATCGTGGGCAGTCATGATGCCGTTCGAAGCCGGCACGCACGCGCGCCGCACATCTGCGCGATTCATGAATTGGTAGAGCGGCTGCAACCAGTTCGGAACCGACTGCGGAAAATCGACCGCAGGAAAATTTTCCACTGCCCCCACCTCCTCCAATGCCGCCACCCGCGGCTCCACTTCGTCGGGGATGCCGATGAACAGATTCCGCAGCCCAAGCGGCGCGCGAATTTCTTCCTGCAGCAGCTGCTCGAAGGTCCGCCCGGCCGCACGGCAGGCCGCTTCGCCGAGGATCCAGCCAAAGGTAATCGCGTGATACTCGCTTTGCGATCCGGGCTTCCACACGGGAGCCATCGCGGCGATGGCCGCGCACATCACGCTCCAATCGCAGAGTTCCGCGTAACCCGCGCCCATCGGCATGAGTTGCAGGCCCGCGGAGTGATTGAGCGCATGGCGCAACGTCACTCCGGCCTTGCCGGCGGCAGCGAATTCGGGCCACACGTCAGCGATTGGCTGGTCGTAGGAAAGCAGGCCGCGCTCGACCAGACGGTGGATGATCGTCGCGGTGACGCCTTTGCCGCAGGAAAACACCGGAAACAATGTCTCGCCAGTCACCGCCACCCCGCACGTCGGATCAGCGAGGCCCGCCCAAGCGTGGACAACGAGTTCGCCTTGAAAATAGACTGCCGCCTGCAGGCCGCGTTCCTTGTCTTCGGCGACGAGGCGGTCGAACAGGTTCTGCACATCGTTTTGCAGCGAGGCAAGCACCCGGACAGTATTACTTCAACCGCGACCGCGACGCAACATCTGCCGTCCCGAAAACGGGCGTTACGCCTTTTTTAAGCAGGAGGTTTCCATATTTTCGTGTCTCGCCTGTCATGACAACCGCAAAGGCGGAGCGGGCACGTTCATAAAACGCAAACCGGTCGATCCGGGCGGGCGGCCTGGCACCAGGGGCATGGCGGCGGACGACCGCCATATATTGTTCCTCCACGGCGGGATCGAGCCGGTCACCCTCGACCGCCTCCATCATGGCCATCGGTTCGGCGTAGCTGTCGAGTTCGAACAGCGGGAGAATGCCATCAAGGAGCGTAGTCACGTCGAGACCGTCAGCGCGGATGATGCGCGCGTTGACCGAGTGCCCGGGAAAATGGGCATCTGCGAGGATGATCTCGTCGCCATGGCCCATCTCGGCGAGGGTTTTGAGCAGTTCGGGGCTGAGGCAGGGATGGATTCCTTTAAGCATGGGATTCGTGTGAGATTCTGCGGGAAACGCAAAGGATGGTTTTGGCGTTTGAGGAAGAGGCCCTCATCGCGCCGCGGGCTTGGTAATATGGGGAGGCTTGAGGTAAAGCGGAGCCGGAACGCCCTCGACAAAATCGCGCGCGGCGAGGACTACGGCACGGGGCGGCGCAACAATTGCCTCCGGCAGACCCTCCAGTGCGGAGGTGGTAAAGATGGGGATTCCCGGCCGGAGCAATCCGCGTGCTTCTTGCGGGCAATGAAGCATGGGGGGAGTAAGAAATTTCCCGTTGGCGACATGCGCGAGGAACCACTGGTTGGCACGCGCGTCGCCCGCGACAAAATATTCCGGCGCATCATAGCCGAGAAGTGACGAAACCCCGGCCAGCCTTGCTCCGCGAGCCCTGGCGATCCCCCAAGCGGCGGCGATCGACGTCCTCAGTCCATTGTAGCTGCCCGGGCCGGTGCCCACCACGACGAGATCGGGGCTCCCGTGCCCGCCAATCGCGGATTCGAGATGGGCGAACAGTTCGGAGCCCCGCCCGCGCGGGCTTTCAAACTCCCACGACTTCACGACGGCTCCGTCCCGCAAAACGGCCACGCTGCCCTGCGGGCACGAGCATTCGATGGCGAGCACGTTCATCGCGTCCCCCGGATCCTGCGGCATCCGGGCTCGATGGAAAAGTCGATCCTCCACGCCCCCGCGGGAAGTGCCCCGGGAAATTTGTCCCCCCACTCGATCGCGCAGATGCTCGGCAGCTGAAAATATTCCTCGTATCCAAGTCCGGCGAGTTCCCTCTCCGAATTCAACCGGTAGAAGTCGAAATGGACCAGTGGCAGCCGCCCGCCCTGGTATTCATGGATCAAAGTGAACGTCGGGCTGGAAACTCCGGACGGATCGATACCGAGGCCCTCGGCAAGACCCTTCACAAAGCAGGTTTTCCCCGCGCCGAGCGGCCCCTCCAGACTCAGCGTCGCCTCCCCCGCGATCCCTTCCGCCAGATTTCTCCCCAATGCACGGGTTTCCTCTTCGGAGGCGCAGACGACTCCCTGTCCTGAAAAGATTCTGTTACACATCGGATTTCGGTTTGCCATACCGGTCCCAATCTAGTTCGCTGGCGGGCATGAGCACAATCTCCCAATCCTCACTCTGGGGCCGGTTCCAACAATATTTTCTCAGCTACGATGATCTCGGGATTTCCGTGGACATCAGCCGGATGGATTTTCCCGACGATTTTTTCGCCGGCATGGCATTCGTGGCCGACCGGGCGTGCAAGCAGATGAAGGCGCTCGAAGCGGGCGGCATCGCCAACCCGGATGAAAACCGCATGGTCGGACACTACTGGCTCCGCAACGCCGCTCTCGCCCCCACCCCGGAACTCCGCGACGCCATCACCTCCACGAAAAAATCCATTTTGGATTTTGCCGCGGACGTTCACGCTGGAAAAATTCTTTCGGCCACGGGCGCGAAGTTCACCGACCTTCTGGTGGTCGGGATCGGCGGATCCGCGCTCGGCCCGCAACTCGTCGCCGATGCGCTCTGGGCCCCGGAAAACCCGATCCGCCCACACTTTTTCGACAATACCGACCCGGATGGAATGGAGAAAGTCCTCGGCCAGATCGGCGCGAGCCTCGGCACCACGCTCGTCGCCGTGATTTCCAAATCCGGCGGAACCAAGGAGTCACGAAACGGCATGCTCGCCGCCCAGGCCGCTTTCCACAAAGCGGGGATCGCGTTTGCAAAAAACTTTGTGGCGGTGACCGGCGAGGGAAGCGCCCTGGACAAGGTGGCTGTCGCCGAGGGCTGGCTGCGCAGGTTTCCGATGTGGGACTGGGTCGGCGGCAGGACCTCGGTGATGAGCGCTGTCGGGCTCGTGCCGATGGCGCTGCAGGGGCTCGATGTCGAAGAGTTTCTGGACGGGGCAGCCGCCATGGATGCCAAGACCCGCACCGACGACATCCGCAGAAATGCCGCCATACTTCTCGCCCTCATGTGGTATCACGCGGGAGGCGGACACGGTTTGAAGGACATGGTTGTCCTCCCCTACAAAGACCGCCTGTTGCTCTTCAGCCGCTACCTCCAGCAACTGGTCATGGAATCGCTCGGCAAGGAACTCGACCTGGACGGAAACGTCGTCAACCAGGGCATCGCCGTTTACGGGAACAAAGGCTCGACCGACCAGCACGCCTATGTGCAGCAGCTGCGCGATGGAGTGGATAATTTCTTTGTGACGTTCATCGAGGTCCGCAAGGCCTCGTCCTCGGCACCGCTCGAAGTAGAACCCGGGGTCACTCCCGGCGATTTCCTCCAGGGCTTCCTCCGCGGAACCCGCAGCGCCCTCCATGAAAACGGGCGCGAGTCCATCACCGTCAGCATTCCCGAGTTCAACGCGTTCCAACTCGGCGCGCTCATCGCTCTCTATGAACGGGCGGTCGGATTCTACGGCTCCTTCGTCAATATTAATGCCTACCATCAGCCGGGCGTCGAGGCCGGGAAAAAAGCCGCCGCCAAAATCATCGAAACCCAGCTCAAAGTCGTGGCGCACCTGAAAAAATCCGGGAAGCCCCAGACGCCCGAGCAAGTCGCTTTGGCGGTCGAGGCAGACCCCGAGGAAGTCTTCCACATCCTGCGCCATCTCGTCGCCAACCATCCGGAAATCCGCGTGGAAAACGGGCGCTCGCCGGCGCTGGACACGTTCTCCGCATGAAGCTCCGGCTTGTTGTTGCCTCCGCCCTGCTCGTTCTCGCGGGGTGCGATTCGCCCTCGCGCACGGCCGACACCGCGCGGAAGCAGCTCTCCGCATTCCAAGCCGCCCCAGACGCGGAAAAGCAGGCGGAGGTGGAGCGATCGCTTGCCAAGCTCGACACCCAAGTGGACGAGCTGGAGAAAAATGGCGACCATGTCCAGGCCGACCTCTTCCGCCGCCAAGCCTTCACCCTCCGCACCGATTTTCAGGCCGCCAAGCTGGCGAGCGCGTTCAACAATGCGTCGAAGGCCATCCAGGGGATCGGCGAGGCATTCAAGGACGCCGGAAAAAGCTTCAGCGAAACTTTCAAAAACGGCGGCACCAACCAGCCCTGAAGCGCTGGAGAGAAACCGGAAATCGGCGCCCGTCAGATGCATTTCCGCGCCCCGAATCGACTCGCTTTGATTGACATGGGTCAAGAAGGCCTCCGATTTTCTTCCCCTCCCAGAGAACCTCTGCCATTTCCGGTCTTGATGTCTCTCCAAGATACGGATGACCTGTTCTCGGAAAACTTATGCTATCCCTTGCAGTCATCTGGTCTGAACCGACCTCCCTGACCTACATCTTTCTGGGACTGGCGATTCTTCTGGCTTTGAGTTTCGAATTCGTAAACGGATTTCACGATACGGCGAATGCGGTCGCGACGGTCATTTACACGAACACGCTCAAAGCCACGCCAGCGGTCGTGTGGTCGGGCATTTGGAATTTGATCGGTGTGCTCTCATCCTCCGGGCTCGTGGCGTTCGGCATCGTCGCCCTTCTGCCGGTCGAACTGGTGCTCAACATCGGATCCGCCGCAGGATTTGCGATGGTTTTCGCGCTGCTAATTTCCGCTATTCTCTGGAATGTCGGCACCTGGTATTTCGGGCTTCCGGCATCCAGTTCCCACACGCTCATCGGCTCGATCCTCGGAGTCGGGCTCGCGAACTCGCTGATGGGACCGACGCATTCGATGACCGACGGCGTCAATTGGGCCAAGGCGCAAGACGTGGGGCTGGGGTTGTTGATCTCGCCTGTCGTCGGGTTTTGCGTGGCGGGACTGCTCCTGCTGCTGTGCAAGGCCCTGATCAAAAACCCCGCGCTCTACAAGGCTCCGGAGGGCAAGACCCCTCCCCCGCTCTGGATTCGCGGGCTTCTCATCCTCACCTGCACCGGAGTCAGTTTTGCGCATGGATCGAACGACGGGCAGAAGGGCATGGGGCTGATCGTGCTGATTCTTGTCGGCATCCTCCCCGGCACTTATGCGCTCAAGATGACAGCCAGCCCCTCGAAGGTTGCCCATGTGGCCGAATCCGCCAAAGCCCTCGAGGTCATCTTTGAAAAATCCGGGGCGGGCATCGAGCTGACTGAAAAGGAAGCCGATAACGCCCTGACCGATTATATCAAACCCTCGGGCACACTGGCCCCGAGAGTGTTCGCCGCCCTCGCGGACCAATGCAAGGATCTCCACCGCAGGCTCGGCGACTCGAAGACGTTCCAGACATTGCCCGACGCGGATCGCGGCGAGGTCCGGTCGGATCTCTACCTTATTTCAAAATCCATCGCCAAAATGAAAAAGGTCGGCAGCCTCCTGACAGCCCCCGACCTCGCCAAAGCCTCCGAGCTCCAGAAAAACGGGGAGAAGCTCACGAACTTCATTCCGGATTGGGTGAAATATGCCGTGGCCCTCGCGCTCGGGCTTGGCACGATGATCGGCTATAAGCGGATCGTCGTGACCGTGGGGGAAAAGATCGGCAAGAGCCACCTGACCTATGCGCAGGGCGGGGCCGCCGAGCTGGTTGCCATGTGCACGATCCTGGCCGCCGACCATTTCGGCCTGCCGGTGAGCACCACGCACGTTCTCTCCTCCGGCGTCGCAGGAACCATGGCGGCCAACCATTCCGGCCTCCAGATGTCCACGCTGCGGAACATCCTTATGGCCTGGGTCCTGACCCTGCCGGTCTGCATCTTCCTCGGCGCGCTTCTGTTTGCCTTCGGACTCAACCTCGTGGCCCTGCTCGGGCTGGGGTGATTGGAAACCTTGCCACCTTTTTGTGGGAAAAATTTCCGAACCGGTGTAAGTTGCTGATGCCATGACATTCCGGCCGGTCGCACTTGCTCTCATCGGGATATCCCAGATGCTTCTGGCGGGCGATGACGGCCTGCAGGTGATCACCCTCAAGGACAGCAGCGTGATCCGGGCGAAGGTGACGGAGATGTCCAGCGGCTTCTATCTCGTCAAGTCTCCCGTCCTCGGGGAAATGAAAATTCCGACCGCCGACGTGGTTTCAATCCATAGCGAAACAGCAGCCCTCCAGCCCGCCGGAGCGCAGGATCCTGCGCTCCCGGCAAACGGGACCGCGGCTGCACAGCCATCGTCCGGAACCGCCGGTCTGGAATCCCTGCGCTCTTCCTTGTCCTCGAAAGTGCAGAGTTTCGTTTCCACCGGTGAGGGCATGAGCGCCGTGGTGGATTTTTCCCGTCGCCCCGATGTGAAAGCGGTCATGAACGACCCGCAGGTGATGAAGGCGGTCCAGGCCGGCGACTACAACGCCCTGATGCAATCGCCCGCGATGAAAAACCTGCTCGACAATCCCCAGACCAAAAGCCTCATCCAAAGCGTCCTGGGCTCCAAGGCGCAGGATGCGCCGCAACCCAAGATGTCTTCCGGGGAACCAGTCACCCCCGCCGAATGAAAACAGCCCTACTGTCGCTTCTCCCTCTCCTGATGATGACTTCCACTTCCAGCGCCGGGGACACGGCCGCACAGACTGTCAACGAAGGCGGGCTCAGGATATTCCGCGCCATCGGACAAAAAAACGAGGGGAACATCTGCCTGTCCCCCTACTCGATCCAGGCCGCGCTGGCGATGACCTATGCCGGCGCGCATGGTTCCACGATGAGCCAGATGGCGGAGGCGCTCGACTTTCCCAAGAACCCGGCCGATCTCGCGGATGGGTTTCAAAAGCTCGACGCCGCGCTGGTTGCGTCAAGGGAACGCGGTGGCAAGGACACTTCGCTCCATGTCGCGAACCGGCTCTTCGGCGCGACCGGCTTCTCGTTCCGCCCCGCGTTTCTGGAACTGCTCAAACTCCAGTTTTCCGCGCCTTTGGAGGAATTGGATTTTGAAAAAAATCCGTCCGCGGCCGCGGATCTCATCAACGCGTGGGTCGAGCAGCAGACGGAAAAGCGGATCCGAAACCTGATCCCGCAGAACGCGCTCGACAAGACGACCACGCTCGTCCTGGTCAACGCGCTCTATTTGAAAATTCCGTGGGCCGAAGAGTTTTCGGCGGGCGCGACGAAGGACCTTCCGTTCCTTGTCTCCGGGCGCGACAAAGCCGACGTGCCAACGATGGCCCGCACCGACGCTTTCGGGTATGCGGAATTTCCGGGCTTCAAAGCCGTGGGGGTCCCGTTCCGAGGAGGACAATTTCAATTTCTCATCCTGCTCCCCGACAAGCCGGGAGCCGCAGAGGCCCCATCGTCCAGCCTGCTGGAACAGTGCGCAAGCCTGCCGCGCCTGGACGTGAGCCTGTTCCTCCCGAAATTCAAGCTGGAACCTCCAACGATCTCGCTAGCCGACACCCTGAAGGCGCTTGGCATCAAAGCTGCCTTCGACATGCCACGCGGAAGCGCGGACTTCGACGGCATGGCCCCGCGCAAGCCGGACGACTACCTCTACCTCTCGGACGTCTTCCACAAAACCTTCTTTGCCCTCGATGAAAAAGGCGTCGAAGCCGCCGCTGCGACCGCTGTGGTCATGATGCGCGCGACATCGATGCCCGTGCAGCGCCAGCCCATCGAGGTGCACGTGGATCGCCCGTTCTTTTTCGCCATCCAGCACATCCCGACCTCCGCCTGCCTTTTCCTCGGCAGAATCACCGACCCTCGATAACCCGCCAAAGCCCGGATAAAAAAACCTTTTTGCGATTTTTTGGGGATCTTGCCTGCTGCAAACCGTTCGCGGCGTTATTGACAAAGAAAAACCACAGGCAGTCCCCAGGACTAAGGCTGTTTTTTAGTCCAGGTAGCCGTGTTTCCGCAGGAATCCTTCGAGCTGGGTAACGTCGAAATCTCCGAGCACCAGCCCGTCCACCTCGATCACCGGTACGGAGGTTTGCCCGCTGAGTTCCACCGCCCTTTGCCGCGCGGCCATATCGGTGCCGACATTGGAAACGGTGTATTTCCATCCGAGTGCGTCGAGCCACTCCTTGGCCTCCTGGCACCAGCCGCAGATCGGCCTCGAGTAAAGGGTGATTTGGGCCGGCTGTTTCAGAGTTTTCATTGCGGGAGAGAATCTAATCCTTCCAAGCTGGTGTGCAAGGCCGGCGCGATCACGAGGGAATCAACCCCAAGTTGGGACTGGAGCATTCTGATCGAGCGCATGAGCCGCGAGCCAATCCGGGTTGTAGAGCTTCGAAAGGTATTTGGCCCCGGAGTCGCAGAGGATCGTCGTGATCGTGAGGCCGGGGCCGTGATCCCGCGCATAGCGGAGGGCGCCGGCGACATTGACGCCGGAAGAGAGCCCAAGAAAAACGCCTTCTTCGTGGAGCAGCCGGTAGATGATCGAGAGGGCTTCCTGATCGGGAATCCGGTAAGCCGCGTCGGCGCGGAGGCCCTCGAGATTTGCGGTGACGCGCGACTGGCCGATGCCCTCCGCGAAGGAATCCCCATCGTTGTCGTCGGTGTGGCCCTTGGTGAACCATGACCACATAGCGGCTCCGTAGGGGTCAGGGCAGACGAGGGCGACCTTGGGGTTTTGCTCTTTGAGAAACAACCCGGTGCCAGCGAGCGTGCCGCCCGTTCCCACCGACGCGCAAAACGCGTCCACTTTTCCCGCGGTCTGCTCCCAAATCTCCGGTCCGGTGGTTTTGTAATGAGCTTGGCGGTTGTCCGTGTTGTCGAACTGGTTGGCCCAGAACCATCCGTTTTCTTCAGCCATCCGCCGTGCGATTTTGTTGTAGTTCGCGGGATCTTTGAACGGCTTTTCCGGAACGGGGATCACCTCGGCCCCGAGCGCGCGGAGCAGGTGGATTTTTTCCGGCGACTGGGTTTCGGGGATGACGATCACCGTGCGGTAGCCACGGGCCGCGCCAATCACGGTGAGCCCGATGCCGGTGTTCCCGGCCGTGCCCTCGACGATCGTGCTGCCGGGCTTGAGCCGTCCGTCGGCTTCGGCTGACGTAATCATCCCCCAGGCGGCGCGGTCCTTGACCGAGCCCCCGGGGTTCATCCACTCCGCCTTGCCGAGGATCTCGCAGCCGGTGGCCTCGGAGAGCCCGCGCAACCTGATCAAAGGGGTTTTGCCCACGTGGCGGTCGAGGCCACCGAATCGCTCGTTTTCGTCTTGTTTCATGGAAAAGATGATGGGTTCAGGAACCGGCGGTCTTGAAGCGCAAGGAGGAATCCAGATTTTCGTAGAAGACGCGCACCGTGGCGACGAGCGTCGTCACATCGCCAGAGTTCCCGGCAAACGCGGATTCCGGATCTGCGGCGGCCGCGCTGCGGAGCCCCTCCGCGACTACCCCGGCGAGCGCCGCATCGACCAGCCCCTGCCTGATGAAGGCGTTCTGGAAATGCTCGAAGACCTCCGCGTCGTTTTTTGCGTTGAGGCTTTGCGTGATCAGGAGAGCGCGGGAAGCGGAGAGGGCGGCCACGTAGAGACGGCCGGCCTCGAGCGCCTCGCGCGCGTTTGCGAGATCGACTTCGATCAGATCAAAAACCCCGGCGCTGCACTCGCCGGCCCCGCGCCCCGCAAGCGTGAAAGCCTTGTCGGCATCCCAATCGTAAAAAAACTTTTCGTTGGGTTTGAAGAGCGGTTTCTGGCGGTGCTCATCCACCAGCTTCCGAGCGATCTCCTGCCCCCCGTTGTCCACGAATTGATGAAAATCAGATGCCTCAGGCGACGCTTGCCAGGCCGCCAAGAAATTGCGGACAAGCGCCGGGGCATTGCGTGCCGGGACGGAACCGACCGGCGTGCCGAGGCGCGTCCGGCCTTCTTCGAGGCGACCCCCGAGATGAAGTGAATAATACGGGACCGAGCGGTCATCCACGCGGCGGGCACCGCCGGAAAACCCGATGTTGGCGATCGGATGGCGGCCGCAGGAATTCGGGCATCCGCTGACATGGATGCTCAAATCGCCGAGATCCTCCAACGGGATCTCGCTGTCGCTCAGTTCTTGGTGAACCGCATTCGCCAGTCCGCGGGAAAGGCAGATGCCAAGGCGGCAGGTCGAGGCTCCGGCGCAGGCCACCATGTTGTTCAAAACGGGAACTCCGGGGGATGCAAGCCCGATGGCATCCAGCTTGTCAAACAACCCGGCCAGCCCGGATTCCGGCACCCAGTGCAGGGCGATATTCTGCGACTGCGTGGCGTGGAGGACCCCGTCCCCGTGCGACGCGACGACGCCGGAAAGTTCTTCCGCCACATCGGACGGAAGATCCCCGACGGTCAGCGGGATGTTGATGAGAAAATATCCAGGCTGCTTCTGGGGGCGGACATTGCCGTCGAACCAACGGTAAAAAGCCGGCGCTGAGCTCCGTGCCGGCAGGGGCTTGCCGGCTGCATCAGCCGCGTCCGGCTTCGGAAACGGCCGGATTTCCAGCGGCGCGGGAGACGAGGCCCGCAATGCGGAAAGCTCCGCCTCGTAGAGCGCCCGGAAGGCATCCGCCCCGAGGCGCTCGAAAAGAAACCGGAGGCGTGCGAGATGCTTGTTCCGGCGGTCCCCGTTCTTGTCAAAAACCCGCTTGACCGCCTCGGCAACCAGAAAGGCATCGCCCGCCGGTATGAATTCGTGCAGCAGGTCGGCCACCCGGCTCTTGCTCCCGAGCCCGCCCGCCACATAAACCGCAAAGCCCTCGACTCCGTCCCTCACCCGTGCGATGAAACCCACGTCGTGGATCGTCGCCCCGGCGCAGTCCACCCCGCACGCGGAAAAGGCCACTTTGTATTTCCGGGGCAACTGGAAGGACACCGGGTCGGCCAGCAGCCGCTCGGTTGTCGCCACGGCATACGGAGCGACATCGAAAACCTCCTTGGGACAAACGCCCGACTCGAAGCAGGACGTGATATTCCGCACCGTGTTACCGCCTCCGCCTTTGCACGAAAGCCCCGCCGCCGCCAGCGAGCGCAAGGCCGGAAGAATCGCCTCGATCGGCACCCGGTGGATCTGAAACTCCTGCCGCGTCGTCACGTGCAGCAACTTGTTGCCCCATGTCGCCGAAACGAGCGCCAACCGGCGGAGTTGATCCGGCAAAATCCCCCCGCCCGGCGCGCGGACCCTCAGCATATATGTCCCCGATTCGCGCTGCTCGTAAATCCCCGCCGGAACCCGGATCGAACGGAACTCCGATTCCGAAATCACCCCCGCCTCAAATTGCCGCACCACCTTCTCTAGCTCGTCCAAATCCTCGTGAAGATGCTGCGATGGCTGAAAGGCCCACGGAGTCACGGATGGTGTTTGCATAGTGTGTGTGTTTCTCCCTTTGCGCACCGCATCACAAGTCGATCCGGAACTTGAAAGGAATAACGATATTGTCAGGCGTTATTTAACTCAGGGGCAACACATTTTTTCGGCTGATGCCTGTTGTGCGGGTCTCTTCGAAGCCTGCAAAACAAATGGTGGATTAATTGCGGTTTCGGACACTCATCAGATCATGAAGTCGATTTCATCCTCATGGAGTTGCACTGTGACCGTATGCCCCGGTTTTTTGGTCTTTTTGTCCATCCGCTGCTGAATCTGTTCGCCGCGGACGAGGAGGGTGTCCGGCGGGATGCTTTTCATGAGGAAGACATTTGCGCCGACGGTGCTACGGGCGCCGATGACGGTGTCCCCGCCGAGAATGATGCCGTTCGGGTAGATGGTAACATCGTCCTCGACCTTCGGGTGGCGTTTGAGGCCCTTGATGATTTCGCCGGATTCGTCCTTTTGGAAGCTGCGAGCCCCGAGCGTGACCCCGTGGTAGAGTTTCACGCGGTTGCCGATCTCGCACGTCTCGCCGATGACGACGCCGGTCCCGTGATCGATGAAGAAATGCGAGCCGATCCGCGCGCCGGGGTGGATGTCGATCCCGGTCCGGCTGTGCGCCCACTCGGTCATCATGCGAGGAATGAGAGGCACGTCGTCGCGGTAGAGCAGGTTGGCCGAACGCTGGATGGCGATGGCTTCCAAGCCGGGGTAGGCGAGCACAATTTCCTCGAGGCTCCGCGCCGCCGGATCACCGGCAAACGCCGCCTCGACATCGGTCTTCAAAATGAAGCGGACGCACGGGATTCCCTGGATGAATTTTTCCGTCGCCGCCACGGCGCGTTCGCGGATTTCCGGCGAATCGCCCGCCCCTTTGCGAAGGCTCACCGCGATTTCCGGTTCGAGGCGGTCGGCGATCTGGTCGATGATCTCCTGCGCCGCTGCGGGGAGCTCCTCCGCCGAGACGGCCTCGTCGGAAAAAAAGCCCGGAAACAATATGTGGAGGAGGTCCTCGCAGAGGATGGCGATGGAACGTTTGGACGGGAGGTTTGCCCGGTCGAGATGGTTGATCCCGCCCACGTCCCGGTAAGACTCGAGGATGGGGGCGAGAAGGTGCTTTCTCACTTGTTCTTGATCAACGAATGGAGCGCCTGAACAAGCGCATCGACGTCAGCTTTGTTATTGTAGAATGCCAGCGACGGACGGACCGTGCTTTCGAGCCCGAAGTGGCGCTGGGCCGGAAGCGCGCAGTGGTGGCCGGCGCGCACCGCGATCCCGCGCCTGTCGAAGTGCTTCGCGATCTCCTCGTTGGGGTGGCCGTCGAGAATAAAGGAAAGGACGCTCGCCTTGTTCGCGGCGGTGCCGATGATTTTCAGCCCAGGGATCGCCTGGAGAAGGGGCGTGGCGTATTCGAGCAGGGAATGCTCGTAGGCCGCCAAAGCAGGAATGCCGATCTTGAACAGGTAGTCGATGGCAGCCCCGAGACCGACGGCACCGGCAATGTCCGGAGTGCCGGCCTCAAATTTTTCGGGCGGGTGCTGGAAAACGGTCTTCTCGAAGCGCACGTCTTTGATCATGTGCCCGCCGCCCTGCCAGGGAGGAAGCGCTTCCAGCAGGTGCGACTTGCCGTAGAGTGCGCCGATGCCGGTCGGGCCGAAAATCTTGTGGCCGGAGAACGCAAAGAAATCGGCGTCGAGCGCCTGGACATTGATCGGGATGTGCGGGGCGGATTGCGCCCCGTCGATGAGAACATGGATCCCCTGCGCGTGGGCGAGCCCGATGATCTGCTCGATCGGGTTGACCGTCCCGAGCGCATTGGAAACATGGGCGACGCTCACGAGCTTCGTGCGCGGCCCGAGGAGTTTCGCATACTCTTCGAGGATCAGCTCGCCGCGGTCGTTGATCGGGATGACTTTGATCACCGCCCCCGTCTGCCCGCTCAGGAGCTGCCACGGCACGATGTTGGCATGGTGCTCGAGCTCGCTGACGACGATCTCGTCCCCCTCGCCGATAAATTTGCGGCCGAAGGTATTGGCCACGAGATTGATCGCCTCCGTCGTCCCACGCGTGAAGACGATTTCTTTCTTGTCCTTCGCCCCGAGGAATTCGCGGACTTTTTCCCGCGCGTTTTCAAAGGCGGTCGTGGCGCGCTCGGCCAGCTCGTAGGCCGCCCGGTGGACCGGCGCGTTGTCGCGGGCGTAAAAATGGGAAGTGGCATCGATGACCGCCTGCGGCTTTTGGGTCGTGGCGGCATTGTCGAGATACACGAGCGGATGCCCGTGAATCCGCTGCTGCAGCGCCGGGAAGTCGCGGCGTATGGCCTCGACATCGAATGTGGCGTGTGGTGGCGGCAGCCCGCGCGTGGGCGGATGGTCGCGCGCGGCCGGCCGCATCGGTCCACCTAGAAAATAGTAGTCCGGCTGGCCGGAAGTATCATACGGGTGCGGCACCGACACCGCATCAATTCCCTTCGCCTCCAACCCGGATTCGTGGAGCGATTTTAGAACCTCCGGGCCCCTTGGGTCGAATGAAACCGGAAGGTCGGCAGAGTTGTCCGTCTCCACCAGTTCCAGATCCGATCCCGGATGCACTGGAGGAGGAGAAAGCGGCCCGGACTCGCCGGCCGGGGATACAGATTGCGAACCAGAGACCGCGCCCGCCACCAGGCCATCCGCCGAAGCGGGGCCGGTTGGGGCGGAGGTTCCCGCGCCCGCTGATTCTGGACCGCCGGGAATCGAGGGAGTCGCGGGCATCCCCGCCCGCGAGGCGATCTCGCGGAACAGGCTCACCACCACGTCCGTGTGCGGATGCTCATGTATCGCCGGCCGTTCCGCCGGCGGAAGAGGCTCCGTTGTTACGGCATCAGACATACTTGTGGTAATGGCCAAGCACCACGTTGTCCAAGCTGGCGATCGCGTCATGCGCAAGAACGGCGACAGAGAAATAGCGGGTCACGAGATGCGAGGCGATGGCGTTGTCGCTCGTCCCGCTGTAGCGGACCGACAGCCCTGGCTCGATCTCTCCGCTCACGCCGATTTTCTGCAGCCCGACGACGCCGCGATGATTTTCGCCCACGCGCAGAAGCAGGATGCTCGTCTTGTCGCCTTTGTCAACCGGCAGCTTGCTCGACGGGATGAGCGGCACCCCGCGCCATGTGATGAAGGGCGATCCGAAAAGATGCACGACCACCGGGGGAACCCCGCGACGCGTGGCTTCGCGACCGAAGGCGGCGATCGCGCGCGGATGCGCGAGGAAGAACGCCGGCTTCTTCCAGACGAGAGTAAGCAGTTCGTCGAGGTCATCCGGGGTCGGAGGGCCGGTGCGCGTCGAAATCCGCTGGCTCTTGTCGATCTCCTTGAGGAGCCCGAACTGCGGATGATTCAGGATTTCGGATTCCTCGCGCTCCTTGACCGCCTCGACCGTGAGGCGCACCTGCTCGCGAAGCTGGTCGATCTGGTTGTTGTAGAGATCGGTGATCCGGGCGTGCGTATGCAGGACGGTGGTGATCGCGCTCAGCTCATACTCGCGGGGATCCTCCTCGTAATCCACAAACGTCGTCGGCAGCGGGTTGGCCCCGCCTCCGACAGTTGCCAGCTCTGGAAGCAGGTCTCCGCCTTTACCCTTCCGCGGCTTGACCTGGTTCACCCGGTAGGCGCCGCCGTCCACGTTGACGTATGGAAGCAAGTGCAGGAGCCAGCGAGGAGTGATATAATCCCACTGGGGAATCGTGACGGTTGCCGTGCTGAGGTTGCGGGCCGCGACCGGGCCGAGGCTGAGTGTGTTGTTGGTGCTCATAGGAATTTCAAAAGGTTAGGATTTCGTTGGATTCAAGGCTGCGGGGCGAGGAAGTAATAGTCCGGAGAGACGGGCGCCCCATGGGGAAGCGGCAGGGCCGGCGCGTCGAACGCGGAGATCCCGAACCCGGATTCCTGCAGCGATTTCAAGACCTCGGAACCAAAGGGCTCGAACGAGACGGGAATCCGCAAGGTTACGGCGTTGGTGGTTTCCACCGATTCGAGACCAAAGCCTGACTGGATTGGCGGCGGAGTGCCCGGCAAAGTTCCGCCACCCGGCAATGCCGGAGATGGGAGCGGGACTGCAGGGCTCGCGGGCAACGGGCCCGGGCTCAAAGGTGGCGTGGGTGACGGAAGGACTGCGCCCGGAACCCCCGCCTGCGGAGTGAATTCGCGGAACAGGTTCACGATCACATCGCTGTGAGTGACCCCCGGGGAGGCAGGCGAGTTGCCCGCCTCGATAACAGATCTGGTTTGCGAGTGGTCAGACATACGTGTGATAGTGGTCAAGGACCACGTTGTCCAAACTGGCAATCGCGTCGTGCGCGAGCACGGCGACCGAGAAGTAACGGGTGACAAGGTGCGAGGCGATGGCATTGTCGCTCGTCCCGCTGTAGCGGACCGACAGCCCGGGCTCGATCTCTCCGCTCACACCAACTTTCTGCAGCCCGACCACCCCGCGTTTGTTTTCTCCGACTCGCAGGAGCAGGATGCTCGACTTGTCGTCTTTGGCGACAGGAACCTTGCTCGACGGGATGAGCGGAACTCCGCGCCATGTGATGAAGGGCGATCCGAAAAGATGCACGACCACCGGCGGAACCCCGCGGCGCGTGGCTTCGCGCCCGAAGGCGGCAATTGCTCGCGGATGAGCGAGGAAGAACGCCGGCTTCTTCCAGACGAGCGTAAGCAGTTCGTCGAGGTCGTCCGGGGTCGGAGAGCCGGTGCGCGTCGAAATCCGCTGGCTCTTGTCGACCTCCTTGAGGAGCCCGAACTGCGGATGGTTCAGAATTTCGTGTTCCTCGCGCTCCTTGACCGCCTCGACTGTCAGTCGCACCTGCTCGCGGAGCTGGTCGATCTGGTTGTTGTAAAGATCAGTGATCCGGGCGTGCGTGTGCAGGACCGTGGTGATCGCGCTCAACTCGTATTCGCGGGGATCCTCCTCGTAGTCCACAAACGTCGTCGGCAGCGCATTTTCACCCCCGCCCACTGTCGCCAACTCGGGAAGGAGCTCTCCACCTTTGCCCTTGCGCGCCTTGACCTGGTTCACGCGGTAAGCCCCGCCGTCCACGTTCACATAGGGGAGAAAATGCAGGAGCCAGCGCGGGGTGATGTATTCCCACTGGGGAATCGTGACAGTTGCTGTGGCCAGGTTGCGGGCCGCGACCGGGCCGAGGCTGAGTGTGTTGTTTGTGCTCATGGGAATTTCGATCGACGTATGATTTGTCTTTGGAAAATCGGAGTGGATTCAGGCTCCGGCCAAGCAAGAGCCTAACGGGGCCGGAAGTTCCAAGAGCTTGGTCGCTTCAGGCGGCAGAGTTGAAAAGGACCGACCGTTGAACATAGGTTCGCAGTCAGAAATCCACGAATAAGATCGCCTTATTTCAAGTCAAGAAATATCGCGCCGCGCGTGGGACGCTTCAATGTGGAGCGGGCTTTCTCCGCTCCTGAAGCTCAATCGGCGAGAGGAAGCGGTGCGTGGTGACGGCATGGGAACGAGGAAAAGACACAAGCAGCCCCCCAGATGAAAGGCAGATTCTGACTCCAGATAGCCATGTTTCCGCAAGAACCCTTCGAGTTGGCCGATGTCGAAATCTCCGAGCATCAGACCGTCTCTTGGAAATATTTGGACGATTGAAGTTGCAGGCCCTTGTGCCAAGGGCCTGTAGGATTCAACAGGCGGTTGGCACAACCGCCTCCGCACCATCCAGCCATCTCGAAGAGTTGGTAACATCCATCATATTCCGGTTGCTGCGACCAGCGCCTGGTCGAGATCGGCGGTGATGTCCGCGATGTTCTCGAGTCCGACCGAGAGGCGGATGTAGTCCGCTGTGACGCCTGTGGTTTCCTGCTCCTGTGGAGTGAGTTGCTGGTGCGTCGTGGACGCGGGATGGATAACGAGACTCTTCGCGTCGCCGATGTTGGCGAGGTGCGAGAAGAGCTTCACCGAGTTGATGAACTTCTTCCCCGCTTCTAGCCCGCCCTTGATCCCGAATCCGACGATGCCGCTGAATCCCCCCTTGAGGTATTTTGCCGCCACGGCGTGGTTCGGATCGTCCTCGAGCCCCGGATAGGTGACCCAGGCCACCGCCGGATGAGCCTTGAGGTGACGGGCCACGGCGAGCGCGTTTTCCGAGTGCCGAGTGATCCGCAGCGGCAGAGTCTCCAAGCCCTGGATGAACTGGAACGAATTGAACGGGCTGATCGCAGCGCCGATGTCGCGCAGGAGCTGGACGCGGACCTTGAGGATGAATGCGACATTTCCGAGCCCGGGAAAATCGCCGAGCGCATCCCAATAGACGAGCCCGTGGTAGCTCGGGTCGGGTTCGGTAAATTCCGGAAATTTCCCGTTGTTCCACTTGAACCTGCCGGAATCGACGATGACGCCGCCGATCGATGTGCCGTGGCCGCCGATATATTTCGTGGCCGAAAGAACAACGATGTCCGCGCCGTGGTCGATCGGCTTGACGAGGCCGACGCCAACCGTATTGTCCACGACGAGCGGGATGCCCGCCTCGTGTGCGATGGCGGAGATTTTTTCGAAATCCGGCACATCGAGTTTCGGGTTGCCGACCGTCTCCGCATAGATCGCGCGGGTCTTCGGGGTGACCGCCTTGCGGAACGCCTCGGGGTCCTTCGAATCCACAAACTTCACCGTGCGGCCGAGTTTAGGAAATGTGTAGTGGAGGAGCTGGTAGCTGCCGCCGTAGAGGTTGTTGGCCGCGACGATCTCGTCGCCGACCTGCGTGATTGCCAGCAGCGCGAACGTCGTCGCCGCCTGGCCGGATGCGACCGCGAGCGCGCCGGTGCCGCCTTCGATTGCCGCAACCCGCTGCTCGAAGACATCCGTCGTCGGGTTCATCAGGCGCGTGTAGATGTTCCCGAATTCTTTCAGCGCGAAAAGGTTCGCGGCGTGCTCGGTGCTTTTAAAAACATACGACGTCGTCTGGTAGATCGGCACAGCCCGTGAGCCGGTGGTTGGATCCGCGACCTGCCCGGCATGGAGCGCGAGCGTTTCAATTTTTTGCTTGGACATAAGTTTTGTTTGGTTGAGGAGGAATGCGCCTCCGGGCGCAGGCCCCGGAGACGCAGCTCTCCCTGATTGCTAGAATTCGTATTTCGCAGTGAAGCCCCAGACGCCGTTGGCGATCCGGTCGCCGACGTTACCGAAGTATCCGTATCCGCCGGCGATCGTGAGGTGCTTGTTCACGATCCAAGCCAGATCGACCGTCGCCCAGTCGCCCGACTTGTTGAGCACGCCTGGAATCGGCGTGTAGTTGTGCGGCTGCTGGCGGTATTCCCCAGCCAGGATCAGCCAGTCGGTCAGGAAGATCGCGACGTTGCCCTCGAACAGGAAACTGTAGTTACTCGAGAAACCGAGCAAGCCGAGTTCCGCCCCGCGCGTGGCGCGCCCGCCGGCGTTGATGAGCACCGGCCGCGGCAGAAACGTCAGTAGCTTCGACGCATACAGCGTGAAATCCACGCCCTGGTTATACCCGAGCCCGATGGACGACAGCGCTCCGCCCAACTCGTTGTTGATCGAGTTGATCCCGCTGTTGACCTTGTAATGGACGCCACCGGTGATCGCCGGGAGCCACTTCTGGCCCCAGTCGTTTTCTTTGATGAACTGGAACCGCGCGTTGAAGTTGTGCAACCCGACCGACGTCGTCCCGAGGCTGATGCCGGTCGCGTTGTGGATCGCGCCGCTCAGGCTCCCGATGGCATACCAGTCAAACCCGTAGCCGAGCTCGATTCGCTCCCACGGGCTCCACGTCGCGGTAACCGGCACCAGTGCGCGGCCGGATCCAAGGCTGATGAAGCCGCCTCCGATGGCCGGACGCCCGACAGGTTCCCCGTTTCGCGGCGGGTTCACGATGTAGGCGGAAAGCGTGGTCAACACTCCGCCGTTTCCTTCAATTTCGTGCAGGGGAAGTGGGGCGCCTTTCTCGGGCACCACTTCTTCTTTGACGATGACTTTTTTGTCGGCCTCTCCCGCACGGGCGGCCGGTGAAAGGATCATGGCGGAGACCACCGCGATCCACAGTAGGTTTTGTTTTTTCATAGTGTATTGTGTTTGTCCGCGGCCGGTCAGTGGACTGCACGGCTTCGAAACGCTTGTTTTTTTGTCTGGTCGCCTCCGCGTGTGCGGTGAGAGAAATCTGCCCGGGCTCCCTGAACTTTCGTCTTCGCTGTTCGATTCCATCCTTCGTCCTCTCCGGACAAAAAGTCCGCAACGTGGAAGGCGATCAAAATCAAAAGAGAAATCACCAAGATAATCATATTTATTAACGACTTATTTAATCGTTATATAAATAAAGCAATGCCGTCAATTAGCATTTCTTATTTTTTACATGTTATTTAGTCACTTTGCTGCAATTGGTTAGAATATATTTACTATCTCATTTATATTTCACATGCATTGAGATACAATATATAATAACGATTTATTCAGTCGTTTTTATTACCGAAGCGATCGTGGTTTGCCAGGGTTCATGGCAGTATGAAAACAGTGAGATCGCATGGGATTGCGGAGTGGGACGAGGAAGACGGGCGCGATCCCGTTTCCGAGGGATCGGCAGAGGCGCGGGCGTTGATCCGCGAGCTGCGGGAGAGTCTGGAAGGAGGGGGGCCGACTCCGGTGGAGAGGCTCATTCCGCTGATCCGGCACCGGAATGCGGAGGTGTGGGGATTGGCGCTGGAGCTGTTGGAGTATCACAACGATCCGACGGCGATTCCGGCCATGCTGGAGGCTGCGGCAGACGAGCAGATCGGTTTGGCGGTCGCAGCGGCCGAGGTGCTCCGGTATCTCCGGAATCCCGGAGCCGACCGGGAGCTCATAGCTGGCCTCCGGCATGATTCCCTTCCGGTGCGACTTGCTGCGATCTCCGCGTTGAGGGAGAGACGAAGCACGTCCGCGGTGGAGCCGCTGGTTTCACTGCTGGGGGATATCCATGTGGAAATCCGGAGGGAAGCTGTGGTCGCACTGGCCTCGTATCACCGGGCGGACTTGCTGCTGGCGGTGAGGTTGGCGGTGCGGGCGCTGGGGAAGGTTTCTGGTCCGGCGACAGCTTATGCGCTGCGCATGGCGCTGGAGGACCCGATCTGGCAGATTGTGGTGGAATCCCTGACAAGCTTGGGGAGAATCTCTGCGGATGTGGATCGCCGGATTCTGTCCCTGCTTCACCACGAAATTCCCGAGGTGCGCGCGGCGGCGGCGGCAGCGGTGGGCCAGTCGAACGACCCGCGGCACATTCCCGATCTGGAGCTGCTGTTGAGCGATTCGGAGCAGGCTGTTGCCAAAGCGATCCGCCTCTCGATCGCCCGCCTGCGAGCTGTTGCCAGCGAAACCAATTCGCTCTGACTCGGGAGCAAAACTATCGCGTGGAAGGAGCAGCGTCCGGCGTATAAATCTGGTCGAATGTGCCGCCCTTTGCGAAGTGCGATTTCTGGGCCGTGTCCCATCCGCCGAAGGTTTCAACGATGCCGACGAGTTTGATATCAGGGAAGCGCTCCCGGTTCTCGGCGAGAATAGATTTGTTGCGCGGGCGAAGGAAGCGGGCGGCGGCGAGGCGCTGGGCGGGTTCCGACCAGAGGAACTCCAGATAATCTGCGGCGAGTTCGCGCGACCCGCGTTTGTCCACCACGGCGTCCACGATGCTGACGGGAAATTCCGCGAGGATGCTTTGCGAGGGATAGACGACGTCGAATCCGCCTTGGGCAAAGGCGGTCCGGATTTGCTGGACCTCACTCTCGAACGTCAACAGAACGTCGCCGATGCCCTTCTGGACAAAAGTGTTTGTCGCGGTGCGGCCACCTGTCTCCAGCACCGGCACGTTTTTGAAGAGGGCTTTGAGAAACCCCTTCGAGGATCCGGAATCGCCGGGAGACTTGGACTGCGCATAGGCCCATGCGGCGAGGTAACTGTAGCGGCCGTTGCCCGAGGTTTGCGGGTTGGGGATGATGACGGATGTGCCCAGCTTGACGAGATCGTCCCAGTCTTTGATACCCTTGGGGTTTCCCTTGCGAACGAGAAAGACAATGGTCGAGACATATGGGGAAGCCCCGTCCGGCAGGCGCGTTTTCCAATCCTTGGCGACCAGCCCGGCCTCGACGAGAGCGCCGATGTCCGTCTCCTGGTTCATGGTCACGACGTCGGCCTGGAGCCCGTCCATCACGGCGCGGGCCTGCTTGCTGGAACCGTCGTGTGATTGGTCGATGGCGACAGGCGGCTGCTTCCTGGTGGCCCGCTGCGCGGTGTAGACTTCGTTGAATGCGCTGTAGAACTCGCGGCTCACATCGTAGGAGACGTTGAGCAGGGTGTCCGGTTGGCCTGCGACGGCCGCACACACGGACGCCAGGAAGATGGCGCAGAAGAACTTCATGCCAGCTAGATGTTCTGCCCTTCGGAAATCATGGCGCGGAAGCTTCCCAGCATCGTGAGCATCGCCGCCACATGGGCTTCGACCTGAAGGTTGGAATCCGCGTGGCTGGGAGTTTCAAAAACAATCTCGAAAGGCCTCGGGCTCTGGGTCGGCGGCGCTCCCAGAATCCCCGTGTAGCCATCCGCAATGATCCCGGCATTGGCCTGGAAGTTGTCGATGCTCTTGTCGAAATTCCTCGGGAGAAACCGTGCGGCGGCTTCGAGGCTCGGGTCGAGCACATGGCGCGTAAGCTGGTGGCCCTTTACGAAGCCGTAAAGCCCGGGAGAAGTATCGTCCGTGTGCAGGGAAACGATCCCGTCGAATGCCAGTTTCATGAGCTGGCCCTCAAGCACGAGGACCTCGATTTCGTCGCTGCCGCGCCAGAACTCCCGGTTCATGTCGGACCCGCTCCTCAGCCAGCGCGTATCGCGGGCATAGCCCCAGGGATTGCAGATCGGATAGACAAAGAGCTCGTATCCCAAGGCCGGTTGAGGGTCGCCGTGAAGTCGGCGCAGAAGTTCGACAGCGGCCTGCACGCCGCTGGGCTCGTCGCCATGGACGCCGGCAAAGATTCCCACGCGAAGAAAGCTGCCGCGATCTCCCGGACCGGTGAAGAGAAAGCGGGGGATCGTGCCTGAAATTCCTTTCCGGTCCTGGAATTCCAAGTGCGCGGGAAAAAGACTCTCCGAGGTCGCGGCGAGATCTTCCAAAGGCGCGAGCAGGGGATGGATCGAGCGCAAGCTTTCCCGGATCCTACCACTTTGGCCGACGGGTGTGGATTTCATGAGTGGCGGAGCAAACCAGGCGGGAAGGGATGGGACCTTCCTCGCACGGATAGAATCATTTAACTCGTGACGGCTTTGCGGGCCTCATCGGCAAGGGCTGTGCTCAGATACCGTTCCCCGGTGCTGCAGCCGATCGTGACAATCAGTTTGCCTTTGTTTTCCGGGCGATTGGCCACTTGAAGTGCGGCCCAGACATTGGCGCCTGTGGAAATGCCAGCGAGAATCCCCTCCTCGAGCGCCAGACGGCGGGCGGTGTTTATCGCATCCTCGTTCGTCACCTTCACGACATCATCGATGACATCCAGGTTGAGGTTTTTCGGGATGAATCCGGCACCGGTGCCCTGGATTTTGTGCGGTCCGGGTTTGACCGGATCCCCGGCGCGAGTCTGCGAGATCACTGGCGAGTCCGACGGCTCGACGGCGATGGATAGAAAGCCCGGACGGCGGGATTTGACGACCTCGGTCACACCGGTGATCGTGCCGCCGGTTCCGACCGCCGAGACGAGGATGTCCACGGAGCCATCGGTATCCGACCAGATTTCCTCGGCCGTGGTGCGGCGGTGGATTTCGGGATTGGCCGGATTGTTGAACTGCTGCGGGATCCAAGAATCCGGGGTCTCGGATTGGAGGAGTTCCGCGCGGGCAATGGCGCCCTTCATCCCCTCCGCAGCCGGGGTGAGAACCAGTCTCGCACCGAGAAGTGCGAGAAGTGTCCTGCGCTCGATGCTCATGCTCTCGGGCATCGTGAGAATGAGTTTGTAACCCTTAGCGGCGGCGACAAAAGCGAGGGCGATGCCGGTGTTGCCGGATGTCGGTTCAATGATCGTCGTTGAGGGCGTGAGGCACCCGTCCTTTTCGGCCGCCTCGATCATGGCGGCTCCGATGCGGTCTTTCACGCTGCCGAGCGGATTGGCGAATTCCCCCTTGAGCGCGATGGTCGCCGGAGCGCCGGCGGTGATGCGGTTGAGTTTGACGAGTGGCGTGCGGCCGACTGTTCCCAGGATGTTTTGATAGATAGGCATGGTTTGTTTGGTTTATTTTGGTTGGTAGATGGAATCGAAAACGCCGCCGTCGGCGAAAAAGGTTTTCTGGGCCCTGGCCCATCCTCCGAACGTGTCATCAATGGTAACGAGTTCGAGTTTCGGGAACGGATAGTTCGCTTTGGCAGCCTCCGAAGTCGGGCGGTAGAAATTCTTGCCGATGATATCCTGCCCGATGTCGGTATACAGGAATTCGAGGTAGGCGTTGGCGACTGCGCGGGTGCCACGCTTGTCCACCACCTTGTCCACGACCGTCACCGGCGGTTCCGCCAGGATGCTGACCGAAGGGGTGACTATTTCGAAGTCCCCTGGCTTTTCTTTCTGCACGAGGAACGCCTCATTTTCCCATGCCAGCAGGACATCGCCGATTCCGCGCTCGGAAAACGTGATTGTTGCCCCGCGGGCTCCCGAATCCAACACGGGCACATTCTTGAAAAGCTTAGTCAGAAACTCGCGGGCTTTTGTTTCATCGCCTCCGTTCTGCTTCAGAGCCCACGCCCAGGCCGCCAGGAAATTCCAGCGAGCGCCGCCTGAGGTTTTCGGGTTGGGGGTGATCACGGAAACTCCCGCTTTGATCAGATCTCCCCAGTCTTTGATGCCCTTCGGATTCCCTTTGTGGACAATAAAAACAATCGTCGAGGTATAGGGCGAGCTGTTGTGGGGAAGCCGCTTCTGCCAGCCCGCGGGAACCAGCCCGCCTTTCGCGGAGAGCTCGTCGATGTCGTAGGCGAGGGCGAGCGTGGCTACATCCGCCTCGATCCCGTCGAGGATCGATCGCGCTTGCTTGCCCGACCCGCCGTGGGACTGGTTGATGGTGACGTCATCGCCGGTTTTGGCCTTCCAGTATTTGGAAAATGCCTGGTTGAATTCGGAATAAAGCTCGCGTGTCGGGTCATACGAGACGTTGAGAATTTCGACAGCCTTCGCACGGGCGGAAAGGGCCGCAGCCAGTGCGAGGATGGTGGTAAGAATGAGTTTCCTGATCATAAGAAAAGTTGTTAGTTGAGGGCTGCTGCGCGTCAGAACACGACCTTGGCGCTGAAGCCGAGGATCCAGTCATTGGCGACCGTGCCGTTGCCGGCGGGATTGATGATGCATTGGACGTAGGGCTTCACAGCCGACCACTTGTTCAACTGCACGTTATAAAACGCCTCGATCACCTCGGTCGACGTGAACATCGGCTGATACGAGTAGTAGTTCTGATACGAAGCTTGGGTCGCGACGGGCGCGCCGTAAGCGGTCCCGGCTTTGTTGAGTGACGAAGCAGGGATGCTGCTGCTTGTCCCGGTGCCGGGATTCACGGGCTGCTGAACAGTCGGGCCGTTGGGAACCTTCGCGTTGTGTGCGCTGCCGTAGGCGTTCTCAAGCTGCTGGTTCTGGGACTGTATCCACGAGTTGTAAACCGAGCTGTAAAATCCCGCGCTGAACGCCACGCCGATGCTGTCATTGTCGCGGGTGGGGATGAGCCCTTTGTAAACCAGGCCCGTTTGGAAGTAGAAGGGGAGCTGGTTGTTTTGCGGCGGCGTGAAGGTGAACTCGTTGAACATATACAGCCCCTTGTCGGTGAGTTTCTCGGCTTTCACCGGAGTCTTTCCATCTCCCGGAGCCCCCGCTTCACCGCGTTCTTTCGCCCGGTAAAGCATCTGGTCAGCCTGCAAATAGAGCCCCCAAACCACCTGGTTCTCGTGATAAGCCGCAGGCTTGGTCGCTGCGTAAGAGGTATATGTGGGAGCGGTGTTGTTTCCGGAGTAAACGGTGTAGGCGGGTTTCTTTTTCGTCCCTCCCGTAATCACCCGATACGTGGCCGGGAAGGTGGATTGCGTGAACTGGGTCGGCGAGTAAGAGGTGTTTTTTTGCCCCCAGATATAGCCGCCAATGGCGTATTTTCCCTCGAGCTTGTCTTTGCCGAATTTCGGGGTCCACCCGATTTCGTTCACATTGTAGAGCCCGTTCTGGTTGTAGTTACCCCCGCTCCCTTGGTTGTATGGGCTGGCCGCGTAGTAAGCCGGCGCGGAAACATGCTGCCCGGCGGCGTTGACATATTTCACGTTGGATGGAGAGATGGGTTTGACGCCGATGCTGGCGGTGTTGGGGTTGAATCGGGGCGAGCCCGCGAAGTAGACCCCATGGTTGTTCGTGATGCCTGGCACCCACCCGACATTCTGCGAAGCGCCGGAGATCGTCCGGCCATCCCCGCCCACCACTCCGACAACCTGGCCGGATTTTTTGAACTGTCCCAGATAGCTCCGCGGAACCGATGTATAGGGGTAGACGCTGGTAGCCGAGTATTGCGTGGGCGCCACGCCTCCGGTTCCTGAAATCGCCATGTAGAGCCCGCTCTGGATATAGGTTTCCTTTGTGGGCTTGACCTTGAGCGTGCCACCCCAGGCTGTGTAGCTGCTGCTCCAAGGCACCGGGCTGGTCTTGTAAAAGGCAACCGACCCCTTGGTGGGGACACCCGAGGCATTAAAGGACGAGGCTTTGTTCACCACGGCAATCCCGGGCCCAGGCGTGCCTCCGATCCCCTTGTTGGAGGTGATCGCGTTGTTCTCAAAAAACTTGGAGAGCGGCTGCTGGAGGAACTGCTCGTAGGGATTCTCCCAGCCGGCATTGATGACGACCGACTTGTTCGGCGTTGAATACTCGATCTGCTGGCTCATGATGCGCACCCCCATTCCGCTGTTCAGCGTGCTGGGATTGAAGTTGCTCGGCGTTCCAGCCGCCCACTGGGGATTGCCCCCGTCACGGTAGCGCCAGTTGGATTCGATGGTCAGCCCCTTGATCCCGAAGATTGGCTGAAAGTCGAAAACGAATTTGAGGCTCTCCTGGTTCAGCCAGTTGCCCCGGGGCTGGTTGGGAAGTCCACCCGAAATCTGCCCGAAATAGACCTCCTTCGCTTCTCCCGTGATCGTCAGGCCATGCTCGGCCAATGTGTCGCGAACGCCGAACCAGTTTCCCGTCGCGTTTTTCCCGTTCCACCATGTTTCAAAGTTCATGCTTTCTCCCGCAAGAGCGTTCCCCACGGTCAGCACAACCATCAATGCCATCGTTTTTTTCATCGTTTTTGTTTGTTCAGTTGATGACCTGATCGATGGAAGCGCCTTCATGGTTCCTCCAGTTGGTCTGGTCGGTGATTTTTCTTGGCCGGTAACCCGAGAATCTCTCCCCGGGCCGAGCGGCATAAACGATCTAATTAGTCGTTATTAAAATGGTGTCAACAAAAAAACGAGAAAGAGACGCTTTTGGAGATCAGGCGAGGAGCGTGGCGATTTCCTCATGCGCCCGTGAGAGGAGGGGCAGACCGTGGGCGAAGAAGACGGAGTCGAACTCGATGTCCAACAGTTTGCGGACGGACTTTCGGAGTTCGGAGGGGTTGGAGCAGTATTTGTCGGGGAGGAATCCGAGTTGATCGGAATGGATCAATGCATCTCCGAGCACGAGGTGCCTGCCATCGCACCATGCGGCCTCGCCCAGGGCTGCACCGGGAAGATCGATCAGAGAAAATCCCGAGAGGTTGTCCCCTTCGTTGAACCACACATCGGCTTCGATTTCTCCGCGCGCGGATTCCGGAGCGTGGATGGAAGTCTGAAGCGTCTTCCTCAAGGTGAGGCTTTCGCGCTGGTGGTTCCCGCTCGTGAGCGCGATGGCCCGCACGCACGCCACCCCCAGAATCTCCTCCCAGCCGTTTCCAGACAAAGGTAGGGGATCAAATATCACCCACCCCGCATTCGTCAGCACAGCCGTGCTGCCGCACTCACAACGCAGTCCCGGATCGAAACCATGCCAGACAGCAAGGCCGCCGCCGATCCAATCCACCTCGGAAACCGGCTTCACACCTCGAAAAACAAGCGGAGCTTTCCAAGGAATCCCGCTTTGTATGTGCTCTTTGTCGTCTGGTTGGCTGTTCCTGCGGCCTCGGCGACCAAGCCCTCATTCTGCATGCGGCGCTGGGCGAGCAATTCGCTCAAAGACTCCAGAAGTTCCGGGCTTGCACTGATGATCGGGGCAAGGGTGGCCTTGTCCACTTCGACAGCAAGGCAGTCTTCAAGCGCGAGGATTGTGGCCGTGCGCTTTTCACCCGTGAGCACCGAGATTTCCCCGATGCAGTCGTCCGGGCCGAGCATCGCCACCGAGGTGCAGCGTCCGTTGGATTCCACCCAGACTTCGGCGCGTCCGCTGACAATGACATACATCGGACCTGCCGCCTCGGCATCTTGACGGATGATTCTCTCCCCCTTGCCAAATCGGACGATCTTCGAGCGCCCGACGATTTCTTCGAACTGGACCGGAGAGAGCGCCGGAGCGAACACCGCCTTCCGGATCGATTCCCTGATCAGGTCGCGATCTTCGATATACGGCGCGGGCTTCTTGATGAAAATCTGCTGCTGAATGGGATACGGAATCGCAATTTTATTCCGGCGCAGGGAATACCAGAGCGTGGTGCGGATGTGGCTGTTTGCCGGGTTGTAATCCGCGTGGTCATCCAGCCAGAACCGGAGCTGGTAGGTGACGGTCGAATTTCCAAATTCCGTCAAAAAAACATCCGGGGCAGGCTTGCGCAGGACCATCGGGCAGTCGAGGGCGGCCTCGATCAGAACCCGCTCCACCAAGCTGGGCGGCGCATCGTATTCCAGGCCGATATCCATGCGGATTCCGTGGATGCTTGTCGGGTAATTGTAATTGACGACCGTTTGCTTGGTGATGCCGCTGTTGGGAATGTCCAGACAGATGTCATCGGTCGTGCGAAGGCGGGTCGATCTCCAGTTGATCTCCATGATCTGGGCGTGCTGCCCCTCGACAAGCAGCCAGTCCCCCGCTTTGAACTGGCCTCCGAAATAAATCGCGAAACCGCTGAAAATATTCCCCAGCGTATCCTGAAGTGCGAGGCCGAGGACGATGCCCAAAATCCCGGCGCCCGCCAGAAGGCCAGGAACCTGGATCCGATAGAAAAACTGCAGGGCGAAAAGAAGCGCGGAAATAATGATCGCGATCGAAACAAACTCCCCGAGAAATTTCGGAACCTGGGCCCCCTCTCCCTTGCGGAGGATCTGATCGAAAAGGTAATGTCTCACGAGTCCGACCAAGACAAAGGCCGCCGCGACTGTCAGTGCCGCGCCAATGTGCTCCTCGCCGGGAAACGGGATGAAGTCGAAGAGCGTGGGCAGGTAAAGCGCGGCCAGAATGCAGAACAGGTGATAAACCCAGTTCAGCGGAATCTGCAGGCGGCGCTTCAGGACCCTCCCGCCGAAGAGCAGGATCAGATAAGCCCCAATCGCGCATCCAAAATAAACCGCCATGGTCTGCGTGAAGCGGAGCCCCGTCTCAATAATCTGCTGCGTCCCGGTTGGAGCCGCCGCCTGCGCCAAGGGAAGAATTATGCGGAACATGCGAGGTATCCTAGCCGGACCCGGGCGGCGCATGCAATCCCCGACATCCCCTCTCCTCATTGCTCGAAACCTGTTTACAAAACTTTGATGCAGCCGCATCAAAGTTTTGCGAGGCCTGTCGAGAAAGGAGTTGCGCGGGGACGGATGCGGAAAGAGAATTCCACTCCCATGGATTTCCCTCCGCTCGTCCTGCTTCTTGCTCTGGTTTTTGCGGGCTGTTCCAAGCCGTCCGCACCGCCGCCGCCTTCGGAACCTGCTCCCGTTGCGCAAGAGACTGTTACAAAGCCCGAGGTGCCGCAGACTCCAAAAAAGTCCGCCACGAAGATTTCGTATACGGGCACGTGGACCGTGAAGGACGATCAGGGCCGGAGCTTTGACATTATTATCTATCCCAACGGTCAGGCGGTGAGCAATTGGACCGAAGGACCGGCGGGGGCGCGTGGCGAACGGGGTTTCTGGCGGGTGGCAAACAACCGGCTCCATGTGTTTTTTCAGGATGGCTGGACAGATGTGATCTCCGAAGCCGATGAAGGGTTTCAGCACCGTGGATTCGAGCCGGGCACCGCCATGGAAGGCCCGCCAAAAAACCAATCTGCGGCCAGGAGGATCGATGGCACCGGGTTTGCGGGCGTCTGGTGTTTGAACAAGGAGCCCGACGGAACCTTCCTTTATGTGGCGCTGCAATCCTCCGGCCGTGCCGTCAGCACGGTCGGCAGCGGCACGGAAGGCACTTGGGAAAAGACAAAGGATGGCGCCCTCTGCAAGTGGCCTGATGGATGGAATGACCTGATCTCCGCATCGAGCGAGGGATTTCAGAAACGTTCGTGGGTCGGTCCCGCCGATCAAACCGCAACGCCTCCCGACATCTCCCCTGCCGTGCGGGTAGGCGATGCCGGGTTCTCCATCACGCCATGAATGCCCTGCCGCTCGTCATCGGGTCCGCGCTGATCGCGATGGCAGGCATGGCCGTCGTCTGGGTTTGCGCGCGGCGCATGGACAATGCGGGAATCGTCGATATCTGGTGGTCGTTCGGTTTTTCGCCCGTGGCGGTTTTTTGCGCGATCTTCGGCAGCGGGGATCCGATGAGAAACGGCCTAGTTGCCGCCATGGTCTGCGCCTGGAGTTGCAGGCTCGGGATTCATCTCCACAGGCGCGTGATGTCGCACCATCCCAACGAGGATCCGAGGTATGCTGCCCTCCGGAATCAGTTCCCCAAACATACCTGGCTGATGTTCTTCGGATTTTTTCAATTACAGGCGCTCTTGATCGCGATTCTCAGCATCCCGGTTGCACTGGCCTGCTCGAATCCCTCGGGAAGACTCGGGTTCTTCGAAATCGCGGGGCTCGCCATCTGGATCGTGGCGATCGGTGGCGAGGCGCTGGCGGACGCCCAGCTGTCATCATTCAGGAATCGGCAGGCAAACCGCGGCCGGGTCTGCGAGAGCGGCCTCTGGAAATATTCCAGGCACCCGAACTATTTCTTCGAGTGGCTCATATGGATCGCGTATTTCGTTTTTGCGCTGGGTTCGCCGTTCGGTTGGACCGGGTTGCTGAGCCCGCTCCTGATGCTTTTTTTCCTGACCCGTGTGACAGGAATCCCGCCATCCGAAGAGCACTCGCTCGCCTCCCGCGGCGAGGCCTACCGCGACTACCAGCGGAGGACGAGCCCGTTCATTCCCTGGTTTCCAAAACATCTATGATATCCCTCGACGATCTCCTCGCGCGCAACCTCCTCCCCGATGCCGCCATCCGGATCGGAATCCGGAATCTCCTCTCGAAAAAAATCCGCGAGGAATCGCACGCGGATGTCGAGGCGCGGAGCGAGGCGCTGGCGGAGTTCATCGCCGGTTTGAAAACCAGCCCGATCGCCATCAAAACCGCAGCAGCAAACGACCAGCACTACGAGATCCCCACGGAATTTTTCAGGCTTGTTCTCGGCCCGCGCATGAAATATAGCGGCGGCTACTGGCCGCGCAAGGACACGACATTTCCCGAATCCGAGGACGCCATGCTGGAGCTCACATGCCGGCGGGCCTGCCTGGCAGACGGGCAGGATGTCCTCGAACTCGGCTGCGGGTGGGGAAGCCTGACGCTCTGGATCGCGGAGCACTTTCCGAAGTCCCGCATCACCGGAGTCTCGAACTCCGCCACGCAGAAAATCCACATCGACTCAGAGGTCGCGCGGCGCGGGCTGCGCAATGTTACAATCCTCACCGCGGACATGAACGATTTCGAGGCCGGTGACGCGGCTTTCGACCGGGTGGTTTCCGTCGAAATGTTCGAGCACATGAAAAACTACCAACTCCTGCTCGCGAAGATCGCACGCTGGCTCCGGGCGGAGGGAAACCTGTTCGTCCACATCTTCACCCACCGCGAGTTCGCCTACCATTTCGAGGGAAGCGATCCTTCGGACTGGATCACGCGCTATTTTTTCGAGGGAGGGACCATGCCCTCCGACGATCTGCTGCTCTACTTCCAGGAGGACCTGACGATCGAGAATCACTGGCGGATCAACGGCAACCATTACCGGCGCACATCAGAGGCATGGCTGAAAAACATGGATGCGAACGAGGCGGCCGTGGCTCCGATTCTCGAAAAAACCTATGGCACCGCCCAGGCCGCCAAGTGGCGCGCCTACTGGCGCGTCTTTTTCATGTCGTGCGCGGAGCTGTGGGGATATCGCGGCGGAAACGAATGGATCGTCAGCCACTATCTTTTCCGGAAACCGGCCCGCTGACGCCGACAGAGAAAAAAAGGGACGGTTCAAACAAAAGGACTCGCCATGTCAGCGCTTGAGATGGATCATCACGGGGCCAAACATCCGGGTTGCGGGGCGCTTCGTGCACCCTGAATCCGAAACACCATGGATTCGCAAAAAACAGATCCAGACAAGAAAATTGCCGTCAAAAGGAATGACGAGGTCATCGGCGAATATCACCCGCTGCAAATGGGATCGCTGCTCGAAACCGGCCATCTCAAAAACGCGGACCTCTGCTTTGATTTGAAGAGCGGCCAATGGGTTCCTCTCAGGGCGTTCTTGCGGCGCAGGAGAATCCCGGGTTATTCCCGTGGGGAGGGGAGGAGTCTCCTCGGCTCGCAGCGCGGGAACCGGCAGCAGCGGCGGGACAGAAGACGGCTCATATTCAAGCTGCTGATTGGCCTTTTCACCATGGCTTTGGCTACGGGAGCGGTTCTCTGGTGGGGAAAAACCGTCGAGGATATCGAAGTCCTGAAAATCGCCATCGCCAACGCGGAAGCGGCGAATTCGGAGTGGAAACAGAAATACGAAAACGTGCTTTTCGCCGCCCGCGAGGTGGCCTCGAACGACCTGGTTCGCGGCAAGGTCATCATGCGCAATGCGGCCGGAAAACGCGTCGTCCTCCCGGATGTCAAAGTCCGGCTCTATCCGCGCGCGGCGATCGAATCCTACCTTTCCGACCGCTACACCCGCATCGCCGAGGCCGGGGGGACCGACATGACCCATCTGTCCGCGCACTTCCTCAAAAACCTCCCGGCTCCGCTCGAAACAACGACCACCGACTCGGACGGCCGTTTCGAGTGCAAGATACCGAAGCCCGGCGAGTATGTTCTCCAGACGGGCATCCGCTCCGCGAAATCTGGCGAGTTGCGGCTTTGGTTCGTGGCCTTCGACTCCCGCGACCCTTTGAATACTCCGGTGGACATCACCGAGTCCAATGTGGTCCGGCAGTTCAACCCCATTTTTATGCTGAGCGAGGGCCGGTGAGAGGGTTTTCTCCCGGCCGACGAATGGCAAGCGGCGAAATCCCTCCGCAAATCACCACCACCACCAGCCACGGTGGGGTGGCGTCGGACTTGGTTGGGGCGTTGGCGTTGCTGTCGGCTTGGGAGTCGGTGTCGCTGTCGGCTTGGGTGTCGGAGTTGGCGTTGGCTTGGGCGTCGCCGTCGGAGATGGGGTCGGCGTTGGCTTGGGCGTCGCCGTCGGGGATGGGGTCGGCGTTGGCTTGGGCGTCGCCGTCGGGGATGGGGTCGGCGTCGGAGCCGTGCCGGCCATTGCGGAGATCGCCCCGGCAACAGGAGAGCCCAACCCTGTCACCAGATCGTATCCGACAACAGCGGGCAAACCATTGCTGCCGGAAACAATATCGCGCAGCAGCGCGGAGTAGCCGGTTTTTGCAGCGCCATACAGCAGGGTATTGAAGGAGGCCGTTCCGGCATTTCCAAGGCTCGCCCGGCGGGCGAGAAGAGCGGCCCATTGCGGGGCTCCCGCACTGGTCCCTCCAAAGACATACCACCCACCGGTTTTGGTCGAGGGATCGGTGAAATAAACCGAAACCCCGGTGTAAGGGTCGGCATCGTAGCTGACATCGGGAACGCCGCGACCGGAGTTGACATTCCATCCCGCCTGGTAGGCCGGCAAGAGTTCTGTCCGGCTGACACCTCCGCCACTCCCGTTCCAGGCGACCTCAGAAAGCACAGTGCCAGAGGTGGGATTATAGCTGAGCGTGGTGCCGCCGACTGCCACCACATAAGGAGAGGAGGCCGGCCAGCTCACGCCCGCACCGGAATCCCCCGAGGAGGCCACAAAACTGATGCCAGGCTTGTTGAAGTAGGAATCGTAGAGGGCATCGCCTTGAAATTCCGCCGACCCCCAGCTCATCGAAACCACATTGGCCCTGAGCGTGGAAGTCGCGTAATTCACGGCCGAGAGGAGGCTGTTGATCCCCGGATCGGGAGCGACGACGACAACGATCGCAGCACCGGGAGCCATGGCGTGAGACCATTCGACATCCAGGGTCGTTTCTCCAGCCCACCCGGAATCCGTCGTGGCCGGCTTGCCCAGCGGATACGCAATGGAAACGGTGGTTGCGGGAAGACTGTATTGGCTGCTGAATGTGTTCAGATCCTGCTGGATGGACGGGCTTCCGTAGGCAACCACCACGGCTATGGTCTGCCCTCGCCCGTCTCCGAGAGCGGCAATCTGGTCAAAACCATAAGCATGGTTCAGGTGCGCGGGAGTATATCCCGTGCTCAGATAGGCGCTGGCAGCCGGGAGAACATCGCCCACCCTGCCGATCGTGTTGGCTTTCTTCCCGTCCTGCCATCCGTATTTCCAATGGAGGGAGGACTTCAAGGAATCACCGCTTTTGCCAGGACTTTGAGCGGAGAGATCTGGCATTTGAAACACGAGGAGGGAAGCCAGAATGAGGAATCCGATTCTTTTCATAGTGCGCGAGGGGCTGATAGGTTGAGTCGCCAGTAGCATAGGGAAGTCGAATAGTCAATGACCACCCAGGCAGAACAGCGTCCGGAGGCGTCTCGCATGGACCGCGCGAAACTCGCGGACCGCATCTGGAAACCCTCACTTTTTCTTCACGAGCGGGCTGTGCAGGTTCTTGAATTCCTCATCCTGACGCCACGCGGCGAAGAGCGGATGTTCAAAGATCGCCTCGCGCATGGGAAGCCCGCCTTTTTGGATGGCAGTCCGTGCGGCAGGATAGAAATTCGTTTTGTCGTTGTTCCTGAAGAAAGCGCGCGCCAGCAGGAGATAGTCGTCCCCGGAATTGGTGCCCGCAGCAACGAGCTTTTTGGCGGCAGCGACCTCCTGCGCTGGCAGGTTGTTCATTTCTCCATATTGGACGGCCTTGCGGAGGAACTCGGGATCGTCCAACAGTTCCACCGACTTGTTGAGAAGCTCGGTGGTTTTATTGGTTTCTCCTGTGCTGGTATAGAGTTCGAGCAATTTGCCGGTCTTGTCGCTGTCTTTGGGATTCTTTGCGAGCGAGTCCGTCAACCCGCGGATGTCCCCTTCGAGCTCTTTTCGTTTTTCCGCAAACACACGCATCCGCCAGAGAGGAAAATTGTTCGGATCGGCGGCATTGGCCGGCTCCATCACCTTGATCACCCCCTCGTAATCTCCGCGCTCCCAGAGCATCCCATTCAGCGCGCTGAGGCTCTCCGGGTTTCCGGGCCATAGAACCAGCGACTGCCGGTAGGCCGCCTCCGCTTCCTTGGGCATTTTCCAGTGCTGGTAAATATGCCCGGTTGTTGTCCGGAGCTTGGAGAACGATCGCTGGGCATCGTAGTCCTGGGAGAACTCCGGATTTTGAAGCAGCGATGCGATGTAGGCCTCCCAGAATTCCGTGTCCTTTTTCACGACATCCGCCGGGATTTCCTTCAGCGGCTCCTTGGTGATCTGATAAACCAGCCCGTGCGGCAGGGCGTGGTCGTAGGACCACTCGAGGGGGAAACTCTCCTCCACAAAAAAGTCATGGCTGTCTTTGTTTTTCTCCCAGATCAGACGTGTCACCACACTGTGGGCCATGGCGGGATCCGGCCCCCCATGAGCGGATTCTTTCTCGAGTTCCTTCTCGATGGCCGCACGAATTTCCTCGTCGGTGGGAAATACCAGCGGCTTTTCCGGATAGGCATCGGCGCGGCCCAGCCAGCGCTCGAAGGCATTTTTCGGTGCCGGGCGGTTCGGGCCATACTGGTCGGCAAGGTATTTCCGGTAAAGCCCCTCGCCCACCCCATTCTGCGTGATGATATAGAGGTCGCGGCGGTCAAATTCCGGATCCCGCTTCACCCCGGGCGGCTGGCTGCTCTCGCCGAGGATCATATAGGTCGGCACGAAGCGCCCGGGATCGGTTCCTCCAAAAATCACGCTGCTTTTGGGGATGTCCTTGAGCATGTCGTGCCCAAACTGCCACCCGAACCAGCGGTTGCGCTGGCTGCACCCCTCCTCGTTTAGCATCAGAGGCATGACCGGTAGCAGCACGAGGAGAAATCGCATCCACGCAAGCCGTGGAAATCTGGAAAACAATGACGCGCATCCAAGCGCGATGCCGAGGGCCGCGAGAAGCGCAAATATCAGGTTGGTGTAGGTATGATACGGCATCTGAAGCCACCAGCCGGCCAGATCGATCTCCGCCCCAGACGTGATGGGTTGAAGAAACGCGGCCAGAACAAAACCCAATTCCAGGAGATACACCCATGTCCGGCGCTCGACATCCGTGAGGCGAAAAATCACGAATAGCGCTCCGAAATATCCGAGGACGCCGATCGGCGTGAAACTCCTCCCGAGTTGAAGCCAGAAAAAGCCGGCCCAGTCCTGCAATTGCGTGTAAAGCGATTTCGCTCCTGGCTCGGGCGGCTTGCTGGTGGCAGGGGCCTGCACGCCGGCACTTCCCACCAGCTTGCCGAGGCTCTCCACGGTTAGTTGCGAAAGGGTTCCGCTATACTGGGAGCGGTTGAACGAAAAATAGAATCCCTCCGCAGTGCGGGTGTATCCCCAGTTCATCGGCGGATTCGTCGAAGAAGCGAATGGCATGTAGGCATAGGGCAGCACTCCCAGCGCCACCACGAACGGCAGATAGGCAACGAGCCGCCACTCGATCTGTCCTCGTCGGACAATCACAAGCACCACCAGCCCGAGCATCACGCAGTAGAAAAACCGTATGGCTGTTTTCAGAACGAGAGGATCCGCGGAAAGAATGGCGAAGCCCAAGTAAGCAAGCAGTGCCGTGAGACAACCCGCGACCACAAGGTCCAGGAACATGTCACGACGAACCAGAAGAACCACGATGAAAGGAAGCGGCGCCATCGCCAGGGTGAGGTGGTGGTTGCTGAAAGACAACGCGAGAAAAAAGAATGAGAGGAGCAGCAGACCAAGGCGGTCCGGCCTTCGCAGCCAGGCGTAGAGGGCTGAAAGGACGAGAACCATCATCAGGGCATGCAGCGCATAGACCTCCGCAATCGTGGCCTGAGACCACATCGAAAAGCTGAAAGCGAGCAGTAGGCCGCATGTCACCGAAACAATCGTCGCGAGCCCGCGCCAGCGCTCCAAAACCTCCCCCATCAACCAGCGCAGGGAACTCCTCGCTATCGCCGCAGTCAGACCGACGGCAAGCGCCGCGCAAAACCCGCTGAAAACTGCCACTTCCCATGCGGCATTCCCGAGGGGCAGCAGCAGAAAAATCCAAGTCAGCAGCGTCCAGAGCGGGTAGCCGGTCGGATGGGGAACCCCGAAATGCTGGGCAGCAGTGATAAACTCGCCGGAATCAAGCAGCGTCACATTCGGAGCGGCGGTCCACACGTAGACAGCAAACGCCACCAGTCCGGTGAAAAGCCCGGCCAGCACATCGCCTCTCGTCCAGATTTTATCCTTCATTCGATGCCTTTCCCAGCCATGCCGGAATCTATTTCATACTGTCCGGGAAGCCACTTGGAAAACACGATGAGGAGAATCGCAAGCACCCAGGACAGAACCCCGATCCCGGCGCAGACATCATACCACCAGGGCTGCTGAAAGTGGAACTCGACGCCCTGTTTTCCATCGGTCTTGACGGCTTGGAAAGCCAGAAGTGCCCGCCGGTTCTTGAGCGGCTTGCCGTTCTGGGAAGCGTGCCAGTCTGGGTGCCATGCCTGATTCATGACCAGCCAGCCGGCGGCTCCGGCCGGCGCGAATGAAACGGATTGGTAATTCCCGGCCCCGGCCAGGCCCACACTCTCAAACGGCCGCCCCTCCTGGATGGATTCGCCGGGCTTGGCAGCCTCGATCCGCCCCTCCACAACCCGGCCGCAAAAACCCGGTTCATCCGAAGCGACCCCCGCGAGCTCGATCGTTGCCATATTGTAATGCGCCCCGCCCAGGACCGCCGTCGAAACCTGCGGCCCGCTGTCCGGAGCCTGGATAAAACTTTTCGCGAGGAAACCGCTCCCCAAGGAATTTTTGTTATCGAGCACCACAAACCTGTCGTTCTCGTAGCCGACGGGAAGAAGATTCCGTAGGCGCCCCTGCAGATCGGCGGGAGTGTCCGGATCGAGTTTATCAATGAGAACATGAGAGACGCCGGCGATATTGAGATAGGAGGCAAGCGTTTCATCGCTGACGAATGCGGTGCCCTGCAGAATAGCCGCACCACGTTGTTGAAGATAATTATTGAACGCCTCCGCGACAAGCGGGCGTCCGGTCAAATAGGGAGTCAGCAGGTAGAAATACCGTCCAGAAAAGGCATAGACACGTCCCGGAACAGGCGAGGACCGGACGTAAGCCTCCGCAGCCAGAAAGTCCTCGAAAACCTCCGCCTCCAATTTGCCCTGGAAAAACGGCTTCGCATACGGAGCAACGTCCAGAAGCACGAAACAACAGACCGCCGCGGTGACCGCCGAACGAAGCACGCCGGCATGGAACCTGGAAAAGAGGATCCGGGCGACAATCGCAGCCGAGGTCACGACGCAGACCGCACCTGTCACCTGAAAAAAATCAAATGGAGTCGGGAGGTTCCGGTAGATCGGCAGCCACTCGAGCAGGCGGAACCCCGGAACCAACAAATACACCAGGGACAGGAAGGATGCGATGACCGGCCTGAACGGCCAATCCGGAGGAATAATCCGGAAGATCACCCAGATCTGAGCCGCGAGAAAGAACCATCCCAGCGCGGGCGAAAAATCCGGGGCGTTCTGCGAGAGCGACAGGTAAAGCATGTGACCGCCAAGCACCCCCTTCGGACCAAACGACAGCCAGAATGTGATCAGCGCCATCGTCAGAAACAGGCGGGCTTTCCGCCCTTCGGACGAGTCGTGAAAAGTCCCGAGAAAAAGCGCGGCTACAAAAACCGCGAAAACCCCCAGCCCGAGATATGTGCCCCCGTTTCCTGTCGTGGGCGCGAAGGCCCCGTCGATCCCCTGGGTGAGCCAACCGCCGCGATCGATCCATCCCAGTGCCGACTTGGTCGAGAAGGCATTCTGCCAGCCCTGAAACGGCCCGAACTCGAACAGGACCGCGAAGCCGTTTTCCCGGAGCGCGGGCAGATTCGGGACCACCGCGAGAAGCACGAACGCCGAGGCGGCCCAGAAAAGCAGGCCGGGCCGGGGCCTCGTTTCCCGCGGACAGCCGAAGTATTCCGCAGCCGAAAAAGCGATCACGACCGGCAGCGCGATCACGCCGGTCTTTCCGCCGGTCAGTGTGAGAGCGGAGAATGCGAGCGCCGGTAGAAGCGATGTCCGGACACACGGCCCGCGGAAGAACACGAGCAAAGCGAGAAACGTCCATGGCAGCAGGGCCATGGAACAGACCGCGACAAAATGCTCGTATCCTGCCGCGCGCGTCAGCAGCGACGGACAAAGCAGAAAGAGGATGCCGCCGATCCCCGCGCACAAATCATCCCCGGTGAACCTTCGGAGAAATAGGAAGACGCCCGCTGATCCGAAAGCGGCCATCGCAAGCACGGCCAGTTTCGGTCCCACAAGAAAACCCAGCGGGATACTGAAAGCCCACATCACGACATTGCTCACCATGAACGACCAGGACGCGGCCAAACTCGTGCCATGCATGAACATCGGCGACCACCATGGCAGACCACCCACACTCTTGGCCGCAGCCAGAAAATCCTGCGTCTTGGCGAAACTCGCCAGCAACTCGTGATCGGAAACCGGCTGCCGCAGCCAGACCGCGCCTACAACACCCAGCAGGACAAACAGGAGACAAATCCAGAGCAACCAAGCAAAACGACTGCCGCCGGGCTGCTTGGAAACTTCGGACGGCTGGAAAGAAAATCGAGGCATCATCGATGATTGGCGCAAGGTTGATAACCAAACGCCGGAAAAAAGCACTTCAAATTGATCTCGAACCCAGTTGACATACTGGTTGGTCAGACTAGTCTTTTTCTATATGAATTCTTCCTCGACCACGATCGGTGCCTTCGAAGCCAAGACCAAGTTGGGGGAACTTCTCGACCGGGTGACCCACGGGGGCTCCTTTACGATCACCAAGCATGATCGCCCTGTCGCCCGCCTCATCGGCTTCCAAGCCGATCTCAGCACCCAACGAACCCAAGCGACCGCCGCATTGCGCGTTTTGCGCGGGCGCTATGTTCTTCAAGGTCTTGATGCCCGCAGCCTGCGTGAGGAAGGACGCGCGTGAGCAAAGCCTTCGTGCTCGATTGCTCGGCCACGTTGCCTTGGGTTTTCGGCGACGAAGCCACGCAAGCGTGCGACCGGCTGCTCGACGAACTTACCGCTGGCGACCGCGCTTGGGTGCCAGCGCTTTGGCATCTCGAATTGGGCAATGTCCTCCTCGGTGCACAACGGCGCAACCGGATTGACCAAGCGGGCATCGAAGCCTTCCTCGCGCAATTGGCTATCTATGACATCTCTGTGGACGATCAGACCATGGAGCGCGCCTGGCAGAAGACCCTCGATCTGGCCATGCAACACCGGCTTTCGACCTATGACGCAGCCTACTTGGAACTCGCTCTGCGGAGGGCCATACCATTGGCCACACTGGACTTAGCCTTGATCACCGCCGCCCGGACCTGCGGTGTCCACCTCTGTCTGCAATAGTGGCCAGTCCGGAGAAAAAGAAAAACGCCTAAAAAATGCGGATTGGTTCGGGGTTCGTCCCAGTTGGGTCAACCTGCCAGGACCACGCACACCAGATCGCCCGCGGGGCTCTCGATCAATTGAGATTGCCCCAACGTCGAGAGAGATTGCAAGAACCCCTTAGCCTTGTCCGGAAATCCGTTCCGGTTGATCAGGATTGCCCGGAATCCCAAGCCGCGCAGCTTGGTCACGGCATCCGCAAGCGAGAGGCTGGTGAGATCCCTCTGCCAGCGGGCTTCAGGTCGACCCTTCATGGCACCAAAGGAATACCGCAGGTATTTAGAAAAAATATACGGGCGAAAATGATCCCATGACGGCACCCCAGGAACCGGGCCCTCTGGAAATTCCATGATGGGGAGTTGAAAAACCATAGCTGCTTTTGGCAGAGCAGATTCCATGCGATTTGTAAATTCTCGGTCTGAGGTGACCGCAAATTCCGTCTCGTTGATGTGTTGTTCAGAAATGCTTTGCGGTAATTGGTCCCACAAAGCCACAAATGTCACAAACGTCACAAGAGCATAACCGAGAAAGGTTATCTTTTTAACTTGTTTCGTCAATGTTTTGACCAAATAAAACAAAATAATACAAAGTATTACAATGCTGTAGCGCGACGTGGTTCGGAAAAGTTGTATGCCTAATGTCGATCCAATAATAGCATTTAAGCCGCCTGTGGTTGAGTAAATGAAAATCCATAATATCTGCCAGGCTTCTATGGGAAAATTCGAGAATGATTTTTTTACGACAGCTTGAAAAGAGGTCAGCAAGAGCGCAAACAGTCCGGCGATTCCGACGATTCCGATATATCCCGGAGGGGGAAATTCTCCAGGAGGCAAAACAATTTCCTGCAGATGTCGAGATCCGAATGCTGCAAAAGCGGCAGATCTGTGATCGGGCGGAGGAATTACAAGGTCAACACATTTCAATGCATATAATTCAAGGTGCTGATACAGGCGAACAAATGATGCTTTATCGGGCGGCCCGTAAATAAGCTGGAAAATCCAAGTATGAATATTCATGAGGGAAAACGCCAAGGCAGCCATTGCGACAATTCCAAAGGCTGGCAGTATCCCACGCCACCCTGTTCGTAAGGCCTGAATAAATCCCCCGAGTAAAACAAGTTGCACGAAGATATTCGTATAATACACATTTTGCAACCCAGTAGCAAACGCAACGCCGAGCGCAAAAATAAATCTTCGACTTCCGATTGAAAGCCCTTGTTCAGAGTTTATCCAATAACAAACAATCAAACACAAAGGCACATGCCAATAGTATGTAATATTAAGGTGATGTGCTCCATGCGCAAAGCCAAAACTTGAAAGACCAAAAATAACAGCCCCCGCGAAGGCCCATAGCCATCTAAGTCGCAAAAAACGACATGCAACGTAAAAAGAAATCGAGGCAAGAATATGAGCAAACATCACAGCGAAAGTCACAGCTGGAAAAATCCCTATATAGCTCGCCAAGACTCCGGTAAAAAAAAACAGAAATTGCTCAACTATCGGGTAGTCGTTCCACTGCGCCACCGTCGGAGCGCCAAGTTCCGGGATCGTCTTATATAAGAATGGTATAAAATGTCCCTGGGAAGCAGCCTTGACACCAGCATATAGCGATGTGATATCAGCCCGTTCATGGTCGTTGGTATATTCAATAGGCAGTTGCCACATTTCCGAAGTCCAGCGGCCTGTCACGTAGCACCACGCAAGGCTTACAAAAATCGCGAGTAGGAGACATCGCAGAATATCGAGACTTAGTGCAGTGAAAGCTCTGCCGCGCAGAAACAACGCGACAGCCTGCAGAATAGAATTGTTTTTGGTCTTGAGTGTCATCAAACTAGTCTAAAGCTACTTGCTTTCTAAGCTGAGCACACCATTGCAACCGCGGGACTTGGAATGCGAAGTGAATTGGAAATAACTGTGACCTTCACATTTGAAAATACCGTTTCTGCAATTCTCCGATAGCCTTCCTCTGTTCGAACGTTCTTTCCCCTATCCATTGAGACCACCCAACGGGAAATAAATCCCTGGTTAGGCAACCAACACGGATCTCCGGTAACGAGACGCCCATTTTTATTTAGTGCTTTACGAGCAAAATGCATCAGGCTTATAGCTTCTTCATCACTTAAGTGGTGGAGCAGCGCCGAGCACAGGACTATATCGGCATCTCTTAGACGCTCGTCATTTTCCAATGATTTTGTATCACCAACCAAAAAATCGCCAAGCTCACCGTACCTTACTCGGGCCGCATTAATATATTCTTTGCTTACATCGATTCCGATATAATTCACATTTGGCAACCATTCTATCATTTTGGCCGGGCCGCATCCGACATCGACTATTTTATCACCAATCTTCGCTTTTACTACTTCGTTGAGGAACCTTCGTCGCGCGACATTACCTCCAACAATTTCTTGAAAGAAATTGTAAATCAGCGGGAACTGAAGGACTGCTCTGATACCAGACTCGTCTTGCATATTTTAAAATTAGAAGTTGATACGCTCTTTCTCGACCACAAGCGGGCGGCGCAACACCTGCGTGTGGATAGCACCAATGTATTCACCGACAATGCCGATGAAGAAAAGCTGCACCGAGGAAAATAGAAATAGACCGATCACGACCGGGGCAATCCCCAAAGCAAAGTTTTGCCAAAAAAGCATTTTGTAAACAAAGTAGCAGAATGCCGCGAGAAAACTCAAGATCGACATTGAGAAGCCCAGCATCGTGGCAAGCCGCAATGGAACCTTTGAATGGCTTGTTAAACCGAGCATCGCCAGGTCGTAGAGGGTGTAGAAGTTATTGGCCGTGATCCCGCGCTGGCGGGCGGCCTTTTTGAAGGGAACGCGCGCCACTGGAAATCCGATCTCCGAGATCATCCCCCGGAAATACGGATACGGGTCCTGCGCCTGGCGGCAGTATTCGACCACCGCTTTGTCATAGAGCCCGAACCCGGTGAAGTCGTCGATCATCTCGGTGTCCGAAAGCCTGTGGACCAACCGGTAATAAATTTTTCTGATCACCGAAAAGCCGGTCGCGTCCCGGCCGCCCTCCTTCACGCAGACGACCGCCTTGAAGCCGGCTTTCCATTTCTCCACCAGCCGGGGGATCATTTCCGGGGGGTCCTGCAAATCGGACGCGAGGCAGACCGCGCAATCCCCCCGGGCCTGAAGCAGCGCGTGGTAGGGGGAACGGACGTGCCCGAAATTCCTCGCATTCAAAATCACCTTGAGGCGCGGATTTTTCGCGGCCAGCGAACGCAGGATCTCCGGCGTCCCGTCGGTCGAGGCGTTGTCGATGATGAGCAACTCGTAGTCGCAACCCGGGATCCCTTCGACAGCGGCCACGACGCGCGAAACGAATTCCGGGACGTTTCCCGCTTCGTTGAATGTTCCGGAGACGACGCTGAGGAGCATGGCCGTGTCAGATTCCGCGCTGCAGGATGCCCGCCTTCAGCTCCTCGTCATAGGCATACGGGCTGTCGATTTGATCGATCCTGAGCGGGGCATCCTTCGCCACGTCGGAGAGAAGTTCCTGCCCCCGCATGATTTCCCGGCACGATGCCTGGCCTTTCTGGAGCGGGATGGACAGATACAGATCCTCTTCGGAAATGGGATGCCCACGCTTGAGACCGCGCTTCGCGTAAACCCCGCGCACCAATCCATCCAGATACGACACCTCTTCCGGGGACGGTGTCCGCTTGACGGTTCCCGGGTGGCCGCACATCGCCTTCACGCGGCGGTAGGCCTTGAACCAGGTGTCCGCCTGGTGTGGGAGCGAGCAGTAGGGAGAGACCTTGATCCCCTCACCTTCGATGTCGATGTGCCGCTCGAACGTGCGCGCTCCCTTGGCGTAGGCGATCGCGAGGCTGGTTTCCCAATCGTGGTATTCGTGCGTGGAAAACCCGATCGTGTTGTGCGGATACCGGCCCCGCAGGTAGTCGATCTGGTTGAGTTGAAGATCGCGGTCCTCGGACGGATAGAGCGAGACGCAATGGTTGAGCGCGAGTGGGATGTTCCGGTTCGCAAAGTAGGTGACAAGGTCGTCGGTGTCCTTCACCGAGGATCCCCCCGAGGAAGCGATCACCGGCTTGCCCGTCTTGGCAATCTTCTCGATGAGAAACCAGTCGTTGATGTCCGAGCTCGCCAGCTTGATCAGCGGGATTTCGAGTTCTTCGCAGAGATCGACAGAGGCCTCATCGAACGGGGTCGCGCTGGGGATGCAGCCGGAACGCCGGATCGCATCGACCAGCGTGGCGAAGTCGGCTTTCGACATCCGGGTGTCGCGGGTCTTCTTGATATACCGGATGTCATCCCGCGCGGTAAAATCCTTGTGGATGAAATTCTCCACATCGCGGAACTGGAGCTTGATCGCCGCCCGGATGTTATTGAAGCGAACGATCTTGGAAAAGTCGGCGATGATCTCGAGCCCGCGCTCGACTTTGCCCCAGTGGTTGTTCGCCATCTCGAGAACGAACAGCTCTTCAAAAAAGTCGCGTTGGATCATGGGAGTCACACCGGCAGTTAAAGCAGATAACGCTCGATTTCGGAAAACTTTTCTACACGGGTCGCGGCGGTCGCCGCCGCCATGCCGTATCCGTAGGCCGCCGCGATGAAGCGAAACCCGCAGGCCTCGGCGGCGGCCGCGTCATCGGCCCCGTCTCCCACCAGGGTGGTTTGATCGGCATCGAGGCCGAACCGCCGCATCAGCGCGCGGGCACCGTCCGGCTTCGAGGCGAATGGCGATTCCGGGGAATCCGGGGCCAGCACCGCGTCGAAAAACTCCGCCAGCCCCAGAGCGCCGAGAATCGTTTTCGTCGGCGCGGACGGCTTGTTCGTCAACACAAACATCCGGATGCCCGCCGCCTGCAACCGGGAAAGCGTTTCCACCACGCCGGGAAACAGAACCGAATCCAGGCACCCGTTTTCGAGATAGTGGGAGCGGAAACCGGCAACGAGCCGCGCCATTTTCTCCTGATCGAGATCCGGCCAAACTCGTGCAAACATCGCCGCAACCGGAGGCCCGATGACAGCCTTCAAATCCGGCATCGGCACGCCGGGCAACACGCTCTCGATGGCCGTGCGGGCGGAGCGTTCGATGCCGGGCAGCGAGTCAACCAGCGTGCCGTCGAGATCGAAGATGACGCTCTTCATGGCTCGACCGCATAGGCGACGGCGTCAAAACCATTGAAGCCATGGTAGCGAAGGTGAAGCGTGTGGGCAGGAGCCAGCTCCTTAAGAAGCAGCGGCACCTCCCAAAGGTGCGAAGGGAGATGATACACGCACGCCGCGATACGGGGGCTGTGGGCGCGAATCAAAGTGGAGGCTCCTTTGAGCGCGTTCATCTCGGCTCCCTCAATGTCCAGCTTGATGAATGTGGGCTCGAATCGCGGCAGCACGTCATCCATGGCCACGACCTGGATCATTTCTCCGCCACCGACATCAATCGCACTCGCAGCGCCTAGCCCGGGCTGAAAGCGCTTCATCGCTGTCTCGGAATCCACGCCGCATGGAAAGAGTACGATGTCCTTCAAGCCCGCTCCCTCGCCATCTAACCACCGCCGCAGGTCGCGGAAATTCCGGGCGTCGGGCTCGAATGCGGCGATGGCCTCGAACTGGAACGCCCGCATGGCGGACAGGGTATCTCCGTTGAAGGCCCCGGCATCGATCAGTCGCACAGGCTCGCGCAGCGGAGGCAAACCGCCTGGGAAATACTGGTGTTCGCGATCCGGCGACCGGAGGAGCTGGAGGTTCGATGTCAGCCTCAGTTCAACCAGCTCAAGATAAATCTCCCGGCTCCTGTCGTCTTCCCAGAGCTCAAGGCCGCGAAGAATATCCGGCACGTGCTCATCCCAAAACCCGCGCTCCGCCAGCCAGAATCGGGATTTTAACCTTCCGGGAAATTTCGCGTCGAGACAGGCATAGGGCATCACGTTTTTGAAGCCGTCCCGCCGCAGGGCTGTTTCGATCGCGCCGGTGTCGGCTGTGAAATTGAAAACCGCGATCAGCGCGGGGATTCCGGCCCGAGCCAGATCAAGCGCTTCCCGGCTACCCGGCGCGTGGCAGGGAATATTCTCAACAGATCCAATCTCCGCGGCATGGGCATCCAGAAAAGCAGTCACCTTGTAGCCTTCGTCACCGAGCACGCGGAGGACATCGCGGCCGCAGTTGCCAGCGCCATAAACCGCCAGCGTCGCGCCGGGCTCTGGCAGGAGCGGAGCATCGTGTCGGGCAAACAGCTCCGCCAGCCTGCGTTTTGCCGAAGGAAGATCCATGGCTATTCCTCCGCCAGCGGAACAACCATGTTCTCGCGCAGTTCCTCGCGGCTGAGAAACGGAGCCATGTCTTCGAGGGGAGAGGAAACCATGCGTCCGTCGGGCAAGCGGCGGGATGTCAGCTTGGGCTCGAATGTCTGGGTCCGATCCAGCATCACCTCGCACACTTCCGGCTCCGGCGATGCGAGCACCCGGCGCAGGGCCACCGCAAAATCCGGCCCCTCGAGCCGGTTCGCGTTCAGCCCGTAGGCCAGTGCGAGTTTGAACGGATCCGGGAACGAGACCCCGCTCGCCGGCGTCGCGCCGACCTCGAGCCCGAAGAAATTCGCCTGCGTTTGCCGGATCGAGAGATATCCGCCGTTGTTGAGCACGAAGAGCTTGATCGGCCAGCGGTGGTGCGCCACCGTTTGAAGTTCCTGGATGTTCATCTGCAGGCTGCCGTCGCCGGCGAGGCAGATCACCCGCTTCCCTCCGCGAGCGACCGCCGCGCCAATCGCCGCGGGCAGGTCATGTCCCATCGAGGCGGCACCGGAATTCGAAAACATCCGCTGGCCGAGTTGGATGTCCGCGCACTGGAAGGTCACAATCGTGGCGGTGGCATCGCCGCATACGATCACGTCGTCCGCAGCGAGTTCGCGAGAGAGCACATGGGCGAAGTGATACGGGTTGATCTCCGGCCCGCGGGAGATTTTTGTTTCCGGCTGGAACACGGGATACCGCTCCCGGCGCTCCCGGCACCAGGCCAGCCACTCGCCATGGGCCGGCGAAGGCACATGGGCCGCGAGTTGCCGCTCCATCTCCTCGAGAAACACCCGCGCGTCGCTGCACACCGGCAGGTCGATTTTCACCATCGGCTTTTCCAGCTCCGCGCGATCCACATCGACCTGGATCTTATCGGCATGGCGCGCGAATGAAGCCCAGTTGTAGCTCACTTGCCGCACGTTCAGGCGCGATCCAAGAACAAGAACCAGGTCACTGTTCTGGACCGTGAAGTTGCCGGGACGGTCGCCGATGCTGCCGGGACGTCCGCAGAAAAACGGGCTCGACGATGCGATGAGGTCGTGGGTCCATGCCGTCGTGACCGGGATGCCGAGCTTTTCAATGACGCACTGAAAAACGTCCACAGCACCCGCGATGCGGACACCGGTGCCGGCCAGGATCACCGGGCGTTTCGCGGCGGAGATCTTCGCTATGATGTTCCGGCAGATTTCCGGCAAAAGCGCCTCGTCGGACTCCCGCGCATCCTCGGCGGGATCGTATGCGCGGAGCCGGGAGAGATCGATCGAGGCTCCCTGCACATCCACGGGAATGTCGATCCAGCAGGGCCCCGGTCGCCCGGTGGCCGCAAGGTAAAGCGCCCGCTCCAAGTGGTAGCGGATCGAATCCGGCTCGGTCACCATGACCGCATATTTCGTCATGTGGCGGACCATGGCGACGATGTCCACTTCCTGGTCGCCGAACTGCCGGAGTTTTCCCGTGAGCCCGTGGGTGCGCAGGCAGGTCTCGCGCTTGACCTGCCCGGAGAGGACAAGCATGGGAATCGAATCGGTGAATGCGCCGAACACGCCGTTGAGGGCGTTGACCGCCCCGGGTCCGGAGGTGACGTTCACGACGCCGATCCGGCCGGTGACACGGGCGTAGCCTTCTGCTGCCATCGCGCTGGCCTGCTCGTGGTGGTTGCAGGTGTATTGAACGCGCGGCTCGCGACCGATGGCGTCGTTCAGGTGCATAGCTCCGCCGCCCGTGACCATGAAGACGTGGCCGACCCCGCGGTCGGCAAGAGTTTGGATGACGTAATCGGCAACGCGGATTGTGCTCATTCGGGTTTATCTGAAAGCTCCACGACGGGGTTGGTCAAACCCAGACTGCGGATCGCTTGGATGATGGCCGCGGAGTTAATCAGCGAACAGACAAGAATCGGCGCCGCGCCGCGAGGCAAATCTCCGCCGCCGATCACCTTGCGCCCCAGGAGTTCCTTGCCTTGGTTGACCGGATTTCCATCCACGAATGCCTCGATGTTCGCCTCGCGGAGGCAGGTCTCCGCGAGCAGCTTCATGGTCAGTTGCCCGGTGCCCCAGACGATCACGGAGGGGTGCGCCGCGAGCGCGCTGCGAATGGTTTCGTCCAGCCGCCGCATCCGATCCGCCGAGGCCCGGATGTAACCTTCAAGGGCCGGGCTCAGCAGATCGTCTCTCTCGATCGGCTGCGGGGAACCGGCCACGCGCGCGAACCAGAACAGCGCGGGATAGGGCATGTCCTTGGCCGAGAAAATTTCCTTTGTCCCCCCGACCTCGGGAATGAAGCCGCACGTCCGGAAAAGGTTCGCCAGGCTGGCCATCGAAAAATGGTTGATGTGCTCGGTGTTGAAATCCTGGAACGGGGCGACCAGAAACTGTTCGTATCGCGTGGCATCGGGAACCTCGATGTAAACCCATCCGCCGGGATTCAGCAATCCCCTCAGACGCTCCAGGGCCGTCCTGGCATCGCACACGTGTTCCATCACATGGCTCAGGATGATTCCGTCGAACGTTCCGATCCCGGCTGGAAAGCCGGAGAGCGTGCCGGTCCAAACTCTCCCCGCAGCGGCCTTGCGGGCTTTCTCCACGCACCCAGGCGAAGGGTCGATCCCGCAGACATTTGTGTAGCCTCTGGCTTGAAGTGCCGCAAGCAGCCCGCCGGCGGCGCAGCCGACGTCAAGGATTCTCGATGCGAGGTCGGGCGCAAACCCCGCCACATGACCCGCCAACTGATCGAGACGGCCGGCGTCCCATGGCGAAAGTCCGGCCCCGGTCGAAGTGGCGCCGTCGGCGTATTTCGACATGGCGGAATAGTAGGCGTCGTATACGGGCTGGGAGACCGGGGTATCCGCAAAGCAGAAGCCGCACGAGTCGCAGGCGACCACCTCGTAATGATCCTGCAGCGGATGCCCTTCGCTGAGGGTGAAGCGCTGGGTGTGAAGGATCCGGCCGGTGCGGCACTCGCAGACTGGGCACGGGCGCTGCAGGGTTTTCGAATTCATGCGGGAGAAACGGACGGTTTTTTCGACGGCCTCGCGCAAGCCTGTCCATGCACGAAGGCCGAGTTCGTCGTGCGCCCGGCTTGTGCTGGGAACGTAGATTGGCGGTGCGGCACCCGGCATTGGCTTCCCCTCGATGATCGGGTGCGCGTCGAAGCTCAGGCCGATGGTGCGGGCGAGGTCGGCTATGCAGACGGCTTCTTCGGACCCGACATTAAAAACGCATCCGGGCGGGCCACCGAGCAGGATTGTCCACAGCCAAGCAGCCATGTCTGCGGCATAAAGGTAAGAGCGGACCGCTGTGCCATCGCCTTTGACTGCGATCGGGCGGCCCGCCAGCCCATCCCCGATGAAATTGCCGATGGCGAAGCCTGCATCGAGGGGAAGGCGCGGCCCGACAAACGCGAACCCGCGGGCGATTTTGACCGGGAGGCCTCGCTCCTTCCATGCCCCCAGGCACTGGTCTTCGACCTTCCTGCGGATTTGTCCGTAGGAGGGCGGCGCGTCGGGCGGCACGCGCGGATTGTCCTCCCGGAACGGGCCCGGGGGATCGTGCGGCTGGTAAACAGCCCCGGTGCTGCACAGCAAAAATCCTTTCGCATTTTTTTCCGATGCGATGTCGAGCAACCTCGCGGTGGCGGAACGGAAAAACACCTCCTGATCGCCAAGCGAATTCCCCGCGGCGGGGACCAGCGAATGGATAATAAAATCCACTGCCCCCTCCGGAACCGTCATGGCGGCCGCGTCGGATTCCAGAAGTTCGACGCGCGGATCGCCTGCAAGATGCGGCAGGGATTTTGAAAATCGCGCGGCATCCCGGGTCAGTGCAACGGCCCGGAATTGAAGGTCCAACCTGGTTCCCGCGTGGAGGAACGACTCCAGCAGCCAGCTCCCGAAAAAGCCGGACGCCCCCGTGAAAAGCACGCGCTTTCCTTGCAGGCGATCCCAGCACCTGCCGGCATGGTGGAGCACGTCTTCAAGGTCCTCCGACGGCAGGAGCGGGCTCATCTTTGGTTCCCGACAAAATCCATGAGGGAGGAAATCATGTAATCCATCATCGCATGGCTGAGGCCCGGATAGACGCCGATGAAGAGCGAGCGGTTCATGATCGCATCCGCCCCGGCCAGATCCCCGACCACGCGGAAGGCATCTGGATTCTCGTGACGCAAGCGGGCCAGAGCGGGTTGCCGGACCAGGTTCCCCCCGAAGAGCGCGCGGCTCCCGATTTTCCGCGCTTCGAGTTCGCGGACGAGATCCGCGCGCGAGAATGGGGACTCCGGTTTCACCATCAGCATGAAGCCGAACCAGGAAGGGTCGCAGGAAGCACCGGACGTGTCCCAGGAAAAGGATGAATTATTTCCTTCGGGTTTCCGCCACCCGGTGGCATGCGTCGGCAGTTGGAAGTCGAAGAATTCCCCGAGCCCATCGAGCCCCGCACGGAGGTAATTCCAATTCTCCCGCCGCGCGCTGATGAAGGCGGGGAGTTTTTTGAGCTGGGCGCGACCAATCGCGGCCTGGAGGTCGAGCGGCTTGAGGTTGTAGCCAACGTGGCTGTAGATGTATTTGTGGTCGTAGCCCTCGGGCAACTCGCCGAGCTGCCAGCCGAAGCGTTTTCCGCAGGTGTTGTCCTTCCCGCTGGCGCACCAGCAGTCGCGCCCCCAGTCGCGGAAACTTTCCACGATCACTTTCCACTTCATGTCGCGGACGATGTTCACCGCTCCGCCCTCGCCGAGCGTCATGTGGTGCGGCGGGTAGAAAGACTGCGTGCTCATGTCTCCAAATGTCCCGGTCCATGCGGAGGCGCAGGATGGCATCGAATACCCTGCCCCCAGCGCATCACAGTTGTCCTCGATCAGCCAGAGGTCGTGCCCCGCGCAGAATTCGGTGACGGCGCGGAGGTCGAAGGGATTCCCCAAAGTGTGCGCCATGATGACCGCCCGGGTTTTTCCCGGAGAAAACGCCTCTTCGAGTTGCCCGCACCGCGCGTTCAGCGTCAGCGGGTCGCTGTCGATAAAAACCGGGACCGCCTGGTTCTGCAGGATAGGGGCCACGGTGGTTGGAAACCCGGCCGCCACGGTAATCACCTCGTCGCCCGGCCGGAGGCGCTTTCCTTCGGGAAGCTTGTGGCTGGTCAGAGCGGAGAGGGCGAGCAGGTTGGCGGAGGAACCGGAGTTCGTCAGCAGCGAGCGCTTGACGCCCATGGCGCCGGCCAGCTCTTTTTCAAACGCGTCTCCTTCGGGACCGAGGGTCAGCCAGAAATCGAGGGAAGAACCGACAGCCGCACTGACCTCGTCGGCATCAAACACCCGGCCAGCATACGGGATCACCGTTTCGCCCGGAACGAACCCGGAAGCCGGTCCGCCGGGCACCATCTTCGCATGCACGAGCTGCGTGAATTCCCGTGCGAGCGCGAGGATTTCGCTTCTCAACTCGTTGGCGGTTTTCTGCGTGTTCACCGGATCTGCCCTCCTCCTGCCTGACGGGTTCCAAGGGCTTTCTCGTATTCGGCGATCTGATCCCGGGAGATCGCTTTCGCAGTTTCCGGTTTTTCATGCACGGTTTGATACCAATGAACCGTCCGCTCGACGGCAGCATCACAATCCCAAACCGGCCGCCAGCCAAGAACGGAGGCCGCTTTATCGGTGCAGAGTCTCAGGAGCCTGGCCTCGGCTGGAGCGTTCGCCTGGGAATCAACATGACAGGTTCCAGGCCAACACTTGAGGACCTTCGACACCACGTCCATGACCGGCAAGCAGGAGCCGGGATCGGGACCGAAATTGAACGCAGACGCATACCTTTTCGCGGGATCCGAAAACAGGACTTGAGCCAGGCGGAGGTAGCCGCCAAGCGGCTCCAGCACATGCTGCCAAGGCCGCACCGAACCGGGATTCCGGACCACGACCGGCCTGCCCTCCGACAGCGCGCGGATACAGTCGGGGATCAGCCGGTCCGCCGCCCAGTCGCCGCCGCCAATCACGTTTCCCGCTCGCGCGGTCGCGATGGCAACCGGCGACTGCTGGAAAAACGAATCCCGGTAGGCCGCAGCGACAATTTCGCAGGCCGCCTTGCTGGCGCTGTAGGGATCGCGACCTCCGAGCGGATCCGACTCCGAAAGCGCGCGGCCATCCTCGCGGTTCTCGTAACACTTGTCGGAGGTGACGATCACAGCCGCGCAGGTGTTCGCGAGCGACCGGAGCGCCTCCAGCACATGCACGGTGCCCATCACGTTGGTAGAAAATGTTTCGACCGGGGCCTCGTAGGAAAGCCGCACGAGCGGCTGCGCAGCCAGATGAAAAACAAAATCCGGGGCATCATTTTGGATCGATCGGCGCACGGCTTCCGCGTCCCGAACATCCCCGGTCTCGTGATGGATTGCGTTCCGGATATCCAGTTGCTCGAACAGCGAGGGAACCGTCGGAGGAGGCAGCGAAAACCCGTGAACCTTCGCGCCAAGCCGCAGGAGCCAGAGGCAAAGCCACGAGCCCTTGAACCCGGTGTGTCCGGAAATCCAGACCGTTTTCCCGGCGAAGACGCCGGAAAAAGGTTGAGGGGCGGAGGGGCTGAGG